>Ga0116216_10002748_pt1 | contig 11639 bp, 12 predicted proteins | sample Sb_taG_11_FD_89696 | JGI IMG/M metagenome (GOLD analysis project Ga0116216, IMG submission 89696) | Peat soil microbial communities from Weissenstadt, Germany - Sb_50d_3_AS metaG | ecosystem: Environmental > Terrestrial > Soil > Wetlands > Peat | place: Germany: Weissenstadt | collected 2010-09-21
CGTGCAGGTTGGGTCGGAGCCATAATCAATGTTTCGGGCTTGCCATGGGTTAACGTGATCGCGCCACGGGCTGAGGAAAAGAGCACCGTGCGTGCGACGTGGCGTGACATCGCAAAGGTTGCGCCTGCCTAAGGGGTAAAACACCCGATGCTGATCCGTGTTCCTCGTCGGTTTTTTCGAGCAAGCAATGGGCAGAGGAGAAGAGGCAAAGAAAAACCACCCTTGAGTGGGTGGCGCCGGCGCAGGTCTGTCGCCCCGATAGTAGCATATTGCATGCAGGATTGCAATTGGGAGCCAGGAGGTCTGACGCCCTGACTCCTTCGGGATCCCCCGGGGCTGGAGGCGGCGGGAATCGAACCCGCGGCGCGCGGCTTGACAGACCTGCGCCGGTACCAACACAGGGACTCGTGGTTGGAATATAGCTAGAGGCTATCGATTTCGCAACAGAGGCATCACCGCCGAACATGTACTCGCTGTTACTTTCCGATCATCAACTCCGTGGACTTCACAATTACCGTAACGGTATCACCCTTCTTCAGTCGAAGTCGTTCTACAGACGACTTCGTAATGACGGCGGTTAACTCTCCGGGTCCAACCGAAACCTCTACCTCAGCCATTATTGAACCGGTCTTAACTGCCCTGACCTTACCTTTGACTTGATTGCGAGCGCTGATCTGCATTAACATCTCCTCTTAAGCCATGATCTTAACCTGGATTCCAACACGCGACCAACCCCACCCCTCTCATTCGAAGGGACCCTGCTGCCGGCACGGATGCGACTGCAGGGTACACGACGTTGTGCGCCAACGCATCACGTCGCGTCCGACAGCCCACGAAAACCTTGCAACTGGGAGGGAGCAACGAGATGAAGCGCACACAACAGGAGATCGAGCGTTCCGAGGCGCGCTGGCCGCCCGGCGTGGCCGTGCTCGTCGCCGCGCTCATTTATATCACTTTGCCACCGCATCTCACGCTCGGCCCGCATTGGCTTATGCCCTTGCTGATCATCGCGCTCGACATACCGCTGTTGGTGTCGGGGCCGATACGGCCAGGCCAATCGGTTCGCCTGCGCCGCAGCGCCGCCATCGTAATGTTCGCGCTCGTGAATGCAGCCAACCTTGCATCGCTTGCACTGCTCGTACGCGCGATTGTGAACGGGTACCCGAAAGAGACCGGCCTGGGCCTCCTGTACTCCGCGGCCGCGATATGGTTCACGAATATCCTCGTGTTCGCGCTCTGGTACTGGGAACTGGACCGCGGAGGACCTCAAAAGCGGTTGACCGCATCGCAACGGGAGGCCGATTTTCAGTTCCCGCAAATGCTGGATCCTGATAGCGCGCCCATTGGGTGGCTCCCAAGTTTCATGGATTACCTGTACCTGGGTTTCACGAATGCGACCGCTCTTAGTCCCGCTGACACGATGCCCCTCACGTCGTGGGCGAAGGCGCTGATGACCATCGAAGCCCTCATCTCGCTGCTGACTGTCGTGATTGTCGCTGCCCGCGCTGTAAGTATCCTGAACTAACCTTCAAGAACCAGAAAGAGCACTCCATGAAACTACTGCTCGAAATCCTACTCTCGATCATCCTCCATCCTATCGCCATGATCCTGATGTGGATCAACCTTATCCGGCGAACGGATATGGTGACGTACAAGAAGGTCGTTTGGTTCATCGTGAGCCTGATTTGGGGACTAGGCCCGATTCTTTACATGGTGGTTGCAGAGGGCGCGCTGTGGTGACGGGACCCACGTCGGTTATTGTGGAGGGCTTGCGGGCTTATGGCTAAGCTGCGGCGTTGCTCCTGGGCGGAAGGCGATGCGCTGATGCAGCGCTACCACGATGAGGAATGGGGTGTGCCGGAACACCGCGACCGCCGCTTGTTCGAATTCATCGTGCTCGAGGGTGCTCAGGCTGGCCTGAGCTGGTCGACCATCCTCCGTAAACGAGCCGCGTACCGTCGGGCATTCTGCGCTTTTCAGATTTCACGAGTTGCCGCGTTCACGGCGCGAGATGTCCGAGCGCTGCTCGAGAACCCAGGCATCGTGCGGAATCGTCTGAAGATCCAGTCTGCGATAAAGAATGCCAAAGCGGCGCTCACGATTCAACGGGAGTGGGGATCGCTCGACCGGTTCCTATGGCGATTCGTCGATGACCGGCCGTTGCAGCATGCTCGCGGCCACGGCAGGCGTCCGCCCGCGAGGACTCGCGAATCAGACGCGCTGAGCGCGGCGCTGCTGAATGCTGGGTTGTCCTTTGTCGGCTCGACGATCTGCTATGCGTTCATGCAAGCCGTAGGTATGGTGAACGATCACGCCACGGATTGCTATCGCTGGCAGCAGGTTCGCCGGCTTGCGGCAAAGCGCTGAACGATCCACGATAAGCGCTCCGCGTTCTCACTATCTCAGGTGGTTGATGGCATCTCGTAATGGCGCTGATGACCCGTTTCACACTCTATCTCGATTAAGTCCTCCGCCGCGCAGGTGTGAAACGAGAGAACTACCATGTCCGTTTGTTCCGGAAAAAATTCATGAGGGACGTTCTTTTCGATGATGGTCCAGACGTCCTCAACGTCCGTGGTCGAGTCACGTCGGCGTAGTTCTGTTCGAATGCCGCCAATGTCGGAACTTCCTCGACCTTCGACCACCATCATGTGTTGAACGCTATTCGGATGGGAATGGCAGATCGATCGCGTGTCCTTCTTGAGCACGAAGATCCACGCCGATTTGATGTGTGCAGGCAGCCGTTGTGAGATCTCGCCGCGCGCGTCAACAACAGACCACACGAAGGGGCCTTCACAGGTCCTCACGTTCATCTTGAGATGGTCGATTGTCTTAAGGATGTCGGGTTGACCGAGCAGCCAGTGGGCCGTTTCGGTGAGCTGGCGCAAGGTCTCATTCTGGGGTTGCTCCACAAGCGAAGCATTCGACGCAGTCGGGCGGCTACCTAAGGCCCATCAGAAGTTCCGCAAAGCTAGGCGCCACGCGCCTGCCTAATCGTTTGCAGTAAAGAAAATCCACCCTAAGGTGGGTGGTACCGGCACAGGTCTGTCGCTCTGCATTATATCACAATCCAAGTTCGGTTGGTTGGGCGGAAGGGGGCGCGGCTGCTGGTTCGACTAGGTCCGTGCCGCAACCAGCTATCAGGCTGGTTGTCTTCTTTTTGCGCGCTCCACAATTCACTGGTTCAGGGCGCCTGCCTAGATGGCAGAGGCACCTGCGGCGGGAACCCACCCCAGTGTCGCGCCTACCACGACGAGGAGGACAGCGTGAAGGAAGAGATTTCAGAGGCCGACCTTGAGCACAATCGCCGTTTGGTCATCGCACATTTCGAAGACTTCGTGAACAAGAAAGATCTCGCAGCTATTGACCGCAACATGTCCGCTGATTTCCACGACCATGACGGACCCGGCGGAAAGCCAGCGAATCGTGACGCAGACCGCACGATGATGGCCGCCATGCACAAAGCATTTCCAGACCTGCATGTCGAGGTGAAGGACTCGATCGCAGAAGGGGACCGAGTGATGGTCCGTAACGTCTGGACCGGCACCGATGCCGAGACCGGCAAGCGTATGGAGTTCCACGGGTTTGTGCTGTGGCGGATCGCCGATGGCAAGATCGTCGAGCGATGGGCGACAGTGACACAGCCGCGCGAAAGCACCACGCCGCTCGTGTGGTGACGGCATCTGGCTGATCGCTGGCACTTCCATGGCACTTTTCGCTGAAGCGGACACCCCAACCATGAAGTATGCGTTAGTGAGGGTGCGCCCTACCTAGAGGGAAGGGCTCGCGTGTCTGCGCTCGCGTTGTGAAAGGTGGGCCAAGTATCATGCGGCTGAGGGTGCTCATTGTGGTAGGTCTGGTCCTTATGGCGCGCCAGCCCACTCTCTGCGATGAGACGTCGATGTTCCGCGGCGATCCTCAGCACACAGGCGTGTACGCAACTGCCGCTATTACCAAATTTCATCGCGTCAAGTGGAGATTTCACGCCGGAGGGCTCGTCATCGCTTCGCCCGCGGTTGCCGGGGATACGGTCTATGTGGGAAGCACCAACGGCAATCTGTATGCTATCGATCGCGATGCCGGTTCGCTGAGATGGAAATTTGCCACCAAGGGTCGAGTGGCGTCCTCCGCCGCCGTTGCGAACGGAGTCGTCTACTTCGGTAGTTATGACGGGAGCTTCTACGCGCTCGACGCGCGCAGCGGTAAGCTCAAATGGAAGTTCACGACGATGGGAGAGCACAGATTTGAAGGCACGCATCTGCACGGGGCGCAGCCCGCTGCGGAGACGATGCCGGACCCGTTCGACGTCTATCTCTCATCGCCGACCATCTGGCACGACAGGATCTTTTTCGGCAGCGGCGACAGCAACGTCTATGCGCTCGATGCCGCCTCTGGTGCACTTGTTTGGAAGTTCAAGACTGGCGATGTCGTCCATGCATCGCCCGCGATCGCTGATGGAACGCTTTATGTGGGGAGCTGGGACAGCTACTTCTACGCTCTGGACGCATCAACGGGTGCGCAGCGCTGGCGCTTCAAGACAGGCGATGATCCAGAGATCCACAACCAGGTCGGCATCCAGTCGTCGGCTGCTGTTGTTGACGGGATGGTTTTTTTCGGCTGTCGCGACTCACATCTCTATGCGTTGAACGCCGGCACCGGGCAGAAGCTGTGGTCCTTTCCGACCAGCGGCTCGTGGGTGGTCGCCTCACCAGCGGTGCGCGACGGCACGCTCTACTTCGCGACGTCTGATTCTGGTCTGTTCTACGCGGTGAAAGCACGCAGTGGCGACGTCGTCTTTTCGCTCAAGTTCCATGGATGGCCCACGTTTGCGTCGCCAGCGATCGCCGGCGGTATGCTGTACCTCGGCTCGTGGTCGGGGAAGCTCGCGGCGATCGACCTGCAAAAGAAGAAGGTGGCGTGGACCTTCGCGACCGATGGAGCGACAAAGAATGCCGCCGCATATACACAACCGGACGGGAGCCCGAACTACGCCGCGGCCTACGCGTCGAGCTTCTATGACGATATGGTCGTCGGCTTCAGCAAGATGATGACCGCGGGATCCATTTTGTCATCACCGGTCATCGCCGATCGCGTGATCTATGTCGGCAGCACCGACGGTAACGTCTACGCATTGGAGTGAGTTGGGCAGCTACTTCCCAGTAGTCAGCACGACACGAAACCGCGCATTGCCGCTCATCATCCGGTCGTAGGCCTCGGACGCTCGCTCCAAGGGAAAGACCTCGTTCATCGACCGGATCCCGGTCAGCGCGCTGAAGGCCATCGTGTCTTGGGAGTCGATCGAGGTGCCCGATGGCCAGCCAGCGATCGTACGGCGTCCGCCGAGCAAGAACAGCGCGGACAGCTCGAGTGGGTCCGACGCAGCACCGACAACGATCAGCTTGCCGTTGATCCCAAGGCCGCCCGATGCGGTGGTCATCGCTTCTCCCTGCGTGGCCGTCGCCAGGATCACTTTGGCGCCACCGAGTTTGAGGAGTTCGGCGGCGACGTCCTTGGTCTGGCTATCGATGTAGTGTCGCGCGCCCAGCTTCTTTGCCAACGGCTCCTTGTCCGTACCTCGAGCGATAGCGACCGTGTGAAAGCCCATCTTGGCTGCGTACTGGATGCCTAAATGGCCTAGCCCGCCGATGCCGAGTATGGCCACGACGTCGCCTGCTCGCGCCCCGCTATTGCGCAGCGCGTTGAAGGTGGTGATGCCGGCGCACATGAGCGGAGCCGCCTCGACGGCGCTCAGCTCGTCTGGGATGAGCGCGAGTGCGCCTGCGGGCGCAATCACGTATTCTGCATAGCCGCCATCATAGGAAATGCCGGGCACCTGCGGAGCCACCTGACAGGTGAGGAAGTCTCCCCGCCGGCACGAGTTGCAGTAACCGCAATGGCCGCCGTGCCACCCAAGTCCCACGCGCTGGTTCACGCTCCAGCCGGCGACTCCCGGACCCATAGCATCGATCACGCCCGCGATCTCATGGCCAGGCGCACGTGGGTACTGGATGCCTTGCCAGTGCCCTTCCTTGGTCAGCGAGTCGCTATGACAGATCCCGCATGCTTGGACTTTGATCCGCACCTGCCCAGCGCCCGGCTCGGGAACTTCGCGTTCCACCATTTCAAAGGGCGCGCCCGGCCGCGCAACCTGGACGACACGCATCTTAGCCATTGTAGCCTCCGTTGCAACGCTTGCTTGGATCACCACCGATCCGCGGGATGCGACATTCGTAGTCGTCATCACGCCGACCCGCTTCACACGTTCTTCATCCCGGCGTAACCGCACAAGCCTAGCCTTGAAGGTGTCACGGTGTGGATGAAAGGGGTTTTGTCATCATGGCAACCGTAGCGATCAAGACCATGCAAGCCTTCGTGATGCGGGGCTTGAACGACGTTGGATTTTCCGAGAAATCGATTCCCACCCCCGGCCCGAACGACGCCATCATCAAGACGACAAAGGCGCTGATCTGCACGTCGGATGCGCATACCGTCAGTGGTGCGATCGGACCAAAGTCGAATCTCACACTTGGGCACGAAGCGGTCGGTATCGTGCATGCGGTCGGCAGCGAGGTGAAGCTGTTCCGGCCTGGGGACCGGGTCGTGGTCGGGGCGATCACCCCGGATTGGGGAGATGTCGCTTCGCAAGCCGGGCACCCATCCCAGTCAGGACAGGCTCTGGGCGGCTGGAAGTTCGCAAACATTAAGGATGGAGTCTTCGCCGAGTACTTCCACGTCAACGAAGCAGACGCGAACATGGCTCGCATTCCGGCGGACGTTCCGGATGAGAAAGCCGTCTACTGCGCAGACATGCTGTCGACCGGCTTCCGTGGCGCTGAAAACGCGAACATACCGATAGGCGGCACCGTCGCTGTGTTCGCGCAAGGGCCTGTCGGTCTCATGGCGACTGCTGGAGCTCGGTTGCTCGGCGCCGGCCTCGTGATCGCGGTGGAATCTGTTCCGGCACGCAAGGATCTGGCGCTCTACTATGGAGCGGACATCGTCGTCGATCCGACGGCCGTGGATCCCGTCAAGGCGATCCTCGACATAACGGGTGGCGTGGGCGTTGACTCCGCTATCGAAGCGCTCGGTGCCGAGGCCACGTTCCAAGCCGCGATAAAGGTGACGAAGCCTGGCGGGACGATCAGCAACGTCGGCTATCACGGCCACGGCGAGTACGTGGGCATACCGCGAGCCGAGTGGGGAGTGGGAATGGCAGAGAAGACCATCCGCACTGACCTCTGTCCTGGCGGACGGCTGCGCATGGAGCGGCTGCTGCGACTTCTGCAGCGCGGACGCATCGATCCCACGCGCATGACCACGCATACGTTCGCATTTGCGGATATGCCGCGTGCCTTCGATATCATGGCCAAAAAGTCCGACGGTGTGATCAAACCGCTCATCGTGTTCTAGACGGTGGTTTGTGCCGTAGGCTGCATGAGTAGTGGCAGCTTCACAAGGGCTTCGCAACCGGTTCGCGGGCGCGGCGTAAGCTTGATGACAAGCAGTCGCGCCTCGCGGCTTAACAGTGGAGGGTTCGAATCATGGTAGTGACTGAAAAAGCTCTTGAGACATTCCGCATCCCCATCGTGCTGAAAAAGCGGTACGACAACTTCATCAACGGCACGTTCGTCCCGCCGGTCCAGGGGCAATACTTCACCGACATCAGCCCGATCAACGGCAAACCACTGTGCGAAGTGGCCCGCTCGACCGCCGAGGACGTTGAAAAAGCGCTGGATGCCGCGCACGCGGCCAAAGACAAGTGGGGTCGCACGGCGCCTGCAGAGCGCGCCCGCTTGCTCAACCTCGTCGCAGACCGGATCGATCAGAACCTCGAACTGCTCGCCAAGGCGGAGACGATAGACAACGGCAAGCCCCTGCGCGAGACGCTGGCTGCGGATATCCCGCTGGCGTCAGACCACTTCCGCTATTTCGCGGCCTGCATACGCGCGGAAGAAGGCAGTCTGGCGGAGCTCGACAACGACACGGTCGCCTACCACTTCAAAGAGCCACTCGGCGTCGTCGGCCAGATCATCCCCTGGAATTTCCCGCTGCTCATGGCCGCGTGGAAGCTCGCTCCGGCACTAGCCGCCGGGAATTGCGTCGTCATCAAGCCGGCGTCTGAGACGCCCCTGAGCCTCATCATCCTCATGGGACTCATCGCAGACGTGCTCCCGCCTGGTGTGCTCAACGTCGTCAACGGCAAGGGCGCAGAAGTCGGCAAGCCGCTTGCCGCCAACCCGCGCATCGCGAAGATCGCGTTCACGGGTGAGACGACGACCGGGCGTCTCATCATGCAATACGCATCGGAGAACATCATCCCGATGACGCTCGAGCTCGGCGGCAAGTCGCCGAACATCTTCTTCGCGGACGTCATGGAAGCCGACGACGAGTTCTTCGACAAGGTGCTCGAAGGGTTCGCGCTCTTCGCTTTCAACAAGGGCGAGGTCTGCACGTGCCCATCGCGCGCGCTCGTCCAAGCGTCCATCTTCGACAAGTTCATGGAACGCGCGATCGCCCGGGTGGAGAAGATCAAGGTAGGAAACCCGCTAGATCCCTCGACCATGATGGGTGCGCAAGCCTCGAGCACGCAGCTTGAGAAGATCCTCCGCTACATCGACTACGGAAAGCAAGAGGGAGCGAAGTGCGTGACCGGTGGCGAGCGCGCGCGGCTTGATGGCGATTTCGCCGAAGGTTACTACGTGAAACCCACGGTCTTCGTCGGCCACAACAAGATGCGCATCTTCCAAGAGGAGATCTTCGGACCGGTGCTCTCTGTGACGACGTTCAAGACGACCGAAGAAGCGATCGCGATCGGCAACGACACGCTCTACGGGCTGGGCGCAGGGGTGTGGTCGCGTGATGGCAACACCGCCTACCGGGTGGGCCGGGAGCTCAAGGCCGGCCGGGTGTGGACGAACTGCTATCATGCCTATCCCGCGCATGCCGCTTTTGGAGGCTACAAGCAGTCGGGGTTTGGGCGCGAGACACACAAGATGATGCTCGACCACTACCAGCAGACGAAGAATCTTCTGGTGAGCTACAGCAAAAAGGCTCTTGGTTTCTTCTAGACCGGGCGGCGACGGTGACGAGGCGCCTTACAGGCGCCTCGTCGGTTTTGTGGAGGTGACCCGTGAACGCTCAGGTTGCCATCACGCCGGAAGCGGCGCAGCTCGTGCGACGACTGAAGGCGCAGCATGGCGCACTCCTGTTCCACATCTCCGGGGGCTGTTGTGAGGGCAGCGCGCCGATGTGTTTGCGTACGGGCGATTTTCTCGTGGGTTCGCGTGACGTGCAGATCGGGGAGCTTGAAGGCTGCCCAGTCTATGTCGGCGTTGGTCAGCACGAGTATCTCAAGGACACTGCCATCGAGATTGGCGTGGCCAAAGGTGAGGTCGAGAGCTTTTCGGTCGAAGCGCCCGAAGGGATGCGCTTCACTATGCGGTCGATGCCGGCTGTCGCCAGTTCGCAACGTATCGGCATGAGCGTAAACAAAGGCTTGCCATAGCAGAACCTGAAGCACGGGCAGATGCGCAAGGCGCTCGTGTTGTCGTTCCTGTGTATCTGCCTCGCAGCCTGTGCGTCGGCGCAGACCGGTCAATCCGGGCCGGCCGGGTTCTGGGCAGGCACCTTCAGCGAGGCCGGGGCCGACGTCCACGTGTCGGTTTCATTTGACCGCGCCCAGGTAGGTGTGTGGTCTGGCCGATTCACCTCCTATAGCCAAGGCGTCATGGAGTACCCGTTCGATTCGGTCCGTGTGAATAACGACTCAGTCGCGTTCGTCTTGGGAAGCGGCGACATCGTCGCAACCGGCACGATGAAGGGCGATGAGATTGCAGGTACATTCACCGGCGAGGAAGGCAAGGGTACGTGGTTATTACATCGTGCGGATGCGCCACGCTATCCATATCGTAGCGAAACGGTCACTTTCAACAACGCCGCAGTACGACTTGCGGGTACGCTGTGCATCCCGTCTGGGGGCGGGCGGCATCCGGCCGTCGTCCTCTTGCATGGCTCGGGACCTGAATCGCGTTGGGGTACGAACAGATTCATCGCGGACCAATTGGCGCGCCGAGGCATTGCCGCTTTGGATTATGACAAGCGCGGCAGTGGTGACTCTGGCGGCGATTGGCGCACGGCCTCGTACGACGAGTTAGCAGATGACGCTATCGCTGGCATTCGTCTGCTGCAGGCGCGCAACGACGTTAACCCTCAGGCGGTTGGGATTTGGGGGCACAGTCAGGGAGGCTACATCGCGCCGCTGATCGCCTCACGCACGAAGAGCGTCGCGTTCATCGTCGCCGCCGACAGTCCGGCGATGCCCCAGTATCAGCAAGATATCTATAGAGTCAGCAATCTCGTGCGAGATAACGGGTGGACGGGCAAGACCGGGCAGGAGGCAATGGCGCTGTACACGCAGTTCATCGATGTCGCCAGGACGGGACAAGGGTATGACAAGCTGCGAGCGGCGATGGAGAGCGACAAGAATCAGCCGTGGCTGGACTGGATGCAGATCCCGTCTCGTGACAGCTGGCTGTGGGCGTGGTACCGGAAAACCGGTGATTATGATTCGCGCCCCTATTGGGCCAACGTCACGTCGCCCGTCCTCTTGGTGTATGGAGAACATGACGAGCTCGAACCCGTGGGCGGCAGCATTGCAATCATTGAAAAGATTCTCTATGCGAACGGCAATCGCAAGGTGGAGGCCTTCATTCTTCCCGCCGCCCCCCATGTTTTGCATATTGCACCCTTGCCCAAGCAGCACTTCTTTTGGTGGTACATGGTGCCGGGCTATCCCAGCCTCGTGGTCGATTGGATTAAAGGCGTAGTGCCGTAGGGACGATTCACCCTCTCGAATCGGATATTCACAGGCTTGTGAGTCTGCTATACTCACGACGATATGGCAAGCATGACTCTTATAAGGAACACACCTGTCGGGCCGCTCTTCGCGAAAGCGTGTGACGGCCAACTCGTCCAGCTGAGCTTCTGGCGTTCTCAGCCTATGGCTTCCGGCGATAGGGCCGACGTCGACCCTCGCGATGCAGAGGTGCTCCACGCGGTGGAAGTCCAGATCGGCGAGTACTTCGCGCGGACACGCACTGACTTCGAGCTGCCCTTGAGCCTGCAGGGGCCTGAATTTCATCGTCGAGTTTGGGAAGCACTCCGCGAAATACCCTACGGACGGACGATCTCGTACGGGGAGCTTGCGGCGAAAGTCGGAGCTCCGGGGTCGGCCCGCGCGGTCGGAACGGCAAACGGCGCAAATCCTATCGCTATCGTCGTTCCGTGTCATCGCGTCATCGGCGCAGACGGGAGCCTGGTCGGCTACGGCGGCGGGCTCGATCGCAAGAGGCTCTTGCTCGACCTCGAAAGCCGCATCGCGCAACTGACGCTCTAGATCGTCGCCTTTTCAGTACGGTTGTGGAGGGGCTAGATGCGCCACAGCATGGCTGCGCCGCGGACACCGCTCGAATCGCCATGGCGGGCCTGCACGACCCTTGTGTCAAGCCTATCGGTCAGCGCGTAACGTGCGATGCCGTCATGTATGCCGCGGTAGTTCCATTCGATCTTCGAAAGACCGCCACCGAGCACGATCACATCCGGGTCGAGGATGTTGACCACTGTGGCGAGCGAGCGAGCGA
>Ga0116216_10002750_pt1 | contig 11627 bp, 14 predicted proteins | sample Sb_taG_11_FD_89696 | JGI IMG/M metagenome (GOLD analysis project Ga0116216, IMG submission 89696) | Peat soil microbial communities from Weissenstadt, Germany - Sb_50d_3_AS metaG | ecosystem: Environmental > Terrestrial > Soil > Wetlands > Peat | place: Germany: Weissenstadt | collected 2010-09-21
AGCGACGCCATGGACCAGGCGCTGGCTGACTTCGCCGAGCTCTACGCCGACCAGAACGAACTCGACTACGCCGCAATCACCGCCGCCGTCAAAACCGGACGCGTCAAAGCGGAAACAGGGCTTAGCGGTCCCGACTTAGTTTCTGAAGGTATTGCGTTGGTTATGTAGAACTGGGGGTTGTGGTCGATGAGCGCGCCATCGGTGAGCGGTATCGGCTGTTGAACGCGCAGGGGGTGCTGGATGAGCGCGCGCGGCGGTTGTGGGCGGCAGCTGAGGCGCGCTCGGCCGGCTATGGGGGTATCGCGGCGGTGGTCAGGGCTACGGGGATCTCGGAGTCGACGGTGCTGCGCGGTCTGGAGGATCTGGAGTCTGAGGAGCGGCCAGCGCCGGGGAACGTGCGCCGGCATCCGGGCCGCACGCCGATCCTTGAGCGGGAGCCGGGGCTCGAGGAGGATCTGGAGCGGCTGGTGGATCCGGTTACCAGGGGGGATCCGGAGTCGCCGTTGCGGTGGACGTCAAAGAGCGGCGCGAAGCTCGCGGAGGCGTTGCGGGAGATGGGTCACGACGTCGTGGAGCGCACCGTGCTCAGGCTGTTGAAGGCCAAGGGTTACAGCCTGCAGGCGAACAAGAAGACGCGGGAGGGCGCTCAGCATCCCGATCGCGACGCGCAGTTTGCGCACATCAATGAGACGGTCACCGCAGCGATCCAGGCTGGTGAGCCGGTGATCAGCGTCGACGCAAAGAAGCGCGAGCTGATCGGCGATTTCAAGGCGGTCGGCCGTGAGTTTGAGCCCAAGGGCCGGCCGGTCGAGGTCCGTGGTCACGACTTCAAGGACAAGCAGCTCGGGCGCGCGATCCCCTACGGCGTCTACGATCTCGCCACCGATGAAGGGTGGGTGAGCGTAGGGATCACCAGCGAGACGGCGCAGTTCGCGGTCAACACGATCATCAGCTGGTGGGGGCACCTTGGCAAGGCCCGCTACCCCACCGCCCAGAGGCTGACGATCACCGCCGACTCCGGCGGGTCCAACAACCCGCGCACCCGGCTCTGGCGCTACGAGCTGCAACGCCTCGCCAACACGATCGGGCTGAACATCCGCGTCTGCCATTTCCCGCCCGGCACCTCGAAGTGGAACAAGATCGAGCACCGCATGTTCAGCTTCGTGAGCCTCAACTGGCGCGGCAAGCCGCTCGAGAGCCTCGAGGTGATCATCAACCTGATCGCCGCGACGACAACCAGAACCGGCCTCAAGCTCTACTCCCGCCTGGACGACCAAGCCTACGAGCGAGGCATCGACGTGACCGACGAACAACTCGCCGCCGTCAACATCACCAGACACGCCTTCCACGGCGACTGGAACTACACCGTGATCCCTTCACTCACTCAGTCGTGAGCCCTAAAGGGTCATCTCGGGCCGGCTGTAAATACAGACACCGACTGCGCCGATGCTTACGAGCGATGGCGGCGGGCGATCGGTGAGCTCGCGATCGATCTTGGGCCACAGCCAGAAGTCGACGAGCGAATCGTGGCGGTGCTGGACTATCTACGCAAGACGCCCTCGCCTTCGCCCTCGATCAATGACCTCACCCGAATCGCCTACTTGTCGGAGAGCCGGCTCCAGCACCTCTTCCGCGAGCAGGTAGGTGTCCCCATTCGACGGTACTTGCTGTGGCACAGATTTCTCACGGCGATGAGCTTGCTCGCGGATGGGTGCTCGGTCACGGAGGCCGCTTACTCGGCCGGGTTCGCGGATAGCGCGCACCTCACTCGAACCACGGCCCGAATGGTGGGCCTTACGCCGACGAAGATTCCGGTCAAGGGGTGGCTTTCAAACTGTCGCTGAAAACGTCCACATGCGCAGGCAGCTCGTAGCCACCCTAGCGGCGGGACATCCGCGGCCGCCTTCGACAACAAGGACGGCTACGGACCGGACTGTCGGATCCTCGCAAAGCGGAAGTACTCCCGCTGGCCGGGGTGCCTACTGACTTTGAGCCAATGCTCGCTACCGGTCGCTGTGCAATGCGCCGTACGGGCGCCGCGACCGCTATAGGCGTGAAATAGCAGCCGTCGGCGGCCGCGCTCGAACCCATGATCGGATCGGGCGCGAGCCGTGCTCTGGCTCCGCGACGGGCATCTCGGGCGGCGGGCCGTCCGCCCCGCAACGCGCGGCAAGGGCGACTCTCCGGCCCGGAGTGTTTGCCATTTCGCGGCTACCGCCCGAACCGCGACGGACTCGAGTTCCGCGCAAAGCTGGTCTGCGACCCGACGTCGACGGAATACCCGTGGGACAAGAAGAGCAGGTCCCTGCCAGCCATGGTCATCTGGTGGCTGTCAAATGGAGGCAGATAGCCGGCCGCCCAACGGTCATGGGTTAGGAGCCAGATCGGTTTGCACTGGCCGCTGGTCACCGGGTTTGGCCGCGGTACCGGATCCCGAAGCCGTGGTTCTCCGGATGTGCTCGGCAAGGAATACGTCGCCCAAGACTGCTCGCTTGCGCGTGCGCTGGAGGGCATCGGCGAGCGCTGGACGCTGTTGATCCTCCGCGACGCCTTCTTCGGCGTGCGCCGTTTCAATGACTTCCAGGCCCACCTCGACATCCCCAAAAAGCGGTCCTGTCCGACCGGCTGAGCGGCCTGGTCGATGACGGCATCCTTGAGCGACGGCCCGACCCCCAGCGAGCCGCGCGACATGTCTATGAGTTCACCGCCGCCGGCCGCGACCTCTGGCCGGCGCTACACGCCCTGCTTGTGTGGGGGGATCGCGACCGCGCGCCCAACAGTCGCGACTTCAGGCACGCGGGATGCGAGAACCCGCTTGACGACCATGGCCGCTGCCCCACGTGCGGCACGACCCCAGACCCGCAGCACATTTTCACCGAGCCGCGACGCGGTAGGCGCCGGCGAGCGGTCCGCCAAGACCGCGTCTCCATCGCTCTGCGGAGGCCGCACCGGCTGCTCGAGCCGATTGAGACCTAGAGCGCTCAGCGAGAAGCTAGATGTGGTCGACGTAGAGGTCGACCTGTGGCTCGGCGCCCGCGACGTACGCGTACTGCTCGAGGTCGGTTACGCCTTGTTCGGCCAGGACGTCTTCGCACAGGTAGCTGTTGGCCGTGCACTCGCGGCTCGGTCGCGTGATCACCGCGTAAGCTGCATCGGCATACAGCTCGGGTTTGCGCGCGCGGGCCATCGCCTCGTCGCCGCCGAGAAGGTTCTGCACTGCAGCGGTCGCGATTATCGTTCGGGGCCACAGCGCGTTTGAGGCGATCCCGTGCTGGCGGAACTCGGAGGCGAAGCCGAGCGCGCACAGGGTCATGCCGTATTTCGCGATCGTGTAGCCGATGTGTGGCGCCAGCCACCGCGGCTCGAGACTGACAGGTGGCGAGAGGGTGAGGATGTGGGGGTTGTCGGAGTGCTTGAGGTGCGGGATGCATGCGCGGCTGACCAGAAACGTGCCGCGGGTGTTGATCGCCTGCATAAGGTCATAGCGCTTGATCTCCAGCGCCTCGGTGCCAGCCAGATTGATCGCGGAGGCGTTGTTGACGCAAATGTCGATACCGCCGAACTGGCTAACGGTGTCGGCGACAGCGTTAGCGACTTGAGCCTCATCGCGGATGTCACCAACGATCGGCAGCGCTCGGCCGCCGGCCTGCTCGATCTGCTCGGCAGCGGTGAACACGGTTCCTTCGAGCCTGGGGTGCGGCTCGGCGGTCTTCGCGATCAGCGCGATGTTCGCCCCGTCGCGCGCGGCGCGCAACGCGATCGCCAGCCCGACGCCGCGGCTGCCGCCGGAGATGAACAGGGTCTTGTCCTTGAGGGTCATGGGTATCGGCTCCTGGCTTGGCCCTTGGGGGGTGGCGCCGGGCCACCGCTCCGAAGAGTCCGACGGTTAGCGGACGGAAGGATGATGCACGTGGTGGGGGCGTAGGCGATGAGCTTGCCGTGTTCGTCGGTCACCTTGCCCTCGGCTGTTGCGCTGCGTCGGTCGGAGCGGATGACCGTGCCTGTGGCGGTGAGGGTCTCTCCGTTGGTCGCGACGGCGCGGATGTAGTTGACCTTGAGCTCGAGGGCGCTGGAGCCGATGCCGGCGGGCAGGGTGGTGTGGACGGCGCAGCCCAGGACGGAGTCGAGCAGAGTGGCGGCGATCCCGCCGTGGCCGGTACCCATCGGTTGGCGGCGCAGGTGCCTTTTCGAGGTCACGCCGGGTTGCGGATCGCGGAGATGTTGAGGCGCACGTGGTCCAGCGGCAGGCTCACGCCTGCGACCACGGCAGCTGCGAACTGGTCGCGTCGTCCCTCTGGGAGGCGTGCGAGGTGTGCGGCGAGGATCGACGTTCGGACGAACGCACTCACGTCCTGCGGGTAGGTCGGCCGTTCTTGCAGCCAGCAATGGATCGAGCCGAACCCTGCGTGATGTAGGCGTCGTTCGGTGTCTTCGGGGCTGGCGAACTCCCACGGTGAGAAGCCGACGAGTTCCGGCGCGGTGTCCCGGGCGACGGTTTCGATGACTTCGCGGACGCAAGCGATGTTGCCTGCTCCTCCGCATTGGACTTCGAGGATTCCTGCCGGGCGGAGCGCTGCCGCCAACCGCTGCCACAGGCGCTCGTGGTCTGTCACCCAGTGCAGTGTGGCCGTCGAGACGATCACGTCGACAGGTTCGGCAAGCTCGAGCTCGAGCACGTCCTCACACCACACGTCCGCTCGGTCCTCGAGTCGCGCACGGGCGAGCTTCACCATTTCGAGCGAGGCGTCGATCGCCAGCACGCGCCCGGCCGGGACGAGCGCGACCAGCGATTCCGTCACTCGCCCGGTACCGCAGCCGACGTCCAGGATCCTCGCGTTGGGCGGGATCCCGTCGAGTCGCGAGAGCACGTCCTGCGCCCACGCTTGTTGTGGCGTGCTCGACATGTCGTATGTTCGCCCATCCCAGGGTGTGCTCATCGCGGGCTCCTCAGATCTAAATCGCCCACGCGGAGGTGTCAGGACTTGGCCGCGGCGTCTTCGAGGACGCGTTTGAGTGTCGTGCAGACGTGCTGGAAGTTGCGCTTGAGGATGAATCTGAGGCGCGGTTCGACGAGGCGCGTCGCTCCGGTTGGCTGCCCGCACACCCGGAACCGAAAGCAGGTGCCTCGCTCGGTCGGCTCGAGCGTCATGCGACCCTGGACCGGCGGTCCCTCGATATTGCGCAGTCCCAATACCCGATCGGGTTCGTACCCGGCGACCTCGACGAGCTCCTCCACCTTCTCTCCGCCGGGCGCTCGGTGGACTTCCCGGATTCGGGATCCCACCCGCAGCGGACCGTCCGTCTCGGGCACGGCGGAGACGGTGTTCGTTGCCAGGTGGCGCGCTTGGCCGGATCGGTGACGCATGCGAACACCTCGGCCGGTGCGCGTTCGATCTCGGTCTCGATGGTGAAGTCAAACATCCCCTAACCTCTTTCTCCGCGTGTGGTCCTACCACGCGCCACCGCCGCCCCGGGGCTGCTTGCGCCGACGGCAGCAAGTTGGCCGGGCTCCGCGCGAAGAGTAACGAGCGTCCCCGCGCGCACGGCCGGGGTTGCCGGTTCGTTCCAAAGGGACGTCGACCGGCTACCGACATCGGCGCTGGCGGAGCTTATGCTACGTCGAGAAGGAGAAGCGCGCCGAAATGCCAGGAGGGTGAATTCGCGCCCTTTGCCGATGGTGAACCCGTACGTCGCCGCGCGCATCGCGATCATGTAGTCGGCCGTCCGGTCGAGTCGGCCGGCAGGCCACGCGCGCGCCGCCTACCGTTCTCGATCGGCGCAAGCCACGGCTGAGCCGAGTCGCACCAAATCTCGAGGGTCGGCGACAGCCACGACCGGTCGTTGAGCGTTCCCGCCTTGATGACCGCGAGCTCGGGCTGCTCGGCCAACAGCGTCACGACGGGCGAGCCGCACTTCGAGCAGAACTGGCGCCTACGTTCCTCACCGGTATCGGCCCCCACCGTCACGTACGTGGCCAGCGTGTCTCCGTCAACTTGGAGCGCTGCGCGCGGCACGCCGACAAGGATCGAGAAGGACGAGCCTGTCTGGCGCTGGCAGTCCTCGCAGTGGCAGACGAGCGTCACCAACGGCTCGGCATCGCAACGGTAGCTCACACTTCCGCAGAGGCAACGCCCGTCAAGTTGGCCCGATATATGTCGCACAGTCAATCCTCGCTTCCCTTGCCACGATCAAGGCCACGCCGCCTCGCGACCGCCACGGATCGGCCACTTGTCGACCTCAACGACGCCTCCCCAAGTGAGTGGGGCGGAAGGGCGAGGTCACCCTCGAGCACCACGCCGCCGATGTCGAGCATCAGCTCGCGCTCGGCAAGCTGCGGTGCTCGGTGACGCGCATGTTCGGGCGGTGGCATCTGTCCCGGCGTCGGCAGCCGATCGCGCGCCGCGGCACCCAGCAGCGCGATCACCTCGGCATCCGAGACGGGCGAGAAGTCCTGATAGAACCGGCCGACCCCGAGCAGCTCGCGCGGAATCGTGTGACACACGACCTCGTCTGCCTCCTCACCCACCAGCGCCACCGACTCGCGAGCGCCGACGGGAACCGCGACCACGATCCGCGCGGCACCGCGAGCGCGCAGCGCCCGCACTGCCACCAGGTCGGTCAGCCCTGTCGCGAGCCCGTCATCGACCACGATGACCGTGCGCCCGCGCACATCGCTCTGCCGACGACCGTCCCGATAGCGCTCGACCCGCCGGCGCAACTCGCGGATCTCCCGCTCGAGCGTCGCATCCAGCAACTCTTGCGTCATGCCGACACGTCGAGCGGTTTCGGGATTCAGGACAGTAGTGCCGTCCTCGGCGATCGCCCCCACCCCGAACTCGGGATTGCCAGGCGCCCCCAGCTTGCGTACCGCCAGCACGTCAAGCGGAGCCTTGAGCGCATGCGCGACCTCATACGCAACTGGAACCCCGCCTCGCGGCAACGCGATGACCACCGGCCGCTCCCGCGCCAACGGCTGAAGTTGCGCAACCAGCTGGCGCCCAGCATCGCGACGATCCAGAAACACCATGCCTGAATCCTCGCGCTGGGCGGCAGCTACGACATCCGCAGCCAGCCGCAAACACAATCCGCGTTTCTCACCGCGGATTGCGGGTCACGATCCCTGCTCCTCGGGCCGGATGACAAGGACCGAACAGCGGGCCCGGTGCGCAACGCGCTCGCTCACGCTGCTGAGGGCGCGCACGCCGCCGATCCGGCGGCTTCCCATGATGATCAGCGACGTCTGCCGCTCACGCGCAACGGCAAGGATCGCCTCGGCGGGGCGCTTGGCCTCGATCACCATCTCGGGTGCGACGCCGAGCAGCCCAGCCAGGCGGTCACGCTGGGCTTCGAGGTGGTGGGGCTGCGAGCGGCTCTCCACGCCCACCGCGTGGACGACGACCACGCCGCGCTTCAGGCGCCGAGCCGCATACGCCGCGATCATCGGCAATCCGGGGGCATCGTCGGTCCCATCGAGCGCGAGCAGGATGTGCGCCCCGGCCGCGAGCGGCCGTTCGCGCGCGATCAGGAGCGAGCTCGGGAGGTGATGTACGGCGTGCAATGCGACGCCGCCGACCCACAACCCCGCTCCGCGCGGCATGACCGGCGCCCCCAGCGCCAGCAGCGGGTGGCTCGCCGCGCGCTCGAGCACCCTATCTATGGGCGGCCCGTCAGGATCGAGCACCGTCTCGCCCCGCAAGCCAGCTTGGCGCGCCATCTCAGCAGCCCGGGTCAGAGCCCGCCGCGCGCGAGCAGCGCTGACATCCGCGCTTGCCCACGCGCCGGCTCCCGTCTCGTGCGTGCAAACCAGGACCGTCATGCGCGCGTCGGGGGCTAGCAGCTCACACGCTCGGCTGACCGCACGCAACGAGGTACGGGAGGCGTCGATCGCGCACAGCACGTCGCTGAATACGGCCGGTGAGGTAGCGTGGCTAGACAAACTGTGGGAAGCCTCCGGCGAACCTGGCTGAGGATCGCGCCGGCTGATCCCGCGGAGGAGCAGCACGCGGATACCTGCCGCACGCAAAACGGATGGCCCGCTGACTGGGGGCCAAGCACACGGCTGAGCCCGGGCTCATTGCCCCGCAGCGCCCGCTCGCACCAATCGCAGCCCCATCCCGTAAAGCTCATCCGGTGAGAAGGGCCTGACCTCGAGCGTGTGGCAATCCTCAAGCAGGGCGAACGGTGAGTCGTGGCGCGGCGGCAACTGGGTCACGACCCGAAACAGGCGCTGACCGTCGGTGAGATAGCTGCCTCCGGTGGGCGACCACGCGGGCTGAGGCGAGAGATGAGTCGTCTTGCTGAAGGGAAGCGACATCGAGCACAGCCTCGCCAGCACCGGGTCCGGGCGCATCCGCAGCTGCAACGGCTCCGCAATGGGAGAACTACTGAGTTGCCGTGCACCAGCCCTGGAGGCGTGCGCTGAGGCGGGCGCTCCGTCCAACCCAGCGAGGCGTCCCGCGCTTGACGCGAAACCGAGGGCTGCAGGAGCGGGAAATCACCGATGCCAAACGCGCCGGTAGGCGGCACGCTCAAGGCATGTTGGGTCGCAGCTTCAAAGTCGCTCGGATCGCGGGCATTCCAGCAGGGATCAGCCCCTGGTGGCCTGTGATCGTCGCGCTGATCACCTGGTCGCTGGGCGCCGGCTGATGCGCCTGACGAGAAACAGCACGTTCAGCCGCGACGATCCCCAACCACGGACCGAGGCGGAGCAGGGGCTCGCGCGAGCACTCGAGATGCTGGAAAGGGACCACACCGGCTCGGTCACTGTCGCCGCGTTGCGCGAGGGCGGGGTCAGAGCGCCAGCCCAGGCGGTGTATGACCTCCAGATCGCCGGATACGAGATCGACCGCGTCAAGTCCACAGACGCGGGCGGGCACAGCACGTCCGGATATCGCCTCCGTGGCCCGGCACCATCCGCGCCCGATCAGATCGCCAGCTCCCAAAGGGCCGATCGCGATGACGGCGACACGATCGGTGCGGGCACGCTCAAATGGCTCTCCGCGCATCGGACCTGGGCAGCCCACCGCTAGAAGCCCACCCCTTGAGCCTCCACTTCGACCTCGAAACCGAGTTGCCGTCGACAACGGTGGCGCACGACGTGCGGCTGCTCTTGCCGAACAACGGACCGAGCCTCGCCCACGCGCAGGCCTGCGTCGAGCGGGTGTGGCACGTGATAGGAGCCGAACCGCGCTCACCGGCTCGGGGACCTCCATGCAGCGTTGACGAGTCGAGTGAGTTGCCCGGATCTGGGTCTGCAGCCGGCTGCTGCTCTTGGGCTATCGAAGCGCTCCGACCGCTTCTGCTCCCGCGTGCGAGGAGCAGTACCGACCAGGCTGCCAGCACCGCCCTCGCTGCTGCTGCATTCGTCATCGAGCGGCCACGTCGGTCCCCGCGTCAGATGCTTCGCCGTGGCTGCTCGAGGCGTCGAGCAGTAGCCGACGACGGTGGCCGACGCCGTCGACGCCGACGGCGGGCGGACACCCGACGAAGCCAGCGGTGCGGCGTTCGCGGTGTTGTGGTCGCGCGGATGCGGCTGCGTTGCACCACGGGCGATGGCGAGGCTTCGACGGGGACGTGATCGCCTCCGCCATAGCGACGGCCATCTGCATATTGTCGGCAGGCAGACATATGGTGATGAAGACCGTCGAGCGCCGCCCGCGCAAGCACTGGTTTGCCGACCTCAAGGCCGAGGCACTCGCTTGCTGGGTGAGAAGGACCTCCGATCAGAGACTCCTGTCGGTCATCCGCAGCCGGGTTCGTGGCGTCCTGCTGTGGCTGATCTTCCGCACGATCCGTCAGCGCGCGCAGCCCGATACGCGCGTCAACGCAGTCGTGGAGTTCAGGATCACCGGCTGGCGAGACGGCGGAGTCGACCGCTACCGGCTCGCGCTCACCGGTGGCCGGGCTTCGAAGTCAGGACTGGCCGGGCAAGAGCCAGCGTTGACGCTCGAACTTGAACCGGTGGCGTTCCTGCGACTAGCCGGGGGTACTGCCAGCCCGCAGCGACTCTTGATCGCCCGCAAGCTCAAGCTGCACGGCGACCTCATGCTGGCCTTGGCCCTGCCCACGGCGCTCAGGCTGCCAACGAGCCGCCCGAGACCGAGCAAGCGCTGAGCTCCGCGATCACCAAGTCCGAACGCTCTAGCCTCCGCCCACAGACAATCGCCCACGGGGCGCTGGCGACACGGCTGCTCGTGCCGTCGAAGCAGCAGCCCCGCCCGAGTGACTGCTGCAGGCGTCAAGGAGCAGCCTACTGACCGCGATCAATGGCCGCGCTCGAGGATCGGACGAGTCGCGGCAGTCCTGCTTCGTGGTCGCGACGAACATGCCCCCGCGCCGAGCCCAGACCTGCTCCGCGCGCAACTCGAGACCGTCGCGGCCCGGGTGCTAGCGAGGAAATTGCAAACGCTGCGCGCCGAAGAGTCGCCCTTGCCGCGCGTTGGGGGGCTTTCGTCAGCCCTGGTAGTGGACGCCTGCTCACAGAAGAGCAGGACTCGGGGCTGGCGTGGTGGCGGCCACTCAGTGCTCATGCGCTACCGCTTGCCCCGGGGCCGAGTCTGATCCGTGTAGTTGCTTCAGTCGGTCGCTCGCCGCTCGGAGGTGTGTGAAGTAGCGGTTGAAAGCTGCCTGCACGGATGGTTCGGCGGCGTGGTCGGGGAGCGCACGGAGCAGGTTGAGCCGGCTGTTGGCGACCCACGCTGAGATATCGGGCTCACGCAACCACCGGCCCTCTGCCGTCCAAGCACTGCGCATCATGCGCGGCCAGTCCTCGATCCTGCTGGGGTACGCGTGGGGTGGACACAGTCGGTTCTTGTCGGTGTCGTCAGCGCGATGGGCCTCGACGAAGCCGATTAGGGCGGCGTTGAAGCACGGTGAGAGGTACCGGATCTGCTGCAGCACGATCCGGCCATGCCGAAAGATCGGCGTGGCGGGGGCGTCGTTCAGGCCAAGAGCGGTGCAGTCCACGTGCAGGACATCGGTGCCGGTCTCGGTCTCCCCGCACTCGAGCACGATCCGGTTGGTCTCGATCCGCCGTACGCGGCCGAGCCTGACGACATCCTCGATCTGCCGCACCGCGCTGAGCTCGGCGGCGCTGAGCATCGTCCCGCGGTACATCCTCGCCGGCCGCCTTGGATCGATGCGCACGAGTCGTCCCGAGGCCTCGAGCCGCGCGAACAGGTCCTCGACGTCCACGGCGTCGGCGGCGGCCTCGGCATCGAGCGCAAGCCCCTCCATGATCGCGCCGACCTGCTCGAGAGGCTGAAAGTACCTGCGATCATAAAACCACGCCTCGCGCGGTCGGATCCACCGAATCCGATCCGGCTCGACGTCGTTGTCCAAAAGCCAGGTGCAGGCGTCGACCGCCGTCTTGCCCGACCCAAGAACGGCAAAATAGTCGGCCGAACCGGCGGCCGCCGGCAGGTCGTTGACGGGAACAACCCGGGCGCCCGGTGCCACATCGAACGGGCGGGAGTGCGTGGCCGGGACCGATGCCTCCAGGTAGCGGGCATCGACGACCTTGCGACGCACCGCGACATCGTGAAGCTCTCGGGTGGTGCAGTCTTTGTTATACTCACACCCGCTCAGGTACTCGTGGCCAGTCAGCACTCGGGCCCGTTGGCTCTGCG
>Ga0116216_10002752_pt1 | contig 11619 bp, 11 predicted proteins | sample Sb_taG_11_FD_89696 | JGI IMG/M metagenome (GOLD analysis project Ga0116216, IMG submission 89696) | Peat soil microbial communities from Weissenstadt, Germany - Sb_50d_3_AS metaG | ecosystem: Environmental > Terrestrial > Soil > Wetlands > Peat | place: Germany: Weissenstadt | collected 2010-09-21
GGCTTGTCGCGACAGGGACGGTGGACGGCACCTGCATCCAGGCTTCGGCGGAATAGATGCCAGGAACCGGCTGGAAGAGGTTTGTGGTAAAATTCCTGCGGCGAATGTCCTGGATGCTGTCGATGAGCTGGTCGATGCGCAGCTGCGCGGAGTTGACCGCGGCCCGTCCGGCGGAGAGAAGGCCAAGGTGGTAATCGAGCTCGGCGCGATTGCGCGCAACCTGGTCGGGCTCGGAAGGCTGGCCGGCGGCCGGCGCCGGCCCCAGCAGGTCAACCTGGGCCTTGGTGGCCTCGAGCCGCGGCTGCAGACGGTTCCCGAGATGCTCGACCTCGGATCGGACGCGCTGGAGGTCGTCGCGAAACGAGTTCAGCTGCGAATAGCGCAGTCGTGGGCCGCGAAGCTCGCCTTCGAGGCGATCAAGCTCGCGTCGCCAGCCAGCGATCGTGGCCTCGATGTCGACGCCGACGTCCTTGTTGGCGCGTCGGATGATCTCCGCGGTGTCGATCTGCGGCGCCGGCTGGACAGAGCTTGGCGCGGCGGGAGGTGCACCTGGCGCGGCGACATAGGCGCCCGACCGCGATGAATTCGTCGTCGGAGCCGGCGGCTGCTCGGCTTGAGCGCGGGCACCGGGCATGCCGAGCAACAGAACAGCGAGGAAGGCGCAAGCAATATTCCGGAAGGGGACGATCACAAGACCTCGCAAGAGTTCCAAGGACATCCGCTCGCCCACAGCACTTTCCGTCTGGGTTGATCATGACGTCGCACTGGTCGTGAATGGAAGGGACTCTGGATTCGATGTTTGTGGCATTTCCTATCGGAAAACCGGTAGCCCCTTTTCCGGGAAATGCTCTAACGGATGATCGGGCGAACAATATGGCGAATTCGATCTTCGCGCGACACGTCAACGCAAAGCCTGGAGATTCTGCAGCATGGCAGGGTGCGGCTGCGCGAAGCCCAGCGCCGCCTCGATCGCGAGGCAGGCCTCGAGGATTTTGCGCTCGGCGTATTTCGGGCCAACCACCTGGAGCCCCACCGGCAGCCCCTCCTCGGTGATCCCGCACGGGATCGAAGCGGCCGGTTGGCCGGTCAGGTTGAACGGCAGGGTGAACGGCACGCTGTCTCGCCAGCGATCGTAGCCGAGCGAATGATAGGCGGTGTTGGCCGGCGGCGCCGCATGCGGCATGGTCGGGGTGAGCAGCAGGTCATGGCGGCGGTACAGCGCGAGGAAGTCGCGGCCCAGAGCGGCGCGCGCGGCTTCGGCCGCAAGCACCACCGCGACATCGACGCCGAGACCCTGCTCGGCGAGACGGCGGAAGCCAGGATCGAGCTCGTCCCAGCGTTCGCTTGGGATCGTGCGCAGGCGCCGCGCGAAGCCGGCGATCCACAACGCCTCGAACGCGGGACGCAGCGGCGCGATGACCGGGCCGACATCCTCGATGCGAGCGCCATGCTGGCGCAGGGTCTCGACCGCGTGATCGACCGCACCGCGCACGGCGGCGTCCGGCTCGGCGCCGCCGAGTTCCGGAGCGTAGGCGAAGCGCAAGCCCTCGAGGCGCGGTACCAGATCGTCGAGCCAGTCGTCGGCGGGCGGCGGCAGCGCATGCCAGTCGCGGTCGTCCGGCCGCGCCATGACGGCCAGGGTGACCGCGGCGTCGGCGACCGAGCGGACGATCGGGCCGCCGGCCACCAAGGTGGCGAACAGGCCTTCCTGCACATGGGGGACGCGGCCGAACGTCGGCTTGATGCCGAACACGCCGCAGAAGCTCGACGGCACCCGGATCGAGCCGCCGCCGTCGTTGCCGAACGCGATGGTTCCGATGCCGGCCGCGACCGCCGCGGCGCTGCCGCCGCTCGAGCCGCCGGAGGACCGCGATGCGCTCCACGGATTGCGCGTGATCCCCCTGAGGCGGCTGTCGGTGAGGCCGCTCCAGCCGAATTCCGGCAGCGTGGTCTTGCCGAGAATCATGCAGCCGGCTTCGCGCAGCCGCGCCACGACAGGTGAGTCCGCTTCCGCCGGGCCTTCAGGCGTCGTGGTCGAGCCGTGGCGGGTCGGCAGGCCCGCGACGTCTACGTTATCCTTGATCGTCACCGGCACGCCGTCGAGCGGCCCGCGCGGGTGGCCTGCGTTCCGGCGCGCCGCGGCGGCGCGAGCGGCGGCGACCGCACCGGCCCGGTCGACGATCTGGAATGCGTTGAGGTGCGGCTCGAGCCGCGCAATCCTGTCGAGATGACGCTCGGCGACCGTGACAGGGTTGAGCGTGCCGGCAGCGTAGCGGCGGCCGAGCTCGGCAACCGTCAAAAAGCAGACGTCGTCCATGGTGATGAGAATCTCCAATTCCGCTCCCGCGGCCGTCATCGCCAGCTTCAAGCGGGCCACCCTGGTACTCACCAACGTTCGTCCGTGAGTAGTCGGCGGCCACGACATTTGGCATTGGCTACGGGGTCGCGCGCGTGCGCGGGCGATGACGACCGGATCTGTTCCTGATAGATCTCGTCCAGGAGCCATCGACGGAGTTCTTCGCATGCTCCGTTGCGGGACTGTGCAGTGCGCGCGGTGGCGATCGTAGTGTCATTCGCAGCATGCGGACCGGCTGAATTGCTCGCCCTCATCATCGATGATCGGCATCGATGACCGGCGGAATACAAGAAGTGGTGCCCGATCATCAAGGCCGCCAACGACAGGGAGTAGGAACTGATGCGATGAAGATCAAAACGATTTCGACCACGCTCCTCCAGATCCCCTTTCAGACCGGCGGGCCCACCCAGGCGCTGGGCGGACAGGTCTGGAGCACAATGGCGATCCTGCTGGTCCGCGTCGACACCGACGATGGGTTCACCGGCTGGGGCGAGGGGTTCGGGCACGCGGTCGCGCCCGCCACCAAGGCGACGCTCGACACGTTCGTGGCGGGCCATTTCATCGGTCGGGACCCCACCGACATCGTCGGCCTGACCGGCGAGATGCTGCAGAAGCTGCACATCTTCGGGCGCAACGGATCGGTCAGCTATGCGCTCTCGGCGATCGACATCGCCTTGTGGGATATCGCCGGAAAGCGGGCCGGAAGGCCGATCCACCAACTGCTCGGCGGCGCCCGTCGGCAGGAGATGCCGGCCTATGCCAGCATGCTGCGCTACGGCGAACCGGCGCTGGTCGGCGATATCGCGGCGCGCGCGGCTGCCGAAGGCTACGCCTTCGTCAAGCTGCACGAGATCGACACGCCGCAGGTCGCGGCCGCGCGCGATGCGGTCGGGCCGAACGTCGAGATCATGTGCGACACCAACTGTCCGTGGACGCCCGCGCGCGCGATCGAGATGGCCAAGGCCTTTCAGCCATATCGGCTGCACTGGCTGGAGGAACCGGTGTGGCCGCCCGAGGACCACGCCGGCCTCGCGGCCGTGCGCAAAACCGGGATGACGCTGGCGGCGGGGGAGAACGCTGCCGGCCCGCTCGACTTTCAACAGATGTTCGACGTGAAAGCAATCGACATCGCGCAGCCGAGCGTCACCAAGATCGGCGGCATCTCGGAGATGCGCAAGGTGATCGCATTGGCCGACGCCGCGGGCGTACTCGTGGTGCCGCATTGCGCCTACTTCGGTCCCGGCTATCTTGCCTCGCTGCATGTCGCCGCCACGCTCACCCGCGAGGCGCCGCTCGAGCGGCTCTATGTGGAGCTGGAGGCGAGCCCGTTCGGCGCCTGGCTCGAGGCCCCCGACGGCAAGGTCCGGGTTCCCTCGTCCCCGGGACTCGGCTGCGATCCGGACCCGGCAATCGTCAAGCGCTATCGCGTTAGGCCGGACGGGGTGACCGGATAGCGCATGTTCGGCGGATCGCATCAGGATGGGTGCACGCCGCGTCTCCGGTCCAGAGGGATGGACCGGTTGCACCATTCAAGACCTGCGGGCCCTACCAATCGGAGATTGCCATGACCGAAGTCCTGTGGAACCGGATGACCGCCGAGGAGCTGCGCCGCCGGGCCGAAGAGAATGCCATCGTGCTGCTGCCAGTCGCCTCGACCGAGCAGCACGGCCCGCATCTGGCGACCGGCGTCGACACGTTTCTCGGCGGCGAAGGGTGCCGGCGCACGGCGCTGATCGTGGCGCGGAGCCGTTCCATCGTGGTCGCGCCGGTAGTGTGGATGGGGCTCGCCGAGCATCACGTAGCGTTCGGCGGCACGTTTTCGCTATCGCTCTCGACCTATCATGCGCTGCTCAAAGAGCTGTGCGGCTCGATCCTGCGCGCCGGCTTCAAGAAGATCCTCATCGTCAATGCCCATGGGGGAAACATCGCGGCGCTCAACGCGCTCACCACCGACCTCGCCCGCGAGCTGGCGGCCCCGATCGCCACCACCACCCTGTACAATCTGGCGCACGAGACCGGCGCCTATGCGAAGATCCTCGAGGATCAGCAGGCGGTCCGCCACGCCTGCGAGGCGGAGACTTCGATGATGCTCGCGGCCGTTCCCGATTGCGTCAGGCGCGAGCGGATCGGCGAGGCTTTCGGGCCGACGGCTGGCCGCGGTCTCGGCGTCGTTCCGGCGCTCAACGTGTGGAAGTCGTTCACGGAGCTGACCCCGAGCGGCGTGATGGGCGACGCCCGCAAGGCGACGGCCGAGAAGGGTGAACGGCTCCTGGACGTCGCGGCGGAGCTGCTCGCCGAGAAGCTGACTGCCGGCGAGCCATGGACATGACCGAAACGCCGGCAGCGTCCGCGCGCGAAAGCGCCCTTCTCAGGGTCGAGCTGGAGAAATTCGTTGGCATGGTGCGCACCGCCTGAGCGGCCCGTACAGGTTCCCTGAGTTCGAATTCGCGCCAATGTGACTTGCGGTGCCGGGAGGCGAGGCGACTATTGTGCCCTTCGGCTGTGCCTTGCCAGGTGCCACCGCGTCTTCGGCATACGCACCTTCGACCGCTGAGCCATCTCGCTCTGGAGGAATGACATGACCCGTCTCGCCGTCAACGGAATTCAGCACGACGTCGATGTCGATCCCGATACCCCGCTGTTGTGGGTGCTGCGCGAGACGGTGGGGCTCACCGGCACCAAGTACGGCTGCGGCATCGCCCAGTGCGGTGCGTGCATGGTGCACATCGACGGCCAGGCGGTGCGCTCCTGTGTGCTGCCGCTCAGCGCCGTTGCCGGCAAGCAGATCACCACGATCGAAGGGCTCGCCAAGGGCGACGGCCTGCACCCGGTGCAGAGGACCTGGCTCGCCATGGACGTGCCGCAATGCGGCTACTGCCAGAGCGGCATGATCATGGCGGTGGCGGCGTTGCTCCAGGACAAACCGAAACCGACCGACGCCGACATCGACGCGGCGATCACCAACATCTGTCGCTGCGGGACCTTCCAGCGGGTACGCGCCGCGATCCACGCCACAGCCAACGCGTGACGAGGGAGGTCGCCATGACGATGATGCCGAACATCGACCGACGCTCGTTTCTGAGCCGCTCCGCCGCGCTCGCAGGCTCCGCCGGCCTGGCGCTCGGGTTCCATGTGCCGTTCGCCGGCGAGGCGAGCGCCGCCGAGGCCGCGCCCGAGGTCAACGCCTGGGTGGTGATCAAGCCCGATGACAGCGTGGTGATCCGTATCGCGCGGTCGGAGATGGGGCAGGGTTCGCTCACCGGCCTCGCCCAGCTGGTGGCCGAGGAGCTCGAATGCGACTGGTCGAAAGTGTCGACCGAATTTCCGACGCCCGGGCAGAATATCGCGCGCAATCGCGTGTGGAAGAATTTTTCCACCGGCGGCAGCCGCGGCATTCGCGAGTCGCAGGAGTACGTGCGGAAGGGCGGGGCGGCGGCGCGCATCATGCTGATCCAGGCCGCCGCCGATGAGTGGAACGTGCCGGCCTCGGAGTGCAGCGCCGCCAACAGCGTGATCACCCACCGGCCGTCCGGCCGCATCATGACGTTCGGCAAGGTGGCGGCCAAGGCCGGCACGCTCGAGCCGCCGAAGGACGTTTCGCTCAAGGATCCCAAGGATTGGAAGATCATCGGCCAGCCGGTGAAGCGACTCGACACCGCCGACAAGGTGACCGGCAAGCAGGTCTACGGCGCGGATCTGAATTTCCCGGGGATGCTGTCGGCGGCGATCAAGGACTGCCCGGTGTTCGGCGGCAGGATCAAGAGCCTCGATGCCGCCAAGGTCGAGACTATGCGCGGCGTCAAACGCGTCGTGAGGGTCGGCGACTCCGCCGTCGCGGTGGTTGCCGATACCTGGTGGCAGGCCAAGACCGCGCTCGATGCGCTGCCGATCACGTGGGACGAGGGCGAGAATGCGCAGGTGTCGAGCGGCACCATCGCGGCGATGCTGAAGGAAGGTCTCGATGCCAAGGAGGCCTTCGTCGGCAACGAGAGCGGCGACGTGCGCGCGGCGATCGCCGGCGCCGCCAAGACGGTAGAGGCGGTCTACAGCTATCCGTTCCAGAACCATGCCTGCATGGAGCCGATGAATGCCACGGCGCGCTGGACCAGCGATCGCTGCGAGGTGTGGGCACCAACCCAGAACGGCGAGGCGGCGCTCGCCGCCACCGCCGAGGCCGCCGGCCTGCCGGTCGCCAAGTGCGATGTCTACAAGCTTATCCTCGGCGGCGGGTTTGGCCGCCGCGGCATGACTGATTACGTGCGCCAGGCAGTGGCCATCGCCAAGGAGATGCCGGGCACCTGGGTCAAGCTGCTGTGGTCGCGCGAGGAGGACATGCTCCACGGCCGCTACCACCCGGTCACGCAGGCCAAGATGGTTGGCGCGCTCGACGCCAGCGGCAACCTGACCGGACTGCACATGCGGATTTCCGGCCAGTCGATCATCGCCTCGGTGTTCCCGCAGAACCTTGTGAACGGCAAGGACCCGGTGGTGTTCCAGGGCCTGAACCCCACGGGTGCGGAATCGGTCTTCGGCTATTCGGTCCCCAATCTGCTGATCGACCACGCCATGCGCAACACCCACGTGCCGCCCGGCTTCTGGCGGGGCGTGAACATCAACCAGAACGCCATTTATGTCGAATGCTTCATGGACGAGCTCGCCCATGCGGCCGGCCAGGACCCGCTGGCGTTCCGACGCAAGCTGATGGCGGGCCACCCCAAGCATCTCGCGGTGCTTGAGGCCGTGGCGGCACGCGCCGAATGGGACAAGCCGGCGCCGGCCGGCGTCCATCGCGGCCTGGCGCAGATCATGGGCTTCGGCAGCTATGTCGCGGCGGTCGCGGAAATTTCCATCAGCGACGCCGGCCGGGTCAAGATCCACCGGATCGTGGCGGCAACCGATCCGGGTTATGCGGTCAATCCCGACCAGATCGGCTGTCAGGTCGAAGGCTCATTCGTGTACGGCCTCTCGGCCCTGCTCTATCAGGAATGCACCGTGAAGGGCGGCCGCATCGAGCAGGAGAATTTCGACAGCTACAACGTGCTGCGCATCGACGAGATGCCGAAGGTCGAGTCGATCATCATGCCCTCCGGCGGTTTCTGGGGCGGCGTCGGCGAGCCGACGATCGCGGTCGCGGCGCCGGCGGTGCTCAACGCGATCTTCGCGGCGACCGGCAAGCGCATCAGGTCGTTCCCGCTGATGCATCACGACCTCAAGAGCGCATGAAGGCCGAACGGGGCCGACCGTCGCACGGCGATCGCATGTCTCGAGGTTTCGCCGCGACCTCACCTCTCCCCGCGTGCGGGGAGAGAGCCTGCCACCGACTTGATCGGGGGTCGACCGCGCTTGCGCGGTCGGGTGAGGGGGCGTTGCCTCGCGCCGAGACTGTTGAAAGCGCCCCTGACCCCGACCCTCTCCCCGAGCGGCAACCCGCGACGCATGCGCCACAGGGACCCCGTAGCGGAGAGAGGGAGAAGACGCGCCGAGCCGCCGCGAAATCAAAATGCGATCTTCCTGTCCTTCGTCGGGGTGCGCACGCGGCCGCGTCGGTCGCCGGACTGGTGTTGCTGCTGGCCGGCGACGCCGTGACGGCGGTGCTGCCGGAACCGCCGCCCGGAGCAGCCGCCTGCTCGGGCTGTCATCCGGCCTCCGCCACGGTGTCGTCGACAGTGCCGCGGCTCGCCGGCCGCAATCCAGATGACATCGTGCGCGCGTTCCAGGCATTCCGCTACGGCCAACGCTATGCCACGGTGATGGACCGCATTGCCAAGGGCTTCACCGATGACGAGGTGCGGGCGATCGCCGAATGGTACGGGGCGCAGCATTGATCAGGCATCGCATGAGCCGGCGCGACGTCCTGCGCGCCGGGGCCGCTTCGGCGCTGCTGCCGTTGCCGGCGATCGCACAGAATGCGCCACCACACGTGGTCGTCGTTGGTGGCGGCTTTGCGGGTGCGACCTGCGCCCGACAGGCCAAGGCGCTCGCGCCGAACGCGCAGGTGATCCTGGTCGAGGCGAACACCATTTTCACGGCGTGCCCGTTCAGCAACAGCGTCATCGCCGGCCTGCGCGAGCTCAAGGACCAGCAGTTCAACTACCAGGCGCTCGGTGATGCGGGCGTCGGCGTGATCTTCCAATCCGCCACCAGGGTCGATCCGCAGGCGCGCAGCGTGACGCTGGGCGACGGCACCGTGCTGCCCTACGACCGGCTGGTGCTGGCGCCCGGCATCGACATCCGCTGGGACGGGCTTCCCGGCTACGATGAAGCGGCGTCCGCCACGATGCCGCATGCCTGGAAGGCGGGCGAGCAGACGCTGCTGCTCCGGCGCCAGCTCGAGGCAATGGATGACGGCGGGATCGTCGTGATCGCGGCGCCGGCCAATCCGTTCCGCTGCCCGCCCGGACCTTACGAGCGGGCGAGCCTGATCGCCTGGTATCTGAAGACCCGGAAGCCGAAATCGAAGCTCGTCATCCTCGATGCCAAGGACGCCTTCTCCAAGCAGGGGCTCTTTCTGGCCGGATGGCGCGGGCTCTACGGCGACATGATCGAGTGGATCAACCTCTCGGCGGGTGGCAAGGTGACGGCGGTCGAGCCGGCGACGAATACGCTGGTGACCGATTTCGCCCGATATGACGCCAAGGTCGCCAACGTGATCCCGCCGCAAAAGGCCGGTCGCATAGCCGCGATCGCCGGCGTCGCCGACAAGACTGGCTGGTGCCCGATCGATCCCGTCAGCTTCGAATCGAAGCTGCAGCCTGGCATTCACGTGATCGGGGACGCGACGATCGCGGGAGGCATGCCGAAGTCCGCCTTCGCCGCCAACGGGCAGGCCAAGGTATGCGCCGCCGCGGTGGCCAGCCTGCTGCGCGGCGCGGCGCCGGCAGCACCGAAGCTCATCAATACCTGCTACAGTCTGGTCGCGCCCGATTACGGCATCTCGGTCGCCGGGGTGTACCGTGCGGCCAATGGTCTGCTCATCGATGTCGAAGGCGCCGGCGGGGTGAGCCCGGCGAACGGAACCCGCGACGTCCGGGCGCTCGAGGCGCACTATGCAGAAGCGTGGTTCCGCACGATCACGGCCGAGGTCTTTGGTTAGGGTTGTGTCGCCGCCTGATGAGTCGATGGCTCGAAACGATTTCAGTCGTCATCGCCCGCCAACGCCGGCGACCCAGGAGCCGATGTCGCAGGTTTCGGCTTGCGGCGTGCCAACATCAAGCATCGGTGAGCACTGGGTGGCCCGCGTTCGCGGGCCATGACAACCCGAGGGGCCGGAGCCTCTCCATGTCGCTGGTCTCGGCTGTCTTGGTAATGTCGGCCGGCATTGCCGCCGCGCAACCGCCGGACCTGCGTCCCTATGACATCGTCGGCGACGCCATCCCGGTGCCATTGACGGACCAGCCGGGCGATCCGGCGCGCGGTCGCGCGATCGTTGCCAATCGCCAGGTCGGCCTGTGCCTGCTGTGCCATGCCGGCCCGTTCGCGGAGGAAAGGTTCCAGGGCAATCTGGGCCCGGATCTGACGGGTATCGGGTCGCGATGGACCGCAGGCCAGCTCCGCCTGCGGCTCGTCGACGCCCGGCGGATCAATCCGGCGACCATCATGCCGTCTTATTACCGGGTTGACGATTTGACCCGCGTTGCCGCCCCCTGGCGCGGCAAAAGCGTGTTGACGGCGGAGCAGATCGAAGACGTGGTGGCATTTCTGGCCACACTGCGTGATGAGATACCGCCGTAGCCCGCAGGGACCCACTCCCGGATTTCGCCATAGATAGCCCGTCGAAGACGGGCGTCGCTCTGATGGCTTCATCCGGGCTACAATCGAGGCCGCAACTCCGGAGGAGACATGGACCATCGACGCCTACGGGGCGCGACGCGGCGAGGCTTCCTGGCCGGCGCCGGCCGGTTGGCGGGCGGGCTCGGCGCGGCCCAGCTCATCACAGTCGGTCCTGCCGCGGCGACGCCGGACGCGATGGCTGCGGCCATCCGTTACGTGGTCGGAGAAGCCGAAGTGCGTGACGGCAAGGTCAGCATCGAGGCGCCGCCGCTGGTCGAGAACGGCAATTCGGTATCGATCACCGTCGCGGTCGACAGCCCGATGACGCCGGCCGATCACGTCGCGAGCATCTACATCTTCAACGAAAAGAACCCGCAGCCCAACGTGGCGAACTTTCATTTCGGGCCGCGCGCCGGCCGGGCCAGCATCTCGACCCGGATCAGGCTTGCCGACTCCCAGAAGGTCCTCGCCATCGCAAAACTCTCCGACGGCTCGTTCTGGTCGGCAAGCGCCGATCTGATCGTGACCATCGCGGCCTGCGTCGAGGGGACATGACATGGCGCAGGCGCTGATCAACGTCCCGTTCAAGGCCAGGCGCGGCGAGATCATCGAGATCAAGACCTTGATCTCCCACGTCATGGAGACCGGCTACCGGCGCTCGAATTCCGGCGAACCGATACCGCGCGACATCATCAACGCCTTCGTTTGCACTTATAACGGCGACGTCGTCTTTCGCGCCGAGCTTTTTCCGGCGATCGCCGCGAACCCGTTCATGTCGTTCTTCACGGTGGCCACTGAAAGCGGCGTCATCACCCTGAGCTGGACCGACGACAAGGGGGCGACCGAGGTCCGTACCGCCAAGATCACCGTCGAATGACGAGCGCAATGATCCGGCGACAAGTATGGCCGGGCATGACTTGTTTGCTCTTCGGGCTCGTCGCCGCCGCGGTGGTCCGGGCCGGCGAGATTGCGCCCGCCGACAAGCGCTCGGACTTCTCGCTGATGAGCCGCGAAACCCAGGCCATGCAGGACGACGACATGGCCAATCCGGGCATGCTGTTCGTGCTCGACGGCGAAACGCTGTGGAACCGGAAGGACGGTGGCGAGGGCCGTTCCTGCGCCGATTGCCATGGCGATGCGGGGGCGAGCATGAAGGGGGTCGCGGCGCGCTATCCTGCCTATGAGGTGGCGCTCGCGCGACCGATCGATCTCGAGCAGCGCATCAACCGCTGCCGCGACAGCCATCAGCGCGCTACGCCGTTTGCCTGGGAAAGCACGGAATTGTTGGCGCTGACCGCATTCGTTGCCCGGCAATCCCGCGGCGTCGCGATCGCCGAGCCGGACGACAAGCTCAAACCCTTCATCGCGGCGGGCCGCGAGATTTTCGAGCGTCGTCAGGGCCAGCTCGCTCTGTCCTGCAGCCAGTGTCACGACGACAACTGGGGCAGGCGGCTCGCCGCAGCCGTCATCCCGCAGGGCCATCCGACCGGGTA
>Ga0116216_10002756_pt1 | contig 11609 bp, 12 predicted proteins | sample Sb_taG_11_FD_89696 | JGI IMG/M metagenome (GOLD analysis project Ga0116216, IMG submission 89696) | Peat soil microbial communities from Weissenstadt, Germany - Sb_50d_3_AS metaG | ecosystem: Environmental > Terrestrial > Soil > Wetlands > Peat | place: Germany: Weissenstadt | collected 2010-09-21
CGGTGTCCGCCAAACCGGGGGAAGCTCAAATTGAACTTCAGAGCCCCCCGGTGACTTCATGCCGATCTCAGGGACACGTTCGTTCGTTATGACACTGAAGATGCCGGCATTGGCACACTCAGTGTGTTCCTGAGCGCAATTCGTGAACCATCAATATTGCCGATGCGTCACCAGTCGCTGGCTAGTAGATCGCACACTGACCTGTCTGTCGTTCCCGTAATGGCTGTCCGACGCTGACGATGAGGGCGCGTTCGATGGCGGAAAGGAAAGCGATGAGCGATCTGCGCCTCGCCCGCATTGTGGGAGCTCATGGCTCACGCCTATTCCTGATGACGGTGGTTGTTGGCATGATCGGACTTTCGCTCTCTGCAACGGCATCGGCAGCACCGAGCGGCTGGGCGTCATCGTCCAACACATGCTCGTCGTCGTCGCCGTCCCGGGTGGGAACGATCGGCGGTATTCAGTGGGCCAACAGAGTCGGAGCTTGCAGTGCTCAAGCGCCAACCGGATTAACTCTCCCGAGTCCCGCCTATGGCGGTACGCCGCCATTGACCAACCACGGCGGGCCTGTGACGGGAACCACCACGCCTGGCGAATTGACGGTAACTCCCGTGTACTGGGTCCCGAGCGGTGGTAGTTACAGCTTCCCAGCGGGCTACGAGACCCTGATCAACCAGTTCATCTCCGATGCTGCGCACGACAGCGGCAAGACCACCAACGTCTTTGCGAGCCTCACCCAGTACACAAACGCGTCGAGTGCGCACCTCAGCTACCTTTTGCACTCCGGTACGCCCATCACCGACACTGACCCCTTCCCCTCAAGTGGATGCACGCCCGACAGCGGCACCATTTGGGGGAACGGCGGAACCTTCTCACAGTGCATCACCGACGCCCAACTGGCCTCTGAAGCAAGCGCGTTCACCACCGCGAACAGCTTGCCCAACACAGATCTCGCCCATCTGTACTTCTTCTTCCTGCCCGAAGGGGTGGAAACCTGCTTCACGAGCACAAATGGGGCCGGCGGTGGCGCCTGCAACGACCCATACGGGGCAGCGGGGTTCTGTGGTTATCACAGCTCCGCGGCGGGCCCACTTCTCTACTCCGATGTGAACTTCCCATTCGACCCCGCGCCGGATGGAGTCACCTGTAGCTCTGACGGAGGATCGAACACCTCTGGCAACCAGTCACCCAACAGCAACATCGCTGCAGACACCGCGATCAGCATCACCAGTCACGAGACCAGTGAGACGATTACCGATCCCGAAGGATCGGCCTGGTACGACGCTTCGGGGTACGAGATCGGCGACGAGTGCGCCTACATCTACGGCGACAGCGCCTCGTTCGTCGGTCTGGCCGGACATAAGTACAACCAGACCATCAACGGCCACCACTACTTCATCCAGACCGAGTTCAGCAACCAGGATTTCGCTGCCAAGCCAACCTATTCGTGCATCCAGCGCGAAGACCTTCTCACCGTGTCTCCTGCCTCTGGTGCTGCTGGAGCGACGGTTCACGCCTCTGGCTCCGGATTCGCGAGCACAGAGACCGTCACGGTCACCTTCTACAAGACAGCTCTTTCGACGGTGAAACTGTGTTCTGCTGTGACGACCGACACGGGAACCTTCTCGTGCTCAGGCAAGATCCCGACGAGCCCCGGGGCATTGGGAGGTCACAAGATCGTGGCAAAGGGAGCCACGTCACTCAGAGCGCCCAAGGTCACCTTCACCGTTACTTGAGATAGCTGCGGTCACCGATTGACCACCCAAAAGCGGGCCTCTTTTTTGCTTCGATCATTCCCCAGCGTGCTCAAGGGGCCACACGCACATGGAACTGACGGGTCTCAGCTGTGACGGCCACGCAATCCGATCCCTGCGAGTTGCACAACATGCCGGAGGGCCCCACTGAGAGCACCGTCGCATCACCAGGGTGGCTAGCCGTGAAGAAGGTGCATGTCGAGCCGGCCGGACATCCCCCACCCACACGAGACTTGGTCACAGCCAGAATCGCTGGGTCGGTCGATGTCGGCGTCGACCACGGGACGATCGATCCATCGCGGTTGAACGATTGACTGGTGAGATCCACTTCCACCAGGTCCCCCACGTGGACAGATGTCAGTCCAACTGTTGAATTGCTCAGCACGATCTCGTGGGGCGGACTGGCTGGAGACAGACCACGTGACGAAGAGGCGGAGATCGAAGGCGTTGAGCTGCAGGCCGCACCGAGGCACACTCCAATGACCACGACAGGCAGCACCAAGCAGCGAATGTTCATGCGACCACACAGACCCGGCTCCGACCCCCGGGTGTCACGTGCAGCACACGATCGTCCCGACGGTCTCGTCGCTGCTCGGAGCGACTGATCGGGTTTCTCCAGGACGGCCTGCGAGAGCAACTCGTCAGTTCAAGCTAAAGGACGTCGTGGCCTTCCGCAACGAGCTCAGACCCTCGGAAAAGATCGTGTGCGTTCCGAGGGCACCGGCGTTCGTGGTCGGGATAGCGCCCTTGCACGAGAAGCCCCCGTTGCTCGCAACTACCGCCGAGCAGACCTTTATCCACGCCGGCTTCGGCGAGGCCAAGCCCGTCTTGTAGGTCGCCTTCACCGTTTCTCCAGGACTGAAGCCGGTCCCCGAGACGGTGACGGCTGTCCCCTTGGGCCCCAACTTCGGGGAGATCGCGGTCTTTGGCACGGGGTTGGCGACAAACGTGAAGAGGTCGGCAGGAGTGCTCGCGCTAGTCCCACCCAGCGACGTGGCTTGAAACGCCAGGGTATCCAGCTGCTCTCCGGGAGGAGTTATGACTGTGATCGACGTGTCACTGTTCGCATAGAAACCCACTGCCGTGTCGCCCAGGAGCATGGAAGTGACGGCTGACAAGTTGTTCCCAGTGATCGTTACGCTCGTCCCTCCATTCAACGGGCCACTGTTCGGGTCCACCTTGGTGATGGATGGCTGGCCGATGAAGATGAACTCGTCGGCGGTGCTCGAAGCGCTGGTACCGCCGGCATTGACCACTGTCACATGGACGGCCCCTGCATCGCTCATCGGTGACAATGCCGTGATAGAGGTGTCGCTGTTGAACACGAAGCTCGCCGCAACCGATCCGAAGTCGACTGCAGTTGCTCCGGTGAACCCATCCCCAGTGATCGTCACGCTCGTACCTCCCGAGGCTGGCCCCTCGGACGGCGACATGCCGGTCACCCGCGCAGCCGGGACGAAGCCAGGCGCCAGTTGCAGCAAAGCGAAGGGTGAGATGGCGGTGTTGTAGACCTCGTTGCCGTTGGCGTCGTATGCGGAGAACGTGGGGTCGACGGTCGGCGCCTGCACGGCGGACGCCGAGACCACAGCCCCCGTGAAGTCCCATGTGGCAGCTGCCCACGCGGTGTGGGTAATGCTGTGGCCCCCCCGCCCGCTACCGTTGCACGTCGTCTGAAGGTGGACGTCGCCGGTCGGATAGCCGCTCGTTGGGTCGAACCCGGTGGCGTAGGGGTGCTCCTGGATACCGCCGCACCAGTAACCGAGGATCGTGAACGCTGTGCCCTGCGGGATTGACAGCGCTACCGGGGAGCTGGCCGAAGCACTCGAATCAAAACCCGCCACAGCTAGTACAGAGATCGTGCCGAGCGCGACAGCTACTCGAGCTTTCCTGATCATCATCACCGCACCCCCGGATCAGCATTGTGTCCCTAGGTTCTTACAGCCGTAAACCCTTTGAAGTTCCGCAAGACCATTGTCGATGGAGATCCTTGCACGAACATGAAGAGGGGTGAAGTTTCACCTTTCTCTTGTCTCCTAGCCGTTGCGCACGTCAAAGACGTTGTTGGACCGGCAACCGGCAGCAACGGTCGCTTGCTGAACGAGGCGCCGCTCTGGCTCTATCCGATGCCCTGCGACTCGTATGCTCCGATGTCACACGTCCCGTTGTCCCCAGTTTCGTCGGGGCGGGAGAGTCCACGTTGGTCAGTGGCGGGGCAGCCGGCCGAACTCGTGCCACCGTGGTCGATCGCCGGGCTTCCCGAAAGGAGGGCTTGCGTCTGTGTCGGTCCCCCGTTGGCACTGAGCGAACCGAGCAGTGGCTCCGTGCCCGTGATGTCGGTGGAGAGTGTCAGACCACACGAGGTCCCACTGTCGAGGTTGAGACCCGATGTCTCGGACATCGTTCCCGTGCAGTTGGCCCCCGTGCTGTCAGCCACGATGGTGCCACCAAGGGTGACGACTCCCGCGAGGTTTTCGATGCCGTCGGAGTTGTCGGCGACCGTGACGTAGGAGAGGGCGGCGCTGCCTCCGGCCGTAGCGAGACCCCCACCGACGCCGGGCGGCGCGTTGCCCGCGCAAGGAGGCTCATAGGAACCCCCCGGACCGGTGGTGTTTCCTGACAACGTCGAGTTGGCCATCGTGAGGGTGGCTGTCGAGTAGATACCGCCGCCGTCGCCACCGGGTCCGGGGCGTGCACAACCCGGATCGACGAATATTGCGTTTCCACCCGCGCCGCTGGCGTTCGAACTCACGGTGTCCCCGGTGAGGGTGGAGGTCCCGGCGTTGACCGCCAGCCCGCCGCCGGCACCACCGTAACCGCCGCCTACCCCGGCGCCGGCCGCGTTCCCCGACAAGGTGGAGGTGGACAGGGTGAGGGTCCCTGAACTTGCGATCCCGCCGCCGCTGCCGCCGCCTTGGCCCGCAGTGTTGGAGCTAAAGGTCGACGACGAGATGGTGGCTGTGCCGCTGGTATAGATGCCGCCGCCGTTGGCACCGAGCCCGCTTGCTTGACCGCCGCTGTTGGTGGAGAACGTGCTGCCATTGACGACAAGGGTCCCGCCGCTCCACACCCCGCCGCCGTCCCCGGCGTTGGCCGAGCCTTCGCCGAGCGGCCCCGCCGGACCCGACGTATTGCCCGAGACGACGGTCTGGGTGAGGGTCACGGAGCCCGAGGAGTAGATGCCGCCGCCGCTGCCGCCCTGACCGGAGACCTCCTGCCCGGAGAGTCCGATGCCCCCTGTACCGGCGGAGTTCCCACTGATGACGCTGTTGGTGGCCGTGACCGTACCGCTGTTGGCGATACCGCCCCCGTTCCCACCGGGTCCGGCGGTGTCACTGCCACCGTACCCGCCCAGGCCGGCCCGATTCCCGCTGATCGTTGCCCCGGTGAGGGTCAGCGAACCGGCATTCTCGATGCCTCCGGCGCTTCCACCCGGGGAGCTGTCTGCAACAGCGGAAATCGTGTTGGCGGACACCTTGCTGTTCGCCAACGCCAACCGCGCCCCGGCAGCATTGGAGATGCCGCCGCCCTGCGCCGCGGTGTTCGCTCTCACTGTCACGTTGTTGAGCGTCGTGTTCCCGGCGTTGAAAAGACCCCCGCCGGCGAACGTTCCCGCGTTGCCGTTCGTCAACTCGAGCAGCTGGACCGTCACATGCGCCGTGGCGGAGACACTCACGACGCGGCTCGCCGCCTGAGCGTTGACGACCGTTCCCGTCGCACTCGCGCCCTTTACGACCACCGCGTCGTGCTTCACGACGAGGCTGCCTAGAGTCAGCTTGTAGGTTCCCATCGGGACCGCAATATTCACCAGCCTCCCCGCCGCCTGGGCGTTGGCAACCTCGAGGGCGGCGCGCAGGGTGCAATGTCCTTGAGCGTCGGCGCATCTACCGCTCCCCGGTTGGACAGCGTGGGTGTCTGCCCTGGAGTTCACCGTCAGGTTCAGAGGAGCGCTAGCGAGCGCTGTGCTCGACGCGCCGAGGACGATCGAGCAGACGGCAAGCGAGGCACCGGCAAGTGCGAGCATGTTACGACGGCTATTACGCGGCCGGCGGATCTCTTTCCTTTCGTGCGGACGCGCAAAGACGAGTCGGCTGACGCCGAGATCCGAGTCCATCAGATGAGCCTCCCGCTTCTCTCCCCCCGTAGAGCAGCACCAGTGCTCACGGCGCCCGAGATCGTATCTACCGAAGTGAGCGGTCGCCAGGACTCCGGCCGGGCCCGCGCAAAGAGACGCAGGTCAGGTTGAGGAACGTGAAGCAGACTTTGAGGTTGCTCCGGACCCCAGCCCCCGAACAGTGAAGCAACCGGTACGGCAACCCTCTGCAAGCTGAGCTACCCCCTCGTCCGTTACGACCTCACCAGGATGGCCACGGCCATCAAGGCGACTCCCAAGATGGTCGCGAGAATCGCTATGTAGAAGATGGTGTTGTCGACACCGCAGTGACGTGCTGCACTCTCGCTCAAGGCCTGGCCGAACTGGCCAAGACCCGAGCTGCAGGCTTTGTGGCTCGCATCTTCCGAAAACGCGCCAAACAGGCCCCCGCCAAGGAGCACTGCACCGATGAGACCGAATCGCTTCGGCATCGCCGCCCCCTCCAACGAGTCTTTCCCGCATCTGTATCGGTAGGTGCAGTTGAAGACCTTCACTACGAAGGAACAAATCAAGGTCGTTCACTACACACGTCACCCAGTCGGCACGGGCACGACGTGGCTGGGATGCAAGGTCAGGAAGTCGTTCTTCAAGTAGTTCGAGGGCGGTCGGAGCGCAGATTTCTAGAGGCTCACCAGATCCCGAAATCGTCCCCCGCGAAAAAGGGGAAGACAAACATCGACGACGGCGGGATCGTAGAGCGAGCCCTGGTTCGCCTCGATCTCGTTCAATGCATCGGCAAGGGTAAGACCGGGCGGGTGGACCCCCTCTCCTGCCATCGCCGAGATCACGTCGGCGACCGCGAGGACGCGAGCCCCGATAAGGATCTCGTCTCCCTTCAATCCTCTCGGATATCCAGAGCCGTCTATACGTTCGTGATGCTGCAAGATCATTTCGGCAACAGGCCACGGGAGCCCGAACTCGGCCACGATGTCATAGCCTGCCTGGCAATGGCCCTTCATGACCTGGACCTCTCCAGGACTCAAGTGGTCGCGACGATCGAGGAGCTCTTCGGGGATAGCCACCTTTCCGATGTCATGGAGAGTCGACGCCACCTCGATTCCCCTGACTTGATCGTCAGGGAGGTCGAGTTCCCCGACGATCAGGGTGACCATATGAGCCACTTGCCGCCTGTGGACGTTCTCCGGGTTGGTCCGGAGCCAAATGCCGTCCGCGACTTCCCAGCGTCTTCGAACGTCTGACTCAGCTGCTCCAACCCGTACGGTCACGTTGCTCCCCCCGGAACCATTGATTCTCGGGGTCCGGGAGAACTCTTGAGCTAACCGAGAACATACACCTCGGCACGGACTGATCACGCAGCCCAAACCCGACATCGCGGTTCGCGGGTGACCCGATGCACGATTCGGTTGCACATTTGTTTCGTCCGTCTCCGCGCAGGTCCATCGTCAGTGTGCTGTCGTACGCTACGCGCATTACAAGAAGACTCGGGACCGATAGGTGGATCAGAAGAGTCGTTACCTGGGTCCCCCTCGCCCTTCTCGCTGTCCTCGTCACAGAAGTCGGGCTCGCTGTGCTCCAGTCCCCGGCCCCGGACCCGGCTCAGCTTCTTCAAGACTCCTTGACGGCCGCCGGCGCCAGGGACTCGTTTCACTATTCCGACGTGTGGCGTTCCGGCGACGTCTCGCAGACGATCGTGGGCGACGCACGGACGTCGTCTGGCACTGAGACCGTCTCTGCCGGAAGTGACGAGTACACCGTGGTCTTCACGGGCCGGGTGGCTTATGTCGAGGGCGATGCTGCCGCGATGCACGACGAACTCGGGCTCGCCCCCGCAATCGCCACGGAGTACGCCGGCAAATGGGTCTCGATCCAGCCCACCGACGCGCCGTACTCGTTGATCGAAAACGGCCTCACCACGTCAGCGGGACTTGCGCAGATACTGATCTCCCCGTCTTCCGCGTCACCGACAAGCCGTGTGCACGGCGTGCCCATCGCCCGGATCACAGGCCGAGTCCCTCACGGCAGATCCCAGACGGGCTCGGCCCAACTCGACCTGCTTTCGCTGTCGAAGCTACCTGCGTCGTACTCCGCCCACGGAACAGAAGGTGGGCAGACGTGGTCCAACGCGATCGTCTTTTCCCGCTGGGACGAGAAGGGCCCGATCGTTGCGCCGCCCGACGCATTGCCGTTCTCGTCGCTCTGAAGCAGGGTGCGGTGGCGGCCAGCGAACGATTTGCCTCACGTGCCGAAAGCGCGGGGGATCCAGATATCGCCTTCGAGCGCAATGATCCGGCTGGTGGCTCGCTCGAGCTGGGACAGCTCGTCCGTGTGCGCGCTTATCGCGAGAGCAGATGCGGCTGCGTCGAACGCGTCATCGCTTCCCTCTGCCAGCTCGGAATGCCTTGGACCCAGTGAGCATCCTTCCAGGAAGCGTCGGCGCGCCGCGGGATCGCTCTTCACAACCGGCCCTGTGAACAATCGAGGGTAGATCTCGAGCACCGAGGGAGAGCCGGGTGGGTCGAACGGCCAGATGCTGAAGCCCGACTCGTACAGGTCACGAAGAAGGGACATCCCCCGCAACGAACCCGTACCCACGCTTCCCGGACCGGCATGAAGACCGATTTCGGCGTCACTCCCGAACGGGATCGGCATCGAAGTTCGCCACAGCGGTAGAGGCTTCGCGCGCAGGTCCTCTTGGTCCCGCGTCGTCCCCAGAACGGCGGTTCGCACCGGGCCAACCAGGTCTCCCCGTCCGTGGCGACACGGCCCCAGAGCTCGTGAGCGGAGCGGACACCCAGGTCGTCGAGGAACCACACCGGGATAGAGAAGGCGAAGTCGAATCCGACCACGAGATCGCTGTCGGCGCGGGCCATCTCCTTCAGGTGGTCGACGACCTCCGCCCTGCTACGCCCGTTCGTCAGAGAGACGAGCTGTCCGTCTTCTGCTACGGCCACCCAGATGTTGTGTGCGCTGATCGCCGAGGGTCGCACTTCCCGACCAGTCGATGGCGACCACCCGCACACCCCAGAGTCAACCAGCTCCGATCCCTGCGACCTCGTACTCTCGGTGAGTGGCCACGGTGAGCGTCTCGATCGCCATCGATGCGCCCCTCGAGCGCGTGTGGCGAGCCCTCACCGAGCCAACCGAAGTGACCCGGTGGGACGGTGCAGTCCCGATCGCCGTGCCGGAGGGCTATCCGGCGCCGGGACAGTATGCACGATGGCGGACGAGGTTGGGACCGCTGCGCGTGACTCTGCACGACCGTGTGCACACCGTCGTCCCGCACTCCAGGCTTGCGTCGACAATCGACATGGGATTCGTCCACATCGAAGAGGATTACCACCTGAGCTCTCCGTCAGGTCACGGAGTCGAATTGATTAGCGAGAACGTGGTCTCGTCTCGAGTGCCCGGGCTCGGATGGCTGGCCGTGCGATCGGTGAGAGCCGGCGTCGCCACATCGATGGAGCGCTTGAAGGAGCTCTGTTCCGGCGAGCCGGATGACGCTCCGTGACCAACGATGCCGAAGTCAAGCTTCGGTTCTGCGAAATGCCTTCTCGATGGTCGCCTGCAACGAGGCTTGCAGCACCGTGGAAGTGACGTCTGCTCGGCTGCGCTCGACAACGGCTCGAAGGGCGTCCGTGGCGCGACGAAGCCCGCCTGTAATGGCGTCGGGATATTCGACGCTCACGAGCAGGTCGTAGACCTCTTCCATCGCCGCCAACAGCTCTTCTCCCCGTGCCATTTCGCCGGCCCGCAGGCGATCGAGGAGATGCCGGCGAAGCTCCGATGCCGCTTCTGCAAGGCCGTTGAGCCACGCTGCGAGTCCGACGGCCATCTCTTTGAACCCGGCGAGGCGCTCTCCGTTCACGAGAGCGACCGTGAGTCGCGCCTCGGCAAACTCCTTTTCCGCATCGTGCAGGAACCCGGCGGCAGCCAGCGCGGGAAACGGCTTCAGTGCCTCTTGGGCCCTGCGCAACGAGACCTCGGCCTCGGAAAGGCGATCCGCGGAGACTTCGGGTTCGAGACGGTGGACCGCGCGGATCGCCAGTCCGCACGCCCTTATGGTCTCTCGGCATCGCGCGAGAGCTTCCTCGCGCGCACGATGGGTCGCCTCGAGCAGTTCGAGTGCGTCGCTCCCGAGGTCGGCCAGCTCGTTGCCGAGAGATCCGGCCGTCATGGAAGTGGTCGCCCGGTCAGCGGGCGGCCACTCGGCGGATCACGATCGATGAGTCACGATCTGCCGGTTGCGGAAGGTAGCGAAGCTTCACCTGACGCTCCAGGGCTCTGGTGCGAAGCCGCACCAGCAGAGCGATGTAACCGACCAAGGCGATCGCAGCCACCGCCGTCACAGCCAGAATCGGGCGTGCGCTGGGGATCGCACCGGGCAACCCGGTAACGACGACCGCAAGAAGCAGCGCGATGAGCACGTCGCGGCGGCGCTTGCAGGCCTCGGGGCGGAAGTACGGGTCGGGACGACGCGCCGAAGAATCGTTTGCGGACTCTTCACTGACCGGCAGCGTCATGTCGGGACTTACGACGATGAGGCCCGGCCGGCCAGGGCGCGTGCGCGCACCGATGTGGGTCGCCGGCAACGAGACATCGAGCCTGTGAAGCGGGTCGACCAGTGTGGGCCCGGTGCGCTGGAGAACCCGGAGTTGGCGGTGAAAGGCTCCGATCGAGTCGGTGGAGGAACGGCGCTGGAAACCTCGGCGCAGAAGACTCGGACCGAGCACGACAGCCCACACCAACACGAGAATGAGTAGGACCACGATCGTCAAAGACCCCTCGACCTACCTTCCGATCTGGAGGACCCTACTTAAGGTCCACTCGCGAATGGTGGATGGTCGGGAACCGTCCGTGCCCCCGCAGTTCCCTGGGTTCCCCGATTCTTTAGTCGACCTCGGCATGCGACGCAAGCGCGCCACGAATCACCTCGTGAAGTGTGTCGACTGCCTCGTATGACCGGTGCCGGTAGGTGTGGTAAGCGTTGAGTCGCAAGGGTTGGCGGTGGGCAGGCACCAGCTCCTCGATGTCGGAGCGACCTCGGGACGTCCCGGGCGCGGAGGTGCATGCATGAGAGCTGACACTGCGCTTGGCCACGCTTGGTGCTCGGTTGATCACGTGCGTCGGCCCATGCATGCGACAGATGCGGCTGCCCTGACGCTGCCGGGACGACTCCTAGCGCGGCGACTCAGACATGTACCGTCGCACTCCTGGTCAGCGGCCGGAATCGACTGGTTTTCCCAGTCGATCGAGCGGCGACGGTGGGCCCTCAGGGGGGTCATGATCGGCGGTTCGTTCTTGAGCCTGCTCCTGGGCCTCGTGCTGGGAGGCGCTTTCGAAGGGGTTCCGGTCTCGCTGCCTGCCTCTCAGACAGGCGTCCCGGTCCCCACGTGGGTCGTGCCCACGACCGCTCCGCCGGTGGCGGGTCGCACCTCATCCTCCAGCACCACCACGCCGCATTCGAGCACCACGACGACTCAGAAGCCCGCCACCACCCAGGCGAGACCGACGAGCTCGAGCACCCCTCCAGCCTCTTCAGCGACGAGCCCAACGTCGACTCCGACCACGACGCAGCCTGTGCGTCCCACCACGCCGACCACCCTGACCAGCGGATCGGGCGGCGGGTCCGGCTCGGGATCGTCTTCGGGGAGCGGCACGAGCAGCGGGTCGGGTTCCGGCTCGGGGAGTAGCTCGGGATCCGGAGGCAGCTCGGGATCCGGAGGCAGCTCGGGATCCGGAGGCAG
>Ga0116216_10002763_pt1 | contig 11582 bp, 10 predicted proteins | sample Sb_taG_11_FD_89696 | JGI IMG/M metagenome (GOLD analysis project Ga0116216, IMG submission 89696) | Peat soil microbial communities from Weissenstadt, Germany - Sb_50d_3_AS metaG | ecosystem: Environmental > Terrestrial > Soil > Wetlands > Peat | place: Germany: Weissenstadt | collected 2010-09-21
ATGTCGGATGCCGTCATGGCGATGCGCAGGATCTGCTCGCAGGACGCCGGCTCGAGCAGCGCGACCGAGCCCGCGAATGCCAGCGCGCATGCGAGATAGGGGGTCTTCATGGGTTCTCCGGTGCGTGTGACGGCATTTTCAGCAAGAACCAGGCCAGCCGCATGTGCGGGCCCGTGGTTACGATTTTTCACCCGCCCCGTCGCGGGAACAATGCCGGGCCGGCTGGTACGCTATCGACATGCCCGCCGGCCGCGGTGGTGCAATCGGGCCGATCGTGGCATCCTGCGGCCCGACGATGTCGTCGCGCTTGACATCTGGCGCCTGGTCGACGGCAGTCAAGGATCCGTTTCGCCGAGCACGGACGGGAGCTCGAGCATGTCCGCATCCCACCATGCGAGGTGGGAGCCGGCTTTCCCACAGAGCATGCGACGAACATCGAACTTGATGACAACCAACCCGAGGAGCCCATCGACATGGCCGTTCGCAAGGTAGTTCCCGAGACCGCTGAGCATCACCAGCCCGGCCGCGGGCGCGTCTACGAGTCGATCACCGAGACCATCGGGGACACCCCGCTGGTGCGGCTGCGGCGGCTGCCGCAGCAGAAGGGCATTGGTGCCCACATCCTGGCCAAGCTCGAGTTCTTCAACCCGATCGGCAGCGTCAAGGACCGCATCGGCGTATCGATGATCGACGCGCTCGAGGCCCAGGGCCGGATCGGCCCGGACACCGTGCTGATCGAGCCGACCTCGGGCAACACCGGTATCGCGCTCGCCTTCGTGGCGGCGGCGCGCGGCTATCGTCTGATCCTGGTGATGCCGGAATCGATGTCGATCGAGCGGCGCAAGATGCTGGCCCTCCTCGGCGCAGAGCTGGTGCTCACCGAAGCCGCCAAGGGTATGAAGGGTGCGATCGCCAAGTCCGAGGAGCTGGCCGCCGAGAACCCCAACGCCATCATCCCCCAGCAGTTTGCCAATCCGGCCAACCCCGAGATCCATCGGCGCACCACAGCGGAGGAGATTTGGAACGACACCGCCGGAGGGATCGATGTCCTGGTCGCCGGCGTCGGCACCGGCGGCACCATCACGGGCGTCGGTCAGGTGCTCAAGCCTCGCAAGCCCTCGCTGCGCATTGTGGCGGTCGAGCCGGAGGACAGCCCGGTGCTGTCGGGCGGCAAGCCCGGCCCGCACAAGATCCAGGGCATCGGCGCGGGCTTCGTCCCCGAAATCCTTGATCGTTCGGTGATCGACGAGGTGGTCACGGTGAGCAATCAGGCCGCCTTCGAGACCGCCCGCGCGCTGGCGAAGCTGGAGGGAATTCCTGCCGGCATCTCGTCCGGGGCCGCGGTCTGGGCGGCGCTGGAGATCGGCGCCCGTCCCGAGCTCGCCGGCAAGACCATTGTGGTAGTGCTGGCATCGTTTGCCGAGCGCTATCTGTCGACGGCGCTGTTCGACGGGCTGTGAGCGCGATGGGCGTGTCAGGACAACATCAAAACGTGGCCGGCGATCATGCGCCGGTCGACTGGAAAGCGCATGGCGTCAAGGTGGTGCCGGGTTCGGCGCTGGACCCCAACACCGCGCAGACCCCAGGCATGTCGCGAGCGACGGCGATCAACCGGGCCCGCGCCGGCGCCGAAAAGCTGTGGGCCGGCACGGTGACGATCCAGGCCAATGCGAAGACCGGCGCCCATCACCACGGCGACCTCGAAAGCGTGATCTTCGTCGTCAAGGGCCGCGCCCGCATGCGCTGGGGCGATAACCTGGAGTACGTCGCGGAAGCCGGCCCCGGCGACTTCATCTATGTGCCACCCTATGTGCCGCACCAGGAGATCAATGCCAGCCGTGACGAACCCCTCGAATGCGTGCTGGTGCGCTCCGGGCAGGAGCCCGTGGTGGTGAACCTCGAGATCCGCCCGGTCGAGCCGCCCGAAACGGTCCTGTGGAAGGACCCGATCCATCGCTGAGGGCGCCGGCGTCGACCGTGCCCATGGATCTCAATCGCGCGAGAGGGCGAACAGCACCATTCCGGTCTCCTTGCCCGGAATGGCGACGGGCCCGAGGGAGCGCGTGTGGATGCCGGGGGGAAGGGCCGCAATCCGTTCGACCACGACGGCCGAGGCGATGTACCGTTGCCCGGTGCGGCGGCACACGTCCTCGATTTTTGCCGTCGTGTTCATGGTATCGCCGAGCATCACGATCTCGCGCTTGACGTCGCCCATCTCGCCGACGATCAGGTGACCGGCGTGCAACGCGCCGCGCATCCTGGGCTCGACCCCGAACTCCTTGAGGTAGCGCTGTTTGCGGCGTGCCATCGCGCCCTCGATGGCGAACACGCAGGCGAGGCACGCCGGATCGATCGGCCCCGGAGGGAAGGGCCAGGTCACGATGATCTCGTCGCCGACATAGCGATAGATCTCCCCATTTGCCTCGATCACCGCGTCCGTGGCGTCGAAGAAGACCTGGTTGAGCAGGCGATGGAACCGCTTGTCGCCGATCGCCTCGGCGATTCTGGTCGAGCCAATGAGGTCGAGGAACAGCACGATCCGGTTCTCGTCCTGTGGCTGGTGATAGCGGCCGGTGACGAGCGAACTGAGAACGCGGGGACCGAGCAGGCCGCGGAGGATGAGGACGAAATTGACGGCGAGGCTGAATGCCGCCGAAAGCGCCAGGGGCCCGGCGGAAAAAATGCTCGAGGCGTCGCCGGGCGTTTGCGTCAGGATGCCGACAATGCTTGCCGTCACGAACGGAATCGTGACCAGGATGATTCCGTAGGCCGCCGAGCGGGTCAGGAATTCGACCGCAACCGGCATCCGTCGGATTGCCTCGGCCCAACGCGAGCGGATACGGAATTCGGCGACCGAAATCAGCGACCCGATGATCGCGCCGGAAACGAGCCCGGTCACGATTCCCGTCGGCGTCCACGCGGAGCTCAACAAACCGATGAAGGCGGACAGGATCGTGATGACCGCGATGATCCGGATGGTCTGCCGTGTTCGTATGCGCAATCGGTCCCCCTGATCCGCCGGCGATGTTGAGGTTGACGCAGGGTCAGCGGTCCGCGGTCTCACGGCGTGCCCGCCGGTCAACCTTATGGTAAAACACGCAAGACCTGAGACCAGGATGCGCCGATGGACCTGAGCGCCGCCGCTCGAACGGCAGACTGATCATGTCGCAGACCGGGCGCACCGCCGCGGATCGCATGGCCGACGCCTTCGCGGCAGAGGAGTGGAAGGGGGTGCGGTTGGCGTTCAGGCTGCGCCTCATCGCACTTGCGCTCACCGCGATGTTCCTGCGAATCCTCACGCCCGGGCTGGAGGTGCTCTATACCTACGCCCTGCTGCTCGGGTTCGTGGTCATCGGATTGCTGTCGCTGATCCGCGACCCGGCCCGGTCGGCACCGAGCCCCGCCAGATGGACCCGCTGGCTGCTCCCGTTCGCGGATCTCGCGCTTGTCACTTTTGCGGTCATCCAACCCAACCCGTTCGGCCGCGAGGAATGGCTCACGCTCCCGCTGCGGCTGGGTCTCGACAACGCGCTCTGGCTGCTGCTGTTCGTTGCCCTGGCGACGCTGACCTATTCGCCCCGCCAAGTGCTGTGGACGGGGATCAGCGCCGCCATCTGCTGGACCGCCGCGACGCTGTGGATCGGCAACCTGCCGGGGGTGGCGTTCGCCTTCCGCTTCGGCCAAGGCTGGGAGGCGCTTCCCCCGGAGCAGCAGGCTGTGGCCGTCTCCAGCTATTTCGCGCATGGCGTTTCCGGGACTTTGCTCGCCAAGCAGATGTTCGTGCTGCTGGTCGTATCGGGGATCCTCGCCGCCGCCGTGCAGCGCTCGCGCTCGCTGGTGTTGCGTCAGGCGCGGATCGAAGGCGAGCGCGCGCAGCTCGCCCGCTATTTTTCCGCCAACATGGTCGAGCAGCTGGCCGACGCCGATCGGCCGCTCGGCGAAGTGCACACCGAGACCGTGGCGGTGCTGTTCGCCGACATCGTCGGCTTCACCGGGCTGTCCGAGACCCAGGCCCCCGAGCAGGTCATCGGGATGCTGCGTGAATTCCACGCGCGCATGCAGGCGGTCGTGTTCGCTCACCAGGGCACGCTGGACAAATATCTCGGCGATGGCCTGATGGCGACCTTCGGCACGCCGCGTCCCGGCCCTCGCGACGCGGCGAACGCGCTCGCCGCCGTCCGTGACATGGCTGACGCATTGCAGGCGTGGAATCTGACGAGACAGCGCCTGGGTGCCGCGCCGATCCGGATCGGCATCGGTCTGCATTGGGGCCCGGTGGTGCTCGGCGACATCGGAGGGGACAATCGGCTCGAATTCGCAACCATCGGTGATACCGTCAACGTCGCGAGCCGGCTCGAGCATATGACCCGTGAGCTCGACGCCGAGATCGTGGCGAGCGCGGCGGTTGTCGTCGCAGCCAAGGCCGCGATCCCACATGCCGAATCGGAACGTCTGCTCGCTGGCTTCGAGCGAGCGCCGCCCCGGCCGGTGCGTGGCCGCAGCGCCGAGCTCGAAATTTTCGTTCGCCGGCGGATGGCGCTCAGTGATCCGCCGCGCTCCGACCTCGCCTCCGCAAACTGAGCGCTGCCTCACGCGATGATCGGATGTTTCTGCCACGCCGCCGAACAGCGCACAGAGCATGGTGGCGTCATTTCTCAGCGATCGGCAGATCCAGGGCGCTGGTGAACGTGCGTACCACGAGCCGCTCGACCCGGCCACGGATTTCGATCTCGTGACGGGGGGCGGTGCCGAGATCGACGCCGGCACGCAGCACCACGGCCTCGGAGACCACCAGCTCGCAGGCGTAGGTTTTGCTGAGGCTTTCGATGCGGCTCGCCGTGTTGACGGAGTCGCCGACCGCGGTGATCGAGATCGCCGTCCCGTAACCCATTTCGCCGACGATGGCCGTCCCGGTATGGATGCCGATGCCGATCCGCAGCGGCTCGGTGATGTCGTCGATCAGTGCGCGATTGAGACCCTGCATGCGCCTGGCCATGTCCATTGCCGCGACGAGCGCCTCGCGGCAGCCCGCCTCGACGCCGCTGTCGAGACCAAACAGCGCCATCACGCCGTCGCCGATGAACTTGTCGATGCGCCCGCCTGCCGCTTCCACCGCACGGCCCATCTCGGCGAAGTACTGATTGAGGAGGAACACCAGGTCATAGGGGAGCTTCTTCTCGGAGAGCCGGGTGAAGGCCCGGAGATCGCCGAACAGGATCACGATCTCGCGCTCGACGCCGTGGAGATAGCCCGGACGGTGGAACCCGTCCCGGGCCTGGGCGGTGGCAGGCAGCAGGGGCGTAACGCGCAGATCGCCGCGCGGGCGGAGCTGACACGCGAGCCGCACGTCGGGCGCGGCGCCCACGCGGCGCAACACCCTCGTCTCCTCGGACGCCGGCGGTGGGATCGCCTCCTGCGCTCCTTCGACCTTGATGCGGCAGGTGGAGCAGCGCCCCCGGCCGCCACACACGGAGGCATGAGGAATACCGGCCATCCGGCTGGCCTCCAGGACTGACACGCCGCGCAGGCTCTGGACCACGCGGCCGCTCGTGTAGGTCAGGCGGATGAGGCCGCGCCGGCGCTCCCAGTACCAGCGCACGCTGCGGGCTGCCAGCACGGCCAGCAGCGCCGCCAGGAAGGCGGAACGCACCCACACCACCAACTGATCGAGGACCGCGACATCCTCCGGTGCGGGCCGCGGATGCGCCTTCGCGAGCTCCGCGACCCAGGCGGGATCCGCCGCCAACGCCATGACCTGGCGGCCCCCCTCCAAAAAGCCGAGAATCGCCAAGGTCGGCATCAGCAGCGCGAAAGCGTAGAGTATCGGTTGCCAGCGGTCGTACCACGGCTTCAGGCTGAGCCAGAACCGCAGTCCAATCATGGCGTGGATCCAGGCGATCACCAGGACCGTGAGCTGAAGGCCACCGCGTGGCGGATTGGCCACGAAGTACGTGTACAGCACAGACGAGTAGTAGCCGTAATCGGACCCATAGAAGGTGTCGGCGACGCGCGTCTGGAGGACGTGATCGGTCAGGAAAAAGGGAATCGAGAACCCGAGGACGAGCTGGGTCGCTTCAGCGAAGGGCATCGTGAGCGAGCGGCGCTTCCAAAGCGCCCACAGCGCGAGGCTGTAATGGATTGCGAACGCGCCGTAGAGCATCAAGCCGCCGAGCGGGCTCGCCCAGATTTGGTAGATGCGCTGGAGCGCCTGATCCATGACCTGGACCGAGACGAGGCCCAGCGCATGATTGACAAAGTGGGTCGTCACGTAGGCGAACATGACGAGTCCCGAAGCCAACCGGAACCGCCGGATCACGCCTTGCACTCGTGCTCGTCCGTCATCGCCTGATCCTCGCCGACGTCATCTGCGATTAAGCTTCCGTTCGGCCTGAGAAGGTGGTTCCACGGCGGCACCAGCCGGCTCCCCCGTATTTCGAGACCCGTTTTCCTGCTCCCGATTCATTAGTTGCGATCAACGCGGCAGGCGGTCGAGCACGGCCTGTGCCTGTCGGGTCAGCGCCACAAAATACTTTTCCGTCTTCGCCCGCTCCGCGAAGCACCGGCGATACGCCCCATCCCCTTGCTCGCGAAGCTGCGTATGCTTTTCGAACAGCTTGTCGTCCTGCAGGTTTGAGGCCTGGTAGGCCTCATAGGCCTTCTGCGCCTGCCCGTCGTAGTCGCGTCGCACCGCGTCGCACGCCGGGATCGGATCGATTTTGGCGCGCACCGGCTCGCTCATCACGAACACCCTGCCGGACTGTACGGCGGAGACGATGACCTCACTGGGCGTGCGGGGACCGCGGTCCTGGGTGCGCGCCACCAGCAGTGCGACTGCGAATTTGACATTGGCAGGTTTGCTGACCGGAATCCCCCCGTAGCTGACGACCGCGGCGTCGGGGCTCATCGCCTGCGTGTAGAACGCCTCCGACGTCAGCGCCGCGTCGACGTCCTGAGGCACGTTGGCCAGATCGGGCCACCAGTTCCTGTGGGTCTGCAGCCAGCTCGTGAGAATGACTTCGGTAGTGACGACGACATGCGCCTTGTCGTCGGGTGACGCGTAGGACAGGCCATCGAGCATGCCGAAGCCAAGCTCGCCGTCGAAGAGCGTCTCGAGGTTCAGCTTTGCCGGGCCGGCCAAGCCTTTGGTCTGGACGGTTCCGATGATGCGGCGGAGCTGCATTTGCAGGTCAGCGCGCGCGAGCTCCTCCTCCTTCAGAACGCGCTCGTCGGACTGGCCGGCGTTGGCACTCTGCTTGAACGTCTCGATGTACCGATCCCGCGCCGAAAGGTAGCCTTCCTCAGGGGAGGCCGCCCCGGCGGCCAGCGGGATCGCCATCATCAGGGCGATGACAAGGAACTTCATGCCGGTGCTCGCGTGCGGCTCGGGTGCTCGAATGTCATAGGGGCAAATCCGATCATCCACCAGTCGGGTGTCCGGCTTGTCGGATGCGTCGCTCCGGAGAAGTCCGCCGCATTCCGGCACCCGCGCCGGACTGCTACATGGCGCGCCGGCGATTTCTCGCCGACGCCGCGGCACTTCCGGCCCTGGCGGGGCGGCACCGGCGCCCAACAGGCTGATGGCAGGCGACACTGATTTCTCCTTCGACAATGCGGCCTTCGCGCGCGCCAGCAAGCTCAATCGCTCCGTACATCGTCTGCGGCAACGGCGGGCACGGCCTCGCCAAGCTGTCGCGCAAGGCGGGCAGCCCGTTACGAATGACACAGCCATTGCCGGTGTCGGGCCATGCCGCTAATGTGACGGCGGAGAATTATGACGTTCAGGATTTCGGCAACCTGCGCGTCATCGTGACGGCGACCCAGCTGCGCGGATCACCCGGCCAGCGACGGCCCCGTGGCGAAGACGCCGGATGACTTCGTGACGTCGACCGCGCTACCCGCAAGCTGGTGCACTTCACCGGATGATGAGACGCTCACCCGCATGGCACGCTTTCGAGACAAGATCGTTCTGATCAGCGGCGGCGCGCGCGGGCAGGGGGCGGCGGAGGCGCGCATGCTGGTCGCCGAAGGCGCGAAGGTCGTGATCGGCGACGTGCGCGAGGACGAGGGTCGGCAACTCGCCGCCGAGCTCGGCGAGCACGCCGTCTTCCTGCGCCATGACGTCACCGAAGAGGCCGGGTGGGCGCGCGCGGTAACGGCCGCCGAGGGGCTGGGTGGGCTGCACGGCATGGTCAACAACGCCGGGATCTACATCCCGCGCCCGCTGCTCGAAACCGATGCGGCGCTGTTCGAACGACATACCAGAGTCAACCAGTTCGGCTGTTTCCTGGGAATGAAGGCGGTGGTCGGCGCCATGGAGCGCTCCGGCGGCGGCTCGATCGTCAACATCTCGTCGGTCGCTGGCCTGCGCGGCTCGCCAGGCGCCTTCGCGTACAGCGCGACCAAATGGGCGCTGCGCGGCATGACCAAGGCCGCCGCGATCGATCTCGCGCCGCGCCGCATCCGGGTGAATTCAGTGCATCCCGGGCCAATCGACACCGAGATGCTCAAGGTCCGCAGCCTGGAGGAGAACCTGCGGCGGACGGAGCAGGTGCCGATGCGACGCATGGGCACCGCCGAGGAGGTGGCGCGCCTGGTGCTGTTCCTGCTGTCTGACGACAGCGCCTATGTCACCGGCGCCGAGCTGACCATCGACGGCGGCGTCTCGCTGTAAGGTATCCCGCCTGTCGATCGAACGTCAGCCGTTCCCAAGGGGGACAGCCAAATGCGAGACCGCGACATGAACGACCCGTTCAATCTGCAGCGCTTCGTCGACGCGCAGGGTCCGGTCTTCGAACAGGCATGTGCGGAGCTGCGCAACGGGGCGAAGAGAAGCCACTGGATGTGGTTCATCTTCCCGCAGATCCAGGGGTTGGGGCATAGCGAGACGGCGCGCCGGTTCGCGTTGACGTCGCGACAGGAAGCAGAGGCATATCTGCGGCACCCGGTTCTCGGACCCAGATTGCGGGAGTGCAGCCGGCTGTCGACGCTCGTCGATGGACGCACGGCGCGCCAGATCTTCGGCCAGACCGACGCGCTCAAGTTTCGCTCCTGCATGACGCTGTTCGCCAGCGTCACATCGGAGAACGGGATCTTCCGGGCCGCCCTGCAGAAATACTTTGCTGGCGAGCCCGACGGCCTGACGCTCGAGAGGCTCGCCGACTGCGACAGGCCCGGTGGCACCGCATCCGGCCAGCCGCCGACTTTGGACGGCAACTGACGGCCGGATGCCGGCGTTGCGGAGCCCCGAGCGATGGGGGCTCGGTGATCCCGTCTCAGTGGGAAAACAGGCAACACATGCGGCTCGACGTCAGCAGCTCGCGGGTGACGCCGCCAAAAATCCATTCTCCCAGCCGGCTATGCCCATACGCGCCAGCCACGATCAAGTCCGCCTGCCTGGTCTGGGCGGCACGGATCAGCTGGGCGGCAGCCGTCGTCTCGGTACGTTCGACGAACGTCGCCGCGACGGTCACGCGGTGACGCACCAGATAGGCAGAGGTATCGTCAACGCGCTCTTTCGCCTGCGATTCCGAGCCTTCGTTGTCGATCGCCTCGATGACGAACACCGCTTCGGCCGCCCGCAGCAGAGGAAGCGCTTCGCGCACGGCGCGCCGCGCCTCGCGCGCATCCTTCCAGGCAACGACAATGCGCTGAGCCTGCAAGGCTTCGACGCCGGGCGGAATGGTCAACACCGGTCGTCCCATGTTCAGCAGTGCCGCCCCTGGCTCCAGCGAGCAATACGGATCATCGCGCGAGTGACCACTGGCGATGACGGCGAGGTCGGCTGCACGCGCCTGTGCGGCGACGAAATCAGCGGGGAAATCGCTGGCGGCTCTCCACTCGATGTTCGGCTGTATGGGCGTAGCGACGTCGCGGAACCTGGTGCCCTGTTGCTCCAGCCAGCGGTCGACCGCCTCGATCTGATACGCTGCGGCGTCACCGCCGCCGATGTCTCCATCCGGAAAAGGATAGAAGCCGGCGATGTCTTCGTCGCCAAGCGGCGACGGCCGTGGCATGCGGGCGGCGACGCCGATCAAGGTGCAGTGAAGACGAACCGAGAGGTGGGCGGCAAGTCTGATGCGCCGGGACGAGGCTTCGTCGTCTTCGACATTGACCATGATGGCCGCATACGGCATGGGCTCGCTCCTGGTGCAGTCACTCCGACGGCTTGCCCGACGACAATCGGCGCGGCCGAATCCCAAGCCTGCGCAACAGCAGGCGCTCCAGCCTGGCCAACTCGCCTATGCCAAGAAGTCGCGCCACAGCCAAATAAATTCCGACCCCGACCGAACACAGCACAGTCGCCCGCGTGAGGATCACTGCGAGCTGCATGCCCGGCAGGAACTGGAGGAGGAGCACGCGCAGTCCAAGCCCGAGGCCGATCGCGATGCCCGCCGCCGCGGCCAGACGCAGAGCCGAGTCCAGCATGCTGGGCGCGTCCCGCAGGTTGGTGTCCCGCGCTGCGGCCTCCTGTGCGAAGCGACGATGCTGCAACCAGCCGAGCAGCACGACATAGACGAGAATCGCCGCCGAGCTCGCGATCGCCAGTCCGATCGCGCCCCAGTGCTGACGCAGCATGACATAGAGCGGCACCGCCAGGAAGGCCACGGTGGTACCGATGATGGTCGGCAGCCACGTGCTGCCGAGGGCGTAGAATCCACGGCTGATCACCGTCTGCGCGGCCCAGCCGGACAGTCCGAGGCACAGGAAGGTCAGGATCGTCCCCGTCGCCTGCGCGTCCGCAATGCTGAAGCGGCTGCCGAACAGACCCCAGATCAGATAGGCCGTTTCGAACCCGGCCAGCGACAGGCAGACCTGCGCCGCGAATGTTGCGAACAGCATCAGCCGCACGGCGCCGCACAGGGAGCCGTAGGCCTCGGCCACACGGCCGGCTTTGACCATGCGGCTGATCGTCGGATAGGCCGCGACCCCGGCCGCCATCCCGAATACGCCGATCGGCACCTTCATCAGGGTCCGCCCGTATAGCAGATATGACAGCGTGCCAGCCGCCAGGTACGAGGCTTGATTCTTGATGATCCACTCGTCGACCACGACGATCGAAAAGCCGATCATGATCGGAAATGACAGCCACAGGTAACGCCGCAGGTCCGCGCTGCGGAACGACAGGATCGCAGACCAGCGCATCCGCGCCTTCAGGCAGCCGTAAAGCGGCAGCGCGAATGGCCCGATGACGGAGCCGGCCAGCACGCCCCAGGCAAATCCATCGGCTCCCATGCTGTAGTGCGCACCCACCAGGCCTCCCGCTATGACGCCTGCCGAGTACACGAGCGGCGCCAGTGCCGGGAGCACGTGCAGGTCCTGCGCTTGCAGCGCCGCCGACAACAGGCCGCCGATCACGTGGAAGAACTGCGCCGGCAGAACGATCCGAGTGAGCCGCACCAGCGCGTCGACCGCGCTCGGCTCGGTGAACCCCGGCGCCACCAGGCCCACCAGTGGGCGGGCAAAGACCATCATCAGCGCAATCCCGATGCTGCCAATCAACAGGATGAAATTGGCGATGACGCTGAACGCCTTCCAGCTGCCCGCCTGGTCGCCGCGCTCGAGGTATTCGAGGAAGATCGGGA
>Ga0116216_10002765_pt1 | contig 11577 bp, 8 predicted proteins | sample Sb_taG_11_FD_89696 | JGI IMG/M metagenome (GOLD analysis project Ga0116216, IMG submission 89696) | Peat soil microbial communities from Weissenstadt, Germany - Sb_50d_3_AS metaG | ecosystem: Environmental > Terrestrial > Soil > Wetlands > Peat | place: Germany: Weissenstadt | collected 2010-09-21
ACCAGCACCTTGCCGGCTGTCATTCGAAGCGAAGCGGAGAATGAGCGGCACATCGCCATGCTCGAAGAATTGGGTCGGAATGGCAGCCGCATGAGCGCCGCCGAGCGACGTATGGCCGAGCTGCTCACGCTGCTGATTGAGGATTTCGAAGACAAGCACTACGCCCTCAAGGTGGCCAGCCCCATCGAAGTTCTGAACGAACTGATGCTGGCGAACAATTTAAAGCAGAAGGATCTTGTGGACGTCTTTGGAACTCCCAGCATCACCTCTGAGGTGCTTAGTGGAAAACGCAAGCTGAACACCCAGCACATCCGCAAGCTGAGCCGGCGCTTCAGGGTGTCGCCGGAAGTATTTTTCTAGTGCTTCAGGGCGTTCGTCACCTGTACAACTCCTCCAGCAACTCATACGCGCGTCTTAGATGCGGAACCACGATGCTGCCACCCACTACCAGCGCCACGTTCAGCGATTCTTCCTGCTCGGCACGGGTCACGCCCAGACGGTAAGCCTGGATGGTGTGGTAAAAGATGCAATCGTCGCAGCGCAGGCACGTCGACGCCACCAGTCCCATCAACTCTTTCGTCTTCGCCGGCAGTGTGCCTTCCAGATAGGTGTTGTGATCGAGGTTGTAGAAACGCTTTAAGAGGAAGTTGTTGGCCTTGTCGACGTTGGCGTTCAGGCGCAGGCGCGTATCGATGAAGCGGCGCGCGATCTCGCTCTTCTCGGCAACCGCCTTTTCGGTGAAGACGTACGTTGGCTCTTTGCGTTCCGGGACCGAGCGCTCGGGAGCCGCGTGTTCCGCAATGGCTGGCTGGTCAAGGGTGCTCATGCGCAGATGGTAGCAGAACCGACTCGATGTGCGGCTGCGTACAACACCAAATTCAGGATGCGGCCCAACACGGTCCCCGCAGGTTGACAGACTGCCTCGCATGGCATGATGATTCCCTCAGAATCCGTTTCCTGAAACTTGACGGCGTCGAGGGATCTCTTCCCTGCCAAGAGTCCTGCCGACGCAGGAGGCGCAGCAATGAAGCATCTCCCGGTTTCGGTTCTGTTTCGTCGCCTTTCCAACTTTCCCACAGCTTGGCTACCAGACAACACTTTCGAAGATCATGACCTCACACCAGGGACAGATCCCAGGAGAACCACATGACTCGTCGCTGGTTGCTGGTTTCATGGCTGGAACTCTTTCTCAGTGCTGCCGTGCTGGCCAGCGGTCCGACGGGAACGATCACAGGAACAGTAACGGATCCGTCGGGCGCGGTCGTGCCGAACGCGCGGATTACCGTGATCAACGAAGCCACCAACGCTGTTCGTGATGCCGACAGCAACGGCGATGGCGATTTCACGGTCGCGCTGCTGCCCCCGGGGCGATATCGAGTAACGGCTGAGAGCGCCGGCTTTCGCAAGAGTATTTTCAGCGAGGTCACCGTGGATGTGGACCAGACGGTGCGAGTCGATTTCTCGCTGCTCATCGGGGCGGCGACCGAAGAAGTCCACGTCAAAGACACGCCGCCCGCTATCCAGACCGATACCTCGACGCTTGGCCAGGTGGTCAGCAACCGGCTGGTGCAGGAGTTGCCGCTGAACCAGCGCAACCTTCTGAGTTTCGCTTTGCTGGTTCCGGGCAGCCAGTTGCCGGCGGAGGGATCGCAGAACTCGACCCAAGGTGGAGCGCTCAGCGTCAACGGAGCACGCGAGCAGTCGAATAATTTTCTGCTCGACGGCGTAGACAACAACGACCCTTACATCAACCAGTACGTAGCCTTGCCCTCCGTGGATGCCATCCAGGAGTTCAAGGTTCAATCCAGCGATTATTCGGCCGAGTACGGGCGGGCCAGCGGCGCTCAAGTCAACGTGGTGCTAAAGAGCGGCACGAACGCTTTCCACGGCACGGCGTTCGAGTACTTCCGCAACCGCAGCCTGGACGCGAAGAACTACTTCGACTTCCCTGACTGCTCTGCAACTTCGACTCCGGGGGAGTGCGGAGGTATTCCTGCACTGCAGCGCAATCAGTTCGGCGGGACGCTGGGCGGTCCCCTGCGCAGGGACAAGACTTTTTTCTTTCTCTCGTATGAAGGTCTGCGCCTGCGGCAGGCGGAAACCCGCGAAGCCACCGTGCCCTCGCAGACACAATGGGCGGAAGCGATGGGGCTGGCGCAGCAGACGTTGGGCTGTCCGTTGAATCCCTCCTGCACAGCGGGGACGAACGTGTTCAATCTGTATCCTCAGGCCAACGTGGGATCCAACACGTTCCTAGCGGCTCCGGTCATTCGCAGGACAGACAATCTCTATTCGGCCAAGCTCGATCATCATTTCACCGCAACCGACACGGTGTCGGCGCACTATTCCCTCACCGATCAGAATGTTTTCAGCCCATTCGATCCCGTCAATGCCTTCACGGCCCTGCCGGGCTACGGCAGCTTTACGCTAAATCATGGCCAGAACGCAGGCGTTGAGTGGACGCGCGTGTTCCACTCCAAGCTGCTCAATGAATTTCGCCTGGGTTTCGTTCGCATGCGGGAAACCGTGTTGCAGCAGAATCATGGCACCGACTTCAATGCGCAACTAGGCTTCCCCGATGTGCTGACCAATCCGGTGGATTTGGGATATCCCGATCTTTCGATCACGGGATTTGACGGCATCGGCGAACCGGTGAATTATCCGCAAGACCGTCACGATACAACTCTCCAGCTGGCCGACAACGTGGCCTGGACGGTGGGCCGCAATCAATTCAAGATCGGGGCCGACGTACACCGCGTCCGTATTGACAACTATCTCGATTTCCTGGCGCGCGGCGAGTGGGTTTTCCTGGGAGACACTATGGCCGGGATACTTCAGGCTGGCGGCGCGCCTCCCTGCAACGCCGCACCGCCGTTCGACCCTACCAGCTGCGTTCTGGCTCAGGTGCTGGGCGGCATTCCAGATGCCGCCATCGGGGTGACCGGCAACACCTTTAACAGCCTGCGCAGTCATGGCGTCGGCACCTATGTGCAAGACGACATTCACGTCATCCCACGCTTCCTGCTCAACGTCGGCCTGCGCTATGACTACAACACACCGCCGGTCGAGGCGCGGAACCGCTTCAGCGTGCCCGACCTCATCCCCTGCCCCGGCAATCTCGGCGCTCCGTGCACCACCGTCCAACCTCAGTTCACCGTGGCCGGGACGAACGGCATTCCGCGAGCCACCTACTCCCCCAGCAAGACTGATTTTGGCCCACGCATTGGCTTCGCGTGGCGACCGCTAAAGAGCGAGCGCTGGGTGGTACGGTCGGCGTACGGCGTCTTCTACGATTCTTCTATCGCGAACATCAATATCTTTCCCCGCATCAATCCTCCGTTCTACACCCTAGCGCTGTCGCAGCAGAATCCGGCGACCTGCCCGGGCGGGCTGTGTACCGTGCAGGACATTCTGCAGCAGCCTAGCGGGCTGGTGCAGGACAACATGATTTCCCCGAACTTCCGCGACGGGTACATGCAGCAGTGGAACGCGGACCTGCAATACGAAGTGTTGCCGAATTGGATGGTCGATGCTGCTTATGTCGGCTCCAAGGGAACGCACTTGGCCGATGTCCTGGATCGAAACCAACAGGATCCGGCAACCGGCTTATTCCCCTTTGACGAGTTCGGCTCGATCCTTTTCGTGGAATCGAACGCCAACAGCAACTACCACTCCCTGCAACTGCGCTCAGAGAAGCGGACCCGGGCCGGCCTTTCGCTCTTGCTCGCGTACACCTACTCCAAGTCCTTTGACGACATCTCCTCAGTCTTTGGGGGCAGCGTCGGCTCCGGCCTGCCGCAGAACTCGACCAATCTTGCGGCTGATCGCGGGCCTTCGGACTTCAACGCCGTCAACCGTTTCGTCGGGAGCTTCGTCTATGATTTGCCGCTGCATCGCTTGTGGGTGAGCGGGCCGGGATGGAGCGGGAGGCTGCTGAACAACTGGCAGGCGGGAGGAATCGTAACCGCTCAGACCGGGTCACCTTTCACCGTGGTTCTCGCTGGCGGAGCGTCGTCGGCCGCGGTGGCGTTTGGCAATCCGGCGCGGCCGGACCTGGTCGGGAATCCGTTTCAGTCCGGCAATGTGGCGGCCAACTCGAGTTGCCCCGGTCCGAACCAGGTGAAGACACCACGTAGCTGGTTCAATTCCTGCGCTTTTGTAGATCCGCCACCCGGCGCTTTTCCGGGTACCTTCCAGTTCGGAACTGAGGGTAGGAATGCACTCACGGGGCCCGGCTTCACGGACCTCGATCTCGGTCTGTCGAAAAGCATGGCGCTCGGATCTGAGAGCCACAAACTGCAGTTGCGGGGAGATTTCTTCAACCTGTTCAATCATCCCAATTTCGATATTCCAGGTCACGTTTTCAGCGCTACTTGTCCGCTTAATGTATCTATCTGTCCTTATGGGGGGGCAAGTTTTGGCAGAGTTCTCTCGGCCAACACCTACGGTGACAAGCCGCCGCGCCAGATTCAGCTGAGTATGAGGTACATCTTTTAAGAGGCGCTGCTAAGCGGTCGGCTTCTCGCGCTGCGGTTGGATGGCAAGAAATTCTTCGGCGAAGCGCTGCGCGTAGTTCTCCAGCAAAGCCGGAATTCGCAGCGGATCTCTTGACTGCAGCACCAGCCCCGCGTGGTGATGCTTCTTGATGCGCAGGTGCACTTCGGGATCGTTGTAGGCGGAAGTATCCGGATCCTCCTGGCGCGCGAGAGAGAGAATCACGCCAGCGTATTCCTCGCGGACTGGTGGAAGCTTGTAGCTGCCATCGCCGCCGGCAACTTCGATGCGCGCCCACTCGCGCCATAGACTGACTCCGGTGGCGGCCTCGACCATCTCGTTGATATACGCGCCTCCGACGCGAGCGGCACATTCAAGAAAATAGAATTGCCCGTCCGCCTGCGCCTGGATGAACTCGGCATGCGCGACTCCGCGCACCAGCCCTAGTGCCGCGATCAAGTCGCGGTTCGTCGAGCGCAATCGAGAGTCGGCCTCACTTCCACGCGGTACCGTAAACGTCGTGAAGATGCCTCCGCCCTGGGCCACGTTCATGGGGGGCTTGCCGTACTTGCTGACGTTGGCGAACACGACGTCGTTCTCCGACACAACGGAATCTACGTGATAGACCTCACCCGGCACGAATTTCTCCAGCAGAAATGAGGACTGCTTGTCGCCCAGCTGTTCGAGCACCGGCCAAAGCTCGTCGGCAGCGTGGATCTTCTTGATTCCGATCGCTGACGCCTCCTGCCGCGGCTTAAGAACCCACGGTCCGGCTACATGTTCGAGGTAGTAGCGGATGTCTTCGTGGTGGACGACAGGGACAAAATCGGGGACGCGTACGCCGCGATCCATGGCCCGCATGCGCATAGCGAGCTTGTCGCGGAAATAGCGCATGGTGGTGAGGCCCATGCCCGGAATGCGCAGATGCTCACGCAGGGTCGCCGCGGTTTCCATGTCGTACTCATCGAGCGCGACGATACGATCGAGTTTGATGGTGCGCGCCAAGTGGGTGACGGCCTGCAGGATATCGGCGGTCGAAATTTCCGCGGGCAGGTAGAAGGTGTCGTCGAGGCTCTCCCGCGGCCAGTTGGCGTCCCGCAGTTTCTCCGCAGTCAGCAGGATCACGCGGCAGCCCTGGCGTTTGCACTCGCGCACAAAGTCCTGGCCCTTTTCGTAGGTCGTGATGCAGAGAAACGTGAGCGGGCGGACGTCTGCCATGGCTGCATTCAAATCAGGGCTAGGAGAATACCACGGCAGGAACCTGCAGCTTGAATCCCAGACCTAATTTCACCACGAAGGACACGAAGGGCACGAAGGCAGTCACGAAACTCGCCCTTCGTCAGACTCGTGTCCTCGAATTGACAAAACAGGTATGTCTCTTTGCTAAACTGCAGGATGATGGTCGAGTCTACTAAGAAACGTTGGAACTCCGACGTGCTGTGGGCGCTGCTGCTCGCCCTTGGGGCCTTGGGGGCGAACCTTGCGGTTTTCGCCGCTCCTCCATTGCAAGGGACGCTGCCCTGGCTGAGTCTGGGCCTGGGCGTTCTGGCGCTGATCGTTCTGGTTCGCGGGCTCTGGCGCGTCTTTGGCCAACCGCAGATCTATCGCGGCAAAGCGCTGAGTATCGTTCCCGGCTTGGTCACGGTGGCGCTCGCCGGCCTGATGGTCTTCGGCTTCTTCCTGGCCCGCAAGCTCCCCAATTCGGCGGAGTCCCCGCAGGTCGGTCAGCATGTCCCGGATTTCACTTTGGCTGACACCAACGGTCAGTCGGTGTCGCTGGGCAGCCTGTTTGCCGCACCCGCAGGCAGCACCGCACCGAAAGCAGTCCTGCTGATTTTCTATCGCGGCTACTGGTGACCCTACTGCAACCTCGAGTTACGAGGGGTGGAAAAACGGCTCGCGGACTTTAAGGCGGCGGGCGTTCGTCCGGTTGCGATCAGCGTTGATGGGTCGCCGATCTCCCAGGATCTCAGCAAAAAAGCAGGCTATAGCTTCACGATTCTCTCCGATCCCGACGCCGCCGTGATTCGCCAGTACCACCTCCTCCATGCTGGCGGAGGACCTGATGGTCACGACATCGCGCGCCCGGCAGAATTTCTGGTGGACCGAAATGAGGTTGTACGCTGGGCGAACTTCACCGAGGACATCCGGGTGCGAGCCCGGGCTGACGAAATGCTGGCTGCCGCCAGGCAGCTGCCGTAGTCTCGATCTCTGGAGCCGGGGTCAGCATTGGCCACCCTCGGCTGCCTAAGCGGCAGAACCGCACGCCTTTCCAACTTCCTCACGATTGCGCTATAGTCTCAACCCGGTGCGCAGTCCGGTTTCTGAGCGCGCAGGGAGATTCCGCATGGCTACGCAGAGCCGCTCCGAAAGCAAGGCCCGCAGTTTTGGCGAAAATATTGAAAGCGATCTGGCGTCGCGCTTTTTGCGCGTGGTGGAGGTCGCCGCCATCGCTTCGGCCCACACCATGGGCCAAGGGGAACGCAAGCTTAGCGACCAGGTTGCGACCGAGGCCATGCGGCAGACGATGGATTCGATCCCCATGCGCGGCACCATCGTCATCGGGGAGGGGGAACGAGATGAGGCTCCCATGCTCTATATCGGAGAGCGCGTGGGCGCCGAGTTCCCCGACGGCACGGATGTGCCCGAGGTCGACATCGCCGTCGACCCGCTGGAAGGAACGAATCTGTGCGCCACGGGAGCGCCGGGATCCATCACCGTGCTGGCCGCCTCCGACCGCGGAGGCTTGCTCAACGCGCCCGACTGCTACATGGAAAAAATCGTGGTCGGCCCTTCGTGCAAGAATGCGGTTGAGCTTGATGCCCCAGTGGCTGACAATCTTAAGAACATTGCCCGGCGCCTGGAGCGCGACGTCGAAGACCTGGTGGTGATCGTGCTCGACCGTCCCCGGCACGAGCAGCTCATCGCCGATATTCGCGCGGCCGGAGCGCGCATTCGCCTTATCGGCGACGGAGATCTTTCAGCTGGAATCGCCGCGGCGGTCATCGGCACGGGCGTCCACGCGGTCATGGGCTCGGGCGGAGCGCCGGAAGGTGTGATTACTGCCGCCGCCATTCGCTGCCTGAACGGATACATGCTCGGACGCCTCGTCGTGAAACCCGACCAGGAGGAGCGCCTGGCCCGCATGGGCATCAAGGACAAGAAGCGAATCTACGAAGCGGAAGATCTTGCTCCTGGCAAACAATTGATCTTTGCGGCGACCGGCGTCACCGACGGCGCGCTGATGAAAGGCGTGCGCTTCTTTGGTGAAGGGACGCGAACTTCGTCGGTGATCATGACACTGCGCACGGGCAAGGTCAGGTTTGTCGAAAGCATTCACCTGGAGAAGGGCCCGGATGTGAAGGTGAGATTCTCGTAGGCTTGACTCCTACTTCACGTATACCGAATCCTTCTTCAGTTCCTCCGGGATGGCTGGCATCGGCGGCCATTCCTGCGAGTATCCCTTGAACAGGGGCGAAGCAACCTCTGCCCGCAAGGTCCCGTCGTGCACCGAAAACTTGTGCGGGTGACCGGGGGAATATCCCTCCCACAGGCAAACCCCGGCATAAGGCCCGTCTTTGCGCAGAATGTAGTACGTCATGTCCATGAAGCGGAGCTTGTTCATGTCGCTGTTGTAGTTGCGCACGATGCGCTTGAGCGCGTCCATCCCCGCTTCCTGGGGAGACATGCCCCGGCGCATATTTTCGACGATCGTGTGCGCGCCGGCGACTTTGATGTTCTCTTCGCCGCTCCCGGTCGCGCCGGCGGAACCCACATCCTGATCGGTGTAGCAGCCGGCCCCGATGATCGGCGAATCGCCGCACCGGCCGGGCAGTTTAAAGGCGAGGCCGCTGGTGGTGGTGATGCCGGACATCTCACCCTTCTCGTTCAAGGCCGAGCAGTGAATCGTGCCCGTGGGCGGGAACACCACACGGCGAACCGCCGCCAGCTGGAATTCCGGCTCAATCCCAAGATCGGCGGCGCGCTGTTTCAGTTGTTCCATGCGATCGCGCCACAGTTCAGACTGCGGCTTCGATTCCAGAGCCGGCGGATGCCAGTTAGGGTCCGCTATGCCCGGCCCCCACCAATCGCGGTCGGAGTTGAATTCTTTCCAGAGCATCCAGATCTTGCGCGAGCGTTCGGTCAGCAGGTTCTCGCGTGGAAAGCCCATGGCCACAGCGAATCGCTCGGCGCCTTCGCCCACCAGCATCACGTGCCCGGTGTGCTCCATGACCGCCTTCGCCGCCAGCGACACGTTCTTGATGTTGCGCACGCCGCCGACGGAGCCGGCGCGGCGCGTAGGTCCGTGCATGCAGCAGGCATCGAGTTCGACCACACCTTCTTCGTTGGGCAGCCCGCCGAGACCGACCGAATCGTCGTTGGGATCGTCCTCGGGACCTTTGACAACACGGATAGCGGCATCGAGCGTGTCGCCTCCGCTTTTGAGAAAGGCATACGCGGCCTCGACGTAGGCATGGCCGTTGTTGGCGCAGATAATGACCGGGCGCTTTGGCGAATCGGCCGGGGAAACCTCTGCCCTCGCGGTGATCCCGCCGGCGACCGCTCCCAGGATTGACGTCTTGACAAAATCACGGCGCGAGAAGGTCACGGAGCCCTCCGTTGAAATAGAAAGGGATGCACAGCGGAAGGCGAAAGGATATCACGGGCGGAAGACGGCCAGAATTCACCATCCCCCATGCGCTCTGAGCCATCAGGTACGAACCTATGCACTCACCGCTGACAGCTGCAGTTCGTCCAAGATCTCAGCGGCTGGCAAACCTGCGCAACCGGCCCGGATACGCGGAACCGGATCTGGCGAGCTGATCGGCCACGCCGGTGCTGATGGGCTGCACGTTGCTCGAGCGGAAGCGAAGCAACGCGGCAATATTGCCGACCTTGTCGAACTCCGGGTCGTCCTTCACATAAAACGTTTCGATGTCGCGGCGGATGACCCAGGGCAGAATAGCCTCCCCGACGTCCACAACATCGTTTGTTGCCCGGCCACATGCCGGACAGAAAGTGACAACGTGCGCGTCCAGGTGGCCGCATCCCGAACACTCGACTGCGTGCCCCTGGAAATTCTCGCCCAGCAGCAGGGTCTGCACTTCTCCCAGTTCCAGCGACCGCAGTACGCGGCGCAGTCCGGTTACCCCTTTTGCGTTGCTCCGCGCCTGGCTGAGAGTCTGGCTGACCAGCTCGCGCCGCCGATCGCTCTGCCACCGCTCCGCAATCTGTCCGGCATGGCTGCAGATCTCATCGCGAGTGATGTGGACAACATCGGCCGGAAATCGCCCCAGGAGAGCCTGGCTCACATAGGGATGCAGTTGCGGCTCGAGCGGCGAGCGGTGCACGTCCTGGCAGCCCAGGATCCACTTCTCGAATACGCCTTTTTCCAGCGACTGCTTGAGCACCTCAGCCACCGCTTTGAAGTGCTGGCGAGCCTCATCATCGACCCGGCGCTGGGCGTGGCCGCCGTCGTATCCGGCGTAGCCATCGCTGCGTCCTTTGCGCGAGAGTGACTGAAATAAGCCCTCACGCTCAGTCAATTCGCCCAGGCGAAGGTCGAAAAATCGCGCCCGATGGCGATCGACCAGGACCACTCCGAGGCGGGGAAATGCGCCGAACAGTTGAGCCACCGGCTTGAGATGGAAATAGTGATCGACGAACATCTGCGTGCCAGACAAGCTCGGTGGTAGATCGTATTCGCGCCAGAAATTCAGGGCCGAGCAGGCGAACACTGCTTTGGCGTGGGTGCCGTTGCTGCGCAGCTCAGACGACAATCGCAGGATGCGCTCCATATCGGCGCGAACGCTTTCGCGCTTCACTTTGAGGTCCGCGCCTTTGCTTTCCAGGCGATGCAAGGCCTCGCGGGCCAGGTCTTTGACCAGAATCGTGTCTTCCCTGTGCGCTTTGTTGCTGGGCGGAACCGGCTGGAAGTAGAAGGTCACGGCACTGGATTGTGAATCTTGGAATTATGCTAGCTCTCGGATTTGTTCGGGGGTCATGCTCATGGATTTGGTCTCCCAAAAAACGGAATTGTTCTAGGCAGCGCCGGTCGGAGCGAGCCGGCCGTTGAACTCTTTGGCCAGGGCCGGAGCCTTGCGCAAGTGCTCGCGGGCGGCGGCAATGAAGGTGAGCACCCGGTCGGCGGGATGGTTAGTGATGGCCGTGATCTCCTCGACGGTGAAGCCCTCGATGGCATGGAGGATGAAGACCTCGCGCGGGCCGGAGCCCAGATCGCGCAGAGCGGACGCAATCAGCCGCAATATCTCATCGGATGCCATGATCTGCTCAGGCGTGGATACGCGGGCGTCGCGGATCACCATCTCGCTGGTAATGGTCTCGTCGGGCTGATGAAATTGCAGCTCCGGCTCGTCGCTGGCCTTGACGTTGGGCCGCCGCGCGGACCCTTCCAGCGGCACGGCATGGTCACTGCTCTCATCAGTGCGCGACAGGTCATCGAGCGCCTGAAGCGCCAGCTTGTAGAGCCACGGCTCCAGGGCAAGCCGTTCCGGTTTCTCCAGACCGTCGGTCAGCGCGGCGGCGATGGTTTCGTCGATCACTTCGTCCTTGCTCAGCATGTCCGGCGGGATCACTTCCTGCGCTTCGCGGAAATAGATTTCGCGCTCCACAAAGCGCTCCAGTCGCTGCAGGTTCACGTTGACGTAGGAGCGAACATCGTCGTTGGAAATGGTTGGCGGATAGACCGCCGCCAGAGTCTGCTCAAACGGAACCTCTCGTACCAGCGTTCCGGGCCGCGCGCTGTCGCCTCGCTTACCGCGCTGCCATTTGTGCGACGAGCGCAATATCTCCTTGTGCTTGTTGACTTGCTGCAGCAAGTCCTCGAACGCACTCTTCACCGCAGTCGGCGCGGTGGCAGCCTTGGCTTGCACCGCCAACTGGCCGGAAGGCAGACGCAGGTTCAGCGACACGCTGGTGCCTTCGCGGGCAGAAATCTCTTCGACCACCCCCTTGAGGTGAATCAACTCCGGGCGGAACACCTGCAGCCGTTTCCGCAGCTTTTCGATTTGATGTTGGATGTCTTTTTCTACGGCGGGAGTTTTATGAAGCCGGTAACTAACG
>Ga0116216_10002766_pt1 | contig 11575 bp, 11 predicted proteins | sample Sb_taG_11_FD_89696 | JGI IMG/M metagenome (GOLD analysis project Ga0116216, IMG submission 89696) | Peat soil microbial communities from Weissenstadt, Germany - Sb_50d_3_AS metaG | ecosystem: Environmental > Terrestrial > Soil > Wetlands > Peat | place: Germany: Weissenstadt | collected 2010-09-21
AACGTCGAGGTGTGGTCGGGGTACTTCGCCGAGACCCGCACCGGCGCGTTCGCGCATGCCAGCAAGGCCGACCTCGAGTACAACAGCCCGATCGATTACGTGCGGGGGTTGCGCCGCGAGCTCGCGTTCGAGCCGCTGCGGGTGTTCATGTTCGCCGGGCGCGACGACGACGCCAGCGTCCAGATCGTGCCGATGGCGGCGGCGCTTCACCGCGCCGGCGCGGACGTCACCTACGCGATCTACTCCGGCGGCCACGACTGGGCCGTCTGGTACCCACGGCTGAACCAGATGCTGATCCTGGCCTCGCACGACGTCACGCATCGGCTGCGTCCGCACAAGAGCGAGCCCAACGAGGCCCGCGGCGGCGCGGTGGCGGCCAGTGTGCGGCTGCGCCGGCGCCACGGTCGCCGGCTGACCCCGTTGGTGGCAGTGTGGCGCGGCCACAGGCTGGTCGTGGTCCCAATCCACCACGGGCACACGACCATGGAGATCTTGGGCCTACATAGACCAAGATCTCGACGGACACCTGTGCGCCACCGCCACCGGCGCCTGTCTCCGCGCCCGCGCTCAGATTCCGTACCCGCCGCCCCAGCGGCCCCAGCCCCCCCGGCCCAGCAGCTGCAGCCGGCGTCGAGTCCCTTCCCCGTTGTCCCGGCGCTGATATTCGGAGCCGCGGTCGCGGCGCTCGTCGCGCTCGGCGTGGCGCTGCACTGGCGCGGGCTGGCGGGCGTGCTGCTGCTGCCGGTCTGCCTGCTGGCCGGAATCGGCCTGCTGTACGTGCTGCGCGGGATCGGCTGGTTCGCGCTCGGTCCCCACATCCGCGATTCGCTGCCGCTGCTGCAGCTGGCCAGGTTCGACGGCCAGCCGGTGGCGCGGGTGGCGGCCGCCTGGGTGCCGATCGGAGTCGTGTTCGGGCTCGCGCTCCCCCGGGTCAGGCCACTTTCCCTGGCGCTCGGCTCCGCGTTGTTCGCGGCGCTGCTCCTGGTGGCGGCCTCGAACGCCTCGTTTGCCCTGGCGGACAACCTCCGACTGACCGCGGTGCTATGGCACCGCCTGCCGCCGCCCGGTCCGTGGCTCGAGGCGCTGCTGTTCGCGGCCGGGGCGGTGCTGGGTCGGCTGGTGAGCATCCGGGGGATGCAGCCGGCTGTGCATGCACAGCCGGCCCGGCCGGTGCATGCACCGGCCGGCGGGGGCGCGCATGCGCGCCCCCGGACCGTATGACCGGACCCATCCCCCTGGACGGGTGATCGATCGCGCGGGGACGCCCGGGTTACGCATTTCGTCTAGTGCATTGACTTCGCAGCAAAAACCGTGCCAAAGTTATGCAAGATTCGCGGGCGCCGGTCGTGGACCATTGTGGGGGCACGGGGTCCAGTCCGGCGCCCTTGAATCGCTTCAGAGTCTGCTGGCCCCGACAATCTGGGCGTCGCGGGCGCTACCGTTCCCCGGCGTGATCGAGGCATCGAAGCTCGAAGAGGAGGTCGAAGTCGCCTCGATCGATCCCGGGGAGGGCCCACCGGCGCCGGGCGACGACGAGGCCGCCTCGCCGACACGGGAGGCCGTCGCCCACGAGCGCTGGCCGTACTGGGCCGCGGTCGCCATCCTGGTCGTCGGGCTGCTCGTGACGGGCATCCTGACCTGGGTCTCGGCGGCGCAGTACAACCAGAACGAGAAGCGGCTGCTGCAGCTGCGGGTCAAGGAGGTCGCGGCGGTGCTGGCCGAGGCCCAACCGGCCACCGACACGCCGCTCGCCTCGGCCGCTGCGCTTGTCGACGCGACGAACGGGAACGTCCACAAGTTCACCCACTTCGCAACGCCGTACATCGGATCCGGCCAGGGCCACTTCCCGTCGATCTCGCTGTGGCAGCCTGGAGGTGCCCGCCCGGTGGCGACGGTCGGCGCTCCATCGGCGCTGAGCGCCTCGCCGTCCACGGCGAGGGCCTTCATCGCGCGGGCCGCCGGTTCGCCGACGCTCAGCATCATCGGCCTGCAGCCCTCTTCGCCCACGCGGCTCGGATACGCCTACCCGACCGCCACACGTCGGTTCATCATCTACGCCGAGCGGCCGCTCCCGGCCGACCGCCGCTCACGTCTGCAGAGCAACTCGGCGTTCTCGGACCTCGACTACGCCATCTACCTGGGCCGGTCGGTCACCCCCGGGCAGCTGCTCGTGACCAGCGTCAGCAAGGCGCCGCTCCGGGGCGAGCAGGCCAAGACGAAGGTTCCGTTTGGCAACACCGTCCTGACGTTGGTCGTATCGCCCCGTGAGTCGCTGGCGGGCACGCTCCCCCAGCGCCTACCGTGGATCATCGCGATCGGCGGGGTGATCCTCACGCTGGGGGCGACCGCTCTGACCGTCCGCCTCGTCGAGCGCCGGCGCTCGGCCGAGCACCTGGCGGGGAGGCTTGACCACGCGCTGAGCGAGAACCAGCGGCTCTACGCCGAGCAGCGGACGATCGCTCAGACCCTCCAGCACGCCCTGCTCCCGGAGGAGCTGCCGGTGATCGCCGGCGCCGAGGCCAGCGCCCTGTTCGAGCCGGGCGAGCGGGGAGTGGAGATCGGCGGCGATTGGTATGACGTGATCCCGCTCGACGATCAGCGGCTGCTCGTGGTCGTCGGCGACGTGTCCGGACGCGGGCTGCGCGCGGCCGCGACGATGGCGTCGCTCCGCTACGCGATCCATGCCTATGCGGCCCAGAACGATCCGCCGGCCGCGATCCTGACCAAGCTGTCGAGGATCCTGAGCGTCACCGAGACCGGCCAGATCGCCACCGTGCTGTGTGCCGTGGTCGACCTCGGGTCCCGTCAGGTGACGGTCGCGACCGCGGGCCACCTTCCGCCGTTGCTGATCAGCGACGGCCACGGCGAGTACGTGGACGGCGAGATCGGCGTGCCGATCGGCGCGCAGGCCGGCGCCGCGTACAAGTCGATCACGGTGCCCGCGCCCCCGTCGGCGACGTTGCTCGCGTTCACCGATGGGCTGGTGGAGCGCCGCGGCGAGGAGCTCGACCGTGGCCTGGAGCGGCTGCGCACCGCCGCGACCGCCGATCATCAGGGCCTGCCGGAGCTCCTTGGCACACTTGTGGCGGAGCTACGGCACGGGCCGTCCGAGGACGACACAGCGATTGTGGGACTGCGATGGAAGAACTGAGCGCGCATAGCGGGCCGCAGATGACCTTCGACGTCGCCACGAACGGCGAGCGGACGGTCGTGACCATCAGCGGCGAGTTGGACATCGCCAACGTCGACGGGCTCGACGCCGCGGTGGCGCCGGTGATCGAGATGCATCCGAACCGCCTCGTCGTGGACGTCGGGGGCCTGCGGTTCGCGGACAGCTCCGCGATCGCCCTGTGGGTGCGGTGGTCGGCGACGGTCGGGGACATCGAATTCCGCGACGCATCGCCGCTGTTGCGACGCGTGATCACGTCAATGGGGCTCGAGGGAAAGTTTCGGCTCACGCCATGAGAAAGGCCCGCCGCTTCCCGGGTGAGCCCCCATCCGTCCCCGCCGCGCGGCGGTTCGCCACCCAGGCACTGAAGGGCGTCTCCGGCGACACGCTCGACGCCGTGGAGCTGATGGTCTCCGAGCTGGCCACGAACTGCGTCCGACACGCCAGCACGGCGTTTGACCTGACCGTCATCAAGGAGCGCGGGACGATCCGGGTCGAGGTCACCGATTGCGCCGGGGGCACGCCGGCGATGCGCTCGCCCGGGCCCGAGGATCCGACCGGCCGCGGCCTTCAGATCGTCAACATGTTCTCCGAGCGTTGGGGCGTCGACCACGGATCGGCCAAGGGCAAGACCGTGTGGTTCACGATCTCGGCGCGGGCGTCCGAGCCGGCCCGCGTCGCGAGCGGATAGCGTCTTCGGGGGCCGGATCGCGGTCGGGTAGGATCGCGGTCCCGAACCGAGAGGAGAGAAGCATGGCGATCGACACGCTCATGGCGTACGTCGGGGTGTACGACAACGTCGCCGACGCCGAGGCCGACTACCAGGTCGTGAAGGATCTCCACACCGAGGCGGGGCTGATCGACGCCTATGACGCGGCCGTGATCGAGCGCCGCGACGACGGGAAGACCAAGATCGTCAAGAAGCATGAGACCCCGACGCGCGTCGGCGGAGTGCTTGGTGGCGGCGTCGGGCTCGCGACCGGGCTGGTCGTGGCCCTGTTCCCGTTCGCCGCCATCGGCGGCGGGCTGCTCCTCGGTACCACGGCCGCCGGGGCGGCCCTCGGCGCGGTCGCCGGTCACGCGGCTGCGGGCATGAGTCGCGACGACCTCAAGGAGCTCGGCGAGCACCTCGACAGCGGCGAGGCCGGCCTCGTCGTCGTCGCCGTCTCGGACATGGGGGCCAAGGTCGAGGCGGCGATGAAACGGGCCGAGAAGCTCCAGGCAAAGGAGCTCAAGGCCGACAACGCCGAGATCGAGCGCGACGCCGCCGCTGCCAGCGAGAGCACGAAGTAGCCGCCCGCGCCCGGCGCCGGCGCGCGTCGGACCGAGGCACAAATACACGTCAGCCCCCATTGCCCGCCACGGGCCGAGCCGCGACGCTGCTGCCACTGGGTGGCGCGTTTCGACAACGGAACAAGGGGGACACGATGACGCAGGTAGAAGTTGGCCGGCTTCAGGAGGAGCTCGCGGGCGAGCTGGTGCAGCCCGGCGATCCGCGGTACGAGTCGTTGCGGCGGGTCTTCAACGGATCGATCGATCGCCGCCCCGCGGTGATCGCGCGGTGCAAGAGCGCCAGCGATGTGGCCGCGGCCGTCAACCATGGCCGGCGCGAGGGATTGCCGATCGCCGTCCACGGCGGTGGCCACGGGGTCGCGGGCCATGCCGTGTGCGACGACGGAGTGATGATTGATCTGCGGCCGATGAAGGCGATCGAGATCGATCCCGCACGCCGGCGCGCCCGGGCCCAGGCGGGCCTCACCTGGGGCGAATTCGACGCCGCGACCCAGGCCTCGGGCCTGGCGGTGACCGGCGGGCGGATGTCGACGACCGGCATCGCGGGATTCACGCTCGGCTCGGGGTCGGGGTGGCTCGAGCGAAAGCTCGGACTCGCCGCCGACAACCTGATCTCCACCGAGGTCGTGCTCGCCGACGGATCGCTCGTGAGAGCGTCCGGGGACGAGAACGAAGACCTGTTCTGGGGCCTGCGGGGCGGCAGCGGGAACTTCGGGATCGTCACCATGTTCGAGTTCCAGCTGCACCCGGTCGGCCCGATCGTCCTCGGAGGGCTGCTCTTCCATCCCGGGGATCGCGCTGGCGAGGTGCTCCGCTTCTTCAGAGACTTCATGGCCGAGGCGCCCGATGAGGTTGGCGCGGCCGTCGCGTTGATCACCGCTCCTCCTCTACCGTTTGTGCCCGAAGAGGCCCAGGGCAAGCCCGCCGCCGGCATCGCCGTCTGCTACGCGGGCGACCCGGAGGAGGGGGCAGAGGTGATCGCGCCGCTGCGCGAGTTCGGGCCACCCGTCGTCGACCTCGTCGAGCCGATGCCGTACACGGCCGTGCAGCAGTTGATCGATCCGACCACGCCGGCGGGAATGCAGAACCACTGGGGCGGCGACTTCCTCGCCGACCTCCCAGACGAGGCGATCGACGCGTTGGCCTCGGCGGCGGCGAACACGCCCTCGCCGCTGAGCGTCGTGCTGGTCGTCCCCGGCGGCGGGCAGATGGCCCGGGTCGGGGATGACGAGATGGCCATCGGCCAGCGGCAGGCGCCGTGGAACACCCACCTGCTGGCGATGTGGGCCGACCCGGCTGACGAGAAGCGCAACGTCGACTGGCTGCGGCAGGTGCAGGTGGCGAGCGCTCCCTACACGACGGGGCGCGCCTGGCTGAACTTCCTCGGCGAGGAGGGCGAGCAGCGGGTCCGGCGGGCGGTCGGAGACGACAAGTACGACGAGCTGCAGCGGATCAAGGACCGCTACGACCCGCAGAACGTCTTCCACCTCAACCAGAACATCCGGCCTTCCGTCTCGGATTAGACGGCGGCCGCGTTCTCTCTCCCGAACCTGGGCGGCGGCGGATGACACCCCCGTCGCCGCCCAGGGGCCGGTCCAGGCGCGGCGCACGGGCATCGCCGGCGGGCCGCTGCTCAGCGCGGGGAACGAGGGGCGGGGGCGGGCCGCTGCGCAGCGCGGCGAACGAGGGGCGGGGGCGGGCCGCTGCTCCGCCCGGCGAGCGAGGCGCGCCCCGGCGGATTCGCTTCCCATTGACGATGTATTTCAACGTCTTTCGGAAGTTAATGGCCCGGAGCTGGCGACGCGGGGGGCGGCGTCAGCGATCCTCGCTGGCGCCGCGCTAGATCACGGCCCCGACGATCCCGCGGATCACCTGAAAGGTGCCGATGATCGCCAGCGCCCAGAACGCCATCTTCAGCAGGTTGCGGTCAAGCCAGGCCTTGGCCGAGACGGCCGAGGACGCGGTCCTCTCGGGGGCGACGACGAACCCGACGATCGGCGCCTCGACGAACGTGAACATGATCAGGTAGAAGCCGAGGATCACGAACAGGGTCGCGACGGTGGCGTAGCCGAGTTGCGCGATGTCGGCCATGCCCAGCAGCACGACCGGGCTCGGAAAGATCGAGGCGATGCAGGCGACCGCGATCAGGGCAATGTTGAGCAGCGCTAGCAAACCGTCAACCGGACTCGCTCACGGTGCGATCGTAACTGGGCGATCCGTCATCCCGGTTCGCGCGCGCTTGGCCGTCTGGACTTTGCCCCGGGGCTGATCGATACTGGCTCGCGGTGAGATCGATTCGTCGATTTCCGATCCGAGCCCGAGCGGCGCGGTTCGCCTGCCTCGCCGCGGTCGGGATCGGCATCGCCGGCGGTTGCGGCAGCGGGGCTGGGAACGGCCCCGGCGCACTCGCCGCGTTCCAACACCGCGCGCTCGCGGCGATCTCCAACGTCACGCAATCGGGCATCGGCTACAGCGGGCACTCGGTGCTCCGTCTGCTCTACGGCATGCGAGCCAAGGAGCGGGCGGCGGCGGTCAGCGCGGTCACGCTCGCGAGCGTGCGGCCTCCCAGCTCGGTGCGCCGGGTCAACGCCTGGATACTGGCGGCGCTGCGCAAGCTGCATCGCGACTTCGTCCAAGCAGGGAAGCTCAGCGTGCGCTCCGCGCTCGCGACGGACGGGGCCGACGTGGAGCGGCTGGTCAGCCTGCGCTCGGCGGTGCAGTCGTCGTCGGCCTACTGACGGTGAGCGACGAGTTCCACCATGATGTCCCCCGAATCCCGGCGTCGGCCGGCGCGCTGATCTTCGACGAGTCCGGGCGACTGCTGATCCTCAAGCCCAACTACAAGAAGGGCTGGACGATCCCCGGGGGTCAGATCGAGCCGAGCGGAGAGTCGCCGTGGGACGCCTGCCGGCGCGAGACCCGCGAGGAATGCGGGCTGGAGGTGGCCGCCGGTCGGCTCGTGTGCGTCGACTTCCTCCGACCGAGGCCGAACCGACCCGGCGGGATGCGGTTTCTGTTCCACTGCGGCACGTTCACGGATCGACAGCTCAGCTCGATCAGACTCGACGGCGTCGAGATCGACGCGTACCGCCTGCTCGAGCTGCCCGAGGCGACCGCGCTGTTGAGCGGCCCGGTCCGGCGCCGCGTGGCGGCCGCCGCCGGCGCCGAACAGTGCATCTACCTCGAGGCTGGCCGTCCGGTTCCCGGGGTTGCACCGATCAGCCTGGGATAGGCGGCGACCCAAGTCAGAGGGTCACTACTGCGATGCTGTAGGCGGGCACGGACACGTGGTAGAACCCGTCCGCGCTCGACACCCGTTGGTCGGTCTCGCGGCCGTGCCAGCGCCCGTCATGGCCGATCGTCATCCCGGCGAAGGTCACGCCGTACCTAGAGCGAACGTTCGGCGCCAGCAGACGCCGGACGATCGCCGGGCCCGGGCGGGCGGGAAGCGCGACGTTCGCCGCGCGCCCCCCCTTGTTGTCCAGCAGCACTCTCACGGTGTTGTAGCTCTTGACCGCCCATGCCTTGACCTGCAGTCCAGGCGACGCGTTCACCGTCAGGTTGAGCAGCGTTGAGGGCCCGCGGGTCATGTCGGCGAACACGGCGAGGCCGTACAGCTCGGGACGCGTCTCGATCCCGTCGCCCGAGAACTCGAACGGCGCGTTCGGATTCTTGGGACGAAGTTCCCAGCTGACCCCGTCGACGCCGATTTTGATCATCTCGAACAGCGCGTCCGGGGTCCAGAGTGCGGTTGCGAAGCTTTCGGCGACGCCGGGATCACCGCCACAGCTGATCGTGTTGACCTCTGTCAGCCGTAGCCCCATTCCGTGAGAGTGGGCGAACTGCACGGCCTGGACCACCGAGGCAGCGAGGCCCGCGGTCACCTGCTCGTTGAGCATCCGCGGAATTGTCGGGTACAGCGGGGAGCTCTTCGACCAGCATGTCGACCCCGCGTACCGGTGGATGGCGAGAAAACCGGGATTGAGGTTGCCGAGCCCGGAGACGGCGCTCAGCCACGCCGGCTCGTCGGAGACGATGTCCGGAGCGCCGAGCGGGATCCCGCCGATCCTTCCCTTCAGCGCCCGCGCGTAGCCCACGTAGTCCCGCCGGTAGTCCCCCGGGGAGTAGTTGCGCCACCACCCCAGCGGCGTTGCCCGGCTGGTGCTGGCGATCCGCTCGTGCTGCAGCGGCGGCTGGAAGTGGTACTCGTCCGGCTCGTTGCCAATCTCGAACCCCGCGAGACGCCCCCGCGGCACCGCGCGTTGCAGCGCCGTCGCGAAGGCCGTCTCCATCGTCGCCGAGTGCACCACGAGGTTGAGATCGACCAGTACGCGGAGATCCTCCTGGCGCACGAACTGCGCGAGCTTCGCGAGCCACGTCCGCCCGATCTTCCGCACCCCGCGGGGCAGGTCTTTCTGCTTGGCCTTATCTGCGGCGCTCAGCGGGTCGGGCTCCCACAGCGTGTGGTCCGCCGACTTGCCCCCCACGCGAAGCGTCATCGGTCCGCCATCGCGCGGCCGGATGATCGAGGCGACCCGCGCAAACAGCGCCCCCGACTGCTCGTAGACCGGTAGCTCGTTGTACTCCATCGCCAGGCCGAAGAACCCTGCCGGTACCCGCCGAGCGCCTGCGGCGAACGCGACCGTCGCCGATGACGCGGGAGGGCTCCCGGCTGCGACAGCGGGCGGTCCCGAACGGTTGACGGCAGCGTGTGCGCCGGCGGCGGCGGCAAGGCAGGCCGCGACGGCAATCGCGGCGACCAACCTCATGCCAAGCCCGCACGGCAGAACCACGCCTCTTCGATCTCGCGTTCCCTCCGACAATCTCGCTCCGTATCGCCCCGCTCAGCGAGAACAATAGTGTCTTTAGGGAGATTTGCGGTGGCGCAGAGCCTCTCCGTGGGCGCGCACTTGCAGCGGTCGGCACCGCACTCGGCAGGGATTAAAGTAATCGCAAGAATTTCGGAGACAACGTGCGCACGGATGCGGTGCACGCTCCGAGACGTTATTCCTGTAGGAGCATCAGGAGCACCGCCATGTCACACCTCGACTGTCCCCGCTGTCGCGCCAGGTTTCACACCGGCGTGATCTATGAGTCACCGGACTCTTGCCCTCGCTGCGGCGCGCCTCTGCGCCCGGAGCGCCCCACGCTTCGAGACCATCTGCGCGCCGCCCGCGGCCGCAGATCGTGGGCGCAGGCCCCCGACTGGGAGGCCATCACGGGCTCGCAGTACCTCCGGCACCGTCTGATCAGGACAGAACCCGAAGATCACGGCGACACCCCCGCGGCGGCCTGACGCGGCGGCGCGCTACAGCGGCAACGGACACCGGGGAGCGAGCTGCAGCCCGGTGATCGGCCGCCTGACCGTGAGCGTCTGCTGGTCTACGCACGTGTCGACGCTGACACGGTAGGTGCCGGGAGCCAGCTGGATCGTGAAGGTGCCGTTGACGGCGACGCGCGTCCGGCCGCGGGCGAACACGGCCCGGTCCGAGCATCTCCGCGGCCGCTCGGCAAAGATCGGGCCGACGCAGCTCCTGGCCACCCGACCGCTCACCGTGACGCGCGTGCTCGGCCTGGTCGAGCCGCAGCCGCCCACGGCGATCGCGCTTACTACCGCGAGCAATAACGTACCAAGTCTGGACTGTACTGATAATTGTCTATATGGTGTCGCCATCGCTGATAGAGATGACTCGGTCGACCCGTGGTCACTACCCGCGCTTCTCCGTGGCGCGCGGCGCGCGTACGGATCGGCGATCCGGGCGGACCTGGACGAGGCGGGCTGCGACGACGTTCCTCGCAATGGCATCTACGTGATCGGGGCGATCGCACGCACGGAGGCGCCCCTCAGCGAGATCATCGATCAGCTGGGCGTGTCCAAGCAAGCCGCCGGCGCGCTTGTCGACACGCTCGTGACGCGGGGCTACCTCGAGCGGTCGATCTACCCGGAGGACCGGCGTCGCCTGAGGGTGACGCTGACCGAGCGGGGTGAGGAGGCGGCGGTCGTGGTCCGCGCGGCGGTGGAGCGCGTCGATGCCGCGCTCGTCGCCCGGGTTGGCCCCGCGTACGTGGCGCACACCCGAGCGACGCTGGCGTCGCTCATCGCCGGAGACCACCTCGATGCGTGAAGGAGAGGCCTCGCCCACCGCCCAGCGCGTCGCCGCATACCGCCTCGGCTTCGACAGGCTGCCGGCGCCGTTTGGCGACCCCGATGCCGACGATCGGCTGGCGCGCGATGTGGCCGGCTCGATCACCTTCGAGCAGCGCGAGGACATGGGCCGGTACCTGCGGTGGCGCACAGCGTTCTTCGATCGGGTCGTGCTGCGTGCGCTGGAGCGCAACGTCCTCCAGGTGGCGACGATCGCCGCCGGCTACGACGGGCGCTCGCTGCGCTACGCCAAGCCGGGAGTGCGGTGGTTCGAGGTCGACCATCCCGACACCCAGGCCAACAAGCGCCTCCGGCTCGCGCGTCTGGGCATCGACGCCTCGCACGTCACCTTCGTCCCGATCGACCTCGCCGACGAGGCGGTGCGCGCGGCCTTGATCGAGGGCGGCTGGGATCCCGACGCGCCCTCGGCGATGCTGTGCGAGGGGTTGAGCGTGTACCTCGAGGCGAACGTGTTCGAGGCGCTGCTCGGCGACCTGCGCGCGGTGGCGACAGTCGGAACCCGCCTGGCGATGTCCCTATCGATTCAGGTGCACGGTCCGGACGAGCTCGCCCGGCGGGCACGGTTCGAAAAGGCAGTTGCGGCGCTCGGTGAACCGGTGCGCAACCGGCTGGATCACGACGGCGCCGCGGAGATGCTCGCCGCGACGCGCTGGCGCGCCGTGGATGTCTCCGAGCGCGCGATGCGAGCCGGGTTTGTCGTCGCCGCGCCGGTCTGGGAACCGGCCGCCTCCGGCGCGGAGCCCACGGGTGGCCGCATCGGTCGGTTCATGGAGCGCACGTACTCCCGCCACGGGATGGCTGGTCTCCCGGCACACCTCGAAGCGGCCTACGGAATATCGGTGAAGGGCGTCCGGGAGCTCGACGTCGGGGTCGTCCGGGTCGAGCGCCGCGACGGTCCCGACTGGGTCGCCCGCGTGTTCGCATCCGGGCGCCCGCTCGCGGCGGCG
>Ga0116216_10002769_pt1 | contig 11571 bp, 9 predicted proteins | sample Sb_taG_11_FD_89696 | JGI IMG/M metagenome (GOLD analysis project Ga0116216, IMG submission 89696) | Peat soil microbial communities from Weissenstadt, Germany - Sb_50d_3_AS metaG | ecosystem: Environmental > Terrestrial > Soil > Wetlands > Peat | place: Germany: Weissenstadt | collected 2010-09-21
CCGCAGGGGTCGACCAGCCGCCGGCCGGCACCGAGGCGGATACGAGGTAACTGCCATTCGCGAACGGCAGCCGTACCGCGGGGGAGCTGAGAACGACCGGAACTCGGTTCGTGATCACCAATCGCCAAGCGGTGCCTGCGGGCAGACCGGACTCGGAGATCACGACCGAGTAGGTCGCTTCGGCGAACTGGGCCGTCACGTCGACCGCGTTCCCAGCCACGGTCACCCGCTGGGACGGGGCGTTCCACCCCGGAGCGCTGGTTCCGAAGCTGATCGTGTAGGCCCCGTTCGGCACGGCGATCGTCGTCCCTCCCGGGCCGGGGAACGCGAACTCGCCTCGGCCGCTCACGTTCGCCCACCACCCGGTCGCGGCCGGCAGCCCGGATTCGGCGAGGGTCATCGTGGCGCTCGCAAACCGCAACCGGACCGTCACGGGAGTTCCCAGGACCTGGAAACTCACCCGGGCCGGGCCGAACCCGGCCGAGGTCGCGGCCGCGAAGTACGTTCCGTTCGGAAGCGGCATCGAGAGGATCGTCCCGTTCGAGATGAACGACGGAGAACCGGTGACGTTGAGGTGCCAAACGGCGTTCGGCGGGAGGCCGGACACCTCGAATTCGACGGAGAACGCGGGCTGGACCCACACGGTCGCCGAGACCGTCGCCGGCGGGGCGCCGGGGTACGTGACGGTCGAGTGGACCTCGTACCGGCCGCTGGTCTGCGGATTGCAGACGAGGGAGGACGCGTTCCGAGAAAGGCAACCGGGGGGAAGTCCCGAGTATTGGTACGAGAGATTCCCTGGCCCGCCGACGGAGATCGTGGTGGGCCGCAGAGACCCGTACGTGGCCGCGCGCTCCGGGGATGCGAGGAGGGCGAGATTCGACACCAGCGATGGCGCGGTCGTGTTCACCTCGTACAACGCCCCGGTCTCCGGGTCCCCGGCGAGCAGACCCCCCTCGGGCGTCCACACCCCGGTATCCGTATCGAGCCCTGCCGGGACCCTCGACGTGGCGAGGGTCGTGCCGTTGACCACGGTGATGTCCGAGGTCTCGTTCAGGAGGAAGGCCGTCCCGGTCGATCTGTCGAACGCGAAGCCGTTCGTGAAGTTGACCGGCACCGAGCCGGTCACGTTGTTCTGGCTGACGTTCACGACCGTGGTGTTCGAGTTCGCGTAATTCCCGACGAACAGTAGATTCTCCTTCGCGTCGTAGCCGATCGGCACCGGCGCCCCGCCGATGTGGACCGAACCGGAGACGGTGTCTGAGCTCGCATTGACGACCGTGAGGTTGTGCGAGTTCCAGTTCGTCGCGTAGACGCTGTGGTCGGACGGTACGTAGGCGATTCCGGTCGTCTGGTTCCCCGCCGGAATGACCGTGACCTGAGTCCGGTTCGCCGCGTCGAACACGCGGATATCGTCCCCGAAATAGTCGGCGACGTAGATGCGGTCGTCGACCGGGTCGTAGGCGATCCCCCACGGAGTGCTGCCGTCGGAAAGGAGCGCGACCTCCGAGCCGTTGGTCCCATTCAGGACCTCGACCCCGGCCGTCCCGGTGAAGCCCCCGAGCGTGACCCACAGATCGCCGCTTGCATTGTCGTAGGCGATCCCGTACGGGTCGCCCGCGAGGGCCGACCTTCCGACGATGTGAAGCGTCCCGGGGTCCACGAAGTACAAGCCGTTTCCGGCGGAGTCGGCGACGACGTCGCAGCCGCACGCCCCATCGTAGGTCATCGCGGCCGGGCTCGGCAGGCTGGCGACGCTGGTCGCGTTCGTGAGATTGGAGGGGTCGGCGATGTCGAGAGTGCCGGAATAGTCGGTCGGCACGTAGATCTGCTCGAGGGGCCCGGCGGCGGCCGGCCACCATTGGGTGTACAGGTACGCGTTCTCATGCGGAAGGCCGATGGAACCGACGAGCGAATTGTTCGCCGGGTCGAACGCGTACAGCCGGGAGCGGGACGCATCGGCGACGAACAGGTCGCCGGTGTTCGGGTCGTACACCCCGTTGCTGAGGTACGCCCCAAACCCGGTCGACCCCACGACGGTATTGTTCGAGCCGGCGATCTCCACGAGGTACGACCAGAACCCGTAGAGGCCCGCGCCGACGTAGACGTTCCCGCTGACCGGATCAACGGTCAGCCCATAGGAAAAACAACAGTAGCTGCTCGTGAGGGAGACGTTCGCCACGAACGCCATGGTCTGACCGTTCAGGACCTCGACCTCCTCGTTCTCGTAGTAATCGAGGTAGACGTTGCCGTTCTTCGGGTCGTAGACTCCACTCAGGATGTCGTTGAAGCCCCCCCCGACGTGGATGTTGGCGACGACCGAATCGCTGGTGAGGTTCACGACCTCGAGCGAGCTCGCGAACTGGTTCGTGACCCACACGTCGTTCGTGGTCGGGTCGTAGGCGAACGTCCCGTCCGACCCGGACGAGGCGTTCCCGACGCTCACGGTGGTCACGATCGTGTCGGTCGTGGGGTCGAGAACCGCGACCGATCCGGACGAATCCAGGACGAGGTCTCCGTTGGACGGCAGCACGAACAGATTCCCGACCGACGTGTGGGCGTTGAGCTCCCCGACGATGATGCCCCGGCTCGGGTCGACCTCCCAGAGGGTGGAGCTGGAATCGGAAGCGTACGTGAGGCCGGTCCCGGGGTCGTAGGCGGCGTACAGGGGGTCCCGAGGGGGGGTCGTCGCCACGTCGCCCCGGAGCAACGAATCGTTCCCGAGGAACAAGGTATACTGGGTGGCCAGCGCGCCCGCCGCCGGGCGAACGCCCACGCTCGTTCCGTGCATTCCGGCGACGACGGCCGCTCCGATCGGCCCCAGGGGAGCCGGGGCGGCCGGTTCCGGGGCCGCCCGTCCAGGAGCCGGAAGTACGAGGGCGGAGGAGCCGAGCAGGAGCAAGACGGCGAAGGCCGGGCCCACGAGACCGGAGTGCCGCGGCCGGTCGGCCGACCTCACGGCGCCGGCACACGCCACGACGGTCATAACGACCCGGGAGGCCGCCGGCGCCTCGGCGACGCGATGTCGCGACCCCGACCCGGAACGCGACGGCTCGCACCCCGGCCGGAGCGCTTCGCGCCCCCGTCGGCCGGGGCCGCGACATTTATCCTCCGGGGTCGATGCCCGAGCGATGCCCCGCCTGCGGCGCGTGACGACCGCAGGGCGGCGATCGTTCGAGTACGTCTCTCGCGGCCACGGCCCCGCCACCCTCCTCGTGCACCCGGGTGGGCCCGGATACACCTACCACTACCTGCGACCGCTCCTCGGCCTCGCCACGAGCCACCTCCGGGTCATCCTGTTCAATCCCCGGGGGGTCGGCGGGAGCTGGGGTCCGAGGCAAAGCGACGACTACACCGTCCAGAACCAGGCGCACGATGTGGAGGCGCTCCGGCGAGCGCTCGACATCGACGAGCTCCACCTGCTCGGGTTCTCGGCCGGAGGGTTTGCCGCCCTCGAGTACGCCCACCGGTACCAGTCGAAGCTCGTCTCCGTGCTGCTGTGCGCGACCGCGGGTAGCGCGGAGGAGATCCGCCAGGCGAACCGGATGATGCTGGGCGCGGCCTCGCCGTCCCAGCGCCGACGGGTCGCCCAGCTCACGAAGGAGAAGGCGTTCGACACCGAGGAGTACCAGGAGCTCAGCCAGGAGATCGCCCGGCCGTTCTCCTCGCGATTCCTGACCTCGGTCCCGAAGGACCTGAAGGCGTCGAAGGTCAGCAAGAAGGTCTACCGGGCGATGATGACGCGGACCGGCGACGAGTTCGTCGTCGACGGCACGCTCGCGCGTTGGGACGGCCGCCGATACTACTCGAAGATCGAGATCCCGACGCTCGTCCTCGTCGGACGCTACGATTCCTTCCTCGAACCGTCCCGCGAGATGGCCGACCGGATCGTCCCGGCGCACCTCCGGGTGCTCCCCCAGAGCAGCCACCTGGCGCACCTCGAGCAGCCCCGGCTGTTCCTGAACGCGATCCGCGAGTTCCTGCTCGACGTCACCGGCGACTGAGCCGCCCCACCGCCCGGTTAGGGCAGCGACTCCGACCCGTCCGCCAGGGGGGCCCGGACCCCGAACTGCCGGCGGGCGTACCACTCGGACGTGACGTTGCCGAAGATGATCGAGACGAACGCGACCCCGAGGGTCGCGGCGACGATGGTGTCGACCGTCGTTCGGGCGAGCGGCGGAGAGCTGGTCAGGAGCGAGAGGGCGAGGACGATCGGGATCGCGCCGCGGATCCCGGCGAGCGCGATGACGTTGTACCACGAGTTCGGGAGAACGGCGGACGGCCCCCCGGCGAGGCGCGCGATCGGCCGGTGGGCGTACGTGAAGATCGCCCGGCCGGCCAATAGGACCCCGAAGACCACGGCGATCACGACCAGAAAGCCGCCGAGGTTGGCGATCGCGAAGAGGAGGCCCATCGTCAGGAAGATGATCGAGTTCGCCATGTACACGATGACCTTCCAGAACGTCGCGAGCGTCTGGCGGGCGGCCGGTCGGAGCGCTTTCGGCACGGCGAAGTTTCCGATCGCGATCCCCGCGATCGCCGCGGCGACGATCCCCGAGCCCCCCAGCCCCACGGCGAGGAGGTACGAGCCGTAGGCGGCCACGACCGAGAGCGCGGTCTCGGCGGTCGCGTCCTCGAGCTGGTGGGAGAGGAAGTACACCCCGCCCGCGACGAGGGCGCCGACGCCGATCCCGACCAGCGTCAGCTTCAGGAAGTCGACCGCCGCGCGGCCGGGGCTCGCGGTTCCGCTGACGATCAGCTGCAGGACGACGAGGAAGACGATGATCCCGACGGCGTCGTTCAGCAACGACTCGCTCTCGACGATCGTCGAGAGCTCATTCGGCACGTCGAGGCGGCGGAACAGGTCGATGACGGCCACCGGGTCGGTCGGCGAAAGGATCGCGGCGAGCAGGAGCGCCGCCAAGATCGGGATCGCGAACAGGTAGGCGACGAGCAGCCCGGTGAACACCGTGGTGAACAGCACCCCCCCGACGACCAGGAACGAGATGAGTCCGAGACGACCCCGGAGCAACCGGTAGTCGATGTGGATCGCCGCCTCGAAGACGATCGGTGGCAGCAGGATGTCGAAGAAGAACGGGGGGGTCAGGAGCGCGGCGAGGCTCGGCGGCAGGCTGGAGTACCCGAACCGGACGACGACGAGGCCGAGGAGGAAGCCGAGCCCGACGAGGGCGATCGTGTATGGGAACCGCAGCCGCCCGGCGACGACGACGACCAGGACGGCGAGGACGATGAGGATGAGGAACGGGACGAGGTCGAACATGGCGCGTCTCCGGAGAACCTCACGCGCAGACCCGCATCATAATGCCCCGGCTCGCCGGGAAAACCCCGCCGTCCCCGGGCCCCCCTCGCCGCGCACCGGGCTTTCCGGGGAGCGGAGCGCCGGCCGACTATCGGCCCTGGTCCGCGCCGAACCATTTGTGGAACCGGCGGATGTTCTCGTTCGAGCCGATCACGAGGATCGCGTCGCCCGGCCGGAAGGTGGTCGTCGGCGGCGGGTTGAGGGTCGTCTGGAAGTCGCCGGTCGCGTCGGCCCGCGCGATCCCGACGACGAGGCAGTCGGTGTGCTTGCGCACGATCGACTCCGCCTCGAGGAGCCCCTGGGTGGATATCGGCGTGCGGTCCGTGAGGACGTACTCCTGCAGGTCCGCCCCGTAGGAACCCACCGTGAGGTCCTCAATCGCGTTCGCGACATCCGGCCGGAACGCCGCGTTGGCGCACAGGCGGCCCCCGAGGTCGCCGGGCGAGCCGACGTACGTCACCCCCGCGGCGCGGAGGGTCTCCTTCAATTCGGGCCGCATCACGGAGACGACAATTCGGATCGTCTTCGAGAGCGCCCGGAGGTTGAGCGCCGCGATCAGGTTCTCGGCATCGTCGCCGGTCGCGACGATCACGCTGTGGGCGGCCTCGACGTTCACGCGCTTCAGGATCTCCGTGTCGGCCGGCGGTCCGTACGTGACGAACAGTCGGTCCTCCATGGCGAGCGAGCGGATGTTCGCGACCTGGTCGGCGCTCTCCGCCACGACCGCGACCTTCTGCTCCTCCCCGAGGAGCTCGTGGACCGCGGCGTTGCCGACGGGGCCATAGCCGAGGACGACCACGTGGCCGGTGAGGTCGGTACCGAGCGTCCCGAGCAGGCGGCGCTGGCTCTCCTCGGTCACGGTGGTCGTGATGACGCTGATGAGATAACCGAGCAGGAACAGCTGCGACGACGCGACGAGGATGGTGAATCCCCGGGCGGCCGGATTCGTCGGGGTGATGTCGCCGTAGCCGATCGTCGAGAGGGTGACGATCGCCCAGTAGAACGAGTTGAACACCGAGATGCCGTTCCCCTCGAAGTGGTAGAACCCGATGGCGGCGAACACCCAGACCCCCCCGAATAGGGCGAGGAACTTCCAGAGCCGGCCGACGAGGTCGAGGAGCAACCGTCGGCGCCGGCCGGGCACGAGACGGAAGAATCCTGCGAGCAGGGTAAGCCTTTCCCCGGTCCCCGCCGAGGATCGGCCGCTCGAACCGAGAATCGTCCGTTCGACCCGAGCAGGTCGATCCGTTCGGGGCGGCTCCGGCCGTCGAGGGGTCGAGAGCCTCGGGAAGGCGAGTCGGTCGTAATCACTCGCGGCCGGAGGACCCGGCCAACGGCTGGGCGAGGTGAGTGGGCAGCCCATCGATGCTCGTCCGGTTCTTCTCCGCCCGATACGTCGCGAGGCCGTCGGCGCCCTTGGCGACGGCCCAGCGCTCGAGCAAGGGTCGTTCCCCCTCGAGCCGCATTCGGGGAACCCCGTATCCGCACGAGGTCTGGACGCGTTCGATCCGGAGCGTGATGATCTGACGAGACCCCTCGAACTCCCCGAACCCGGCCCGAAGCTCGGCCCAGCGCGCCGTTCCGGGAAGGTGGACGGAGCCGGTCCCGTAGAGGCGGAGGATGCGCGGTCGTTCACCGAACGAGCAGACCATGATCGTCATCCGCCCGTTTTCCCGGATGTGGGCGCTCGTCTCGTTCCCGGAGCCCGTGAGGTCCAGGTACGCGCATTCGGAAGGCGCGAGGACCCGAAGGGTGTCGAGTCCCTTCGGCGAGACGTTCACGTGCCCCCGGGCCCCCAGAGGGGCGGTCCCGACGAAGAAGACCGGCTGGCTCAGCAAGAATTCGCGAAGCTCGTCCGTGAGCTCGGGGAGGACCTCGCCCATGCCTGACGGAGGACGCCTCCCTCTAAGACTCGACCGGGGGGAATCCGAGAGCGGAACGCCTCCGGTCGAGGTTCCGCGACATCCCGGGCGGCGGCCCGGCCGGCCCCGGATCCGAGTCGAGGGGGCCGAAAGTCGGCTCGGAATCTCACGCGGGAGCCCCTCCGACCGCCCGATAGGCTAGGGGCGAGGCGCTAAACGCCCCGTTGGCTCGCCAATTCCGCAATGGGCGACATCGCGAGTATCCGAGCCAACCAGAATGCGACCTTCTCTGCGGAGATCACGGCGATCTCCCCTCCTCGCGAGGTCACCACCTCCCGCGGCACGTCCTCGGTGGCGGACGCCACGTTGAAGGACGCCACCGGCACGACGACGCTGACCCTGTGGGGCGAGGACATCACGAAGTACAAGGTCGGGTCCAAGATCCAGATCACCGACGGCTGGGTCAAGGACTTCAAGGGGAAGCTCCAGGTCTCCCTCGGCCGGTCCGGAAAGATCACCGTCCTTCCGTAGACGATCGAACGACCCCGCTGGGGTCAGGTCGACAGCCCGGTGCTCCGATGGCGAGCCGATCGGCGGCCGACGGGCCCGTACGACAGGGCCCGCGGGCTATCCGTAGCCCCGAAAGACCTCGTGGGTGACCCGGTCCGCCGGCACCCCTCGCCCCGCGAGGGCGCGGAACGACTCCTGCACCATCGCGCCCGTGCCGCACAGGTAGTACATCGGATTCTCGAGGTCCTGGGAGACCTCGGCCAACAGGTCCGCATCGATCCGTCCTCGTCGCCCGCTCCAGGAAGAATCCGCGGGCTCGCGAGTGAGCGTGTGCACGAGCCCGAACCGGCGGTTCCGCCGCGCCAGGTCGTCGAGCTCGGAGCGGTAGGCGATCTCCTCCTCGTTGCGGTTCGAGTAGAGGAGCCGCACCTCGATCGGGAGCTCGCGGTCGGTCGCGTACTCCGCCATGCCCTTCAAGGGCGTGATCCCGATCCCCCCGGCGACGAAGACGGCCGGAGAGCGCTCTTCGAGGAGGAAGTGGCCGTAGGCGCCGTCGACCTCGGCCTCGTCGCCGGGTCGGAGGGCCGCGAAGGCGGTCTTCCAAGGGGAGTCGGAGACGCGGGCCCCGAATTCGAGGTACGGCTTGGTCGGGGAGCAAGCGAGCGACATCGGGTACTCGATCGAGCCCTCCGAGGTGGGGAACTCCAACCCGCAGAACTGGACGGGGGCGAACTGGAAGCCCGGCGGCTTCTCGAACTTGACGTCGTGGATGGTCGGGGTCACCCGAGTCGACTCGACTACGCGAACGCGAGCGATGACGGAAGGTCCCCCTCGGGCTCAGCTCCCTCCCCAATATGATGACTCAGTGACGGCCGCGTCACTCCCCACCCAGACGAGACGCGGCATGCCGCGGTACGACGCGGCTGGGAACGTGGGCACGAGGACGGAATTCTTGAAAGGACCGCTCCGCCCTATCGCCCCCGAAGAGAGCGCCCGCGGCCCGTCCGTTATGAGGTCCACCGGCTCAGAGGATTCGGGATCGGCGGGCCGCGTGGCGCGAAGACTCGTCGCGAACATGCTCAGCACGCTGGACGGCGTCGTGCGGTTCGAGGCGGTCCACGACGCGATCTTCGGCGTTCACGACGAACAGGTCGAGGCGGAGTTCGCCTCGAAGATTGCCGAGGAGGATGCGATGCTGCTGGGACGGAAGACCTACGAAGAATGGCTTCCGTTTTGGCCGAACTCGGATATCGAGCCTTTTGCCAGTCACATCAACCGGGTTCCCAAGTACGTGGTGTCTCGGACCCTGAACTCGGTCACCTGGCCCGGCCCGGGCCAGGCCCATCTGCTCCGGGGCGACCTTCGCGACGAGGTCCAGGTCTTGAAGCAGCAGCCCGGCGGGACCATCGGTGTCCACGGGAGCCCGACGCTCGTCGGGTCGCTGATCCAGGCGGACCTGCTGGACCTTCTGCGACTCGCGATCTACCCCGTCGTGGCCGGTAGGGGCGCGCGGCTGTTCGGGGAAGGGTTCCCGGCCGAGCGGTTTCGATTGGTCGACTCGTTCTCCGGCCCGAGCGGGATCGCGGTCCTTACCTACCAACCGCTCGGACGGCTGGAGCGGACGGAAGCCGGCGACATCCCCCGGAACGCCGGATAAGGCCGTGCGGAGCGCGTCGGCCGGCCTGTGAGCCGGTTCCTGGGCACGTCGCGGAGTTTCTGAGTCCGGTCCCGTTTCCGGGTCAAGCCGTCGGCATTCGGGGTCCCCGCGAGGCCGTTCCCGGACACCGGACTTATGTCGTCCCCTCGGTTTTCTCGCACATGCCCGAACGGGGCCACCGGTTCTACGGGACCACAACGGTGCGTGTCTCCCTCGTGATTCAGGCCCCGACGCGCTACGTGTACGATTGGTGCACGGACTACCGGAGCGACGACGGACGATTCTCGAACCGGCGTCCCCGCCCGAGCTTCCGTGTGACTCGAGTTTCGCCCCGCCGCGTGGTCCGGATTCGCGTTTCCCGAGGGTCCGGTCGCGATCCCGCGCTCACGGTCGAACTGATTCGTCTCAACCCTCCACGCTCCTGGCACCAGGACCAGCTCGACGAGAACGACCAGCAGTCCGTGGACTACCGGGTCAGGGCCGTCGGCCGCGCACGGACGCGACTTCAGCTGTTGAGCACCGAACGCTGGCTCACCCCGGACTTTCCGACTCGCGAGGCCCTCCGCGCGCAGATTGCGGGGACGTGGGCCCGATTTGCCGCGGCCATCGAGGCGGACTATCGGGCCGGACGCTCCGCCCGGGGCCGGTGAACCCTCCTCGGCAGAACGATCGCGCGTCGTCCGAGTTACACGCACCGTTCCGCAATCCCGACCGGCTTAGCCCATAAACGCCACCCTGCACAAGACCGGGAGCGCGGGACATTCAGCCCGACCCAGAAACGAGTTCTCGGGCCAAGCCAAACGAGACGGCTTTGCACGGAAAGTGGTCCTGAAGTAGGAGTTTCGGTGCACGGCCGCCCGTTCTTGTTCAGGGCCTCTGTCGGCAACCCGCTCTGCTCGTAGCACTTCGGAGGGGCCTGGTCGACTAACGAAGTTGGCCCCTCTCTCCTAGTCCAGCTCGGTAGTAGCTCTCTATCGTCCTTTCTGTGGAAGCGGTCGACGGACGGCGGCGCCGCGAGCGGGCGGCCATCGTGCCTTCGGTCGTCCGAGCTGTTTTGCCATGTGCATGGAGCGCACGACGAAGCCTTCACGTCGATACAGGCGGGACGCGCTGCGATTCGGCTCGAACACCCCGAGGGTCATTTGGTCGCATCCCATCCTCCGAAACCGACGTTCCACCTCCCGAAGCAGCCGGGTCCCGATTCCATTCCCTCGCCAGTCGGAGAGAACTACTAGGTCGGAAAGGTAGCCCGTCCGTGTGGGGGCTTGCTCGCTCCGTTCGGGTTCCTTGATCCGACTGATCCACGCGACCGCGACACCGGCGGGGCGACCGTCTGCCGCTGCAACGAGGATGAAGCCCTGATCCACTCGAACGTGTCGAAGAATGAACGGGATAGCCCGGGGGCCGAACTCCGGGTTTCGAATGGACCGGTTCCATGGATCGATCTGGGCCATTCGATCCTGCAAACTAGCGAGGCAGGCGAGGAGGTGCGGCCGGTCTCGCTCCCGGTACCCTCGGATTAGGAGCCGCACGGATACCCTCGGAGCTTCTAGTCGCGTGGCTGTATGAGACTTGCCGGGGAACTCGACGCTCAAGTCATCGCCTGGGTGCCCCGGGGAGGCGAGATAGGGGCCCGAATCGTTGGGAGGGAAGGTCCCGGCGCTTTCGGACTGCACACCCTTCCCGGATGGCCCGGGAGCGTGCCATCGCAGCGCTTTCCACTTTTCATCTTTGGGGGGCCGACTCTCGGTCGCCCGCCAGCCTGGGCTTTCTGTGCAGAGTTGGTCATTTTTGTGCAGGGGCGCTTTTCCGTGTAAAGCCGCTGCACGCGTTATACGACCTCCGGCCGCCGGCCGGGGCGGAGAGCGAACCGTCCGCCTCGGGAGGCCTTGAAATCATACAGGGGCCTGCGGGGGCCGTGAGCGATCCCGCCGCTTCCTCGTACCGGCGACTGACCCGCGCCGAAGAACGCGTGATCGTCCACAAGGGAACGGAGCCCGCGTTCTCCGGCGAGTTCGACGACCAGTTCGCCCCGGGCGTCTACTCGTGCCGGCGATGCGGCTCGCCTCTCTATCGGTCCGACGACAAGTTCGACTCGGGGTGCGGCTGGCCGGCCTTCGATGCCGAGATCCCGGGGGCGGTACGGCGCCGCCCCGATCCCGACGGGCAACGGATCGAGATCGAGTGCGCGCGCTGCGGGGGCCACCTGGGCCACGTCTTCGAGG
>Ga0116216_10002770_pt1 | contig 11563 bp, 8 predicted proteins | sample Sb_taG_11_FD_89696 | JGI IMG/M metagenome (GOLD analysis project Ga0116216, IMG submission 89696) | Peat soil microbial communities from Weissenstadt, Germany - Sb_50d_3_AS metaG | ecosystem: Environmental > Terrestrial > Soil > Wetlands > Peat | place: Germany: Weissenstadt | collected 2010-09-21
CTCATGCGAATAAGATAGAACTGCGATTGCATCAGACAAGTGGAGTGGTCATTATGGAAGTATGGGATAATGGTAAGGGCTTTGATACATCGACATCATTCCCGGGCCACCTGGGACTTCATTCAATGTATGAGCGCGTCAGAAGCCATGGAGGAGAACTCCAGATCGAGAGTGTACCAGGTCAGGGAACCTGTATCCTTGCTAAGGTTCCTGGCCGTAATACGAAGTGAGCAGCTTTCCGGAGTAGGCATGGGAAGGCAGTTTGCCTGAGGGAGACCACCTGTATCTAGATTGGCTCTTGATCAAGTCATGATCATGTACGCGTATATAGAGCACGCTGCCCAGCGAGACAAGTCCCATCAGCACTGAGAAGCCCATCAATCCATAAAATCCACCCAGATCTGTGCACATCCCACCTAAAGAGGCGCCTATTAATTGTCCTACTCCCATGATGACCGAGTACAGGCCCATGACGGCGCCTCGTTTGCCTGGAAGAAGCTCCGAAATCGCTGCCATATGGGTTAGTGAAGCAGGAGTAAAGCCACTTAACAGGAGCACCCCTATTACTACCAATAGGATGAGTATTAGAAACAAAGGACTTGAACTACCGGGGACATGAGCCAGGTTCTCGGCCTGGGCGTTGATCAGCGTCAAGCCCAAAATGCTCACACTCAACCCACCAAGGCCGATAAACATTACCGTTGTGCGACGCAGACGTGGCAAGACCAGCATCCACATCCCCATTCCTGCCAGAAACAACAGGCCAAAACCACCTATCAACAACGTTGCAAAATCTTTGCTGAAACCACCATAGAGCATCTGACCCGGATGGCGTAGACTCGCTGCCGGCTCGGGATAGGTTAGCATAATGACGATCAGGGTCATCCAGGCACCTACCAGAGCATTGACGGAGAGCCAGGCCGGCAGAAAGGTAAAGATACGTTTGTGGCGCAGCAACGAGAGACTTTCGGTCAGCGAATGATGCGTGTTGACCCGCGTTGTCCGCTGTACGCTCTCTTTCAAGAAGAAAGCGATCAGCATGCCATTGAACACGTGCAGTCCGATCACAACGAAAAAGCCCCAGGTTCCCAACAGGCTGCTGACTTTCCCGCCAAAGGGGATCGCCAGTGCCAGGCCGCACACGGTAGCGACTTCAAAAGCGGTCATTACCCGCGCTTGCAGCTTGTCAGAACCATTGCTAACCTCAGTGATATAGCCCAGGCTTGACGGTACATTGAGCGCGGTTGCAACCCCCTCAAGCAAGCGCCCTACCAGGACTATCAGCAATAAAACCACCAGTCGGGCGTCAAACGTAGTGGCATGTGGGTGAGGAAAGAGCAGAGTGGCACCGGCGAGACAAAGAGCTGCAACACTGCCCACGAGTGGAGCAGAGAGCAGGAAAAGCTTGCGGCCCAGGCGGTCAGAGAGACTGCCCACAATGGGAGCCAGGATTAGTTCAGTGATATAGAATGCTTCGAGCACAAGGGCAACTATGGTCGCTGAGGTGAAGTGCTCGCCCAGATAGAAACCGAGCAAAACGAAACTAGTGCGGCTGGCAAAACGTAGCAGCAACGTAGAAAGAATAGAAGCGAGGATAGAGCTGCTACCTATGGACATATTTGCTTTAGATGGCAAAAGTAGCTTTTTACCTGCTTCATGCTGCTGGATAGATGTTGTATTGGCTATTTGTGTTACTTGAGTATCGAGTATAAGAGTTTGGCTCATCATTATTATCCAATTGAATGCTTCATACGGGTTGTATTGGCTTTTTTATCATATGAATATTATTGGTTACCTAACGAAGTGTTCTAAACACTTCGTTAGGTGCATATCTAATTCTAAGTGCGGGTAATGGATTGTTTTTTTGTTCCCATCCTGAATGTGCCCTCCACCTCGAAGCAGGGGAAGTCTCTCTTTTCTTTACGCGAGTATTAGAAACTATCTTGATAGTAGAGTAGCATGCAAACATTACAAATTCGTTACGAAAAGCGTTACAAACTTCCAATTTGGTTGATATTTGAGAGTATTCCTCCTTACTAAAGCCAAGTATAGATTCTGACATCGCTTTAGCGGAACTGGCATCCGAACTATTTTCCCTAGGACTTTAGCCGTAGCGATGGATTGCATCATAATGGTGTCAAGTAATGGTGATCCGCATAAAGGTTGCGATGATCAGTCGGGCCAATTTCAAATTGGCACTGTTAAGATGGGTCAATTCTCAATTAGTGAAGTCGTTTCACTTGGCTTGGAAAGTGGTTCCTCTCTGAGGTATACTGAGAGATAAGCAAAACTCTGCGGATCTCGAATGAATGACGTACCATGAGGAACACATGAAACAATTACACTATTGTCTCGTGGATGTGTTTACGAATCAGCCTTTCGGTGGGAACCAACTGGCCGTGTTTCCAGATGCACGCGGTCTGACCCCAGAAATGATGCAAGCACTGGCTAAAGAACTCAATCTCTCGGAGAGTGCTTTCGTACTCCCTGCTCAAGATGGGGCATCTGACTATCGAGTGCGCTTTTTTACTCCTGCAGTCGAATTGCCCATGGCGGGTCATCCGACGGTTGGAACTGCCTTTGTGCTGGCCTATCAAGGCATGATCCAGCTTGTTGAGCCAGAGACGACCATTACCTTTGAGGAAGGTGTGGGAGTGGTTCCAGTGACCCTCTCTACGCGTGAAGGGCAGCTTCACTTGATCCAGATGCGTCAGCCGCTGCCCACTTTTGGGCCGGTGTTCACCGAGCCCGAGGCGATTGCCCAGATGCTCTCCCTTGATCCCGCTCTCCTGGACACAGCTCTTCCGCTAGAAGTGGTTTCATGTGGAGTCCCTTTCCTCTTTGTGCCTATCAAGAGCTTAGAGGCCGTACGCGCCATCCGCTTTCGCCTGGATATCTGGGAGCGAGTGCTGCGTGATTTTGCTGCCCCACATGTCTTCGTCTTCACGCAGGAAGTGATTCACCCCGATTCGACGGTACATAGTCGCATGTTTGCTCCAGCGATGGGCATCGCAGAAGATCCAGCAACAGGAGCCGCCAGTGGTCCGTTGGGCTGTTATCTCGTGCGCCATGGACTGGTGCAACCTGCTAGAACGGGGAGTAGTCAGATGGTCAGTGAACAAGGCTTTGAGTTGGGACGTCCCAGTCTAGTGCAGGTGAAGATCGAGCTAGACGGACAGCACATCACGGACGTGTCAATTGGTGGGCAGTGCTGCTTCATGGGTAAAGGGTGGATCACGCTGTCTGAGTGAGAGCTTCTTTCGTCTGTGGACAAAAAAAGATTAGAAAGGGGAAAAAGCAATGAACCCTGCACTTCAAGATACCCTCTTACAGCTTTTCGGGCAGGTACACCACGATCCTGATTCACTACCCGTTATACCAATTGATGAGTGGCATGAAGGCTCAAGAGAACGGCAACTGTTGATCAGCTTTTCCATAATGATGGAGCAGGTCCAGCAACGTATCTACCAACTTAAGCAAGCCGAGCAGCAACTGCGTGAGCGAGAAGAGCAATATCGCAGCATCTTTGAAGCTACTACTGATGCAATGGCCATTGCCAGCCTGGAAGATGGGATCATTGTCGAGGTGAATCCTGCGGAATGTCGCATGTTTGGCTACTCCTATGAGGAAATGATCGGTATGCACCCTGCAGTGACTGTTCATCCTGATTTCCTTACTCTTGTGACAGAAGCAAACTTCAAGATACAGGCGGGTAATCAGTTCCAAACTCAAGCATTGGCTCTGCGTAAAGACGGCACACCTTTTCCCGTTGAGGCATATCTCACTCCATTCATCTACAAGGGCAAACCCCATACCCTCTCCGTGGCACGTGATATTACGGAGCGCGTCGAAGCCGAGCAGAAACTGCGCGAACGAGAAGAACAATATCGTAGCGTCTTTGAAGCCACTTATGATGGTTTGATCATTTCAAATTTAGATGGGTTCGTCGTTGAGGTCAATCCCGCCTTTTGCGGTATGTATGGCTTTACTCGTGAAGAACTCCTAGGCTTGCATGTGGGAGCTCTTGCCGCTCCAGAATCACTACCTGTTCTAGATGAAGTCCTGGAGAGACGCAAAACAGGCATGAACTATCAAACACTGGTGGCACAAGCTATGCATAAAGATGGAACGGTGTTCTCTGTGGAATCCCATGGCAACACCTTCACCTACAGAGGCCAACCCCATACTCTCGGAATCGTCCGTGACATAACCGAGCGGGTTGAGGCCGAAAAGCGGTTACGCGAGAAAGAAGAGCAGTATCATGCTATTTTTGAGGCTACGAGTGATGCTTTGGAGATTGGTGATCTAGAAGATGGCCATATTGTTGAGGCTAACCCAGCAGCCTGCAAAATGTTTGGCTACTCCTATGAGGAGTTGATCGGCCTACCAGCGAGTGCAACCACCCATCCTGATTCTCTTCATCTCGTGACAGAGGGGCTGCAAGCAGTCCGGGCAGGCCATCATCTCGACGTTCAGGGACTGGGCTTGCGCAAAGATGGGACTCCTTTCTATGTCGAGGCACGTGGGACTCCATTCATCTTTAAAGGCAAGCCACATTTGCTGACGGTATCGCGTGACATTACCGAGCGCGTGGAAGCCGAGCAGCAACTACGCGAACGAGAAGAACAATATCGCAGTGTGTTTGAAGCCACCGACGATGGATTGGTGATCCAGGATCTGGAAGGGTTCTTCATCGAAGTCAGCCCTGCCTTTTGCCGCATGTTGGGCTATACGCATGAGGAACTGATCGGCCTTCACTACAGCCAGGTGACGTATCCTGAATATTACCCGGTTGTGGAAGAGAACTCCCAAAAGGTCCAGGCAGAAGGTAGAGCCCAGGCACAGGGGTTTGCCAGACGCAAAGATGGTTCTTCTCTCCCGGTTGAAGCTCACAGCACCTCGTTCACCTACAAGGGCAAACCACACGTGTTGGGAGTGATGCGTGACATCACCGAACGGGTCGAAGCCGAACGACAGTTGCGCGAACGAGAAGAGCAGTATCGAGGTGTCTTTGAGACCACCTACGACGGTTTGGTTATCTCCGATCTGGAGAATGGATGCTATGTGGAGGTCAATCCTGCCTTTTGCCGTATGTATGGCTATACCCGTGAAGAACTCATCGGGATGCATTCCAGCGCCCTTGCTGCCCCAGTAGATCATCATCTTGTGGACGAAGTCTTAGAGACACTCAAAGCGGGACAGGGCTACCAGACGGTTGTGGGACAAGGCTTGCGCAAAGATGGGACGATGTTCTATGTGGAATCGCAGGGCACCACTTTCACTTATCGAGGCAAACCGCATTCGCTCGCAGTCATCCGTGACATCACCGAGCGCGTGCAGGCCGAGCAGCAATTGCGCGAGAAAGAAGAGCAGTACCGCAACATCTTCGAAGCGAGCACTGATGCGTTGCTAATCGGGGACTTGGATGAAGGCTATGTCGTCGAGGCCAATCCGGCAGCTTGTCAGATGTATGGCTACTCCTACGAAGAGTTTATTGGATTGGGTCCCAACGACATCACTCCCCTCAATTACCAGCACCTCCCCGTAGAAGCTCGCTCGACAATTAAAAGAGGTAGCCAGTTCCAAACTCAGGGGGCTGTTTCCTTGCGTAAAGATGGGACAACATTCTATGTGGATGCTCACACCACGCCGTTCACCTATATGGGGAAACTTCATCAATTAGCTGCGGTGCGTGATGTCACCGAGCGGGTCAAAGCCGAACAGCAGTTGCGAGAAAAAGAAGAGCAGTATCGCAGCATCTTTGAAGCCACCTATGATGCATTGTTTATTATGGACCTGGACGGTTTCCTTGTTGAGGTCAATCCCGCCTTCTGCCGCATGTTCGGCTATTCCTATGAAGAGGTCATTGGCTTACATGCTAGTGTTTTCGCTGCTCCAGTATCTCTCCCCAATCTGGCCGAATCTCTGAAGGAGCTTAAAACAGGGAGAGACATCCAGACGCAGGTGGGACAAGGTTTGCGCAAAGATGGGACAGTGTTCTATAACGAAGCTCATAGCACCACCTTTACCTATCGTGGAAAACCCCATGCACTCGGAGTTGTCCGTGACATCACCGAGCGGGTGGAAGCCGAGCAACAACTGCGCGAGAAGGAGGAGCAATACCGCAGCATCTTCGAGAGTACCTATGACGCCATAAATATCCTCAATCTCGAAGGTTTCTTTGTTGAGGTCAATCCCGCCTATTGCAGCATGTTCGGCTATAGCCGTGAAGAACTCATTGGCAAACACGCAAGTATCACCACTGCACCAGAAGCCCTACCCATATTGGACGATGCCTTGCAAACATTCAAAGCAGGGAAGAGCTACGAAACGGTGGGGCAAAGTCTGCGCAAAGATGGAACAACCTTCTATGTTGAGGCACACGGCTCCACTCTCACCTATCAGGGCAGGTCCCATACGCTCGGGATCATCCGTGACATCACCGAGCGTGTCGAAGCCGAGCGGCAACTGCGCGAGCGCGAAGAGCAGTACCGCAGTGTGTTTGAAGCCACTTATGACGCCCTGGTTGTTATGGACCTACATGGGTACTTCGTTGAAGTCAATCCCGCCTTCTGTCGCATGTTTGGCTACACCCGTGAAGAACTCATTGGCAAGCACGGAAGTCTCACGACCGCACCTGACACGCTGACTACTCTGGATGATTTTCTGAATACACTGAACGTAGGGAGGAATTACCAAGCACCAATGGGGGCACAAGGCGTGCGCAAAGATGGGACGCTGTTCTACGCGGAATCGCATGCCACTATTTTTACCTATCAGGGTAAGCCCCACGTGCTCGGAATCATCCGAGACATCACCGAGCAGATGCAGGCACAGCAACTCCTCGAGCAGCGCGTAGAGGAGCGCACGCGCGAACTGGCTTCGCTGCTGGAGATCTCTCACACGGTGGCCTCCACCCTGCACCTGAAGCCGCTGGTGGGCCTGATCCTCGATCAACTCAAGACGGTGGTGGACTACACCAGCGCTGCCATTTTCACGGTAGAGGGAGACGACATAGTCTTGCTGGACAGCCGCAGCCCGACCCCGGAAGAGCAACTGCGGCAGATCCGTTTTCTCCCGCAGCGCCTGGGGCCGATCTGGGAGATGATCACCTCCGGACAGTCGATACACCTTTCGGATATGCGCGACGAGTCGCCTCTGGCGCAGACCTTACGTGTGGGCATGGGTGAGTTGCTGGACACCACGTTTTCCTACGTGCGCGCCAGCCTGTTCGTTCCCCTGACCTTGAAAGAGCTGAGTATCGGGATGCTGGTCCTGACCTCGAGTGAAGTGGGAGCTTTCACACCGCATCACACGACACTGGCTCTGGCGATTGCCAACCAGGCGGCTATCGCGATTGAGAATGCACGTCTCTACGAACAAGCACAGGAACTGGCAGCAGTGGAAGAGCGCCAGCGCCTGGCGCGCGAACTACACGACTCGGTTTCACAGGCTCTCTATGGTATCTCGCTGGGTGTGCATACTGCCCGCTTGCAACTTGATCGCGACCCAAGAGACCTTGCTGAGTCACTAGATTATGTACTCGAGTTAGCCGAGGCGGCATTGATTGAGATGCGAGCCCTGATCTTCGAGCTACGCCCCGAGTCGCTAGAGACCGAAGGGCTGGTAATTGCGCTCAGCAAACAGGCGGCGGCTCTGCATGCACGACAAAATATGGTGGTGAATACTGATCTGTGCGCAGAGCCTGATCTCTCACTCAAGGTCAAACAGGAACTCTACAGGGTAGCTCAGGAGGCTTTGCATAATACTGTCAAGCATGCTCAGGCGAGTAGGATAGAACTACGACTGCATCTTACGAGCGAGGATGTCATTCTGGAGGTGTGTGATAATGGCAGGGGATTTGATGCAACGGCTTCGTTCCCTGGTCACCTTGGACTGCATTCCATGCACGAGCGTGTGGCAGGCCTTGGAGGCGAACTCCAGATCGAGAGTACACCAGGGCAGGGAACCTGTATCCGTGTTCAGATTCCCTGCCCCGGTGCGATGTGAGCTTCTGCTTACCCAACTCCAACCATGTCACGCTTCTGAAACAAGTAAGCGGCAATAGCAATAGGGATCACGAGGTAAACCACTACCAGGAGGCCTGGTATTATGCCCAGTGGCCCCGCCAGAATGCCGCTTATGTGTACCTGCGCAATCGATCCATTCGAAGACTGCACCACGTCCGTGAGTTGTGCCTGTATTACCCCGATAGAGCTGGTAAAACTTGCTGGTGCGAACACTCCGCCAAGCAGAGAATCTGCGAGAAACCAGACAATACCCGCAATCATGCCCGCGACACTCGATCGTCCGATGACGGATCCCATGATGGCAATAGAGCCAGCCATAAGGGGTGTGAGGGCCTGCAACAGGATTATCACTAGTACGCTACCTAATGACAACGGAGCAATGGGGCCTGTCAGGTGCAGTGCTGCATTGAGAGCCAGTCCCAAAGCCAGACCGAAAGGCACAAGCACAATTAACCCGATACCAATCGCGACCATGAGTACCAACCATTTACTGATGATGAAAGGCACACGGTCAGCTCGACGTGTCAACAGATTCTTCCAGGTGTCATAGCCGTACTCACTGCCTACAATCACTGCTCCAAGGATGATCAGTAACAGCGGGCCTAGAAATCCCACGGGGTCAAGTCCTTGCAACAGCACGCCAGGAAATGAATAGTTCACTTTAGTGGGAGTAGTAAATGCGGTTGCGAGCATTTGTAGTGGGACAAAGAGGGCGATGATAATCAACATCACCCAGCCCATCGCACGCTTGCGCGTTTTGAAGAGGTCAGCTCGCAATAGAGAGATCATGGTATTACTTCCTTTCTATAGCCGCAGCCACACTGATTGCTGGCTGTCTGTTTTCGTTATGATTATCATCGGTCAACTCCAGGAAGAATTCTTCTAACGAGGAGTGCTGCGGTGTGATCTGGTAGACTTGCGCACCGGCGCTTACCAGGGCGGTCATTAGCTCAGGTGTGCGCTCTGAGGGCAACGCTACTTTCACTGAACGTGGACCAACCACCTGTGTTGAGACATCGAAGTGTGCAGAAACTTCCTGTACAATCGAGAGAGGTTCCGCTTCGAACAGTAGGGATGCATCCTGTTTAAGCAGGCCGGTCACGCGACCTTGGGTGACCATTTTGCCATGGTTGATAATCGCTACCTCGGTGCATATTTGCTCGACTTCATGCAGCAAGTGGCTAGAGATGAAGATGGTGTGACCGCTAGCGCCCAATTGGCTAATCAGTTCACGGATCTCGACGGTACCAGCCGGGTCCAGTCCATTGGTGGGTTCATCAAGAAAGATGATTTGGGGATTGTTCAATAGCGCTGCGGCAATGGCGAGTCGTTGTTTCATGCCCAACGAGTACGTCCTGACCTTGTCTCTGGCTCTGTCATCGAGTCCTACATGGTCCAGTACCTCGGCAATGCGATGCATGTCTTCGTTGCCAACGGTACGACCCAAAGCTCGAAGGTTATCACGACCTGAAAGGTACAGGTAGAATGCGGGCGACTCGACAATCGCTCCGATGTGTGGCAAAATGGCGGCTCGCTCACTAATGATGTCATGGCCTAAGATACGTCCTCCACCACTCGTTGGGCGTATCAATCCTAACAACATACGAATGGTAGTGGTTTTCCCTGCTCCATTGGGTCCAAGAAAGCCAAAGACGGACCCTTGATGGATCGCCAGGTCGAGTGTATCGACGGCGCGGTGCTGTCCAAAGTGTTTGGAAAGCCCCATCGTTTCGATTGCGAGTGTCTGTGATGACATTGTTGTTTCTCCTACTCAAGGCGACTGCAAGAGCCGCCTTGAACTATATACTTTCAGATGCTGGTCAGAGGCGCCTCTTCTGGTTGAGGTACCTCTATAAGTTGCGCGTTACGTTCAGGGTTGTATCCAAGTCGGCCCTTGGTGAAAATGATGAGCAGCAGCGCAACAACGCCGACTACCACGACAGTAGCCCAGCCTCCGTAGACAAAGGAGTTTGCCCATCCAGCGACGATAAGATGCGCGGGAATGAGCAGGACAAGCAGACCAGTGGCTGCATTGTTACTCCCATGGAGGAGCGTCGCCATGAGCACACTGCCCCGCGTGTGATTGAAGAGCCAGGTAAAGAGAAACGAGAGGGCAATCGCGCCGAAAAGGAAACTCGCGTATTTGGGGAGACTGAACGGCCCAAGCAATCCGGTAAAGAACGCGGGCAAATGCCACAGACCATGTAGCGTGCCGAGGATGATGGTCCCCAGGACCGGGCCGTAGCGTTGTTGCAACCTCGGCAGCGCAAAGCCACGCCAGCCCAGTTCTTCTGCGAACGACGCCGTCAGAATGGCGAACACGGCCTGTGGGAAGAACACGGTGAAGAGCAGCGGCCACTTGATCAAGAGAGCAAGGGGCAGGTTCACCCCCAGAAAGACGCTGTAGCCCACCCCAAGGATGAGGAGAGGGCCGAAAATGGCGATCAGGTACCACCCGATGCCCACCCGCCATTGCACACACCTGCGCAGCAGCAGTCTCAAACCCGCTCTGCCAGACGTGATGGCGGTCACGCTGAGGGATGCCAGTGCCGGCCCGGCAAGGGTACCGAGCACGAAAGCGATAAGAAACGCGGCATCTGGGATCCTGAAGGGAAGGATGCCAAGGCCATTCACGTTCCTGGAAAGCGCGAAGGGTAGCAGGAAGGCCCAGGTGCCTGCGAATGCGATGGCGAAGTAAGCCACCAACGGGTGAGCACTAATCAGACGCTTAAGCGATGAGGCGGTTACAGGCTGCGACGTTGTCGTGATGGTAGACATGGTGTGTTTTCTTTCTTTCTCGTCAGATGAGATTCTTGTTAGATTCCATCTGTACTACTAATCTTCCAATCATTGCCCTCTAGCTTTAACTGAAGGTGTATCTGGTAGGTCCGATCACCACGACGGACAGTGATCGTCATATGCGATGGATCGTTGCCTTGCAATGAAGGATCGATACTGTACTCGCTCACTTTGCCATAATATGCATCAGCCGAAGTGGCCAGAGCGGTAAACGCTTGCTGGTCTACTTGCTGGCCATTGATAGTAGCTCGACTATCCAGGTGAGTGTATGCATTCGCGTAGTCCTGCCTTATAAAGGCCAGACCGTAGCTTGCAACTACAGGGACAGGTTGATCAGTTTGTTGAAAAAACGTATGCAACGCGAAGAAGGCACTTCCAGCAACGAGTGCTGAAAAAAGCAACACTCCAATAGCGCTTCCAAGGACGATCCAAAGCAAAGTGCGTGATTTCTTTGGTTGCTGGCTATAGATGTAATTTGGTGATTGCGTAATTGTTGATACTGACATGATAGGTTTCCTTTCTCATTAGCGATTTAATAATGTTTCATATTTGAAGAGAAGCAGGTTTTTCTCAGGCTTCCATTCTGCCGCTTGCAACAAGCAGCCTAAGAAATTCCCAATGACGTATGACCGAAGCGCGATCACTGCCACCACTCTGGTAGCGTTGTCGCAACTCAATCAGGGAGACTATTTGCTCTGCTGAAAAGTCGCAAGTAGTCAATGTATCAAAGTCAG
>Ga0116216_10002773_pt1 | contig 11560 bp, 11 predicted proteins | sample Sb_taG_11_FD_89696 | JGI IMG/M metagenome (GOLD analysis project Ga0116216, IMG submission 89696) | Peat soil microbial communities from Weissenstadt, Germany - Sb_50d_3_AS metaG | ecosystem: Environmental > Terrestrial > Soil > Wetlands > Peat | place: Germany: Weissenstadt | collected 2010-09-21
AAAGCCGATAAGACGCGCGGCTCCCTGCGCCGAAAGCGTCTCAGAGCCTGCATCGACCCAGAGTTCCGGACAAAGCTCTTCGCCGCTTAACGATTTAGGATTTTGCCCTGCTCAAAAACGTGAGGCCGGTTGATTTTTTCGTCCGGCTCTGATTGATAAGGTGCCATGCGAATGCGGTCGGCGACCCTCAGACTTATTAGCCCGGCGCTCTAAGGCGCGCCGGGACGCATAGCTCGCTTCTGATCTCTCACAAGATTTCAGGCCATTTGCGGCCGGCTCAGTCCGGCCGGCGCCGCCGCAACGCCAGGGCTCGTCATGACTGAGATGCCAATTCAAAAGTACCGCGCCTATGCGCCCATTCTCCTGCCGGATCGCCAATGGCCCTCGCGGGTCATCGAAAAGGCGCCGATCTGGTGCTCGGTCGACCTCCGCGACGGCAATCAGGCGCTGATCGAGCCGATGGGCGTCGATCGCAAGAACCGCATGTTCCGCCTGCTCACCGGCATGGGCTTCAAGGAGATCGAAGTCGCCTTTCCCTCCGCCTCGCAGACCGAGTTCGACTTCGTCCGCTCGATTATCGAGAACGGCGCCATTCCTCACGACGTTGCGATCCAGGTGCTGACCCAGTGCCGCCCGGAGCTGATCGAGCGCACGTTCGAGGCAGTGAAGGGCGCGAAGAAGGTCATCGTCCACTTCTACAACTCGACTTCGACGTTGCAGCGGGAGGTCGTCTTCAAGACCGACCGCAAGGGCGTGACCGAGATCGCGGTCAACGCCGCCAGGCAGGTCAAGGCGCTCGCGCAAGCCGCCGACGGGGCGGACTTTCAGTTCGAGTATTCGCCCGAGAGTTTCACCGGCACCGAGCTCGACTTCGCGCTCGACATCTGCGAGGCGGTCAAGGAGGTCATCAAGCCGACCCCTTCGAGGCGGCTCATCCTCAATCTGCCGGCGACCGTCGAGATGGCGACGCCGAACACCTACGCCGACCAGTTCGAATGGTTCGGGCGGCGCATATCCGACCGTTCGAGCGTGATCCTTTCGGTTCACCCGCACAACGATCGCGGCACCGCCGTGGCGGCGGCGGAGCTGGCGCTCATGGCCGGCGCCGAGCGGGTCGAGGGCACGCTGTTCGGCAACGGCGAGCGCACCGGCAACGTCGACATCGTCACGATGGCCTTGAACCTGTTCACGCAAGGGGTCGAGCCTAAGCTCGATCTCAGCGACGTCAACGCGATCAAGGAGATCGCCGAGCACTGCAACCAATTGCCGGTGCATCAGCGCCACCCCTACGTCGGGGAACTGGTCTACACCGCGTTTTCCGGCTCGCATCAGGACGCGATCAAGAAGGGTTTCGAAGCGCAGGAAAAGCGCAACGATCCGCTGTTTCTTGTGCCTTATCTGCCGATCGACCCGAAGTACGTCGGTCGCGACTACGAGGCGGTGATCCGCATCAACAGCCAATCCGGCAAGGGCGGCATCGCGTATATTTTGCGCGCCGACTACGGATTGGGCCTTCCGCGCTCGCTGCAGGTCGAGTTTTCCAAGATCGCGCAGGAGCGAATGGACGCGGACGGCAAGGAATTGACCTCGCCGGACTTATGGGCGCTGTTTCGCCAAACCTATCTCATCGACGATGCGCCGATGACGCTTGTCAAGCAGCAGATCGTTCCGTCGAGCCCTGACAACCGCGAGCTTTTCGCGGTCTTGCGCACGGCCGACGGCTCGACGATGACGATCGAAGGTGAGGGCAACGGCCCGATCGACGCTTTCGTCGACGCGATGAAGAGAGCCTTCGGGGTCGAGTTCTCCTTCATCGACTATCATGAGCATGCGGTCGGCCGCGGCGCCGACGCAACCGCCGCCAGCTACGTGGAAATTCAGGACGCCAAAGGGCGCACGCTGCACGGGGTCGGCCTTGACCCGAGCATCGTGACGGCCTCGCTCAAAGCGACGCTCAGCGCGGTGATGCGACTCATGCGCCGCGAGGGGAGGGCGTAAGTCGAAGCCATCTATCGAATCGTTTGCGGTCACGACGCCGTCGGCAGCGTTATGAAGAAGGTCGCGCCCTCGCCAGGCCGAGATTTGACGTCCAGCGTCCAGCCGTAGCGGTCCGCGATCGCCTTGCAGATCGCCAGACCGATGCCCGTTCCCGGGTACTGTTTCAAATCGTGAAGGCGCTTGAACGGCTCAAAGATCTCCTTGGCGAATTTCTCCTCGAAGCCGATGCCGTCATCGGCGATCGACAATCGCGCGCGCCCCCGATCAAGGAGTGTTGCGCGGATTTCGACCGCTGGGGCCGCGCCCGGCTTGTGGAATTTGATTGCGTTGGAGACGATATTCTGCATGAGCCGTCCGAGCTGGGCGCGGTCGGCGGGCACGACGATCGGCGGAATGTCGATCCGAACGCGAGCTCCAGTCTCCTCGATTGCTTCCGACAAGTCGCTCAGCGCAAGTTCGACCTCCGCCCGCAGATCGAGCGGCTGCAGCTGCGTTTCGCTGCCGGTCACGCGCGAGAAGGTGAGCAGGTTGTCGACCAGCCGGCGGGCGCGGACCGCCGAGGACGCGATGACTGCAGTGGCGCGGGCGACGTCGGCCGCATCGGATTTTGCGATCGCTTCGTCCAAAAGGCCCGCGTAGACCGCGATTTTGCGCAGCGGCTCCTGCAGGTCGTGCGAGGCTACGTAGGCAAACTGGGTCAGTCGCTCGTTGGCGAGCTCTAGCTCGCTCGCGCGTTGCGCCAGCTCCGTTTCGGACCGGCGACGCGCGGTGATGTCGACGACGGTCGCGAGTACGATGAGGTCGTTCTCGCTGTCGATTGGCGTCAACGCGATCTCCACCGGAAATTCCATCCCCTCCTTGCGCACTCCGTTGAGATCGCGGCCAGCTCCCATCGGCCGCTTGCTCGGGGATGCGAGAAAGCCGCGCCGCAGTCCGGAATGGGCCCCGCGCATGCGCGCAGGCACGAGCTCATCGATCGACCGGCCGATCAGCTCCTCGACGGAGTAACCGAACATGCGCTCGGTTTCGGCGTTGGCAAATTCAATCAGGCCATCGGGGCCGGTCATGATCATGGCGGCCGGGGACGCCTCAACCGCCAGCCGGAATCGACTATCGCTACCCGTTCCACTCGGCATGCTTTTTGCCTCACTCCAGCCGCTAACGCTTGCTAGCTCGCCGCTCGCGGGCCGATCCTAGGCCGGAGCGCAGCTGGCGCCCAAGGACGGATTTAGAATTTTTTGCACCAGTTCAATTGGTAGGTCACGATGTTCGAAGCAACCGCCGCCTCAAAGCCCTGCCGGGTGATGTTGATCGAGGACGATCCAGACGATGTCTTCCTTTTCGAGCGCGCCTTGGACCAGGTTAGCGCCGGATTGCGGCGAGAAATCGCGCTCGAATATGCCGCCGACGGCCTCGATGCGGCCTATCGCGTGTCGGTCGACGACCTTATGAGCAGGCTTCCCGATGTAGTCGTGCTCGATCTCAACATGCCGCGTCTCGACGGCGTCAAGTTCCTGCATGCGCTGCGCGGGAGCTTCGAATTGCGCGACCTGCCGGTCGTCGTGCTGACAACGTCGACCGAGCGGCCGATCCACGAGGAGGCCCTCAGGGCGGGCGCCGACAGGGTTTTCGTCAAACCCGACAGCGCCGGCGCCATGACGGCAATCGCGGCGGACATCCCCTGGAGCGAGGATTGTCGCGCGCCAAATCGGAAACGTTGGTGGACGCCGCACGGAATTCGCCTCCGCGACGCCATTAGCAAACTTTTCGCGGGATCCGGACGCAACAAACTCGCGACGTATGAATTAAGCGTGGGTGCGCCGGTTGGCGCGTGAGCGAAGTCCTACCCTGGCGACGTGCGGGATCGCCTCCGCGGCTTGCCCTGAAGAAGAGCCGACTCTGCGCCATTGCGGCGACGCTGCGAGCTTCAGTTCGCGCGGGACACGGCGAATTTGAGGAGGCTCTGTCATGGCTCAAGCGCTTGATGTCCATTTTCCACGCAAACTGGGGCGCGACGCCCGCGTCATCGGTCTGCTGTTCGCCAGCACAACCAGCGTAATCGGCTCAGGGTGGCTGTTCGGCGCCTATCATGCGGCGCGGATCGCGGGTCCCTTCAGCATTTGGAGCTGGGTGGTCGGCGCGGTCATCATCCTGTTGATCGCGCTCTGCTTCGCCGAGCTCGCGGCTCTTTTCCCGCGCAGCGGTGCGCTCGTGCACATGAGCCATACAAGCCACGGCGAGTGGCTCGGCTGCATTTGGGCCTGGATGCTGTTCCTTGCCTATGTGCCGATTCCCTCCGTCGAAGCGGAGGCGGTCGTCACCTACGCCAACAACTACCTTCCTTACTTCATTCAGCCGAATGGAGCCCACCTTTTGACGCCGACCGGCTTTGTCGCCTGCGCCGTGCTGCTCGCCGATTTCGCGTGGCTCAACCTGCTTGCGGTGCGCATGTTGCTGACAGTCAACTCGACCGTGACATGGTGGATGCGCTCCATCTTCGTCATCATTTCAGCCGTCTCGGCTGCAGGCAGGGCGGACCGGAGCGCGAACTCGATGACAATGAGGCTCCAGATCGCGACGGCGACCGCATAAAGCGCGGGGTCCGAGGCGACGGAATCAGACCTCTGCATCGCCCGCAAGGCGCGTGGCGAGCGCCTCCAGCCTCGACCCGAGTTCATCGAGGCTAGCCGCGATGGCTTGGGCGCGCTGCTCGGCCGCGTCGGAGCGCTTGCGTTCGGCCGCCGCTTCGTCGCGCGCCTCCGCGAGATTGTCGGCGATTGTCAAAGCGGCCATGATGACGAGACGCTGATCGCCGATCTCGCCGAACGCGGCGCGCATTTCGCCGATCTTGTCGTCGATCACGCCGGCCAGCGATTCAAGCCGCGCTTCCTCGCCCTCGTTGCAAGCGAGGCGATACTTGCGGCCATTGATCGTCACCGAAACTTGCGCCATGTCGCGCGCCTTTTCCACGGAAGACGGACGTTCTAGTCCGCGCCCGGCTCCAACTGGCCGAGGATGCGCCCGATGGCGTCAGCGGCATGGGCGAGCCGGCCGGCCGCTTCGTTGTTGGCGGATTCGAGCGCTCTCGACCGGTCCAGCGCGGCGTCGAGTTCGACCGCAAGCCGTGAGCGGTCGTCTTGCATCAGGGCGAATTCCTCTTGCGCGGTCGCGCGCCCTTCGTCGTGAAGCAGGCGCCGGTCCGCCGCCCGCTCGACCGCGTCGACGGCGGAGGCGAGCCGTTTGAGCGACATTTCAATCGTTTCCACGGAGGTGTTGATTCCGCCCATCGTGATGCTCTGTCTACGCGACGGTTGAACGGGCCGTCAACGCGGACGGACGATTGGCGCCGGAGTAATTGACAGGTTCCTGCGACGGTCCCTATCTGACGCTTAAGCCGTCCCGCCCGGGCGGCGCCAACCCGCGGCCCACAGGTCCGGACCGCGAGGACCCGACGCCACAAGCATGAGGAGACCCCGATGGCGACGAGCGTGTCCCATGACGCAATGGCCAATGCGATCCGCTTTCTCGCCGTCGATGCGGTGGAGAAGGCCAAGAGCGGCCACCCCGGCCTGCCAATGGGGTCGGCTGACGTCGCGACCGTTCTCTGGCGCGACGTGCTCAAATTTGACGCGTCCGATCCCCATTGGCCGGATCGCGACAGGTTCGTCCTGTCGGCCGGCCACGGCTGCATGTTGCTATACGGCTTACTCTATCTGACCGGCGTCGGCGGCGAAAAAGGACTAGGCATCGAAGACATCAAGCAGTTCCGGCAGGTCGGCTCGAGGACGCCCGGGCACCCAGAATACGGGTGCGCTCCGGGCGTGGAGACGACGACCGGCCCGCTTGGCCAGGGGATTTCGACCGCAGTCGGCATGGCGATCGCGGAGCGCATGCTGGCCGCGCGCTTTCCCGGCGTCGTCGACCACCGCACTTACGTGCTCGCCTCCGACGGCGACTTGATGGAAGGCGTGAGCCAGGAGGCGATCGGCATCGCCGGCCATCTCAAGCTGTCGAAACTGATCGTTTTCTGGGACAACAACGGGATCTCGATCGACGGGAAGCTCACACTCGCCGACAACGTCGACCAGGTCGCCCGCTTCCAGTCGGCGGGCTGGAATTCAAGCCACATTGACGGGCACGATCCCGCAGCGATCCTCAACGCCATTCACGCTGCGCAGAACTCCGACCGGCCGACGATGATCGCGTGCAAGACGACGATCGGCTTTGGCCTGCCAACCCATGCGGGAACCAACAAGGCGCACAGTGACGCGCAGGGGGCGGCCGAGGTCGCCGGCGCGCGCAAGAACCTGAACTGGCCCTACGAGCCGTTCGTCATACCCGACGACATTCTCACCGCCTGGCGCAAGGCAGGGTCGCGCGGCTCAGCGCAGCGCGAAGCATGGAATCGCGCGGTCGAGGCGCTCGACGCCAAGGACCGCGCCGAATTCGAGCGCCGGCTGCGCGGCGATCTGCCGCAAGGCCTCGATCGGATCATCGACGCCTATAAGCGCAAGCTCGCCGAGGAAGGGCCGGAGGTCGCCACCCGCAAGGCAGGCCAGGCGGCGCTCGACGTGATCGGGCCCGCCGTGCCTGAGCTCGTCACCAGCTCGGCCGACCTTACGCCGTCCAACAACACCAAGTTCGCGGAGGAGAAGGAAATTACGCCCGACGACTTCTCCGGCCGCTATATTCACTGGGGCGTCCGCGAACACGGGATGGCGGCGGCGTGCAACGGCATCTCGGTGCATGGCGGCTTTATCACATCAGGGTCCTCGTTCCTGTGCTTCACCGACTATTGTCGCCCTTCGCTCAGGATCGCGGCGCAGATGGGGATCAGGGTCGTGCATGTGTTTACCCACGATTCGATCGGCCTTGGGGAGGATGGCCCGACCCATCAGCCGGTCGAGCATCTGGCGTCGCTGCGAGCGATGCCGAATTTCTATATCTGGCGCCCGGCCGACAGCGTCGAGACCGTCGAGTGCTGGCAGGCGGCGCTTGAGCGTGAGCACTCGCCCTCGATCCTGGCGCTGACGCGGCAGGGTCTGCCGGCGCTGCGGCGCACGCATATAGCGGAAAACTTGTGCGCGCGGGGCGGCTACGAGATTTCTCCGGCTTCAGGCGAGGCCCAAGTGTCGATCTTCGCCTCCGGCTCCGAAGTTTCGCTCGCCGTCGCCGCACAGGCGCAATTGAAAGAGAAGGGAATCGCCGCCCGGGTCGTGTCGATGCCCTGCTTCCCCGTGTTCTTCGAGCAGCCGGAGGACTATCGCCGCTCGGTGATCGGCTCCGCCAAGGTGAAGGTCGGCGTCGAGGCTGCGGTGAGGTTCGGATGGGACGCGATCATCGGCGATGGCCCGTTCATCGGCATGAAGAGCTTTGGCGAAAGCGGGCCATATAAAGCCGTCTATCAGCATTTCGGGATCACGCCCGAGGCGGTGGTCGAGGCGGCGCTCAATCGGCATTTCGGTTGAGGTAAGGCAAACGAAGCGTCGCATTTTTCGGCTAGCTTTCAGGGCGAGATCGGACGATAAGCGATGCTTCAGTCGCAGGGGGTGTCGCTTAGAGACGCCGGCGGCCGCAGAAAGAGCGGGCGCAAGAGGAGGATATGGGCATGGTTACGAAGGTAGCGATTAACGGCTTCGGCCGCATTGGGCGGCTCGTCGCTCGCGCGATCATAGAGTCGGGGCGTGACGACATCGACATCGTGTTGGTCAACGACCTTGGCCCTGTCGAGACCAATGCGCACCTCTTGCGGTACGACAGCGTGCACGGACGTTTTCCTCACGACGTCAAGGTCGAGGGCGACTTGATCGTCGTCGGCAGGCACAAGATGAAAGTGACCGCGATCAAAGATCCGACCCAGCTTCCGCACAAGGATCTTGGCGTCGACATCGTGATGGAGTGCACCGGCGCGTTCACCTCGCGCGAGAAGGCCGCCGCGCATTTAAAGGCCGGCGCCAAGCGCGTCATGGTTTCCGCGCCGTCGGATGGCGCGGACCTCACCGTCGTCTTCGGCGTCAACCACGACAAGCTGACCAAGGATCATCTCGTCATCTCGAACGCCTCATGCACGACGAACTGCCTGGCGCCGGTCGCCAAGGTTCTCAACGACGCCATCGGCATCGAGCACGGCTTCATGACGACGATCCACTCGTACACCGGCGATCAGCCGACGCTCGACACGCTGCACAAAGACCTCTACCGCACGCGCGCCGCGGCGCTGAATATGATCCCGACGACGACCGGCGCGGCCAAGGCGGTCGGCCTCGTGCTGCCGGAACTCAAGGGCAAGCTCGACGGCTCGGCGATCCGCGTGCCGACGCCGAACGTCTCGGTCGTCGACCTCAAGTTCGTCGCCAAGCGCGCGACGAGCAAGGATGAGGTCAACGCGGCGATCAAGGCGACCGCCGACGGCAATGGCCCGCTCAAAGGCATCCTCGGCTATACCGACCAGCCGAACGTTTCGATGGACTTCAATCACGACAGCCATTCGTCGATCTTCCATCTCGACCAAACCAAGGTCGTCGACGGCACCTTCGTGCGCGTCCTTTCCTGGTACGACAACGAATGGGGTTTCGCGCACCGCATGGCCGACACCGCGGTCGCGATGGCCAAGCTGATCTGAGGCCCGCGCGTGTGAGCGAGGTGTCTGACGCGGGCGACGTCGATCAATTGGGAAAGTTGTTTCGCACCAGTTTTCCCGATGTTGGCTGTCTGCGTTGCGGAAATGGCGAGTTTTTCATACTGCCCGCCACGCGCGAAGGGTTCTGGACCCAGCAAGCGTCCAGACCTACCTTTCTTCAGGTCGTGACTCTGGCCTGTACGCGCTGTGGACATATCGAGCGCCACTTGACCGAGCAACTCGAACAGGCGTCAAAGCCAATACCAATCGATGCCCCAAAGAGAACGACGGCGTGACAAACGTCATTCCCTTTCAACCAATGAACAAAGGCGGAGGGGATGGTCCGGAGGACCCGATGCTAGAACAGCGAGTTGCTCGCCTTGAGCAAATTCTTGAAAGGCTTGAGCCGAAGATCACTGAAATTCTTCTGACCGGCGCAAAGCAGTCGGACTTGCACAAAGTCCAGACTGACCTTGCCGAGGTCAAAGGTCGGATTTCAGGGATGCCGACGACCTGGACCCTATTCGCCGGACTGGTTACCGCGACTATCACGACGTGGAGCGCCGGCGCTGCGATCGTTTTCGCTCTTATCAAGGCGACACACTCATGACCTCACCTTTTCGCACGCTCGACGACGCCGAAGTCTCTGGCAAGCGCGTTCTCTTGCGCGTCGACCTCAACGTTCCGACCGAAAACGGCCGTGTGACGGATACCACGCGCATCGAACGCGTCGCGGCGACCATCGAGGAAATCGCCGGCAAGGGCGGCAAGGTCATCCTTCTTGCGCATTTCGGCCGTCCCAAGGGTGGGCCGGACGAAGCCAATTCGCTGAGGCCCGTCGCTGCGGCGGTCGCCGACATCGTCAAGCGGCCGGTCGCGTTTGCGACCGACAGCATCGGCAAGACGGCCGCCGACGCGATCGCCAAAATGAAGAACGGCGACGTGCTGCTATTGGAGAACACCCGCTTCTACAAGGGCGAGGAGAAGAACGATCCAGCCCATGTCGCCGAGCTCGCCAAGCTGGGCGACCTCTATGTCAACGACGCCTTCTCCGCCGCCCACCGCGCGCACGCCACGACCGAGGGGCTCGCCCACAAGCTGCCGGCCTACGCGGGGCGGGCGATGCAGAAGGAGCTCGAGGCGTTGGCGCTGGCGCTCGGCGATCCGGCGCGGCCGGTCGCGGCGATCGTCGGCGGCGCCAAAGTGTCGACGAAGCTCGACCTGCTCGGCAACCTCGTCAACAAGGTCGACATCCTCATCATCTCCGGGGGCATGGCCAACACGTTCCTGTTCGCCGAGGGCAAACATGTCGGCAAGTCGCTCTGCGAGAAGGACCTCGCCGAGACGGCGCGCTCGATCGTGGCGGCCGCGGAAAAAGCCAATTGTCGCATTCTGCTCCCCGTTGACGCGACAGTGGCCAAGGAGCTCAAAGCCCATACGCCCGCCCACGTCGTCGGCATCGACCATGTCGCCGAGGACGAGATGATCCTCGATATCGGGCCGAAGTCCGTCGTCGGGGTCGAGGAGGTCTTGGGCCAGATCAAGACGCTGGTCTGGAACGGGCCATTCGGCGCCTTCGAGACGCCGCCCTTCGACGCCGCCACGATGGCGATCGCGAAGACGGCCGCGTTGCTGACCAAGAACGGCAAATTGAAGTCGGTGGCGGGCGGCGGCGACACTGTCGCCGCGCTCAACGAGGCCAACGTCGCCGACGATTTCACGTACGTCTCGGCCGCCGGAGGCGCTTTCCTCGAGTGGATGGAAGGCAAGGCGCTGCCGGGGGTGGAGGCGCTGCGGGCGAGGTGAGGGGCTCTCCCTATCTCGCTCGCGCAGGGCTCGCCTCATCAGTTCCGCAACAGGCCCCGTGGGAGCGCCGCCGGCCGAGCATTGACGTGTGCTCTGTCTCATCTCGGGTGGTTCTGAGAGCTCATGGGACCCCCCAACGCGAGGGCTGAACTCGACCCCGAGCGTCCCTTCGCCGTTGGTCCTATGAACAGACGGTGTGCATCCGATTGCGGACTTAGGCGGAACCCGACAGCTGCTCAAGCCGAAGAACATCGGCCACGCGGCCGAGGCCGAATCGGCGCATGCGGGGACGGCGTCGCGGATCACTCATGCCGGCGCTGCGAAGGACGCGGCGGCAGGCTGTTATCTGGTGATGAGCTTGGGGGAGTAGACCACCACGTCAAAGCCCGAGGCGCCCGCGCGCGCCGTGTACTTGCCGACAACATCCAAAGCCGGGGGTGTCGTCGTCCCCGCTGGCTGCGGTGAGACCTCGATCACGACAAAACCTTCGATATGGCCAGACGCCTGGAGCGCTTTCACGATCAACGGACAGTCAACCTGTTGCGCCTGATCCGGCGTGAGAACGTCGAGATTTGGCCCAGAGAGGACGACGATCTTGCCAGGACCTTGTCCCTCCTCGGGAGCCGTGACGACCTTCTTGAAAAAGGCGACGGACGTTTGTGATTGTGGGTTATGGATGTTGATCGACGTTGCATACGTCCCCTTGACCACGTCCGCATCGACCGTCGCCGTGCCGCAGGAAAACTTCGCGGCATAGGAATTAAAGGGCGGCGCCAACTGCGCCGCGGCGCCCCCGGCGGCCAGAGCCAAGGCCAGCGACGACACAGACAACATAGTGATGCATGCGGATGACGTCATGACGTTTCCTCCTTGTTCCATGGCTGATGGAAAGTTCGGGTCGAAGCCCCGAACCAGTGGTAATCGTGCTCGTTCTGCATGAACTTATTGCTGGCGCCGCCATCCCCGGCTCCGGCATTGTTCCGTGCAGTGCTTGGTGGGCGCGATCCATATCGGCCGCCGAGTAGGCCCGGGGAATCTCACCCCGAGCCTCTCACAGATCCGGACGTGAGACTCTCGCCTCATCCGGCTCGTGCCACTCAACGAAGGCTGGCGCCTTCCGGCGAGACAGCTGAGTTC
>Ga0116216_10002774_pt1 | contig 11559 bp, 7 predicted proteins | sample Sb_taG_11_FD_89696 | JGI IMG/M metagenome (GOLD analysis project Ga0116216, IMG submission 89696) | Peat soil microbial communities from Weissenstadt, Germany - Sb_50d_3_AS metaG | ecosystem: Environmental > Terrestrial > Soil > Wetlands > Peat | place: Germany: Weissenstadt | collected 2010-09-21
GCGGATGGCGCTGGTGGGCGATACTCGTTGTGCCACGGGTGTGGGTCCTCCTTCGTGAGTTGGTAGCTCTTGAAGGAACCTACGCCCGTTGCTCGTTTACACCAAGGATGAGACGCAACCCCAGCAGTTCACTTCTCCGAACTGGCAGGCAGGGGTGCTCTGTGTAGTCGCCAGCCGGAACGCCTCGTGCCAAGGCTTCGACGCTGCTTCAGCGGCGATTGGCGATTATCTCGGTTCAATCGGGGTAACCTAACTCCCCCTCTCGGACGGGAGGGCCGGACCGCAAACGAGGCCGGCGAGCAGGCGGACGGGAAGCCGAGATCCTGCGCCGGTCCATCGCCATGCATTCCCCCGCAGGCGCCGAGCGGATCGCATCCTCTCCGGGTCAGCCAGCGCGCTCAGAGGGACTCGAACCCCAACCTTCTGATCCGTAATCCGCCGCTGGATGTCGATCGGTGTCGAGACATGCCTGTGACCAGGGACATTACTCGATAGCGGTCGGCCGATAAATCCTGCCAGGCCCTCGGATCACCGAGCCATCGTCGGTCTGCTCCGAGACTCGGCTGATGTGGAGCAGACTCTGGAGCCGTGGAAGCCAGCAGATCATTAGCAGGGTGAGGGAGCGCGAGGTATGGCTCGGATGCAAGACCGGCCACGATTGATCCGATGAGTGACTCGTCAGGAGAGCTTCGCCCCGACGACCTCGCTCGACGGGTCGCGGAGCTTGAGGCGGAGAACCGCCGTCTACGAGACCTGCTCGACTTGGGACGGGCTGACCGTGCTGTTCCTGTAAGTGTCTGGGAACCAACGCTGTTCCCCTCTGGGGAGCCCACAGTTGGCTCGGGTGTCACGCAACGCTCCTCGTCTGCCGAAAAGGTTGAGCTGTTTCGGGCGTTGTTCCGGGGTCGGGACGACATCCACGCGTTGCGCTGGGAGAACGACCGGACGGGCAAGGCGGGCTGGGGACCAGCGCTCAAGGGAGGATGGGCAAGCAGTCGCAAGCCCGCCCGAGAGTTGCTGCCCATGACAGACACGGTGACAGCAGATCATCTGGCCGGACGGATCGCCGCGGGCCTCTACCCGCTGCTCTCGGACGACTCGTGCTACCTCTTGGCATGCGACTTCGACGGACCCGGGTGGACGCTTGATGCCCTCGCCTACCTTGACGCCGCCAGGACTGCCGGTATCCCCGCGGCCCTCGAGCGGTCCCGATCTGGGGATGGCGGCCACGTGTGGGTGTTCTTTAGAGATCGTGTGCCCGCCGCTTCGGCTCGGCGGATCGGCGCGTACCTCGTGCGCGAAGCCATGACGGCTCGCGCCGAGCTCGACTTGGTGACCTACGACCGACTATTCCCGTCGCAGGACTTCCTACCCCGACAGGGGTTCGGAAACCTGATAGCCCTGCCCCTACAGGGGCAATGCCGCAAGAAGGGGACGACAGTCTTTCTTGACCCGTCGACGCTGGAGGCGTACCCGGACCAGTGGGAGTTCTTAGCGTCGGTCGGTTGCCTGAGCCAGCAAGCGGCGGCCGCGCTCGCTGAAAGCCTAGGGGACGTCCCCGTTGGCCCGGACGTGCGGGCCTATCGCGGCCCGGCCACCTTCGTGCACTCGCCCCCTCCGCCGACGTCGATACGGGCGTCGGCCTCGGCGATGCTGGCGGTGGACCGCATTGGGCTTCCCCCAGCTTTGCTGGCCGCGTTGAAGCACGCCGCTTCACTGCATAACCCCGAGTTCTACGAGAAGGAGAAGAATCGGTTCTGGACCGGAGGCACGCCACGGTTCATCCGCAGCTACCGCGAGTCCCTCGACCAGCTCCTCCTCCCCCGAGGAGTCCGTTCGCAAGCCGAAGCGATCGTCTTCGAGGCCGGAAGTCGGCTGAAAGTCACTGAGCTGTATCGCATGACAGATTGTGTGGAGTTCGAGTTGAAGGCGGATCTGCGCCCAGACCAGCGGGCCGCTGCGGAGACGCTCGCCGCCCACGACCTCGGTGTGCTTGTTGGGCCGCCCGGCACCGGCAAGACGGTGACAGCATGCGCGCTGATCGCTCATCACCGAGTACCTGCGCTCGTGATCGTCGACCGCCAGCCATTGATGGAGCAATGGCGAGAACGACTGATGACGCACCTTGGTCTCGAGAAGAGAGGCGTCGGCCAGCTCGCTGCCAACCGTAGGGCGAGTGGCGTCGTGGATCTGGCGATGGTGCAGAGTCTCGCCCGTCGAGACGACCTCGAGGAGGTGACCGAACGTTACGGGCTCGTCGTCGTCGACGAATGCCATCATGTCCCAGCCGTCACCTTCGAGCGAGCTGTGCGGCAGATCCCGGTGCGAAAGTGGCTCGGCCTGACAGCGACACCGTATCGACGCGACGGGCTGCAGGCGATGATGGCAATGTACTGCGGTCCGATCAGGCACCATATGCCGGAACCCTCCGGGGCCCAGTTTCTCGGCCGGCAGGTGGTGGTCCATTCGACGTCCTACACGGCGGTGCCGGGCGAGCACATCCAAGAGACCTTCCACAGGCTCGTAGCCGACGCCGACAGGACCAGGTTGATCTGTGACGACATCGCGGCGTCGACGGGAGAAGGGCGCAACAGTCTCGTTCTCACCCGTTGGACGGAACACCTCGACGCGCTCGTCGCGCAGCTCGCGGGACGGGGGCTCGCCCCACTTGTGCTTCAAGGAGGAATGAGTAAGAAGGCGAGGCGAGCCATCGTTGATCAACTGGCGCAACCTGGACTGGCCGGCACCGTTCTCGTCGCTACAGCGAGCTTCCTCGGTGAAGGCTTCGACTGCCCGGCACTCGACACGGTGTTTCTAGCCTTTCCCATAAGGTTCAAGGGCAGCATCGTCCAATACGTCGGTCGGATCCTGCGCCCGACTCCGAGCAAGAAGCGAGTCGTCGTGCACGACTACCTCGATGTGGAGGTCCCGGTGCTCGCGAACATGTACAGCGAGCGCGCCCGCGGATACGCCAGCCTCGGCTTCCATGCGCCAAAGCGTCCGTTGGCGCGGCGCTGACTTTCGCGGGGTGGCGCGCGTGGGTGCGACGGAACAATACGGACGCTTGTCGCGAGCCCAACCTTCTGATCCGTAGTGAGCGCCACGCCGTTTAGCTCGCGTCGGATCGTCGCGTGCGGTCGCGTTCTGGCGGGTGATGGCGGCGGTCCAGTTGGTCGTCTGCCACGGCATGTGCCTCCGTGCGACACTCCGGGACGGGTTTGTTAGCTCGAATGTTGGCTCGCGCTCTATTCGAGCCGTCAGGCGCAGTTCGTCGTCGAGCACCTGCTCGCTCGTTCTGAGGTCACTGAGCTTCATCATGGCGTCCTTGCCCGCTCGATCAATTTCGGCCTCAGGCCCGACGGTCAGTATCAGGAAACTCGTCGAGTCGATCTGTCGGCACAGCGGTCGCCAACGACTACGGCCAACCCGAGGACGAAGCTCCCGCAGACTGTTGCCTGCTTTGCCCACAACCGCGCTGTCATGGGGCCGCAGCAAAATCCACACCCTGAGGGGTCTCGCAGTTCAGCCCTGACACGGTCAAGCTCGCCGCTGCTCATGCCGATACTTGCTCATTGCCGGGTCTCAAGAGGAGATGGACGTGTGAGCTTCGATGCTGAATGTGACCTTGACGCCTTTGAGGCGATGATGGCGGCGCCCACCGCGGCGGACCCCTGCGACGAGCTTGCTTGCGGGTGCGTTCTGTCACGGCGTCGCGACTACACGACGCCACGGGGAACCATCGTCCGGTCCTGGGACCTCTTACGAGCTTGCAATCGGGCCGTGCTGAAACCGATTACCTGGATGGCTCACTTGTCATCGTGGGAAGACAAGGCGCCCAATCCTCACCTACAGCCGCGGGACCTTGAGATGGTCGAGGGATATCCGAACCATCCGATCGCTTTCTATTACAGGGGCACGCAACGGCCCCCAGCGGGAATACCGGTCCGGTGAGGAACGTAACCTCAACCTCGGCTGATCTCGTCGAACGGGCGATCGCCATGCTTCCCGTCAGGTGCCGAGCGGACTCATTGCGATCCTTCCGCCAGGTGACGCTCGACTGACTCGACTTTGCCTTGGAGCGCTCCTGTGACGCCGGGCCGGTAATCGACCTTGATGACTACCGAGACTCGGGGAGAGTCCTCTGCCAGGCGCAGAACGCACGACTTGATGAGGGCCATCACTTCGTCCCACTCGCCTTCCACGTTGGTGAACATGGCGTTGGTCTCGTTCGGCAACCCGCTCGCGCGAACGAGCCTTACCGCTTCCGCGACCGCAGCGCCAACGTCCTCCGTGCCAGAAGGGGCCACCGAGAAAGCCGTGATCATCTGTCCTCCTGTTGTTTCTTGGGGCGTGCCGGGTGGCATCCCTGATCGGAGTTACTCTGCGAATCCAGACTCCCTGGCGTTGGAGATCCCAGAGGGAGCCGAGCGAGAGCGTGGCAGGTCGTGGAGACCGGTTTCAAGCCGCCGGAGGCTCTGTCGGCTCCCTGACGAGCGAGAAGACTCCGGCGAGCACAACGAGCGCCTCACCGGCCAGGGCCAGATAGACACCGATACCGCCCGGTCCTACCGCATTCGGGTTGGCGTAGCCCTCGTACAAACTGATGGTCCAGTACCCCGGCACCAGCACTTCCTTTAAGTAGGGTCTTCCGCAAGCTGCTCGCCAGGAACGGCGGGATCCAGAGCCTTTCGAGAAAGGGCCAGTGCTGGGACAACGCCGTCGGGGAGAGCTGGTTCTCGACGCTCAAAGAAGAGCTCATCCACCGCCAGTCGTGGGCGACCAAAGTTCAGGTTCGCCGAGCAGTCTTCGAGTTCATCGAGATTTTCTACAACCGACACCGGCTTCACAGCTCGCTCTGTCACCCGCGGGCGCGGCCTACCTCAAAGTCTCGGCCACGGTTCCAACTCTCCGCCGTCTCCCCGCAGCCGGTCCCGCAGCTACTAGGCGGGTTGTGGTGAACGGAAGCGCCGACTCAGAGGACCTTCGCCCGAGCAATCCCTTCGACCTGGCGGATGAAGGCGGGACTGCGCCGAAAGCGGGACCCGATCTCCGCATAGCTGGCTCCCTGCGCCCGCCATGCCAGGATCCGCCGTTCGATCGGCCGGAGGAGCTGTGGTGGAGGAACCGGCGGGCGTGCAACGGTGCGGGCACGCGTGCTCAGTTCCAGGATCTGCTTTACGCTCCGTGGACTGCGACGCAGTCGCCACGCCACCTCAGCGGGGTCGACTCCGCTTTCCACTAGTCGCCGTACCACCCGTTCGACGGGACGCAGAGTTACCTCTTCGGCCACAACTTCACCTCCGATGCCGTTAGGCTACTCCCCGTACACCGGGACGTTCTTCCGCGTGTGAGGTGAACCGCTGATGAAGGTGTGGATCGACCAAGATCTCTGCACGGGAGATGGCCTTTGCGAGGAGATCTGCCCGGCCGTGTTCACCCTCCTCGACGATGGCTTGGCCTACGTGAAGCAAGATGACACGGTCCTCAACGAGCCCGGTGGCTCATCTCAGATGGCGACGGTCGGGTCCGACCTCGAAGACGCCGTCACCGAGGCCGCTGAGGAATGCCCGGGGGAGTGCATCTTCATCGTCACCGAGTGACCGGCGCCCGCGGGACGAGCCCAACGGGCCGGTCGCGTCGTTACCGTCGATGGCTCCAGTTGGTCTGCTCCGCAGGAGATCGATGCGGGTGCGATGTTGACGTCGGTTTCATGCACGTCGTCGTCGTTTTGCGCAGCAGCAGACAGTTCGGGACAAGCCCTGACATACCGAGTTACGTCAACGAGTGACGTGTACTTTGAGGAGTCTGGCCTTCCGGATGTTCGTAACGGTTTCAGCCATGTTCCGCTCGCCCACTAGCCACGAGGGCACCAGCTTTCAAAGTTTCCTGTTCAGCGCGCTCGGAGGAACTCGAATCCCCAACCTTCTGATCCGTAGTCAGATGCTCTGTCCAAATTGAGCTACGAGCGCTTGGGTTCGGTGCACTGGAACGCCGCGGGGGCGACACCCGGTGAAACGAAACAGCCCAAATCCTACCCGACCCTCATTGCAATCGAGCCCGCAAGCGTGCCGCAACTCAGCCCACCAGGTGGGGGCGGTACGCTTGAGCTGGGCGGTTGCCCGGGCTGCGATGGTGTTCCTAGCGAGAGGACCCTGACGATGACCTGCTGGCAGTGCGGAGCACCCCTTCCGGCGGATGTCGGCTTCTGTCGGGCGTGTGGAGCCTTCGTGCGCCCTCGGAGCGCCCCGGTCAACCGGCCGGACCTCGCGACGAGGGGCGCGCCCCAAGGCGGACCGCCATCGACCCCCGACCTCAGCGCCGCTCCACCACCGCCTGCAGGCAGTGCGTGGCACGAGGTTCCGCCTCCACCCGGGAATCGGTCGACGTCCTGGTCGGCCGGTGGGGCAGCCATGGCGCCACCCGCGTCTCCGACGACGGCGACACCTTGGTCGCCCGCTCCGACCGGAACCTGGACACCCTCGTCGTCGACGGTGCGCTCAGGGTTCGCAACGAGTGCGTCCGGTCCGAATTCGATGGTCTCCGACGTGGTCGCTGCGGCGGGAACCGCGTTTGTGCTGATCTCACTGCTGCTCACTTGGTACCGCGTGACGATCACGGCAGCCGGGCTGCAGTACGTGGAATCGCTGGAGCGAGCTCTGTTCCCGAGCCTCTACCCGCGAGTTGCTGCAGGCCTGGGAGGGATCGGGCCGTTCACGACCTCCGTCTCCGCACTCGGCAAGGGCGCAGGAGGATGGCGTTGGACGATCCTCGTCGTGTCGAGCGTCCTTCTTCTCGAGATCCTCCTGGCGACCAGCTCGGGCGCGACGAAACAATCATCTCCGTCCGGGCCGCACGGCGCGATCCTCCTCGTGCTGACGGTAGCGAATCTCATCCTCGTCGCCGCGGCCTTCTTCAACCTGCCCTTCGGCGGAGCGCCGGCGGCTTACATGACTGTGGCACGCGGCTTTGGTGCCTACCTCGGCCTCCTCGCCGGGCTCGTCGCATGCGGCGGTGCGGTCGCAGGGCTGGTCAAGAGCTCGCCGGGTGCAAGCTCGCGCTGATCGGCACGTATACGCAACTTCGCACTCGGAGAAACGAGCGGAGAGGGAGGGATTTGAACCCTCGGACCCGGTCTCCCAGGTCAACTCAGTCCGTTTGCCGACGTTGCTCCTGGCCACGGCTCCGACTGACTTGCTGCGCCTTAGAATGCTCACGGTAGGTCTGCGAGGGACCACCAGGAGTGAGGAGTGAGGAGTGAGGAGCAACGCAAAATGGCTGTGGCCAAAGGCAAGTACGATGCAATGCTTGGAGCCCTCATCGGGCGATGCGCTTGACGTCGACAGCGCCTTCGTGGCTACTGGGCGAGATCAATCGGTGGATCGAGGCTTAACCGATGAGCGGGCAGGTCGTCGCATTCGGGCAGAGGACGTAGTTCACGTCCTGCCACAGTTGAACGCCCGCCGGAAGCAGGTACGGCGACGACAGGTAGGCGAGCCGCTGGTCGAAGCTGAACTGCTTGCTATAACCGTGGCCCGGTGATCCGGTGATTCCGAAGGGCCCCCGGAACATGCTCAGGTCGGTTCCATTGAGGTAGGCACCGCCCGACTGCGGGGTCGTACTCCAGTTCTCGACGCCGAACGAGCCCTTCACTCCGAGGGCCGCGGCGTCGATGATGATGTTGTCCGGGTTGCACACGGTCGGCCAGACCGCCTTCGGATCGTTCGGGTACGCGGTTCCATTGATGCTGGTGCCGGTGTTGGTCGGACTACCGAAGCCCGTTCCGAAGCCGTTGCTCGAGCAGTTTGTGTTACCGGCGGACCCGGTGTTTCCGGAGATGAGGATGTCCTGGGCTGCGGAAAGCCCGAGGATGTCAGGGGTCGTCTCGGTCTTGCACGTGGTCACTGAGGACGGGTTCGTCTGCGATGCTCCGGTGGAGCCGTCGGCGCACGCGTACGTCACGTTTCGGGTGACCATGATATTGGCCTGGGAGGCCACGGTGAGTTGCCCGTACAACTCGCCCTCGATGTAGACATCACCCTCGAGGCACGCCGCGCTGTTCGGAGGCTGCGCCGACTGGTAGGGGTTGAAGCACTGGTTTGGGCCAGACACGTTCGAGCAGTCGGCGGGGTTCGGCCACGGCTGCGGCGTGTAGTTCGGGTTCGAGCCGTCGCACGGTTCGACCGGCGCCATGGTCCCCGGCACGTAGTTCTCCACGTAGACGACGCCGTCGCTCGGCATCGAGATACCAGTGATGAACGGAGAGGCCGCCGAGAACGTCAAGCCGTTCGAACATGCAGACGTCGTGCCAGCGAGCACGCTCGAGAGAGGGCTCCACACGTCCATGGTCGTTGTGCTGCCGGAGGTGACGAGCTCGATCATGGTAGGCCCGACGTAGGTGCAACCCGAACCGAGGGCTGGCGCAGGCGGGCTGTTGGTCCCGTACTGCTGCAATGCGCCGTTCGTGGCGGGCAGGCTTTGAGCCCCGTTGAGCGCGACGCCCTGGGCGAAGTTCGGTGTGTCGCAAGACGCGCTTCCGTTCACCGTATCAACGGTGTAGCCGACAGGCATGTAGTAGCCGATGAGCGACGAGGGATAGGGGCCGTTGGCACCGGAGTTCGCTGCCGTTACGAGGACGGACCCCGGTACCTGGCGGCCTTTCGGTAGGTAGGGGACGTTCGAGGGTGCGCCCGAAGTGAGCGACACCGGTGAGCCATTGAACTGGGGCGTGCCGCAGATGTGAAGTTGGTCGTTCGTGTAGACAGGACCGTTGAAAGTCTCGCCCGAGACGAAGTCGTAGGGTGACTCGCACGGCAATCCCGGCACGGTCACCGTCGTCGTCTTGACACCCGGGCCGGGGACCGTGAAATTGAAACCGCTGTTTTCGAAGTACGGGCCATAGTAGGGATAGGCGGCGCTGTAAGTCTTTCCCCCGATCGTCAGGCCCAGCGAGTCGACAAAGGTGTTGATGCTGTAGGTATCGTATTGGCAGGTCAACTGCCAGACGTTTTCGGATGGGCTCACGGGGACGGTCCCGCCGCTGCCGTTGTAGCTGGAAATGAAGTATCCGGTCTCCGGGGTGGACGTCGTCGGGCCGCCTGAGCTCGATGTCGTTACGGAGATTCCTTGGATGGTCTGCGAGCTAGGATCGAGAATCTCATAGCTGGAGTAGTAGGCGTTGTTGAGGATCGAGGACACACTAAAGGTCTCCTGTGCATAGATGTAGGCGTAGTGCCCCTTGGAGCCTCCTCGGCCGGTGACGGTGAGCACCACGGTTGGGACGCCGCTGGCGGTCTGGCTCGATAGGGACGTGGTGCTCGGCGAGTAGTGGAAGGACTCCGGCGGAGTCGTACCTGCAAGACCACAGGTCTTGGACTGGCCCGCCCCGCAGTATCCCGACAAGGCGGCGTCATTGATGGGGTTGAAGGCCGCAGAATACTGGTAGTAGTTGGGATACGAGTCGAGGTTGTCGCGGTACCACTGAATGGCCGCTTCCGCCGCGGCCAGGGCCGCGTGCTTGTTCGTCGACAGGGCGAGCAGGGAGGTGTCGTCGGTCACCTGCCCCGCCATGAGCGGGGCGAGCGCGGCGAGCAGAAAGAGCAGTACGACGACGATCACCATGGCCTGACCACGATCGTCCCGGCGGTGCTCGAGGCGACGCCTGAGGCGGTCGCAAGCGGCGGAAAGCACCCGGGAGCGGCGGCGACGTACGGCAGCCTCGACCGAAGTCATGGCAGCGTCCCCGTCGAGGTCGCCGAGTCAGAGGCTGAGTAGCTCGAGTTTCCCTGATAGATGGCGGAGGCGGAGTAGGTGGATCCGCTGAAGAGCGAGCCCTGTGACCAGGTCGCGGTGCCCCCGCTGAGGGTGGCGGAACCGTTGTAGGTGGTGCAGAAGAAGGTGAAGATGCAGACCTGGAGGGTGAACGCGACCGTACCGGTGGCCGCGGATGGCAGGACCGTCGCGGTGATCGTGACCGTGTCCTGACCGCCGCTTCGGGTCGCGGAGACGCTGATGGTCGTGGTCGTGCCCGACGAGACCACGATGGCGGTAACCGGCGAGGTCGAGCCCTGGAAGTTTGCGGTTCCGGAGAAGGTGGCGGTCACGTTGTAGGTCCCGCTCGCACCGGGGGTGAACGTGCAGGGGGCGGTGCCATCGGTCGTGTTCACGGCAACCGCTGACAGACAGACGGACAACGCGGAGCCCCCAAAGGACACGGCGAAGGTCACCGTCCCCCCATCGGGGACTGGACTCACGGTCGCCGTCACGGTCATGGGGGAACCGACAACCGGCGTGGTCGTCGGCTGGCCGACGACGACCGCCGTCGCCGGGGCCGGTTGACCGGAGGCGTTCTGGAGGTAGACCGTCGTCTCGAAGTTGGTCGGACGAACGGCCGCGAAGCCCTCCGTCGGTGTCTGCGGCCCCGCGAGGAACGTCACGTTGATGCCTACGGCGACGATCTCGGTCAGCTGGGCCTGTGTCGGAGTGCTCGTCGAGGCGAGGACCACCGGCGTGACGCTGTAGTCGTTGTAGTAGTAGGTGAAGACCGTCGAGGAGTTCACCGCGTCGTAGTCGCTGACCGTGCTCGTTTTCCCGGCCCTGGGACCCGTGTTGGGAGTCAACGAGGTCGAGAAGATCGCGTCGACCTTGGAGCTCACCGATTTGGTGAGCGTAGCTGTGAACGTTGCCGGCTGAGGATCGCCGCTCGAGTCGACTCCCGCGTAGATGCTCGCGTTGAGCGTCGTGGCGTTCGAGCCCGTCTGGATGCTGGTCGCGGCGTGAAGGTACTGCAGGAGCCCCGCTCCGGCAATCTGGTCCTGCCGCACTGCGAACATCGTGTCTCGGACGTTCGTGCTCTGCTGGACCAGGTTGGTGATGAACCCGAGAACGAGAGCGACGACGATCGTAAGAATGACCATCGTCACGAGCGACTCGAGGAGCGTGAAGCCCTCGTCTTCGCGGCCTTGCAGCCGTGCGCGCCAGAGGTGGCCGGCGGGCGGCATTCGCGCCGGCGACGGCGTGAGAGAAGGCGGCGATTGGGGGCGGGGTCTCATCCGACCGTCACCCCGATGGGCGACGTCACAGGTGAGGGGCAGGGAGCGGAGAGAGGAGCCCCGGTCGAAACGCACACCCCCGTCGGCAGGATCCAGACGTAGACAGGGCTCGTCGATCCAGAGCTCACCTTGTTCGACGAGCCGGTATCGGTCGCCTGGATCACGAACTGACCTAGCGGGAGTCCCGCTGCATATTGTGTTGAGGAAATCTTGTTCAGCGTCATCGTGTCACCGCCGCCGGAATCTGTCACGGTGACTGCCGAAAGTGTCCCGGCGTCGGCTTGGACGGACAGGTTGAGCACCAGCGGGTAGACCGGCAATTCGATCGTCACGGGCGTGTTCGACACGGCTTGAAAGCCGAACGGGAAGATGAGGCCGTAGTCCCCGTTGTAGGTCGGGGAGCTGTCGGCCTGGTCGCCAGCCCAGGCCGAGTAGTTCGGTGTCGTGCCCGTGACCGCCGGCCCCGGAAAGAGCAGGGCCGTCTGCGCCGAGGTCGAACTGAAGTAGGCGA
>Ga0116216_10002775_pt1 | contig 11558 bp, 10 predicted proteins | sample Sb_taG_11_FD_89696 | JGI IMG/M metagenome (GOLD analysis project Ga0116216, IMG submission 89696) | Peat soil microbial communities from Weissenstadt, Germany - Sb_50d_3_AS metaG | ecosystem: Environmental > Terrestrial > Soil > Wetlands > Peat | place: Germany: Weissenstadt | collected 2010-09-21
ACCTGCGCGCCCGCTTCGGCCGCCATCCCCGGCTCGAAGTGCGCCTGGACGGGGCGTTTTTCCCTCCCGAGATCCTGCGTTTTCTCGACGGAGAAGCTCTCGATTACGCGGTGAAGGTCCCGTTCTGGAAGTGGCTCGGACTGCGCAAGCGCATCGCTGCCCGACCCCACTGGACGGCCGTCGATGCCACAGTCAGTGGCTTCGAGGTGACGCTGCCCATCCCCCAGTGGGACCGCGTCCAGCGGGTGGTGGTCTACCGAAAGCAGGTCTTCCACGAGACCGCGCGCAACTTCCAGCTGGATCTGTTCACTCCCGATGACGGTCACTACGAGTACTCGGCCATCGCCACCAACCTCTCGCTCGGGGTCGCTGCGCTCTGGCACTTCATGGCGGGTCGCGGGGGTCACGAAAAAACTTTGGGGGAGCTCAAGCAACAACTCGCCTTCGATGCCATCCCCTCCCACGACCTGCAAGCCAACGCGCTCTGGCAGCAGCTCTGCGTGTTGACCCACAATCTCGTGCGCAGCTTCCAGCTGTTCCTGGGAGCGCCTGTTCGGCCACACAGCCGCAAGCGGACCTTCCTCTTCGTCTTTCGTTCCCTCCAGACCCTGCGCTTTACCCTGTTCGATCAGCCCGCCCGCATCGTCCGCCCGGCCGGCCGGGCCGAGCTGCGGTTCGCAGTCTCGCCGCTGACCCAAAGGCGCATCGAGGATGCCGCTCGGCGCCTTCAACGGGCTGCCTGAAACGGCCATCTCCCCTAACAGCACACCAGATCGCGTCGATCTATTGTCCCTTTGGGGCTAGGTCGAGAGTTTGTACGCCGTCGGACATACTTAAAGCAACGAGGTTCGGTGTTACGTCGCTAAGGGACAGGCCAGGAGCGAGCGGATTAGTTAATATCATTGTCGCAGTTACGCTATCCGATGTCGTGTACGGAGCCCGCACCGAGGTAAAGGGGTTGCCTGTGTAGGTGTAGATAACATCTGCCCACGCAGGTGCACTCAGGCCCAGGATCAGCACAACCGCCAGGCATTGACCTTGAGCCAAAAGACGAGCGACTCGCAGTTGCATGACGGCTCCACTCTGAGAGGAGCTTTGGCGCAGTCCAAGGGGGCCGGATCGTGGGAGTGCGAGTCGGTCGCCTGGAGCGTCTTTCCCCTCTACCTGGAAGGTGGTCGTCTCGCAGACGAAGTGTCACGCGACGGGCGTCTATCGACCAAAGCTCAACGCCCTCCCTGGCGGGCACGGCGGTGTGGGTTCAAGTGCCGACGCGACCGAGGCGTCCGCGCACGGCGGTGTCGGACGGCGAGGCCGCGATGCTCACTGCGAGAAACGACAACGCCTCGACCGAAGCCGGGGCGTGTCGTGTCGCCCAACCATCAGGTTACGCCAGCCTGCGCCTTCGGCGACCACGCAGCCAAAGCAGTGCGGGCAGGATCGGGGCCAGTTCGAAGCCCAGGGCACAGGCCACATTGACAATGACGACCGGAGCGCAACCCGTGAAGAGCTGACCGTCGATCGTGCCCTGCATGCAGGCCTGTGTGTCGCCGATTGTGAGCCCAGTGTCCTGCACATCGAAGGAGGCGACCAAATCTACTTGGCCGTTTTGCGAGACAATCTGAGTGGAGACGGGTGTTGCACCCTTGGGCCCGAAGCGCAGCGTGGTCACGTCCATCTTGGTCACGTCCACGGTAGTTGATCCGAGGACTGTGACCGAGATCGGCAGGTTTAGGGCGATCGGGTTAGGTTCGACCTCGATCCCGACCGCAAGGCCGAGACTCGCGACGCGAAAACCGATGTTGTTGACCCCGGCCGGCGGGGGGCCGACGAGCGAGACGCGCGCGGCGACGTCGGAGTCGACGTAGTCCCAGCTCCCGCCCCGGATAACCCGGAAGTAGCCGGTCGATAGCGATACGCTCTGCTCGGTCCACTGAAAGACGTCCCCGCCCTGGTCGAAGGTCCCGTAGGGGCTCATCGATCCGGTGTAGGCGCCCACGGGGGTCACGTGTCCGACGGCTTCCTCGCAATTCGCGGTGTTCGGCGTCGCCCCGGGAGCTGCGCACACCGTCGGCGTACTCGTTCCGTACGGGAAGGCGAAGTAGCTCCCGCTGATCGGGTCGTAATACGCGGCCTTGTACCACTCGTTTTCGCTGGGGAGGAAAACATTGGCGCCCGCGTTGCGCGTCACCGCGTCACCGTTGCTCGGGGTCGGGGTGCCGCCCATCAGCGTGTACGCCCCCGTCTCCGTGCTGTTGCTCCCCTGCCCGTTGTTCAGCCAGTTCGCAAAGCGCAGCGCGTCGTAGAAGGAGTCCCAGACCACGGGGTCGTTCGCAAAGCCCGACTTCACCACGTACTTCGAGCCCGAAGCGTTGCCGGAGACGAAGCTGATCCCGCCGTCGTCACTAGCTTGCATGTACGTGTTCCAGAGCCCGAGCGTGTTGGTCCCGTTCGGGTCGACGGCATTCAGGAACTCCGCGTACTGGGCGTTCGTGGTGTCGTACTTCGAGATGTAGTAGGTGTAGTCGACCTGGCCGCAGGTGGACGAGCCCGAGAAGTTGGGTCCGCTGCAGTTGATGAACGTGTCGGGCGGGTTGCCCGGGTTCCCGACCTGCACCCAATCGATCGTCACGACGGCCGCTGACGGCGGCGGCGCAGCGAGGAGCGCTGCGAGCCCGAGGAGCACGACAGCGGAGCGGCGAAGGCTAGCGAGGATCCGAGGCGAGAAAGATCGGCGGGCGCAAGGCGATGCAGTTAAGCGGCACATAACCCCTCCTCGGGTTCACCCTCAGGAGGGACGCAGGCCGATGGAACGGGGCAGGTCCTAAGTCGATGGAACGCAGCTAAGCGTCCCTCCAAGATCAGATGTACAGCAAGCATCGTGCCTAGATCCGAGAGCTACGTCGAAGCGTCGGCACACGGCGAGGCGGAAGGTGGGCGCACAGCGGCAAGATGACGCAGGCAAACGAGGATGGGTGCGACGCTCTGCCTCAAGAAGTTGTGACTAACCCGAGGCCCGGGTGCCCTCACGATGACGCGGTACGCTCCCCGGCCGGGGTCACCCGCGGGACGCGAACTGATGGTTGAGCTGTCCACCACAATCGAGAACATCGGCAGCAGCGATCAGCGCGGCGTTGCTGAGTTCTTCGTGCTCCTCGGGCCGGAGCGCTTCGAGGAGTACGTGGCGGAGATGGTGGAAACGCTTGAGACGGGGAACGACCCTGGTGCGTTTTGGGCGAAGTGGATTGATGTTGTGGTTGAGCGGACGCCGCCAGGAACCGAAGAGCCGACAAAGGCGTAAGCGCAAAACCCGGGGCGTCCCGAATCACGCGACCGAGCCATTCACCTCGCGACACGCCGCCGCCGCGAGCGCAGCCACAACAGGAGCGGCGCTGCCAACGCCAGCTCCGGTCCGAGCCCGCAGCCGGGGGGTGGCACCACGTGCGGACGGACGAGGAAGCCCGCGACCGTGGGCGAGGAAGCGCCCTGGTTGATTTCGGAGGATGCTGGAGTCAGAGAGGTTACGTTCACTTGCGTAGTGAATGAGCTGACGCTCTGCGACCCGTCGGGATTGGAGAGGCGAGTGATCCCTTGTAGCGCTGTCGAATTCCAGGTGAGCAGAGCCGCAGCGCCGCCCTTCGGCGGATAAGCACTCGTCGGAGTCGCGGTACAGCCCACTGGGTCCGTGGTGAGCGTGCAGATCTGGGCAACAGTGGCGGGGACAAAACCCTCGTTCGCGACGTACCAGCTCGAGAGCACCTGAACGTAGCTTTCGCCCTGTGTCGCTACGAAAAGGAGCCAGTCGAGGTTGGTGCTCGTATCTACCATCTCGATACCGTCGGGTACGAGAGAAGTCGTGCAGTTGCTGGGACTGTCCTCGTTGCAGGTCCAGCCGAGTTCCACTTGGCAGGTGCTGGAGCAGCCATCCCCGCTCACCGCGTTACCGTCATCACATTGCTCGTTCCCTTCGATCACGCCGTCCCCGCAAACCTGCGGTGGCGGGGTCGCGACGAGACTCGCGACACGAAAACCGACGCTGTTGATCTCGAACGCCGGGACGAAGAATTGCGGGGAGGAGGCGGCGAGGAAGCTCGCGTCGCCGCCCTCGCTCCCGCCCCGGATGCCCCGGTTCGCGCCTATGATCTCCTCGTTCCACTGATAGACGTTCCCACCCTGGTCGTAGGTGCCGTAGGGGCTTGCTGATCCGGTGTAGGCGCCCACGTTGGTCCTCTCTCCGACGATACCACCGCAGTTCGCACAGTTCGGCGTCGCCGTGGGCGCTGCGCAAACCGTCGGCGTACTGGTTCCGGCCGGGTAGGCGAAGTAGGTCCCGCTGATCGGGTCGTAGTAGGCGGCCTTGTACCACTCGTTCTCACTCGGGAGAAAGATCATGGCCCCCGCGTTGCGCGTCACCGTGAACCCGTTTGTCGGCGTCGGGGTGCCGCCGAGCAGGGTGTAGGCCCCCTTCTCCGTGTCCCCGCTCCCCTGTGCGTTGTTCAGCCAGTTCGTAAAGCGCAGCGTGTCGTAGAAGGTGGTGTAAAGCACCGGGGCGTTCGCGAACTCCGGGTTCACCACGTACTTCGAGCCCGAAGCGTTGCCGGAGACGAGGCTGATCCCGCCGAAGGTCGGGTCGCTGGACATGTATGTGTTCCAGAGCGCGAGCGTGTTGCTCCCGTTTGGGTCCACCGCGTTCAGGAACTCCGCGTACTGCGCGTTCGTGATGTCGTACTCCGAGATGAAGTAGGTGTACGCGACCGAGCCGCAGTTGGCCGGCGAATTCAAGCAGTTTGAGGCGGTGTCAGCCGCGTTGCCCGGGTTTCCGACCTGCACCAAGTCGATGCTGACGAACGCCGATGCGGCTCTGGGTGATCCCGCAACCACAGTCAGAATGACGGCGAGCGCCAGCGCGTGAACCCACGATGCGGTGCGGTGCATTTCGCCCCCCGAGCGAAGTGCAAAGCTCAGGAGCAGGCGGCTCTCGCGGCTCCCATTCGGGTATCCTCCCACGCTGCCGGGGCACGGTCCATCCACAGATCAAGGTACGCCCGTGACCCGAGCACCCGGCGCTTGCACTGGCGGACGTGGCGCCGAGGTTTGGGGCGGGTGGCAGCTCGGCCGGGCCGTCCGCATCTAGCGTATGGAACTCAGGTGGGCGGGTGATCAAACGGAGCACGACGCACGCTGCCTCTCGTGGCGCTAGACGGGGCAGCGGCCGCTGGGAGATACTTGCCCAGTCGAGTCGAGGGCAAACCTCACCGTTGACCCAACGGAAAGAGTTGTCGCGTGGTCTCTGCGCTGGACCAATCATTTTTTGCGAACGTTACCCGCAGTTTGTTCTTCATCGCGTGCGTCGTGGTCTCCGCAGGCTGCGCGGGTAGTGCCAATCCACAGTTGCAGAAAGACGCAAGAGACCGGCTCCGCTGGATCGAGCAACCGCCGTTTGTCGGGGCGTGGTGTTACGTCGGGTTCGATGACCTCAGAGGAACGGTCACCGGTCTGACAAGTAGCGCAACCCGTGCAGGCCTGAAGATGGGGGATCGCGTCATCTCGGTCGATGGGACCCCCGTCGACAGCGACGACGCGCTGACAGCAGCGATAGCACGACACGACCCGAATGGGAGTGTTGAGCTGACCGTATCGCGCGCTGGCGCGGAAGAGACCATCGAGGCCAAGTGTCAGGACGGTGAGCAGACTCTTCGGACGGGCCGACAAATGCTCGAAGCTGTGGCAGCCGCCCGTTGGGATGATTGCATCAGACTCTCGTGGAAGGTGGAGCAAGAGCTTGGTCTCGCTCCGCCCCCCGTTCCTCTGGCCAGCCTCAGAAGCAGTTGCGCCCAAGCACTCGCGCAAGCTGAGCATCGTCGCAGTGGAACCTTGGAAGCGAATCTGTTTTTCGAGGCCTGGCGCCGGACAGTTGCTCGGGCAGCTCTCGTTCCGGGCGCGTCGGAGGAGATTCGGGGAGGAGGCTTGGAGGCCGCAGAGCAGCTCCGCCGATCGGGCTTTCCCACGTTGGGTGATGAGCTTGAACGCAATCTGAACGCCGGGCAGCCGAATGCGGGTTCACCTATCGTTCCGGGCAGTGGCCAGGTCACGTCTACTGGAACCTGCTTTGCGGTTGCGCCCGACGGATTGCTTCTCACCGCGAACCATGTAGTTAAAGGTACGGGGAGGGTGAACGTCGTTTTGGTTGGGAGCGGGGCTAGTAGCTATGTCGCTACCGTTGAGGCGACCTCTCCCTGGAATGATCTCGTCTTGCTCAAGGTTCCGGCTGCGACGCCAGCATTCCTGCCTTTAGCGCAGCCACATAGCGCCCGAGTAGGTCAGCATGTCTTTACAGTCGGATTCCCGGTGCCATCAATGCTCGGTAGCGAACCGAAGTTCACAGAGGGCTCGATCAGCGCACTCTCTGGCCCCCAAGAAGATGCTGGGCTGATCCAGATCTCGGTCCCCGTCCAGCCGGGAAACTCTGGCGGCCCGTTGGTCAACGACGCTGGCGAGGTCGTGGGAATCGTCACCTCGACGGCTGCGATCCTTCCCTTCCTTACAGCATCTGGAACTATTCCCCAGAACGTGAATTGGGCGGTGAAGAGCGAGCTGGCCATGACGATCGTCCCCCAACGAAGCGCACCCGCGAAGGCTTCCAATCGCGACGATGCAATCGCCCGTGTGCGCCGGGCGGTTTGCTACGTGGAAGCTGTGGCCAACTAGTTCTGCAAAGGGGAGGTGCGAGATCCGAACACTGGCCCTGTTGTTGAGCCTGGCTCTCACGCTCTCATCGGGGGCGGATGCCTGCGAGTTCGACACCGATTGCGAGCCGGGCAGCAAATGTCTGAAGTCCGATGGTCAGCTTTATGGTGTCTGCGTTGGCGGAATCTCACCGGGCAATGCGAATGACCGAGTTCCTGTCGAAAGTCCGCTCGACCCGAATGGGACCGTGGGCAATACGTGCGAGTTCAACACCGACTGTGGGCCTGGCTCTCAGTGCGTCAAACCGAATGGTGGGATCTACGGGACTTGCTTGCGGAGCCGCTAGGGGATGGAGGCTGGCCCGCCGGAGGGCGCCCCCGCTGCTGGCGGATGCCGCCGAGCGAACAGTAGCGCGGCTAGCAATGCGGTGAGGGGCCTGCAGAAGGACCTCCGCTAGCGGGACTCCTACTTTTTTGTCTCGTGCCAACCAATTGTGTCAAGCGGCAAGATTCGCCTCACCCAACCCCGACCTTCGCGTGTCGCGGGGGAGCGGGTTTGGGAGTCGGGTCCCGACCGCCTGAGGCACCGTGGCGGCGTCCTTCCCCGCGGGGAACCCTGCGCTATCCTTCTCCAGTGCGCGGCTAGGTCGGCCAACCGAAGAGCCCGACCGCACGGGCCTGCCGCGCTGATCACCCCTGCGGATGCACCGATGCGGAGGTGCACTGTGCCCAGGAAGCTTGTCAGCCGTCGCGCTGCAGCTCCTTCCCGAGTGCGGGAGCGTGCAGGGGGATCGAAGGACTCAGAGTCGGCCCCTCGCTCCCGGCAAACCCTCAAGGAAGAGTGGTGGGAACGGGTCCGCGCAACAGCGATGGAATGGCTCCACGACCTGCGTGTGGTCGGCTTGGTTCGGAAAGATCCGGACGGACTGCTCCAGCGTTTCCACGAGCGGTACACGAAGAGCCCGGCTGTCGATAATCTAATCGCCCTTGGCCTTCCCTATCACGACCAGATTCAAAGGGCGCTCGCAGCCTTGCTCGTCGGGTTCGATGACGAACAGCTGGAGGAATTACCATCGCCCTTAGAGGGTGTGGATAAGGGATTCAAGTTGAGTCGCTCGCTCCACCGGTTTGCTCGTTCTCTGAGCGATACTGCCGAGTTCTACACCGCGCCCTATCCCGGACGCGTGCCTCCCCGGTTTCTCGACACTTTGAGAGCTCACAGCTCGGCGTTGTCCCAGGAGGCGACTCACCAGCGCTACCTAGAGCTCCTCGCAATGAAACTCGCTCGAACGTACAACAACCGGACCAAACCAGTCGGTGCGCCCAGTTGGCCTCCAACGCCCATCATTGCAAGAATGGCGAACTCCTTGAAGGGTGTTCCCAGGCGCTGGCCACTCCTAGCGGGCTTGGCTCATGATTTCTTCGATTCTCCCCGGTGCGGAGAACAGATCCGAAACCTCGTGAATGCGTACAACGAGCGTCACGAGGGCGAGTCTCGGTAGGAGCGTTACGAACTCCGTGCTGTCTGGCCAATAGTTCCTAACACCACAGAGAGTGTGTTTCCATCGTCCTCCGTACGCCGCAGGTCGGCGAGGGACAACGACGATGTACCACCAATTCGACAATCCTAAGAACGCCGCGGAGATGCCGGGAGGGCTCTTACCGACTCGCCGTGCCGCGGCGCACCTCGGTCTGAGCCCGCGAACACTCGAACGATGGAGAGTGCTGGGCACGGGTCCGGTGTTTCGACGCCTTGGTCGCTGCATTCGATACGCGGTGGCCGACTTGGAAGCTTTCGCGGCAGCCCGGGTGCGGGTCTCCACCAGTGAAGGGCGGGGTCGCAGGTCATGACACACGAATCCGGCTCAAAGATGCAGGATTGGTTCCCCGCGCTAGAAGAGGCCCACGGGCGGATCTGTGACTTCATTGATGAGAACCAGGAGCTATCCGCGTATTACCGGGCAGAGGAGCTGGCAAAGGCGCTCCCCAGCCTTCAGCTCTACCAAGGTTCGCACCTAGAGCGCCTGGGCTTCACACGCCACCAGCTCGACCTCCTCGCCGGTCTCGACCTAACCCGCCACGGAGCACGGCCGGACGAAGTGTGCGCCTTCCTCCGGTCACGCTTCGGGGACAAGAGATCCAACGATCATTTGAACGGGCTGGTCTACGAGGTGTTCCTCGCTCGCCATGTTGAGTTGGTGCACGTAGGAGACGCGGACTCGTGCGACCTCGACACACTTCTCCAAGCCATCGGAGAGGGCTGAGCCCGCCGGGGGGAATCCGACGGCACCAAATTTACTGCGGATTGGAGTTGAGCATGCGGTTAACGAACATTTCTGACACGAGAGAAGGGCGTCACCACGACACCGACCTCGGGAACGCTAAACGCTTCGTGGAGAGTCATGGGCGAGATCTGCGCTTCGTGCCCGCGTGGGGAACCTGGCTCGTCTGGGACACGAGGCGCTGGGCGCGGGACACGATGGGCCAGGCGGTGGAATACGCGAAGGGAACCATCCGTGGTCTCCACCTAGAGGTCGCCACGCTCCCCGATGGCGGTGGGCGCGCCGCCCTCTACCAGCATGCAAAGCGATCCGAAGGCGTGGCTCGCATCAAGGCGATGATCGAGCTGGCCCAGACCGATCCTGCCTTCGCCACCGAGGTGGCAGCGCTCGATTCGGACCCGTGGTCCCTCAACGTCCTGAACGGCACCATTGACCTCAAGACCGGCCAGCTCCTTCGCCACCGCCCCGATGATCTGATCACCAAGCTTGCTCCAGTCTGGTATGACCCGGAGGCTCACTCACCTCTGTGGGAGACTTTTCTAGAGCGAGTGGTTCCCGATCCCGAGGTCCGCAGCTTCCTACAGCGCGCCGTGGGCTACACGCTCTGTGGGAGTACCGCTGAGGAGGTGGTCCTCTTTCTGGTGGGTGGGACAGCCTCGGGGAAGTCCACCTTGATCGAAGCCGTACGGGCCACACTCGGTGACTACGCGACCGCCGCTGAGTTCGAGACCTTTCTTCGCCAACCCCAGGCTCGTGGACCCCGCAATGACATTGCGCGGCTAGCTGGGGCCAGGCTCGTAACCGCAGTGGAGGTCCCACCCGGACGCCAGTTCGACGAGGGGACGCTGAAGCAGCTCACCGGAGGCGACACGGTGACTGCGCGGTTCCTCCACGCGGAGTTCTTCGAGTTCGTACCCCAGTTCAAGATTTGGCTTGTGGCAAACCACCGCCCCAGTGTGCGGGACGACGACCCTGCGATCTGGCGACGCCTCCTGGTGGTGCCCTTCGAGCAAACCATTCCCGAGGCTGAGCGTGATCCGTCGGTGAAGGCTCGCCTGCGGGATCCAAGGGAGCTGGGTCCGACGATTCTGGCGTGGGCGGTGGAGGGGTGCCGCCAGTGGCAGGCCGAGGGTCTGAGAGTCCCCGAGGCTGTGCGGCTCGCAACGGAGGCTTACCGGGACGAGATGGCCACCTTCAGCCAGTTCATCGAGGAGCGGTGCGAGGAGAGGGAGGATCTGTGGTCACCCTCTCAAACATTGCAGTGGGACTACCGCTGCTGGTCCACCGCGAATGGTTACCGCTTCCCACTGGGTCCGAAGGGCTTGGGGGAGCGGCTTAGGGCTCGTGGTCACGTCCCGGAGAAACGCCAGGGCACTCGGGGCTGGCGTGGGATCGCTCTAAAGGCGAGAAGCAGTGGGTAGGCGTGGACAGATGGACACTTTGGACACTTGTTTTGGTAAATCGCTCAGAAAAATCTCTATAGGGGAACTTACCAAAACTGCCGTCCAATCCGTCCATCTGTCCAGGGCCGAGCACCTTGGAGATCGCAGCTTGGGTGGAACTCCGGTGAATGCGGAAACCGGAGCCCCGCCGCGCCGCCCCACGGGCCGTGCCGTCCTCGATCCGATGGTGCTCGTGGACCACTGCCTGAGGATCGATCTGAGGGAGCTAGGGCTCTTCAAGCACCCGCTTTACTCGGTCTGGACCATCACGAAAGGTGGCCTGCTTCCCGAACGGGTGATCGGCCACCTCTCCAGGGACACCGAGGGCTCCCCAGTCTTCTGCATCGCAAGTGAGGTTGTGGCCGGGACTCAACCAGCCACTCCCTTGGTCCAAGGAGCGCTTCTGGAGCCCACCTACTGCTCTGTCCGGGGCCGACAGTGGTGGTTCAGGTGCCCGCGGTGCGGAAGGCGGTGTCGGGTGCTGTATCGCCCTCGTGGTGAGTCCGACGTCGGTTGCATTTCCTGTCATCGACTCACGTACCGGAGCCGCCAGCAACACCGGTCGCGGTTCTACGAGACGGTTCGCGTACTGGATACCGTGCCCCGCATCCTCGATGACCTCCACGCGAGGAGGGGCTCACGCCGCCGGTTCCGCGCGATGTGCCAGCTCCTGCCGGAACTCAAAGCGGTTCGCAGGACCCTGAACGCTTGGAAGCGGCCGCGCCAGTACGGACCGATGGCTGACCCCGTCGAGAAGCCCGTGCGCCTCGACGAGCGCCTCGCCTTGCGACCCGCTGAGGCTGCCCGCGCGCTCGGTATCGGCGAGCGCACCCTGCGCCAGCTCCTCCCTACCCTGCCTCACGTACGAGCTGGAGGGACGGTGCTTCTCCCCGTGGAGGGGCTACGCAGGTGGCTTGAAGAGCAGGCGAAGAGCGAGGGGACGAGTGCTCGCCTGGTAGCAGACGAAATGTTGAGTGTATTGGCAGTGAACTTGAAAAAGAGTTGACGTATCGAAGGAGTCCCCGCATTCAGGCCTGTCCCAACGTTAGTTGAAGAGAATCAGCTGGTTGCCGTCCGAGGGCCGTTCGTACGGACCCGGAGTGATCGTAAGTGCTGCAGCCAGCGGGGTTTTCTCGAACAGGTTGAGACTC
>Ga0116216_10002776_pt1 | contig 11558 bp, 12 predicted proteins | sample Sb_taG_11_FD_89696 | JGI IMG/M metagenome (GOLD analysis project Ga0116216, IMG submission 89696) | Peat soil microbial communities from Weissenstadt, Germany - Sb_50d_3_AS metaG | ecosystem: Environmental > Terrestrial > Soil > Wetlands > Peat | place: Germany: Weissenstadt | collected 2010-09-21
CGAATGAAGATCTCCAAGGGTGGACAGGTCTCCATTCCGGCACCGATTCGCCACCGCTGGGGGACCTCGACGGTTTTACTCGAGGATCTGGGTGACCGGATCGTCCTGGTCGCCGCGGCTGACGATCCGGTTGCCGCCGCGGACGGGGCGCTGGCCGAGGAATTCGGAGGGCTGGACCTCGGCCGCGTGCGGGCGAGGGCCCGCGCTGACGAGCGGCGGGCCGAACGCCGGCGCGACCGGTGACACTGCTGGACGCCTACGCGCTGATCGCGTTCCTGATCGGGGGACCTGCGGCGCCGCAGGTCCGGACGATCCTGCGCGACGGTGAGGCGGCGATTGCCACCGCGAACCTAGTCGAGGTGCTCGACATGTGCGAGCGCGTCCACCGCCTGGCGATCGAGCGAACGATGGAGGTCCTCGAGCCCCTGTTCGATGGACCCATCGTTGCGGTCTCCCTCGATTTCACGACGGCACGGCGGGCGGCCGAGTTCCGTGCTCGGCACTATCACCGCTCCAGCTGTCCGATCTCGCTCGCCGACGCCGTGCTGGTCGCGTCGGCCGGCCGCGGTGACACGATCGCGACGGCAGACCCGGACGTACTCGCCGTGGCGAACGCCGAGGGCGTAAAGACCGTGGCGTTACCGGGCGAGAGCTGACTGCATGGGCCGTTCAGTGCGGCTCATCGAGAAAGGGCAGCCCCGAGGGGGAGCCAACCGGTAGCGGTGGAGGGCGCCAGGAGGTTCGCCCAGCCACGGTCACGCCGGATCCGCGCAGCGCGCGACGGAGTCTCCGGCGCGCGAAGACGGAGGCTCCGACGCGCACGTGCCAGGCCCTGTCGTTCAGGATCAGAAACGTGTCCGCCCACGGCGGACGGAGCAAGGCGGTGGTGATCGTCACGCCGCGGCCGGTATGGACCAGTTCGCCGGTTCCGAGCGAATCGCCGGACCAGGCGAACGGGGAAAAGACGACCGCGTCCGGGGAGATGAGCAGCTCGCCGCGGCCACGGGAGCGTTTCCCTGAGCGGACCGCTGTCGCCCTGACCGGGAACCGCGGAGTTCGGCTACTTCTCGGTCCACCATGAGACCCAGGACCGGATAGGCGGGCTTCCGCCGCCGCCCCGGCCTCCGCGGGTCGGTGGTCGGAATAGTCCACAGGGCCGACGATACCGAGCGATACGGCGGGCGAGCGATTGGAAACGGCCTACGCCTGGACCCCGCCGCCGTCGATCACCAGCGCCTGGCCGGTGATCGCCGCGGCCGCGTCCGAGGCGAGGAACACGACGGCGTCGGCGACCTCGGCGGGGTCGAGCAGCCGACCGAGCGGCGCCTGGTCGACCAGGGCCTGCTCAGCCTCCGCCTCAGTGCGGCCGGTCGCCTCGACGATCCGGGCGATCGCGCGGGTGATCAGCTCGGTCCGCACGTACGCCGGGCAGACCGCGTTGACCCGCACGCCGGTGCCGGCGAGCTCGCTGGCCACGGCGCGAGTCAGCCCGACGGCGGCGTGCTTGGAGGCGGTGTAGGCGCTCGTGTATGGGGCGCCGACCCGGCCCGCGACGGACGCGACCGTGACGATCGATCCCGATCCCCGCTCGCGCATCGCCGGGACGACGGCGCGCATGCACAGGAACGGGCCGGTGACGTTGACGTCGAGGTGGCGGCTCCAGCTCTCGAGCGAGGTCCTCGCGAGCGGCGCGCTCTCGGCGAAGCCGGCGTTGTTGACGAGCACGTCGACATCGCCGATCGATCCGAACGTCTGCGCGACCGCGCGCTCATCAGTGACGTCGCACACCTCGGTCCACACCTCGGTCCCGACGCCGCCGAGGCGCTGTAGTGCGTCTCGGTCGCGACCGAGGGCGATGACGCCATCGCCGAGCGCCGCGAACCGCTCGACGATCGCCCGGCCGATGCCCTTCGCCCCGCCGGTGACCACGACCGTCCGGCCCATCACACGAGCACCGGCATCAACCGCTCCATCTGCTCGAGCCGTTCCGGGTAGCGCCCGACGAGGAACTGGAGCGCCACGTGGCGGACTCCGACGTCGGCGAAGCGGGCAAGCGCCTCGGCCACCTGCTCGGGGGTGCCGCTCAGCCGGTCGGGCTCCTGGGTCACGGGCTCCCCGGTGACCTCGACCGACAGACAGCAGTTGAGCTCGACTGCATCGGGGTCGCGGCCCGCCTCCCGGGCCGCCCTGCGGACGTTGTCGAAGCGGCTCGCCAGCTCCTCGGGAGTCACCCGCGCGAAGTACGGGAACCAGGCGTCGCCGTGGACCCCGGCCCGCCGCTGGGCGCCGCGGCTCTCGCCGCCGCACCAGATCGGAAGCTCCGACTTGGGATAGAAGGCGATGTCGTCATACGCGTAGTACTTGCCGTGGAAGGTGCAGTGCTCCTCGGTGAGCAGGTTGCGGGCGACCTCGAGCTGCTCCTCGCCGACGGCCGCCCGCTGGGCGAACAGCTCGCCGCGGCCGAGCGCCTCGAACTCCTCGCGCATCCAGCCGATCCCGACCCCGAGGATGAACCGCCCCTCCGACAGCCAGTCAATCGTCGCGGCGACCTTCGCCCAGTGGACCGGGTCGCGGTAGGTCGTGACCAGCACACTGACGCCGAGCTTGACGTGCTCGGTCGCGCCGGCGAGGAACGCCAGCGCGGTCATCGACTCCAGAAACGGCTTCTCCGGGGGGACGATGAACGATCCCGACCAGCTGTAGGCGTAGTCGGTCTCGATCTCCCACGGGATGATGATCCGGTCGGCGGCCCACACGGTGCTGAACCCGAGCCGCTCGGCGGTCTCGGCCGCGTGCTTTAGCCCCGCGCGCGTGGAGGCGGCGCCGGACACGGGGAGGAACACGCCGAAGTCCATCGCTAAGGCGCGGCCCCCGTGGTCACCCGCGCGCCCCGGAACATCCAGCGGGCGATGATCTCTCGCTGGATCTCCGAGGCGCCCTCGTAGATCCGGGGGGCCCGGACCTCGCGGTAGAGGTGCTCGAGCGGATGGCCCTGCTCGAGTCCGCTGGCGCCGTGGACCTGGACCGCTGCGTCGACGGCCTCCTGAGCGGCCTCGGTCGCGAGCAGCTTCGCCATCGCCGCGGCGGCGGGGTTGCCGGCGCCGGCGTCGTGGGCGGCCGCGGCCTGGTGGACGAGCAATCCGGCCGCCTCCACGTGCGCGGCGATCTCGGCCAGCCGGTGGGAGACCGCCTGGTGGTCCTTCAGCGGCTTGCCGAAGGTCTCGCGCCGGGTCGCGTGGTCGACGGCGAGCCCGAGCGCGGTGCGGGCCATCCCGATCGCGAACGCGCCGACGCTGGGGCGGAACAGGTCGAGCGTGCGCATCGCCACCCGGAAGCCTTCGCCGGGCTGCCCGAGCACGTGATCCCCGGGTACGTACACCTCCTCGAAGAGCAGGCTGCCGATCGCGTGCGGGGCCAGCAGCGAGCGGTGCTCGCCGCTCAGGCCGTCGGCACTGCCGGGCACCGCGAACGCGGTCAGGCCGCGCGCGCCGCCGTCGCCGGTGCGCGCGAACACCGTGTAGATGTCGGCCTCGGGGGCGTGCGAGATCCACAGCTTCTCGCCGGTCAGCCGGTAGCCGTCGCCATCGGGCTCGGCGGCGAGGCTCAGAGCCGACACGTCTGAGCCGGCGCCGGGCTCGGTCAGCGCGAAGCCCGCGACGGCCCTCCCATCGGCCACGCGGGCGACCCATTCGTCTCTGACCGCCGCGGTGCCCGCCTGGAGGATCGGGTACGTCCCGAGCCCCTGAACTGCGAACGCGGTCTCGGCCTCCGTGCACTCCCGCGCCAGCGCCTCCCGGAGCAAGCACAACTCCACCGCGGAGATCGCCCCGTCCTCGAACAGCCGGGGGAGCAGGCCGTGAGCGGCGAGCGCTTCGATCAGCGGGCGGTTGACGCGGCCCGGCTTCCCGGCGTCGGCGATCGGCGCCAGCGTCGTCGCGCCGAGATCTCTCGTGCGGTCGTACAGGTCGCGCTGCTTGTCGGTCAGGTGGAGATCGAACGCCGTCGTCATCTCGGCAGCACGGCGGTCCCCATCAGCTCGACCTTCGCGGTGGGCTCGAACAGCTCGGTGACTCCGAACAGTCCCATCGCCGGGTAGTGGCGGCCGAAGTGCTCGCGCCAGGCTTGGCCGAGCTCCGCCAACGATGACTTGTACTCGGCGACGTCGGTGACGAACACCTGGAGCGAGACGAGGTCCTCGGGCTTGCCGCCCGCGGCACGCAGGGCGCTCAGCAGGTTCCCCGCGGCGTTGCCGAACTGCTCGGCGATCGACTCGCCGTCGCCGATCTGGCCGGCGAGGTACACGGTCTCGCCCGCCGCCGCGACCACCGCGTGGGAGAAGCCGCTCGGGCGCGGCAGCTCATCCGGGTTGACGATCCGGCTCATCGCCCACTCCATTCCGGTTTCCGGCCCTCGCTCCACGCCCTGTAGAACTCGCCGAAGTCGTCGGTCTTCATCATCAGCGCCTGGCTGATCACCTCGAGGTCGATGCCGCTGCCGAGGTCCATGTCGAGCTCGCGCGTGATCAGGTTCTTGGTCGCGGAGTACGCGAGCGCGGGTCCGGTCGCCAGCCGTCGCGCGAGCGCCGCCGCGGTGCCGGCCAGCTCGTCATCGGGTACGACCTTGGTGGCGAGCCCGATCTCGTACGCCCGCTGCGCGTCGATCCTGTCGCCCAGGATCAGGAGCTCGGTGGCGCGGCCGAGCCCGACGATCCGGGGCAGCAGGTACGCCGACCCCATGTCCGCCCCCGCCAGCCCCACGCGCGTGAACAGGAACGCGAACGACGCGGACTGGGCGAGCAGCCGGAAGTCGCTCGCCAGCGCGATCACCGAGCCGGCGCCGGCGGCGATCCCGTTGACGGCCGCAATCACCGGCAGCGGGCACTCCCGGAGCGCCTTGACGACCGACCCGGTCATCCGCGTGAACTCGAGCAGCTCGGCCGCCTCGAGGTTCTGGAGCACCCCGATGATCTCAGCGACATCCCCCCCTGAACAAAAACCTCGACCCTCGCCAGCGAGGAGGAGAACGCGGGCATCGCCCCGCTGGGGAAGCTCGGCGAGCAGGTCGCGAAGATCCGCATACGCCTCGAACGTCAGCGCGTTCAGCTTGTCGGGGCGGTTGAGGGTGACGGTTGCGATACCGTCCCGACATTCGAAGTCGAAGTGCTGCCAGTCGGCAGTCAGAGCGGCCGATGCGCGGTACGGGCTCAGGGCTTCACTCCTCGCGCTGAAGATACTCGACATAGAAGCCCGGAGCAATGTTAGATATGATCGAAAGGTAGAGCGGTGGCCGGCGAGAGCCCGTACTGGAACCCGAAAACGGAGACGCTTGGACGCGACCAGCTCCAGGCGCTTCAGCTAGCCAAGTTGCGCTATCAGTGCGAGTGGGCGGCGGCCCGCAGCCCCTGGTATCAGCGCCAGTTCAAGGAGGCGGGCTTCGAGCCCGCGCAGCTCCGAACCCTCGACGACCTGCGCCGCCTGCCGCTGCTGACGCGCGATCAGTGGATGAGCTCTCAGGAGGCGAGGCCGCCGTACGGCGAGTTGCCGGCGATCGGGCCCGACGGGGCGATCCGCGTCCACACCACGTCGGGGACGACCGGCCGCGGACCGCTGCGCGCGCTCGACTCGCGCAAGGACTGGGCCTGGATCGCGGAGATGTGGGCGTACGCGATCTGGGGCTGTGGCATCCGGCCGGCCGACACCGCGTACATCGCGTTCGGCTACGGGTCGTTCATCGGATTCTGGGGCCTCCACTACGCGATGGAGAAGGTGGGAGTCCTCAACGTCCCGGGTGGCGCGCAGACGACCGAGGCACGTGTGCGCCAGATCATCGACTTTGGCGCCACCGCCGTTGCCTCGACGCCGACCTACGCGCTCCGGCTCGCCCAGGAGGCCGCTCTGCTCGGCATCGACCTCCAGGGCTCGGCCGTCTCGCGCCTGATCCTGTCCGGCGAGCCCGCGGGCTCGATCCCGCAGACCAAGACGCTGATCGAGGACCTGTGGGGGGCGAAGGCGTTCGACACCGCGGGTATGACCGAAATCGGGACGATCATGGTGTTCGAGTGCACCGAACAGCCCGGCGGCACGCACATCATCGAGGACCACATGATCGAGGAGGTGATCGATCCCGACACGCTCGATCCCCTGCCGTATGGGGAGAGCGGTGAGCGGGTGGTGACCTCATTCGGGCGCGGGGCAATCCCGCTGCTCCGCTACCGGACGAGCGATCTGGTCTGCAAGGTGCCCGCTGCGCGGTGCACGTGCGGGCGCGGGTTTGACATTTACGAGGGCGGCATCCTGGGTCGCGTCGACGACATGAAGATCGTGCGCGGCACGAACGTCTACGCGCGCGGGATCGAGGCCATCGTCCGCGAGTTCCCCGAGGTCGACGAGTTCCAGACCGTGATCACGCGCGAGGGGACCCGCGACGAGATCACGCTCCGCGTCGAGTGCAAGCCGGACTGGCCGGCGGGTCAGTGGGACACGCTCTCGGATGCGCTTCACCGCCGGCTCGCGCTCGCCCACGAGGGACTGAATTTCCGGATCGAGCGGGCCGGCGAGGGGGAGCTGCCGCGGTTCGAGCTGAAGGCGAAGCGCACCGTCGATCAGCGTGAGGCGCTCCCACACGCGGTGGTGAAATGAGCGCCGATCTGCTGGGCAACGAAATGACGCCGTCGGAGGAGCGGCTGCTGGCTGTCTACGAGGAGCTCAAGGCGCTGGCCGCCGACGAGGAACTGGCTCCGATCGCCCAGGCGAACGTCCGCGCCGCACTCGCCCTCATGCACAACGTCGTGAATGGGCTGGGGCTGAAATACGAGCACCTGAGCGACCTCGGCGTGTGAGGTTCCCGTGCGGATCGCGGTAGTCGGCGGCGGACCCGGCGGCCTCTACTTCTCGATCCTGATGCGCAAGATCGCGCCGGACTGCGCGGTCACGGTGTTCGAGCGCAACCGCGCCGCCGATGCGTTCGGGTTCGGCGTGGTCTTCTCCGACGAGACGCTGACGGTGTTCGAGCACGCCGACCCGGAGACGTACGCGGCGATCGGCGAGCGGTTCGCGCGGTGGAGCGACATCGACATCCACCACCGCGGTTCGGTGACGCGCTCGGGCGGCCATGGCTTCTCGGCGCTCGGCCGGCGCGAGCTGCTGGGGATCCTCCAGGAGCGGGCCGCGTCGCTGGGGGTGGAGCTGCGGTTCGAGTGCGAGGCGCCGCCGCGGTCCGAGCTCGAGTGGGCGGATCTGATCGTCGGCGCCGACGGCGCCGCGAGCGCGGTGCGGACCGCGCTTCACCAGGAGTTCGTGCCCTCGCTCGACCCGCGGTACTGCCGGTACATGTGGCTGGGAACCGACCTCGTGTTCGATTCGTTCAAGTTCTTCATCGAAGAGACTCCGCACGGGGTCTTCCAGGCCCACGCGTACCCGTACGACGAGCGGATGAGCACGTTCATCGTCGAGACGCACGAGCGGGTGTGGCGGCGGTCCGGACTGCACGAGCTGGCGCCGGGTCCACTGGCGCCGGGGGTCAGCGACACGGCCAGCGTCGAGTTCTGCGCCTCGCTATTCGCCGACGCGCTGCAGGGCCACCAGGTGTTCGCGAACAACTCGAAGTGGATCAACTTCGTCACGGTCCGCAACCGGCGGTGGTGCACCGACAACGTGGTGCTGCTCGGCGACGCCGCCCACACCGCCCACTTCTCGATCGGCTCGGGGACGAAGCTCGCGATGGAGGACGCGGTGGCGCTGGCGTGGGCGTTCCGCACTTTCGGCGATGACGTCGCCGCCGCCACCGCCGCCTACGAGGCCGAGCGGCGGCCTGTCGTCGAGAGCACCCAGCGCGCCGCGCAGGCCTCGCTCGAGTGGTTCGAGGGGATCGGCCGCTACGTCGAGCAGGAGCGGACCCAGTTCGCGTTCAACCTGCTGACCCGTAGCCGGCGCGTGACCTACGACAACCTGCGCCTGCGCGACCCGGGGTTCGTGCAGGAGGTCGACGACCGGTTCGCCGCCCGCGGCGGCTTCTCCAGTCGGCCCCCGATGTTCAGCCCGCTGCGCCTGCGCGAGCTGGAGCTCCCCAACCGGGTGATCGTCTCGCCGATGGACATGTACTCGGCCGTCGACGGCACCCCGACCGACTTCCACCTCGTCCATCTCGGCTCGCGGTCGCTCGGCGGCGCCGGTCTGGTGATGAGCGAGATGATGTGCGTCTCGGACACCGGCCGGATCACCCCCGGGTGCGCGGGGATGTACCGCGACGAGCACGTCGACGCGTGGCGGCGGATCGCCTCGTTCGCGCATGAGTACGGGGGGTGCGCGATCGGGGCACAGATCGGGCACTCCGGGCGCAAGGGGTCGACGAAGCTGATGTGGGAGGGGATCGACGAGCCCCTCGAGAACGGCAACTGGCCGGTGATCGGGCCCTCGCCACTTCCGTACGGGCCACAGAACCAGGTGCCGCGAGCGATGAGCCGGGTGGACATGGACGTCGTATGCGGGCAGTTCGTGTGGGCCGTCCACGGCGCGATCGCCGCCGGGTTCGACCTGCTCGAGCTCCACTGCGCCCACGGCTACCTGCTCTCGAGCTTCCTCTCGCCGCTGGCGAACGCGCGCGAGGACGAGTACGGCGGCTCGCTCGAGGCCCGCGCCCGCTTCCCGCTCGAGGTGTTCGATGCGTGCCGGGCGGTGTGGCCCGAGTCCAAGCCGATGAGCGTCAGGATCTCGGCGACCGACTGGGTCGAGAGCGGGTTCGACGTCGACGACGCGGTCGAGTTCGCGGGGATGCTGCTCGACCACGGCTGCGACATCATCGATGTCTCCTCGGGCCAGGTCTCGCCGCTCGAGCGGCCCGCGTTCGGGCGGAGCTTCCAGACGCCATTCGCCGACCGGATCCGCAACGAGGTCGGGATCCCGACAATCGCGGTCGGCGCGATCTCCTCCTACGACGACGTGAACACGATCATCCTGGCCGGGCGCGCGGATCTGTGCGCGCTGGCCCGGCCGCACATCTACGACCCGCACTGGACCCTGCACGCCGCGGCGGAGCAGGGTTACGCCGACCTCGTGTGGGTTCCCCAGTACCGGGCCGGGTCGCGCCGGCCGCCGAGCGGCCGCGACGTCGCCGAGAGCAAGGAGCTGGAGCGGACGTTCGAGCCGGCTCCGGTCGCGGGCGCGGTCGCCGGGCCGTCGGGCACGAGGCCGTGAGCCCGATATCGGTCTCCGCCCCGCCGGCGGCGGGCGAGCCGCTGCAGCCACAGGACCTCGTGATCACGCTGCTCGGCACCTACGTGCGGCCGTTCGGCGACACGGTGTGGTCAGGCGGGCTGGTCTCGCTGCTCGAGGAGCTCGGCTTCTCGCACGGCGCCGCCCGGGTCGCGCTGACCCGGCTGGTGCGGCGCGGGCTGCTGGAGCGCGTGCGATCCGGACGGCTCGTCCACTACCGGTTGACGGCGCGGTGCGACGGGCTGCTGGCCGAGGGCGACGGGCGGATCTTCTCGCTCGGGGACCCGCACGACGACGGCACCACGTGGACCGTGATCTGGCACCAGATCCCGGAGGACCGCCGGCTGGAGCGAAGCCGGCTGGCCCGGCGGCTTCGGTTCCTCGGCTTCGGCTCGGTACAGGACAGCGTGTGGGTCTCGCCGCACGACCACGCTTCAGAGGTCGAGCGACTTTTGGGGGAACTCGACGTCTTGGAGTTCGCGACGCTGTTCGCGGCGAAGGTGCGGGCGCCTGTCGGGCTCGCGGCGCTCGTCGCCCGGGCGTGGGACCTGAGCGAACTGACCGAGCGCTACGAGGCGTTCATCGAGGAGTTCTCTCCGTTCGCCGGACGGCGCGGTCGCCGGGTCGACGACGCCGAGGCGTTCCGGGTGCGCACTCGGCTCATGCACCTGTTCCGGGGGTTTCCGTTCCTCGACCCGGAGCTGCCCGAAGAGCTGGCGCCGCTCGGCGAATGGCGGGCGCGGGCGGTGGCGACGTTCCACGAGCTCTACGACGGCCTCGCCGAGCCGGCGCAGCGCCATTTCGACGCCGTGACGGCGGGATGGGCGGAGGCGTCCTATTCGCAGGAGGGGCGCTAGCCGTCGGGGATTTCTCGCCAGCTGCCGTCGACCTTGCGGAACGTGGCACTCGCATATTTGGCGTAGCGACCGCACAGGCCGCCGTGCCCGACATAGGCGCGGGCGATCCCAGAGCCGTCCGGCGCGAACGCGACGCTCAGGCAGCGAAACGGGTAGCCGAAGCTGCCGCCGGCACCGGGCACGCCGCCCGCACGTGGCGAGCCGCCGCCGGGCAGCCCGCTGATCGCCACGACCCCGATCACCACCAGCAGCGCCGCGACCACCACGGCCGCGCGCACAATGCGGCGGGGCGGTGTGGGCCGGCTGCGATGCACCACAACCGTGATCTGCGGCTCCGCAGGACCGTCCGGGTGATCGGGCGTCCACTCCCTCGCCATCGATGAGCAGTATCGCGCCAGTCTGGGCGTGGTGAGGAAAATGATCGTGTGAACTCGGCGCAAGCGCTCGAGCAAGCGACGTACGCGCGGATGCGGTGGAACACGCCGCTGTCTGAGGCACACGCGGCGCGGCTGCTCGACCGCCTCGAAGTCGGCGGCGGGGACCTGGTGCTCGATCTCGGGTGTGGCTGGGGCGAGCTGCTGATGCGCGCGGTGGCCGCCGGAGGGGATACGACCAGGGGTGTCGGGGTCGACACCAACGCCGAGCTGCTGGGCCGCGGACGCGCGCTGGCGGCGGAGCGCGGGCTCGATACGCAGGTCCGTTTCCTCCAAGAGCCGGCCGGCGAGTGGGCCGAGCCGGCCGACCGCGTGCTGTGTGTCGGCGCCAGCCACGCCTGGGGCGGCTCGCAACGCGCTCTATCAGAGCTGGCGAAGGTGCTCGAGCCGGGTGGGACGGTGCTGTTCGGCGACGGCTGCTGGGAGCGACCGCCGACCGGCGCGGCGTGGGGGTTGTTCGGCGGAAGCGTGCGGCCGCTGGCGGAGATCGTCGAGCACGCGGTGGCGGCCGGCTGGCGCGTGCGCCACCTGAGCACTGCCGATCAGCACGAGTGGGATGAGTTCGAATCGACGTGGCGCGCGGGGCGTGAAGACTGGCTGCGGGCCAACCCTCACGACCCCCGCGCACCATCGGTGCGAGCCGAGCTGGATGCCCGGCTCGCCGAATACGTCGGGGTGTACCGAGGTGTGCTCGGGTTCTGTTACCTGGTCCTCACGCGCTAGCGCTCAGCGCCTGGTTGCTCACCTCACCGGTTTCACCCCTGCGGACAGGGGTTCTTGCTGAGAATGTTCTTGAAATCGTTGTACTGGATTTCGTACCCACCGCCCTCGGTCGTATACGTCTGGCCGAGCAGCTGTCCGTACTGGGCGTTCTCCCCGAAGTTGGAGATCTGACCGGGGATGTTGTTCCCGAACTCCCACTCACAGCCACTGAAACCGTGGGAGGTCGTATAGCACGGTGCAGATCGATCAGCAGATCACTCGGTGCGATGAACTCGCTGAACACGTGGTGCGCCAGCGCGTCCGTGAACGACCCGCCGGGATCTCCGGGGAAGGAG
>Ga0116216_10002777_pt1 | contig 11554 bp, 8 predicted proteins | sample Sb_taG_11_FD_89696 | JGI IMG/M metagenome (GOLD analysis project Ga0116216, IMG submission 89696) | Peat soil microbial communities from Weissenstadt, Germany - Sb_50d_3_AS metaG | ecosystem: Environmental > Terrestrial > Soil > Wetlands > Peat | place: Germany: Weissenstadt | collected 2010-09-21
AACGGCGGCTGCGCGGCAATCCGCTGCGTATCCTGGACAGCAAGAACCCGGATATGCAGCGCATCATCGCCGGCGCGCCGCTCCTGCTCGATGCGTTGGATGCCGAATCGAAGGCGCATTTCGAGGGGTTATGCACCCACCTGCGCAGCGCCGGCATCGAGTATCATATCGAGCCGCGCTTGGTTCGTGGGCTGGATTACTACACGCGCACGGTGTTCGAATGGACCACCGATGCGCTCGGCGCGCAGAGCACGATATGCGCCGGCGGACGCTACGACGGGCTGGTGGCGCAATTGGGCGGACCCGCCACCGCCGGCATCGGCTGGGCGATGGGCCAAGAGCGCATCCTCATGCTGCTCGAAAAGCAGGGATTGAGTCCGCCGCGCGACGGGCCGCAGGTCTACCTGGTGCTCGTCGGGGACGGAACGGAGATTCAAGGCTTCAAACTGGCGGAGCGATTGCGCGAAGCTTGGCCGGATCTGCGGCTGCAAATCAACCTGGGCGGCGGCAGCTTCAAGGCGCAATTCAAGCGCGCCGACAAGAACGGGGCGCAGTTTGCACTCATTTTAGGGGATGACGAAGTCGCTCGCGGGGTCGTCGCGTTGAAGGCCTTGCGCCAAGATGTGGCGCAGGAGGAATGCCCGATAGACGAAATCAGTGAACGCTTGGGGTCATTGCTGGGTCTATAGACGGGCTCAAGGTAGCGGAGAAATCATGGCAGAAGAGTATTTGACTGACGACGAACAGCTGGAACACGTCAAGCGCTTGGCCGGGGAATATGGCCCTTGGATGCTCGGCGCGCTGGTGATCGGAGTGGCCTTTACGGTCGGTCTGCGCTATTACGAACATCATCGAAACGAGCGTGCGCTGCAAGCGGCTGCGCAGTTCGGCGAAATGACGTCCGCGCTTCAGCACGACGACCGCGCCAAGACGCGGCAGATCGCTCTGGGCCTGATCGCGGTTTATCCGACATCGCCCTACGCCGATCAGGCGAAACTCATGCTTGCGCGCCTCGACGTCGACGAAGGGCAAGACGCGAAGGCGATCGCGCCCCTGACCGAAGTCATGAATGAGTCGAAGGATACCGAACTTCGGCACATCGCTCGGCTGCGTCTCGCGCGGCTGCTGATCGATCAAGGCAAACCGGACGATGCGCTCAAGATGCTCGCCGATGAGCCGGGCGCATTCGCCGCGCGCTATCACGAGGTGCGCGGCGACGCGTTTCTCGCCAAGAAGGACATTCGACAAGCACAGAATGAATACAAGGCGGCGCTCGAAAATGACCCTGCGAGCAAGGCGGATTCGGCCTTGCTGACATTGAAGATAGCGGACCTGGGATTGCCCGCGGCGCCGGCTGCGGCCCCCGCAACCGCCAGCGCCTCCTCTCCCGCCGATACCTCGAACAAGGCTAAACCCTGATGCGCCTATTGCTCCCGCTAGCCCTTGCGGCTCTGCTGTTCGCCGCCGGCTGCAGCAAGGACAAGGACGTCGAACCACCGGCGGCATTGGTGAAATTTCCGACCACACTTCCGGTAAAGAAAATCTGGGGCGACAACGTCGGAGGCGGCAAGAAGCAAGTGAAGCTGCGGCTCGGTCTGGGGCCGGCGGTCGACAACGGCATCGTGTTCGCGGGTTCGGATCAGGGCGAGCTGCTCGCGGTCTCCTTGGATACCGGTCGGAAGGTTTGGCTGAAGAAACTCGGTTTGCCCCTATCCGCCGGTCCCGGCGCGGGTTATGGGATGGTGGTGGTCGGCACGACCAAGGGTTCGGTGATCGCCTTGGATGGCGCGACCGGCCGTGTGCTTTGGAAAACACGGGTGAATTCCGAACTGCTGTCGGCGCCGGCTATCGGTGAAAAAGTCGTGGTGATGCGCGCGGTCGACGGCCATTTGCACGGCTTTGATGCGCACAATGGCGCGGAATTGTGGTCGGTGGAGCAACAGGTGCCGCGCCTGAGCTTGCGCGGCACGGCGATTCCGGTGATCGCCAAAGAGATGGCCATCAGCGGCTTCGACAACGGCAAGGTCATGGCCGTAAGCTTGAGCACCGGCGATACCGTGTGGGATACGGCGCTCGCTTCGCCGCACGGCAGGACCGAGCTCGACCGCCTGGTCGACATCGACTCTTCGGTACGCGTGATCGGCGATAATGTGTTTGCCGCGGGTTTTCAAGGTCGCACCGCCATGCTCGCGATCGATTCCGGCCAGATTTGGTGGGCGCACGATATGTCGAGCGATCGCGGATTGTCGGTCGACGATGACAATTTGTTCGTGACGCAATCCGACGGCGTCGTGGTGGCGATGCGTCAGCGCGATGGGTCAGAGGTATGGCGCAACGACAAGCTGAAGCGGCGAGGCTTGACCACGCCGGCCGTGACCCGTACCGCCATCGCGGTCGCCGACTATCAGGGCTATTTGCATTGGCTGGACAAGGCGACCGGGGTACTGGTGGCGCGGCAGCGCGTGGCCAAATACCGCGTCAGCAATCCGCCGGTGGCGGTGCAGGACACCGTGATCGTGCTTACCGACAGCGGCAGCATGGCCGCATTCCGCGCGACGCCCCCTCCAAAACCGTAACCCCAACGTGCTGCCCGTAGTCGCACTGATCGGTCGGCCGAATGTGGGCAAATCGACCTTGTTCAACGCCATGACCGGCACCCGCGATGCACTGGTCGCCGATCTGCCGGGGTTGACCCGCGATCGGCAGTACGGCTTCGCGCGCCGCACCGAGGTACCCTGCATCGTCGTCGACACGGGCGGCTTAGTCGAAAACGCCGGATCCATCGAGAGCCTGATGATGGCGCAGACCGAACGCGCCATTGCGGAGGCTGATCGACTGATCGTGTTGGTTGACGGCCGCGCGGGGGTAACGCCTCAGGATCAGTATGTCGCGCAGTTGGCGCGGCGCAGCGGCAAACCCGTGCTGTTGGCGGTCAATAAGACCGAGGGCTTCGATTACGACATCGCTGTGGTCGACTTTCATCAACTGGGCCTTGGCCAGCCGCATCCGATCGCGGCCGCCCACGATCAAGGCGTCGTTTCCTTGCTCGAGTCGGCACTTGAGGGGCTCACCGCCGATCCCCAAGACGGCCCGGATATGACCGGCATCAAGGTCGCGGTCATAGGCCGCCCCAATGTGGGAAAGAGCACCCTGATCAATCGCTTGCTGGGCGAGAATCGACTCGTCGCCGACGACCAACCCGGCACCACGCGCGATGCCGTCATGGTGCCCTTTGAGCGCGACGGCGAGCGCTACACGCTGATCGACACGGCGGGTGTGAGGCGTCGCGCCCGTGTCGAGGAAGTGGTCGAGAAATTCAGCGTAATCAAGACCCTGCAGGCAATCGAGACGGCCCACGTGGTCGTGGCGGTCATGGACGCGCAAGACAGTGTCGCCGAGCAAGATGCGAGCCTATTGGGCACCGTAATCGAGCAAGGCCGGGCGCTGGTGCTTGCTGTCAACAAGTGGGACAACATCCCGAGCGAACAGCGCGACCTGATCCGCAGCCAGATCGAGCGGCGGCTGCAGTTTGCGGATTTTGCGCCGCTGCATTTCATCTCCGCGCGCCACGGCAGCGGCGTGGGGGAGTTGTTTGCGTCGGTGCGCAACGTATACGCCGCGGCGACGCGCGATATGGGTACGCCGGAGCTGACCCGTGTGCTGGAAGCGGCGATCGAGAGCCATCAACCGCCACTGGTGAGCGGGCGGCGCATCAAGCTGCGCTACGCCCATCAGGGAGGACGCAACCCGCCGGTGATCGTGATTCATGGGAATCAAACCGACCACGTGCCCGATGCCTACCGTCGCTATCTGGTGAACGTGTATCGCAAGGCATTCGATTTGATGGGAACGCCCGTGCGCGTCACCTTTCGCGGCGAGGAAAATCCATATGCGGGCAAGCGCAATCCGCTGACGCCCCGCCAAGTGCGCAAGCGCAAGCGGCTCATCCAGCGCAACAAGCGTTGAGGGCTCTTTGATAGACTGACGGCCGGTCGCCAGGATGGCGATTTGGCGGGATGTCTCGTGCCGAAGATATTCAGAACGAAGATCGCACGCGTTCTCGCAGCCGTAGGGCTGGCCGTCGTCTTGTACGCGGTGGCGGGATTCGTGATCGCGCCGAAAATCATCCGTTCGGCACTCCTAGAGGACATACCGAAGACCCTGGGCGTCAAGGCGGCGGTCGGCGACATTCATATCAACCCGTTTCTGCTGCAGGTGGAGGTCAAGGATTTCGCGCTGTCCGGCGGCGGCGAAAAGCTCGTGGGGTTCGAGCGCTTGTTCGTCGATTTCGAGCTCTCTTCGCTGTGGAAACGGGCTTATTCGTTCGCCAACATCGACATGGCCGCGCCTTATGTCAACGCGACGGTGGCGCGGGATGGAACGCTGAACCTGCAGAAGTATCGGCCAAAGTCTCGAGTCGTGCAGACCCGAGCGGTGCAAGGAACACTGCCGCCGGTGCGCGTCGATTCGCTCAAAATCACCCGCGGATCGGCGGATTATGTGGACCATAGCCGGCCGTCCGAGTTTGCGGCGCATTTGCAGCCGATTGATTTCGAGCTGCGGAACTTTACCACCGGCGCCGAGGGCGGGCTCTTCACGTTCAGCGGATCCTCCAAGCTCGGCGAGCGAATCGACTGGCACGGGCATTTGGCGGTGCAGCCGCTCGAGTCGGACGGCGAGGTGCGCATTGTCGGACTGCGGGCGCGCACGATCTGGACGTATCTTGCGGATCGGCTCAATTTCGTGATTGCTTCAGGCAGCATCGATGTGGATGCGCGGTACAAATTTTCATATAGAGACAATGTCGACCTGAAGGTCGAGGTTTCCAAAGCCGCAATGACCGATCTTGCCGTCAGGCCGAAAGAGTCGGATACCGATTGGATCGTGATCCCGGCGACGACGTTGAGCGGTGCCAACCTGGACTTGGCGCGGCGTCGGGCGCAGGTCAATGCACTTTCCATGACCGGTTTGAAGGTGTCGACTTGGCTCGAGACCGACGGTAGTTTCAATCTGCTCAAGCTCGCGGCCGCGCCGGCCGCGCCCGCCGCCTCGATCGCGCCCGCCGCTGCGGCTGCGCCGCAGGGCAGCGGGACGCCAGGCGCGGGTTCCCCGGCGGCGGCCGCCGCGAGCCCGTCATGGCAGTTCGAACTACGGCAATTTGATCTCAAAGAGGCGAGGATTTCGGCCGAGGACCGCACCACGCACCCAGTCGTCAAGATCGAAATGGCGCCGCTGTCATTGCAGATCCGCGGTGCGAGCCTCGATTTGACCAAGCCGCTCGGGATCGCGCTCGATACTCACGTCAACGAGACGGGTTCTCTTGACGTGAACGGCGAAGTGACGCCACAACCGCTGGCCGCTTCGTTGAAGCTTAAACTCGCCGGTATCGATCTTACGGCGCTCCAACCCTATATCGCACAACACGCCGCGCTCACCGTGCGCAGCGGCCTGCTGGGCGGTGAGGCGCAGCTCAGCTACGGCGCCTCGAAGCCAAAACCGGCCCTGGAATTCACCGGCAACGTCCGTGTCGATAAGCTGCAGACCGTCGACAACGACTTGCAGGATGATTTCATCAACTGGGAACGCCTGGATATCCTTGGATTGAATTACCGGCAGGCACCCGGCCGGCTCGACATCGCCGAGATCGCGGTGATCAAACCCTATGCGCGGGTCATCATCGAATCGGATACGACCTTGAACGTGAAGCGGGTATTGACCACCCCCGGCACGCCCGCCGAAGCTCCGGCGGCGCCCCCATCGAGCGCCGATAAACCGGTTGCGGCCAAAGCCGCTGCGATGAAAACTGCGGCAGCGAAGCCGGCCGCGGATCGTTCAGCTGTGCCTCAAACCATGCCGATGTCGATCAAGAAAGTCACGGTGCGGAGCGGCCAAGCGAATTTCACGGACTTGTCGGTCGCTCCGAATTTCTCGGCCGGCATTCAAAATATACAAGGCACCGTGCTCGGCCTGTCTTCGATGCCGGATTCGCGCGCGAAAGTGAATTTGCATGGCGAGGTCGATGCGTTCTCGCCGGTGGCGATCACGGGCGAGATTAATATTCTGAGCGCGGCGCTTTATACCGACGTGGTGATGAATTTCCGCAATATTGATCTTAGTATCTTCAATCCGTATTCGGGGAGGTTTGCCGGCTATAACATCAGCAAGGGCAAGCTCACCACCGAAATGCACTACAAGGTCGAGGGCCGCAAGCTCGACGCGCAACATCACATCGTCATCGACCAATTGGAGTTCGGTGCCAAGACGGCGAGCAAACAGGCAGTGTCATTGCCGATCAAGCTGGCGGTCGCGCTCCTTAAGGATCGAAATGGCATCATCGATCTGAATCTGCCGGTGGGCGGCTCGCTCGACGACCCGAGTTTCCGATTGGCCCCGATTATCTGGAAGATTTTCGTCAACATTCTGGAAAAGGCGGTAACTGCGCCGTTCGCGTTGTTGGGCCGGTTGTTTGGCGGAGGTCCCGAGCTGCAGTTCATTGATTTCAAGCCGGGCGCCAGTGCAATCGAAGCGGCCGCCGCCGACAAAATCAAGGCGGTCGCCAAGGCCATGACGGAGCGGCCGCAGCTCAAGATCGACCTGCCGATAGCGGTGGTGCCCGACCTCGACGGGCCGGCGCTTGTTGGCGCGAAATTCGCCGCTCAGCTCAAGGAAATCCAAGCACTTAAACCGAGCCGAAAAGGGACCCAGGGGCTCGGAGCTGTCTCGCCCGCCTTTGAGCAGCTGAGCCCGGCCGCCAAGCTCGATTTGTTGACGCAGCTCTATACGCGCGACGTCGGCACCCAGCCGAAGTTTCCCGAGGCCGTAACGACTGCAAAGAAAGGAGCCGATGTGGTGTCGGCCAAAATCGATTTTTTGACTACGGGAATTCGCGAACACGTGACTGTCGGGGATGCCGAATTCAAGGCACTCGGCGAGCAGCGTGCGATGGCTTTGCAGCAAGCATTGCTCGCCGACCCGCAAATCGACCCGGACCGTGTGTTCTTGGTTGCGAACAATAAGGCCGTCGCCAAGGACGGCATGGTGCGCTTGGAACTGTCGCTGAAATAGGCCGGGGGCCTGGGGTTGCCGTCAAGAGCCTGTGGGCCGATGACATGGCGTGCCGATTTCGTGACCGCCGTCCCATTCGGCCCCCAACTGCGCCAGGTACTCTGCTCCCCGCTTGCCCGAATTCCTCGACTCCTGGAGTACCTGAATGAGTAATCCCTACAACAGCGCCGCCGAGCGCGCATCGGTCCTCGGTCCGACGCTGTATTTCAAGGGCGATTTGAGCGCCGAGGAGGACCTGTTGATACAAGGCCGCGTGGAGGGATCGATCTCGCACACGCAACGTCTGACGGTAGGCGCGCAGGGCACCGTCAAGGCGAACATTCGGGCGCAACTCATCATTGTGGAGGGCACGGTAGAGGGCGATTTGATCGCGGAAAAATCCGTCTTCGTGAAGGATACCGCGAAAGTCTGCGGCAACATTTTTGCACCCGCGGTGAGCATCATCGAGGGCGCGAGTTTCAGCGGCAGTATCGACATGGACGGCAAGAAATCGGGCCAAACCCTCGGCAAGCACGAAGCCGCTCCGGCCCGCATGCCCAAAGCGTCGAGCGGTGCGGTGTAGCGATGGCCTGGTTCAAAAAAACCGACGATGGAGACAGTGACATGATGAATGCCAATACCAACGGCCGTACCGGCGCGCAAGAACCGGCAACCGGGCGTCCCGAACCGCGAGAGCCCCGCATCGAGCCGCGGACGCCGTCGCCGCGTGGTGCGGAACCCCGCGCCCAGGAACCGCGTGCAGCGGATGTGCGTGCGCCGGAAAGCGCGGCACGCGCTTCGGTGCTGGGCCCGACCTTGCGATTTCGCGGGGAACTATCGGCGCAAGAAGACTTGATCGTCCAGGGCAGCGTGGAAGGATCGATTACCCACACTCAGAGTCTCACCATCGGCACCGATGGCACCATGAAGGGCGACATTCGCGCGCGAGTGATCGTCATCGACGGGAAAGTGGAGGGTGATCTGTACGCGACCGAGTCAGTGAGCATCCGCGCGACAGCCAAGGTCAAGGGCAACGTGTTCGCGCCGCGCGTGGGCATCACGGACGGGGCTTTCTTCCAAGGCCAAATCGACATGCAGCCTTCCGGCGCGGCCGTACAAGAGCACAGTGTGCGGCTGCGGCAAGCCGCGTTGACGGCGCCCGCCATCGAGGAAGCCGCCGTCGATCAAATGCTGAACGCGAGCTAAGGCAAAAACAATTCCGGATCGACGAAGGCGCGGTTCAGGCTCAGCGCCCAATGCAGGTGCGGGCCGGTGGCGCGGCCGGTCATCCCGACCGCGCCGATTCGCGTGCCGGCGGCGATCCGTTGTCCGGGCTGCACGTCTATGGCGCTCAAATGGCAGTACATGCTGATGAGCCCACGGCCGTGATCGACGAACACGGTGTTGCCGGTGAAGAAATACTCGCCGGTATCGATGACCGTGCCGGCCACCGGCAACAGTACCGGCGTGCCGGCGGGCGCCGCAATGTCCATCCCGCTGTGCGGATTGCGCGATTCGCCGTTGAAAATGCGGCGCATGCCGAAGGAGCTGCTGCGCACCCCGGGTACCGGCGGCGCCCAGCGCAGCGTGTCCGGCGGCGAGTCGCTCCAATGGAGGAGCGCTCGATCGATGCGCACCCGCTCGCGATCCACGCGAGCAAGGTCGGCCGACGATAGATCGACGTGACGCGGTGCAACCTTGAGCGATTGGCTGGCATAGCGCTTCTCGCCGACCGCGAATTCGATCTCTTGCGGGCCGGTCTCCCCGCGCACCGTCACCAGCCGGGCACCCAGGGGTGCCGCGAGCGGAATGCCGACCACCGCGACCCAACCCGTTCGATCCTGGACGACCAGCACGCGATGCCCATCGGATTCGACGTAGGGAGGGGCGTCTCCGGCGATGCTCAATCGAATGATTTTGACCCCGCCCGGAACCGAGTTCTCATGCGGCAGATCCATGGCAACGGCCAGGCGCGGCGCCAGCGCGAGCACCGGGACCATGAGCGCCGCACCACATGTCGTGAGCAGGGCGCGGCTTCGGCCCAGCGTCACGGTTTCTCAACCCTGGCGTGAATCTGGCCCTTGGCAAGCCGCGCCTCGATGATCGTGCCCGGAGCCGCATCGGCGGCGTCGCGCAGAATTGAGCCGTTTGGTCCGCTGACGATGGCGTAACCGCGCTCAAGCGTCGCGAGCGGGCTCACGGCGTTCAAAGTGCGCACCAGCGGCACCAGGCGCTCGCGAGCGCGCCGCAGGTGCTCAACACCGGCGGTACGCAGGCGTACCAGCAGCGCCGCGTGGCGTGCGGCGGCGTCGCGCACGCGGGCGAGGGGGCTTGCCATCCAAAGCCGGCTTTCGTGCTCGCTTAATTCAGCAACGCGCGTTTTGAGCAGATGCCGAAGCGCGCGGCACATGCGCTGCTCGAATTCATCCAGACGCAGCGTTTGCTGGATGAGCCGCGCAGACGGACTGACCAGTGCGGCGCGCCCGGTCAGCCATTCGAGGCGCTCGCGCCGCTCCTCGAGGCGCCTCTGCATGCTGCGCCTCAGTTGCCCGCCGAGGCGCATGAATGCAGCCAGCCATTCGTCGGCATCCGGGACCACCAATTCGGCGGCCGCCGAGGGGGTCGGCGCGCGCACGTCGGCTGCGAAATCAGCGATGGTGAAATCGATCTCGTGGCCTATGCCGCTGATCACCGGAATCGGCGAAGCCACGATGGCGCGCGCCAATTCTTCGTCGTTGAAGGCCCACAGATCTTCCAAGGAGCCGCCCCCGCGTGCCAGGATCAAGACGTCGCACTCGGCACGCTTTCCGGCAAGACGGAGCGCGGCGAGGATTTCCGAGGCCGCTTGAGCGCCTTGAACGGCAACCGGGTAGATCAGCACCGCAACCGCGGGAAAGCGCCGTCGCAGCACGTGCAGGATGTCGCGAATCGCGGCGCCCGTGGGCGACGTGATGACGCCGATACGCTTCGGAAGGGCGGGCAAAGGCCGCTTGCGTTCGGCAGCGAACAGGCCTTCGGCGGACAACCGGGCGCTCAATTCCTCGAATTGCTGCTTCAGGGCGCCGAGGCCCGCATCCTCCATGTGATCGACGATGAGTTGGTATTCGCCGCGCGGCTCATAGAGCCCAACCCGCGCGCGGACCAGCACCTTTTGGCCGTCGCGGGCGGTAAAGGAACACAACATATTTCGCTGCCGGAACATCGCGCAGCGCACCTGCGCGGCGGCATCCTTTAGCGAGAAATACCAATGTCCGGAGCTCGGCCGCGAGAAATTGGAGATTTCGGCCTCCAGCCACAGGCTGGCGAAACCCCGCTCCAATAGTACCCGTACCTCGCGGTTGAGGCGTGAAACGCTGTAGATATCGCGGTCGGGGCGCGTCACCGGACCGGCCAATGGATCTGTCTTCATGGCGAAATGATAGCGGTTTACCGCGCCGCGGGTGCAAGGTACAATGCGCCGCCTCTTAGACGAACCTTAAGTGAACGCTTATGCGTATTTTGGAAGAGGCACTCACATTCGACGACGTCCTGCTCGTGCCGGCGTACTCGGAAGTACTGCCGGGCCAAGTCTCATTGGCCAGTCAATTAACCCGCGAAATTCGAGTCAACTTGCCGGTGGTTTCGGCCGCCATGGATACCGTGACCGAGGCGCGCTTGGCCATCACCATCGCTCAAGAGGGCGGTATCGGCATCGTTCACAAGAACATGTCGATCGACAATCAAGCACGGCAAGTCGACCGGGTCAAAAAGTTCGAGAGCGGCGTCATCACCGATCCGATCAAGGTCAAGCCCGACATGACCATTCGGGAGGTGATCGAGCTCACGCGGGCGAAGAACATCTCCGGCGTGCCGGTGGTGCTCGGCAACAAGGTCGTCGGTATCGTGACGCATCGCGACTTGCGCTTTGAGACCAAACTGGACGCACCCGTCTCCTCGGTGATGACTCCCAAGGAGCGCTTGATCACGGTGCGCGAGAATGCGCCCAAGGAAGAAGTGCTGTCGCTGCTGCATAAGTATCGAATCGAAAAAGTCCTGGTGGTGGACGGCAGCCATGAATTGAAAGGCATGATCACCGTCAAGGATTTCCAGAAGGCCACCGAGTTTCCGAACGCGTGCAAGGATAAGGACGGCAGCTTGCGCGTCGGCGCCGCGGTCGGCACCGCGCCCGATACCTTGGCTCGAGTCGCGGCCTTGCGAGATGTCGGCGTCGACGTGGTGGTGGTGGACACCTCGCATGGCCACTCCCGCGGCGTATTGGAGACCGTCGCCCGGATCAAGAAGACGTTTCCGGATCTGCAAGTGATCGGCGGCAACATCGTGACCGCGGAGGCGGCGCTCGATCTGGTCAAATATGGAGCCGATGCCGTCAAAGTGGGAATCGGCCCGGGATCGATCTGCACCACCCGAATCGTGGCGGGCGTGGGTGTGCCGCAAATCAGCGCGATTGCCAGGGTTTCCCGGGCGCTCGAGGGCACCGGGGTGCCGGTTATCGGCGACGGCGGCATCCGCT
>Ga0116216_10002778_pt1 | contig 11553 bp, 9 predicted proteins | sample Sb_taG_11_FD_89696 | JGI IMG/M metagenome (GOLD analysis project Ga0116216, IMG submission 89696) | Peat soil microbial communities from Weissenstadt, Germany - Sb_50d_3_AS metaG | ecosystem: Environmental > Terrestrial > Soil > Wetlands > Peat | place: Germany: Weissenstadt | collected 2010-09-21
CCGCTTCCGGGTGCCGCGCGTCTGCTCGCGCTGGGAGGAGTTGCTCGACGAGCCGCTCGACGCGGTGCTGATCGCAACCTCCGGCGACCATGCTCCGATCGCGATCGAGGCGGCCCGCGCCGGCAAGCACGTGTTCGTCGAGAAGCCGATGGCGCTCTCGCGCACCTCTCGCCGCGCTCGGTGAGCATCGACATGCGGTTCGGCGAGGCGGAGTGCCATCTGTCCTGGGTTGACCTGCCCGGGATCGCGCGTTACCGCCAGGAGCTGTGCTTCTACGCGCCGGCGGAGCGGCTGACGCTCGAGCTCCCGTCACCGTTCCTGCGCAGCATGCCGAGACGGCTGTTCATCGAGGAGGGCGAAATCTTCAGCGCGAGCAGCTGGGAGCGCGAGGAAATCGTTTCCTACGAGGAGGCGTTCAAGCGTGAGCTCGTCGAGTTTTCGGACTGCATGCGCAATGGGCGCGAGCCGCGGACCTCGCGCGAGGACGGCCTGCGCGACATGCGGCTCGCCGAGGCGATCGCACGCACGCACGCCGCGCACGCGCCGGGGTCGGCCAGGCGCGATGGTGCGTCGCGGATCGAGACGGGAGTGCTGTGACGACGCATCGGGAGCCGCCGGCCATGCCGGTCGCCGAAGACGAGCGATCGCGCCCCGCCGGTGTGTGGATCGCCAATGCTCCGGTCAGCTACGGCGCGTTCGAGAGCACCGTCGGCGTCGACCCGAACGTTCCCGATCCGGTGGCGCTGCTCGACGCGGTGACGTCGGCCGGATACGTCGGGATCGATCTCGGTCCGGCGGGATATCTCGGCACCGGCGATCCGTGAGAGGCCGCCAGCCGACGCATCGCGCGCACCCTAGCGCCACACGAACGTGGCGGTGGCGCCGGCCGCGAGCGTGTACGGGAACGCATGGCCGCGCCAGCCGACCTGGAATCGGATCGGCTGGGCGCTGTTGTCGTAGGCGATCAGCACCTTCGAGCCGTCCGGGTTCTCGAGGGCGACGTTGTCGAGCCCAGGGGTGACGCCGTAGGTGCCGTCGGGGTTGACGAAATCGGACACCCAACGATCGGATGAGATCCGCCGCGCACCGCGACGGATGAACTCCGAGACGTTCCCCAGTTGGTAGTAGTTGAGGTTCAGCGACGCGGTGCCCGACTGCTCGTTGACGGTGACCAGCCCAGAGCATGGGGTGCAGCCGGGCACCGGCTGCTTCGGCCCGCCGGACGGGTCGAGCGCGAGGTTCCACAAATCGACCGCCTCTGCGTAGTTACGCAGGCTCGCGATCGCCGTCTCGGCGGTCGGGTACGCGACCACGCCGGGCGAGCACTCGCTCATGATCATGCTCGCGGTCGGGTCGATCGCCTGCATCTGGGACATCTGCTCGAGGCCGGCGTAACAGTGCCAGGCGATCCCGGCGATGTCGTCGCGCACCGCCGGATCGGACAGCATTCCCTCGGAGTACAGAAAGCCGGAGCCGTCGAGGCCATACACCTCGGTTCCGAGGCCGGCGGCGCGGAGCGCCGGCACGAGATACCTGGTGATAAAGCCGGTCTCGTCGAGATCCATGCCCGGATAGAGCGTGGGGGTGTGCGCTTCGTTCTCGGGCGTGATCGCGGTGATCGGAACGCCTGCCTGCGTGTAGGCCCGGATGAACGCGATCAGGTAGTCGGCGTATGCCTCGAAGTTCTGCGGCTCCAGGACGCCGGCGTAGCCGATGTCGTCGAGCGCGTCGTTGGCCTTCATCCAAGCGGGCGCGCTCCAGGGGCTGGCGAGGATCTCGGCCCTCGGGTTGAGCGCGAGCATCATCCGCACCGCCGGCAGGACATACGCCTCGTCGTGCGCGATCGAGAAGTGCTCGAGCGACGGGTCGGTCTCACCCGCGGGCACGTCGTCGTAGGTGTAGGGGACGCCGGTGGCGGTGAAGTCCGAGGCGCCGATCGGCACGCGAATGTAATTGAGGCCGATTCCGTCCGGGCCGAACAGGGCACCCATCGCCGCCGCTTGGGTCGTGTTCGGCAACTCGTCGTAGAGCAGCCATGCCGAGCTGTCCGTCATGGCTGCGCCGAACCCAATGATCTCCTGGTAGCGAGTGCTGTCGGAGACCTCGATCAAGGGGATCGCCGGCTTGACCGCTCCGAACGACACCGGTGGCATCGGCGAGAGCGCCTCGCTCAAGTCGGCGCTGGTGATCCATACGCCCGCCGCGCCGGCGCCAACCCCGGCGGCCCCCACGGCCACCGATGCGACCCGGCTCCACGGCCGCCGGCCGATCTTGATCCGCACCGATACCTGATACGCGGTGGAGGCGCTTGCCGGAGCGTCCCACGACACGGTGCGGTTCCGGCACCGGTGCGCCTGAAAGCGCGACAGCTCGGGGCGGCCGCTGATGCGCACCACGAGCCTGCCCGGGCCGCCGCACCCGACGAACGTGAGACGCTCGCGGACATTGTTGTCGAGCTCCTGCGGAAGCGAGGACAGCCGCACGTGTGCGATCCGGGTCGGTGCAAGGGCCCGGGCGGATGCCAGTGCCGGCGCCGCAAGTGCGAGCGGCGCGCTCAGCGCAGCTCCGATGAGACAGAGCCCCTTCGTCAAAAGCATGTGCCTGATCCGCCGGATCGGTGATCGAGATCGTAATGCCGGCGAGCGGTAGCCTCTCGCCCGATGCGAGCGCTCGTCTCCAGGCAGTCCCCGCCCTACGCGGAGCTGGCCGACGTCCCGGACCCCACGCCGCAGCCGTACGAGGCGCTGGTCGACGTCGAGGCGTTCAGCCTCAACCGCGGCGAAACCCGCAGGCTCGAGTCGCTCGAGCCCGGCACCGTCACCGGCTGGGACCTCGCCGGGGTCGTGAAGGAGGCGGCGGCCGACGGGAGCGGTCCGCGAGCCGGCGCCCGCGTGGTCGGCTTGGTCCCCGCCGGCGCGTGGGCGGAGCTCGCCGCGGTCGGTACCGACTGGCTCGCCGAGTTGCCCGACGCGGTCTCGTTCGAGCAGGCCGCCGCGCTGCCGGTCGCGGGGTTGACCGCGCTGAGGGCGCTCGAGGTTGGCGGCTTCCTCGTCGAGAAGCCCGTGCTGGTGACCGGCGCGAGCGGCGGAGTCGGGCGGTTCGCGATCCAGCTTGCCAAGCTTGCCGGCGCCCACGTCACCGCGCTCGCGCGCCGCACCGACGGTCTCAAAGAGCTCGGGGCCGACGAGATGATCGAAGAGATCGACCTCGACGGACCCACCTACGAGCTGATCGTCGACGCCGTCGGTGGCAGGGTCCTGGGCGCCGCGATCCAGCGCGTCGCCCCCGGCGGCACGGTCGTGAGCTTCGCGTCAACCGTGTCCGAGCCGGTCTCCTATCCGGCCCGCGAGCTGTTCGCACGGGCACCGAGAGCAAAGCTCTACGGCCTGTACATCTTCAGCGAGCTCCAGCACACGCGCACGGGCGGCTCCGACCTGCGACGGCTGGCGGACCTGATCGCGGCCGGCAAGCTCGACCCCCAGATCGACCTCTCGGTCTCCTGGAGCGATGCCGGCCAGGCGATCGAGGCGCTGCTCGACCGGCGCGTGAACGGCAAGGCCGTGTTGCGAGTCGACTAGGGGGGCGCGACCGGATCCCCCGCATCTCCGAGCTCACCGGGGTCGACCTCGAGCGCGTTGAGGGCAGGGCCCGGCGTGGCTGGCGTGGCTCGCGCGTGGGTACGCGACTCCAAATGCGGATCGCAACGATGCGGCCAGCGTGTTGTGGATTGATTAGGAACCCTGCGCGAAGTTCCATCTCCGAATAGATTTCTCCCCGTAGAAACGACCTTCTGAGGAGGAGGCAGTATGCAAAAGCTCACCAGACCGATCATGGCGAGCGCGCTCGCGCTGGCGGTCGTGATCGCGCTGGCGGCCTGTGGCAGCTCGAATTCGAGCTCCACGTCGTCGTCGGCGGCGGCGTCGTCGTCGAAGACGACCTCGTCGTCGACAACCAGCAACGGAACCACCGCGACGGTGGTGATTGGGACGTTCCCGCAGTCGCTCGACCCGTCGATCGACTTCACCACCCAGGGCGGCGAGGTGCACTGGCTCACGTATCTGGGCCCGTACTCGTTCGCGCACGCGTCGGGCACGGCCGGCACCCAGATCATCCCGTCGGTTGCTACCACGATGCCGACCGTCAGCGACGGCGGCAAGACGTACGCGTTCACGATCCGCAAGGGCCTGACGTACTCGAACGGCGCGCCGGTTAAGGCGTCGGACCTGACGTTCGGGATCGAGCGCGCGCTCAAGCTCGGCTGGAGCGCGGCGAGCTTCCTGACGTCGACGATCCAGGGCGCCGCCGCGTACTCGAAGGGCACGGCGAAGACCGTCTCGGGCATCACAACCAACGACGCGACCGGGCAGACCACGATCCACCTGGTCTCGCCGTACGGCGCGTTCCTCGACATCCTCGCGGTGCCGGGAGTCAGCTACATGCCGGCGGCGACGACGCCGATGAAGCCTGAGCCCAACAGTCCGCCGGTCGGCTTCGGGCCGTATGTCATCAAGAACGTCCAGAACAACGTCGGCTACGACCTCGCCCTGAATCCGAGTTACGCGAAGCAGGCGATCCCGGGCATTCCGGCCGGGCACCTGAACATCCATTTCTCGATCCAGTCGAACACCACCACCGAGGCTTCGATGGTGCTGAACAACCAGGCCGACGTGTTTGACTGGGGCGACACGATCCCGCCGTCGCTGATCCAGCAGGTCAGCGGGCTGTCCGACCGCTTCAAGGCGGTTCAGACCAACAAGACGTTCTACTGGTTCCTGAACGTCACCGAGAAGCCGTTCTCGAGCCAGCTCGCGCGCGAGGCGGTCATGATCGCGACCGACCGGCCGGCGCTAGCGAGGCTGGGCAGCGGCGCGCTGGTTCCGGGCTGCTACCTGCTCCCGCCGCAGATGACGGGGCATCCGACGGGTCCGTGCCCGTACGGCATCGATCCGAATTCGACGCCGGACGTGGCGAAGGCCAAGCAACTCGTCCAGCAATCGGGGATGGCGGGCCAGGCGGTGACGGTGTGGGCCGAGAACCGCCAACCGCGGCTCGAGTGGGCGGAGAACTATGCCGCCACGCTCAACGCGATCGGGTTCAAGGCGACCCTGAAGACGATCGCCGACGCGGATTACTTCTCGACGATCGAGACGCTGAAGAACCATCCGCAGACCGGCTTTGCCGACTGGCAGCAGGACTTCCCGAACCCGACCGACTTCTACCAGAATCTGGTCGACGGGAACGCGATCGTGCCGATCGGTAACTCCAACTACGAAGAGGTCAACGACCCGCACATTCAGTCGGTGCTGAAGTCGCTGTACCCAGTGCCCGCCTCGCAGATCGCCACCGTGGCGTCGCAGTGGCAGGCGCTCGACACGTACGTGTCGCAGAAGGCGTACGTGGTGCCTTACGGCTACCTGTCCTCGCCGGAGTTCGTGTCGAACAAGATCAACTTCGGCGCGATCGTGTTCAGCCCGCTGGAGGGCAACGACTTCAGCTCGTTGCAGTTCAAGTAACAGGCGCGGTGGGCCGGGGCGCGATCGCGCCCCGGCCCTCGCGCAGTAGAGACATAAGGCTTAGGCTTTAGCGCGGTATGAGTGCAACAGGATCCACACCCGCGTCCGTCATAGAAGAATCGCTGCCGCAGGAAGGATGGCCGGCGGCCGGCGAGGACGTCCCGCCCGGCATCGGGCCCTACCGGCTCGCTTGGCGCCGGCTGAGACGGAACAAGGTCGCGCTGGCGTTCGGCGGCCTGTTCCTCGTGATCGTGATCCTGTGCCTGCTCGCGCCGGTGTACGCGAAGCACGTCGCGCACACGGGCCCAAACACCGAGAACGTCGACACCGCGCTCAACCAGTTCGGGGTCCCGCTCGGGCCGACCTGGCACGCGAAGTACTTTCTCGGCGCGGACAACGTCGGACGGGACGTCGCCGTCCGGCTCCTGTACGGCGGGCGCAACTCGCTCGAGATCGGTTTCGAGGCGACCCTGATCACGATCGTGCTCGCGACGCTGCTCGGCGTACTCTCGGGCTACTTCCGGGGGCCGCTCGACGGCTTCATATCGAGGGCGTTCGAGGTGATCTGGCCCTATCCCGTGTACCTGCTCGGGATCGTGCTCGGCGTCGTCCTGGAGATCAGCGGCCTCGATCTCGGCCTGTTCAAGATCGGCGGCAGCTCGCTCCTGATCACCGCACTGGTCATCGGGGTCATCTACACGCCGTACGTCGGCAAGGCGATCCGCGGGCAGGTGCTCGGTCTCAGAGAGCGGGAGTTCATCGACGCCGCGCGGCAGCAGGGGCTGGGGAACATGCGGATCATGTACGAGGAGGTCCTTCCGAACGTCGCCTCGACGATCATCGTGTTCATCCCGCTCGTCCTGGCGAACGCGATCCTGACCGAGGCGGGCCTGTCGTTCCTCGGCGCCGGCGTGCGCCCGCCGAACCCGTCGTGGGGGACGATGATCAGCGAGGGGATCAACCTGCTCCCGTCTGCCATCCACACGATGCTCGTGCCGGGGATCATGCTCGTGTTGTGCGTGCTCGGGATCAACGTGTTCGGTGACGGCGTGCGCGACGCGCTCGACCCACGCGCGAAGATCCGGATCGATCACTGATGTCGCGGTTCATCGTCCGCCGGCTGTTCTCGATGCTCGGTGTGCTGTTCGCGATCTCGGTTCTGACGTTTCTGTTGTTCAACGCGCTGCCGAACCCGGCACTTCGGCTGGCGGGCCGGTTCGCGAGCGCCGCGCAGATCGCGCACATCAACCACCAGTGGGGCTTCGATAAGCCGGTGTACATCCGGTACTTCACGATCATGAAGCTGGTCTTCACCGGCAAGGTGATCTCCTACGACCAACAGGTCAACGTGGACCACGAGCTTCTCCAGTACCTGCCGGTGACCGTCTCGCTCGCGATCGGCGCCGGCATCATCTGGCTGTCGACGGGGATCCTGTTCGGCGTGCTAAGCGCGTGGCGGGCCGGCCGGTGGCTCGACCGCGGGCTGACCGTGCTGGCGCTGATCGGCGTCTCGATGCCGGTGTTCTTCCTCGGCGCACTGATGTCCTATTACCTGGGCGACAAGTGGGGGATCCTGCCTGCCGGGGGCTACGTAAAGCTCCAGGATGACCCGGCGCAGTGGTTCGTGCACATGCTGATGCCGTGGTTCGCGCTGTCCGTGCTGTTCATCGGCGTGTACTCGCGCGTGCTGCGCTCGACGATCCTCGACACGGTCAACGACGACTACGTGCGAACAGCGCGGGCCAAGGGGCTTACCGAACGCCAGACGATGACGCGTCACGTGCTGCGCAACAGCCTGATCCCGATCGTGACGCTGTTCGGGCTCGACTTCGCGGCGGTGATCGGCGGCGGCGCGATCCTCACCGAGACCGTGTTCAACCTGCACGGGATCGGCCAGTACGCTGCCCAGTCCGTGGAGGCGCTCGACATTCCCCCGGTGCTCGTGATCACGCTGTTCGGCGCGTTCGTGGTCGTGATCATCGGCGCGTTCGTCGACATCCTCTACGCGTACCTCGATCCGCGGATCCGCTTGTGAGCTCGGGCGTGCAGACGCCCTCGGCGGACGGGTACCTGCTCGGCGTCGAGGATCTGAAGGTCTCGTTCCGGACCGAGGACGGCGTCGTCCGCGCGGTCGACGGGGTCTCGTTCGGGATAAAGCCCGGCGAGGTCGTGGCGATCGTCGGCGAGTCGGGCTCGGGGAAGTCGGTCACGGCGATGACGCTGATGGGGCTCACCCGCAGCCCCAACGCGACGTTCGAGGGGCGAGCGCTGTTCGACGGCCGTGACCTGATCAGCGCCACCGACGAGGAGCTGCGCAAGGTTCGCGGCGGGGGGATCGCGATGGTGTTCCAGGATCCGATGAGCTCGCTCGATCCCGTTCAGCGGATCGGAAAGCAGATCGTCGAGCAGATCCGAGCCCACGACAAGAACATCTCGAAGGCGCAGGCATACGACCGCGCCGCCGAGCTGATGGAGCGAGTCGGGGTACCTCGCGCGCGCGAGCGCCTGCGCTCATATCCGCACGAGTTCTCCGGCGGCATGCGCCAGCGCGTGATGATCGCGATGGCCCTCTCCAACGACCCCAGGCTGCTGCTCGCGGACGAGCCGACGACCGCGCTCGACGTCACGATCCAGGCGCAGATCCTCGACGAGCTGCGCCAGTTGCGGGACGCCACCGGGGCCGCGATCATCCTCGTGACCCACGACCTGGGCGTCGTCGCGGATATAGCGGACCGCATCGTCGTGATGTACGCGGGGCGCGTGGTCGAGCAGGGCACGCTCGACGAGATCTTCTATGACCCCCAGCACCCGTACACCTGGGGCCTGCTCGGTTCGATCGCGCGGATCGATCGCGACCGCTCCCAACGCCTGCCGGCGATCCCGGGGCTTCCCCCGTCGCTGTTGCGCCCGCCCGAGGGTTGTCATTTCCGCCCCCGGTGCCCGCACGCGTTCGATCGCTGCACACAGGTGCCCGAGCTGAAATCGCGGCTTGCGGACGCTCCGGACCACCTCGATCGCTGCTGGCTCGAGCCGGAGCGCAAGCGAGCGCTCCGCGTCGTCGGCGACCAGATCGGGCTCGCCAGTGAACAGGCGGTGATCTCGTGAGCGTCGACGGAAACGGCGATGTGATAGACGTCGAGGCCGCCGCCCAGGCGGACGGATCGAGCGCGCCTGACGGCACGCCGCTGCTCGCCGTCGACCACTTGCGCGTGCTGTTCCCGATCAAGGCGGGCACGGTGGTCAACCGCAAGATCGGCTACGTCCACGCCGTCGACGACGTGACGTTTGTGCTGAACGAAGGCGAGACGCTCGGGATCGTCGGCGAGTCAGGGTGCGGCAAGACGACCCTGATCCGTACGCTGGTACGGCTGGTCGACTCCACCGGCGGCACGATCCGATTCCGCGGCGCCGACATCACGAACGCCGACCGGAAGGACCTCCAGCCGATCCGGCGCGAGATGCAGATGGTCTTCCAGGATCCGCAGGCGTCGCTCAACCCGCGCAAGCGGATCAACCAGATCATCGCCACCCCGCTGCGGATCCGCGGCGTGCCAAAGGACCGGTTCGAGGCCGAGACCCGGGGCCTGCTCGACAAGGTCGGGCTCCAACCCGAGCATCTGAACCGCTTCCCGCACGAGTTCTCGGGCGGGCAGCGACAGCGCATCGGGATCGCCCGGGCGCTCGCGGTCGAGCCCAAGCTGATCCTGCTCGACGAGCCCGTCTCCGCGCTTGACGTGTCGATCCAGGCGCAGGTGATCAACCTGCTCGATAAGCTCCAGGACGACCTCCACCTGTCGTACGTCTTCGTGGCTCACGACCTCGGCGTGGTCCGCCACGTGTCGGACCGGATCATCGTCATGTACCTCGGCAAGCTGATGGAGATCTCGCCCGCCGAGGAGCTTTACACCAAGCCGATCCACCCGTACACCTCGGCGCTGCTCGGCGCGATCCCGATCCCCGACCCCAACGAGAACCGGGCGCGGGAACGGACGATGCTCACCGGCGAGCCGCCGAACCCGATCAACCCGCCCACCGGCTGCCGCTTCCACACGCGCTGCCCGTTCGCGACCGAGATCTGCAGTACGGCCGAGCCGCCGCTAACGCAGTACGCGAACGGCCACCTCGCCGCCTGCCACCATCCCCAGCACGTGACCGCGTCTGAGGTCGTGGGCGCCGTCCGGTCGGAGGCCAGCCCGCTCAGCGCCGGCGAAGACCGGCCTGTGACGTAAAGAAGCCCTATTCGGCGGGGCTTTCCGGCCCCTTCTGGCTAAGGGGTGAGGGTGGCTCAAGTAAGGGGTGGAGGGCCTTAAGCGGCTCCGTTCTCCCGATGTCAGGCGCAGCCTCTCAGTTCATCCTGATCGCAGTGGAAAAGCAGGATTCGATCGAGAGGAACGAGCAATGCATCCCAGCATCTCCCAAGCTATCGCCTCACAGCACATCGAGGACGCCCAGCGGGCCGCCCGCGAGCAACGGTGGGCGTCCGAGGTCACCAGCAAGCGTGGCTGGCGCCGTCGCGGCTTCTCGCGATACTTCCTTCATACGCGCGAGGGTCACATCAAGTCACTTCGTCGGGCGCACCGGGGAGCTCGCGGAGCTGGACCGCGCTTTACGTGAGGCCGTAGGTGAATGGCCGGTCGTGGTGCTGCTCGGCGGAGAGTCGGGCGTTGGCAAGACACGACTGGTACGGGAGTTCGAGCGGCGATCCTACGAGGAAGACGCGCTCGTGCTGCGCGGGGAGGCCGTCGAGGAGGCGGACGGTGAGCTCCCCTACGCGCCGCTAATAGGCGCGCTGAGGCCGCTGGTCCGGTCCCGGCATCCAGCGCTTGCGGCGCTCGGGCGGGGCAGCCGCGCGCAGCTGGCCGCGTTGCTTCCCGGGCTGGACGAGGAGATCGTGGCCTCGGACGGCACCGATCCGTCCGCCCAGGTCCGGCTGTTCGAGGGGCTGCTCGAACTGCTCGATCTGCTCAGCGAGGAGCAGCCGGTGGTCCTGGTCCTCGAGGACCTGCATTGGGCCGACCGCTCGACGCGCACGTTCGTCGATTTCCTGGCCCGCAGCCTGCGCCGGGAGCGAGTCGTGCTGGTGCTGACCTACAGAACTGACGAGATCCATCGCCGACACCCGCTGCGGGCGCTGCTGTCCGAGCTCGATCGCGTCGAGCGCGCGCGCCGGATCGAGCTGGAGCCGTTCGACCGCACCGAGCTGGCCGAGGTGCTCGCGGACATCCTCGGCGAGCCCCCGAGCGCCAAGCTGCTCGAGCGGCTGTTCGAGCGCAGCGAGGGCAACCCGCTCTACACCGAGGAGCTGCTCGCGGCCGGACTCGACGGCCGGGGCGCCGCTCCCCAGAGCCTGCGCGACGCGTTCATGCTGCGCATCGAACGGCTGTCCCCCGACGCCCAGGCGGCGGCTCGGGTGATCGCCGCCGGCCGGTCGCTGGACGAGCCGATGATCGCCGAGGTCAGCGGGATCGAGCCCGATGCGCTGCACCTGGCCCTGCGCGAGGCGGTCGCCGAGCAGGTGCTGGTCGCGTGCGAGCCGACCCGCCTGAGCTTCCGCCATGCGCTGCTGCGCGAGGCGCTGTACGACGACCTGCTCCCCGGCGAGCGCTCAGAGCTCCACCTGGCCCTCGCGCGGGCGTTCGAGGACCGCGCCGACTACGAGAACGACCGGGGCGTCGAGCTGGCCTCGGCGATCGCCCGCCACTACGCGACCGCGGGGGACCAGCCGGCCGCGCTGCGCGCGACCGTGCAGGCCGCGCTCGCTGCACGCGAGGTGCACGCGTACGGCGATGCCGCCGACCTCGCCGAGCGCGCGCTCGACCTGTGGCCGCGCGTCCCCGACGCGGACCAGATGATCCCGCTCGACCACGTCGAGCTGCTGGGGATCGCGGCGGCCGCACATGGAGTGGCTGGCGACCGTGGGCGTGCCGAGGTGCTGCTGACGCGCGCGCTGAAGGAGCTCGATCCGGACAGCGAGCCCCGGCGCTACGCCGAGCTCCTCGCCCGCCTTTCGCGGTCCCAGTGGTCGCTCAATCGGGGCGCG
>Ga0116216_10002779_pt1 | contig 11542 bp, 7 predicted proteins | sample Sb_taG_11_FD_89696 | JGI IMG/M metagenome (GOLD analysis project Ga0116216, IMG submission 89696) | Peat soil microbial communities from Weissenstadt, Germany - Sb_50d_3_AS metaG | ecosystem: Environmental > Terrestrial > Soil > Wetlands > Peat | place: Germany: Weissenstadt | collected 2010-09-21
GGGTCGCAGCGCGAGTCGGCGCTGTACTTCGACGAGATGGGCGATCAGAAGGTACCGGTCGGGTTCGGCCGGGACGGCCAGCCGGTATACGTCAACTTCGAGTTCGTGGACGGCACCCGGGGCGCCCACGTATCGATCTCCGGCGTGTCCGGCATCGCGACGAAGACGTCGTTCGCGCTGTTCCTGCTGCACTCGATCACCAACTGCGGCGTGCTGGCCGGCCAGGCGCATAACACCAAGGCGCTGATCTTCAGCGTCAAGGGCGAGGATCTGCTGTTCCTGGACTATGCCAACAGCAGGCTGACGCCCGAGCAGCGGGACAGGTACGCGGCACTCGGACTGCCCGCGGCACCGTTCGGCAACGTGCGGGTCTTCGCCCCGCCGCGCCGGGACGACCCGTCAGGCACGCCGGACGTGACCGCCCGCGACCGCGCGGTCAGCCCGTTCTACTGGACGCTCGCCGAGTTCTGCGCCGACGAGCTGCTGCCATTCGTCTTCGCCGACGCTGAGGATGAGCGCTCCCAGTACACGATGCTGATCGCGCAGGTGGCCGCGCGGCTGCGGCGGGACGCGATCGCTGACGGCACCGACGGGGCGATCCGGATCCGCGGCGTCGACCCGGCCCGGGACACCACCATCCGGACCTACAGCGACCTGGTTGACCTGCTTGAGGCGGAGCTCGGCGATGACGGCACCCGCGGATCGTGGGTGCCGGGAAGCGCCGTGACCGGCAGCATCAACGCGCTGCTGCGCAGGCTGCGATCCGCGGTCAGGCCGCTTTCCTCGGTCATCCGTGGCGATCTGGCGCACCGCGGCGAGCGTTCGATCACCACCTCCAAGGCCCAGGTGACCGTGGTGGACCTGCACAACCTGCCGGACCGGGCTCAGCGGTTCGTCGTCGGCGTCACGCTGCGGGGCGAGTTCGCCAGGAAGGAGCGCCAGGGAACGGCCAGGCCGCTGATGTTCGTGGTCCTTGACGAGCTGAACAAGTACGCGCCACGGGACGGGGACAGCCCGATCAAGCAGATCCTGCTTGACGTGGCCGAGCGGGGCCGGTCACTGGGGGTCATCCTGATCGGGGCGCAGCAGACGGCCAGCGAGGTGGAGCGGCGGGTGCTGGCGAACTGCGCGATCCGGGTTGCCGGGCGCCTCGACGCGGCCGAGGCCGAGCGCCCCGAGTACGGCTACCTGCCGCCCGCTCAGCGGCAGCGTGCCACGCTCGCGAAACCGGGCACGATGTTCATCGCCCAGCCCGACATCCCGGTGCCGCTGGCAGTGGACTTCCCGTTCCCCGCCTGGGCGACCCGGCCCAGCGAGAAAGGCGAATGGGCTGGTCACGACACCGGTCCCGTGGTTCCGGTCGATCCATTCTCGACGATCCCCGGCGCGCACGATGACCCCCCGCCGTTCTAGCAGCGGCGCTCCAGCCGCCCAACCGCACGGAGATCCGGCATGAAGATCCTGCATACCAGCGACTGGCATGTCGGCAAGGTGCTCAAGGGCCGGGACCGCCACGACGAGCATGCCGCCGTCCTGCGCAGCATCGTGGCGGCCGCGCGAGCCGAGGACGTCGACGTCGTCCTGATCGCCGGCGACCTGTTCGAGACCGCGGCGCCCAGCCCGAGGGCCCAGGGCCTGGTGGTCCGGACCTTGCTTGCCCTGCGCGAGCAGCGCCGCCTGGTCGTCGCGATCGCCGGCAATCACGACAACCAGAATCTGCTGGACGCGGTGTACCGGCCGGTGCTTGGCGAACTCGGCCTGCACTTGCTCGGCACGCCGAAGGCACCAGGTACCGGCGGCACCGTGGCGCTGCGCACCCGCGGCGGCGAGGCCGTCACCGTCGCGGCATTGCCGTTCCTATCCCACCGGTACGCGGTCCGCGCCGCCGAGGTGCTGCTGCACGAGACCGCCGAGCACACGCTCGACTACTCGCGCCGGTTCGCTGAGATCGTCCGGCTGCTCACCGACGGGTTCAGCGCCGACGGCGTCAACATCGTGCTGGCGCACGCCACGCTGCTCGGCGGGCGCCGCGGCGGCGGCGAGCGCGACGCGGCGACCAGCTTCGACTACGAACTGTCGGCCAGCATCTTCCCGGCCACCGCGCACTATGTCGCGCTAGGTCACCTGCACCGGCAGCAGGAGATCCCCGGGCCGTGCCCGATCTTCTACTCAGGCTCCCCGCTGGCCATTGACTTCGGCGAGGAGGGGAACGAGCCTGCCGCGCTGATCGTGACCGCGGCGCCCGGCATCCGCGCCGACGCCAGAAGTGTGCCGATCACCGGCGGGCGCCGGCTGCGAACCCTGCGCGGCAGCCTGGACCAGGTGATCGCCGAGGGTGAGCGGACAGGCGAGGATTATCTGCGGGTCGTGCTTGCCGAACCCGGCCGGGCTGGCCTGGGGGACCTGGTCAGGGAGAAGCTGCCCAACGCCCTCGAGGTGCTGCTCGATGACGCGCACCGGCCGCAGCCGGGCACCCGGGGCGGCGACCGGCCAAGCCGGATCGGCCGCGGCCCGCTTGAGCTGTTCGGCGACTATCTCGGCGAGCAGAACCTTGATGACCCGCGGATCCTGGCCATGTTCGCCGAGCTGCTCGACGAGATCACCGGCGAACCCGGTGACTCTGATCCGGGCAACGGCCCAGACAACGACCCGGGCAACGGCACCCAAGCCGCATCGGGCGGCGCGCCGGCGGTGGCGCGATGAGACCTGTGCGGCTGCTGCTTGACGGTTTCGGCTGCTACCGACTGCCGGCCGAGGCGGACTTCACCGGCGTTGACTTCTTCGCCCTAGTCGGACCGACCGGATCGGGAAAGAGCACCCTGATCGATGGCTTGTGCTTCGCGCTATACGGCACCGTCCCCCGGTGGGGCAAGGAGAACGCGATCGCGCAGGCGCTCGCGCCGTCGGCCAACGCGTGCCGCGTCTGCCTGGTCTTCGAGGCGGCCGGGAAGAGGTACGTCGCGATCAGGGAACTGACCCGTGACAAGAAGAACGTCGTGCACACCAAAGAGGCCAGGCTGGAGCTGCTCGATCCTGCGATCCCGCCGGACGCGCCGATCGCGGACATCCTCGCGGCGAGCATCGAGCAGCTCGCCGAGGGCCCCGACCAGGTCAAGTCCGGAGTTCAGGACATCCTCGGGCTGACCTACGAGCACTTCACCCAGTCCGTGTTGCTGCCCCAGGGCAGGTTCTCTGAGTTCCTGCACGCCAAGCCGAGCGAGCGCCAGGACCTCCTGGTGGAGCTGCTGGCGTTCGGCGTGTACGTCAAGGTCGGGCAGCGGGCCCGGGAGCGCGCCAGGCTGGCCGCCGAGCGGATGCAGGCCGCGCAGCGCGAACGCGACGAGCTGGCCGGCGCGACTGCCGAAGCGGAAGCGCTGGCTGCCGACCGCGTCGCGGCGCTGACCACGCTGACCGGCACCGTCGAGGAGAGACTGACTGCCCTGGCCGGGGTGACGGAGGAAGCGAAGGAAGCAGAGCGGCAGGCGCTCACGCTGCGCGAGGAGTCTGGCCTCCTGGCTGCTGTCCGGATCCCGGCGTCCGTTCCCGGCCTGGCCGGTCAGATCGCCGAGGCAGACCGGCTCGTCGCCGAGTGCCGGAAACGGCGCGAAGAAGCGGAACAGGCCGAGGCAGCCGCCGAGCGCGCAGCCGAGGCCCTGCCGGAGGCGGCCGCGATGGAGAGGCTCAGCCGGGCTTACGCCGAACACAAGGAGCTTGCCGCCCAGCTGGACGAGGACACCACCGTGCTGGCCGAGAAGCAAGCCGCCGAGCAGACCCGCGCGCTGGCCATGCACGCCGCCGAGCAGCAGGCCGAGCGGAGCAAGACCGCGCTGGCCGACGCGGAGCGGGCACACGCGGCCGTCGCCCTGGCCGGTGGCCTGCACGTCGGCGAGAACTGCCCGGTCTGCCTCCAGCTGGTCAGCGCCCTTCCGGACCACCCCGCGCCGGCCGATCTCGCCGCCGCGACCGCGGCCGCCCAGTCAGCGGTGACCGCGTTCAAGCAGGCGTCGCAGGCGCACGCCAGGGCGGCAGCGGCGGCCGCGGCGGCGTTCAGCACCGCTGAAGGCACCCGGCAGCGAATGGCGAAGGTCACCGCAGCGCTGGCCGGGGCAGCCAGCGAACCGGAGGTCATGGCGTCGCTGCAGGCGATCGCGGCCGCACAAGAGGCACTCAGCCAGGCGCGTAAGGAAGCGGCAGCCAGGCGGGCGGAGGCAACATCGGCGCAGACCGCACGCTCTGCCCTTGACGGAGCGGAACAAAAGGCACGCGCTGAACTGCACAGCCGCAGAGACTCGGTTGTTCCGCTTGGCGCCCCGCCGGTCAGCGACGCTGATCTGGCCGCTGCCTGGCAGACGCTCACCACCTGGGCAATGGCGCAGCAGGACGAGCGCGGCCGGCGTCAGCCGGAACTGGATGCGGCGGCATCCTCGCTCCGGCGGCGCGCTGCCGACGATGCCGCCGCGATCACCGGCCTGCTAGCCGGGCACGGCATCACCGGCCTGCCGGACCTGGCCCGCGCACCAGCCGCCGTGGCCGAGCACCGGGTCCGTGCCGAGCAGGACCTGGCGGCCGTCCGTCGCAGCCGCAAGAAGGCAGCCGAACTTGCGGCGCGAATCCGCTCCTGCCGCGAGCAGGAACAGGTCGCGACCAAGCTCGGCCAGTTGCTGCGGGCGACCTCGTTCGAGCGCTGGCTGTGCAGCGAAGCGCTCGACTCGCTGGTGCGAGAAGCCTCGGCCACGCTGATGGAACTGTCCGATGGCCAGTATCAGCTGGACCGGGACGACCGCAATGAGCTGATCGTCATCGACTACCAGGACGCCGGAGCCCGGCGCCCGGTGAACACCCTGTCAGGCGGCGAGACCTTCCAGGCGTCACTCGCCCTAGCGCTCGCGCTATCGCGCCAGGTCGTCGGACTCTCCGCCGGGATGCGCGACCTCAACTCCGTCTTCCTCGACGAGGGATTCGGCACCCTCGACGAGCACACCCTGGAGACCGTCGCTGCCACCCTGGAGCAGCTCGCGGCCGGCTCCGACCGCATGGTCGGCATCATCACCCATGTCGCCGCGCTCGCCGACCGCGTTCCGGTCCGGTTCGTCGTCAGCCGGGCCGGCGCCACGTCGGCGCTGCGGATGGAGCGGGCATGACAGCGCCGACCGGTCAGGCCCCATTCTCGTTCACGGTCGATACTTGGGATCCCGGCTACGGGCTGGCGTTCAGCGAGGATGCGGACGATGGCGCGCTCGATGAGTCGAGCGCCGAGCTCGACCTGGACCTGGAACTGCCGGCCGCTCAGTGGCATCCCATCGACCCTGACCGCTCCCCCAGGCTGCCGGCCACCGTGGCGTTCCTTGACGGGGTACGCCGGATCGACGCACGCGTCTGGGTACACGGCGGCGGCCCGCAGCCAGCGCCCGGGATCGCGGCATCCTTCGCCGCCGGGCTCGTGACCTGCAACGGGACGGCCACGATCGCGCAGGCCGCGATCGAACGCGGCCTGTTCACCGCCGCCGCTGAGGCAGCCGACATCACCACCAGGCACGGAAGTTATCCGGCCAGGTTCGCCGGCGGCGCGGGGCTTGACAAGCTCTCGCTCGCCCTGCAGCAGCGCCTGGCCGACCTTGAGGTACAGGTCGCGCTACGCTTCCGGGCCGAGAACCCAACCGCTGATGACCTGCTCGTGGTCGACGGACCGCTGCGCGGCCGTACCCACCTGGATCGCACCGTCGGCTACATCAAGACCCATCACGCCGCGTACCTTCCTGCCGAGCAGGCCGCCGTGATCGCCGCTTTGGCGCCAGGCCAGCGGACCCCGGCCTTCGCGATGGGCACCTCGTGGCGGCGGAGTTCCTGGTACCTGCAGCTACTCCAAACTCCCGGTGTGCCCTGGTCCGGCGTTGTCCGGCTCGAATGCTCGGCGGACCTGCCGCAACCTGAGGTCATCGCGCTGGCCGACCTGACCACCCGGATCCTCCCCCCGCTGGCCAGCGCACCGCACAAGGACCCTCGTGCGCCGCAGAACCTGGTGCCCATCGGCGGTCTCGAACGCGAGCTGCGGCACCGGCTCGGTGACCAGCAGCTGCTATACCGGGCACTGCGGTCGGCCGCCAGGCGGGCCTGACAAACCCCGACCGATTAGCCCGGACTGCCCCGACCGATTAGCCCGGACTGCCCCGACCGGTTAGCGCGCAGACTGAGCCTGACTGTTTAGCGCGCGGACTGACCATGACTGGTTGGCGCCGGTCAACCCTCCTGGCTAGCCTGGTCCAGCCTCGTCATCGCGCGAGCTCGCGGCTCCGTCGTCGTCGGCATCCCACAGCCACTGCGGCCACAGCTCCGCCGAGGACTTCTTCTTGGTCTCATCGACCGAGCGATCGATGCCAGCCTGGACCTGCAGCCGCTCCGTATCGTTCTTGATCAACACCAGGTCCCCAGGATCGACCGCCGTGCCAGGCACATCGGGCCGGATGGCGACCTGCCTTCCATCCCACCAAGGATCGCTGTCCTGCTGGTCCTTACCAGACACAGCGCGCTCTAAAAGGTCCTTAGCCCGGGAGCCCATAGTCGCCACCCTCTCTACGTTCGCACCCGCATCCCGGCCTGTCAACACTAATCGTTGGCGCCTCACTACTAAGAGTGCCCATGCCGATATTCATCTCGCCTCGTATTACCTTCTCTTTACCTTCTCTTTTACTTGATTGAAGTAGTACCTAGAACCTCCGATGACATCGCGCACCAACATCAGACTGCAGGTGACCGCCGCGACAGCTAGGACAAGTCAACCTATATCACTCTTAATAATGACATTATCAGCTATCTCAAGCGATATTCGACCGGGCAGGACTCGATTCGAATCAAGCAGATAGTAGAGAGCACCAATCAGCGACAACCCGACCGAGGACGCGAGTCCCAAATACGTCGTCAGCGAGGACCGCCGCAGATGCGACAAGTCCAGCCACGAGCCGATGATCAGGCTCGCGAATCCAGGCAGCGCAATGATGAGCGCCGGGATGTCCGAGCCTATTATTATCGGGGTGTGGCTCGCCGTCTGGTCGAGGCCGATTCGGGTCAACGCGAAGAAGCTGATTATTATCGCCGTCATCAGGGACGCAGTCGCACTGGCCCCGAGCGCGCCAGGCGGAATCTCGCGGAATTCGACCACCGACTTCAGCCGCTCGCGAACTCTCGAGTAGTTAGCACTTTGCCCGGATATCGCTGACCGCGGCGCGTGCGAGGCTCCCGCATCATCTGACTGTTGCCGTATATAGAGATGCATAGCGGGCCCGGCCGAATTGTAGTGCATGCGAACGTAAGGCTTGCTTGCGCCACGGCACAGGTCATCCTGGGTGAGCCGGACCTTCGAGTTCATCCGTTCAAGATGATGATCAAAGACGTATTGCAAGGGACCGGCGTCCATCTCCATGTGGTACGCCTCGACGTCAAGCGAGAATATATTCAATGGAATATCGTAGGTCAAATAACGCAGGCCGACCCGGCTACGCAGCCGACTCACTAGACTCAATGCCGAGCTGTCGACGGATATCTCCTGCTTGTAGGTCAGAACCATATGGCTGCCGATCGGGAGCGGGACCTCGGCGACAATCATGTAGTGATCCACCAACGATTCACAAAAATCCCGCAGGCGCCGCTTCCACTCGTCCGCGACTGGTAGCTCGCTGATCGAGCTCAGGAGAATGTCGATACTTTGAAGTTCCGCCGCGTCCTTCTTCTTCATCGGCCGCGGCGAGCAGATTGCCGTTACCAGGTTCGCTGCGACCCTGGATCTTACCTTGGCATCGTCCTCGGAGTACTTAGAATCCTTGGGCAGCACATCGATAATAATTGTCCTGATAACGTATGCGAGCAGCCCCCTAGTTTGATTATATGAAAGCGTCGGAATGTCATTCCCGTTCGAATCGGTAACCAGAAACCCATCCAGCAGGGTGCCCTTCTCAAGCACCGCAAGCGGAACCAGGATGACCTGATCCCGCTCCGCAGCCACCGACCGCTCCACCGGCGGCAAGGGCGCCGGGACCGGATCAAGCCGGTCGGCGCCTTGCTCAAGTGGTCGCTCCGGCTTCCGAAGCCGGAATATCTGCCGCGTGGCTAGCTGGAGCTGAGGAGCCTCGTCCTCTAGCGTTACCGTCTCGTTGATGCGCTCAAGATAGTGCGGACGGTCAATCATCATATTTATGAGCAGCTTCAGCGCATGGTTGTCATATGTTTTGACTACATTGTAATACGCTAAAGCGATCTCTTCCTTTGTCGGTGGCAGCGGGCGCGGTCGGCCGGGACCGGGTGGTGCTTTTATATCCGTCGTATGAAAGACGATCCACGCCAGGATCACGACGCAGACGAGCGCGATGATGCCTCGGACGATACTGACCCACAGCGCGCCATGTGACGTTGAGCCAATCGCCAAGGCACCACCGATGATCGCGACGAGCAAGGCGATCGCTGCCACGATGCCCAGGCGCTTTACGAGATACCTCGGCTCTGGCATAAATCCCCACCCTTCTGACCTAGGTCAGCCCCGCCACCCCTTCCTCGATCATAATTACTGAATCTAGTACAGAGGCGGCAGATGTTTTGGCCTAGTTACGTCCAAAGAGTGGTGTTCGAGTCGGCGCGCTGACGTTCCCAGCGCGGAACGCGATATCGCGCTATCGGCGGGCGCGTGGCTATTCGCGAACTCCTGGACGGCCGTCCGTCGCTCAGCCTGGCAGCAGTGATCGGCCGGTGGGGTCAGCCGGCACCGGGTCCACGAAACTTTGGAGCAGCTGCCCGGCGCTTGGCCTTCCGAGCTGTGGTCAACCGCCGGGCGGAGGGTCGGCCAGTACCGGATCTATGGCGCGGGCCCGGGCCGCACGAGCGTGTTCGGGCAGCCGACGCAGGACGTCGTTCGCCTCGGCGGCGTCGCGGTCCTGGATGCTCGCGGTCACCCGCCTGCCCGCGACGTCGAGTCGCACCGACGCGAGCCCGAGCCGTCGCTGGAGCGGGCCCTGGACCCAGCGGATGCTCTGCACCTTGTGCAACGGCACCCAGGTGGTCTTCCGGCACACCCGGCCGCGCGAAGCGACCACATAGCGGTCGTCACCGTCCCACCCCAGGAAGTGGTACGTCAACGGAGCTTTCCAGCGGGCGTTCCGTGGCGCCCGACGGGCCGGCTTCGGCGGCGCGGTCAGCAGCTCGCCGATCATCTGGTCCGCCTCCGCGCGCGATCCGACCGGGATCAGCGCGCGCAGTCGCCGCGCCTCCGACTGGTTCTCTCTTCGCTGCCGCGGTCCAGCGACATCGACCTCAAGCCGACACCAGCCGAACGCCCGCCACAGCAGGGGCTCGACCAGGCGCACCGCCTGAACGCGTCCAGGCCGAATGGTCTCGGCGGTGGTCTGCACCAGTCCTGACCGCAGCCGCAGGCCCTCGGGAGCCACCGCGACCACGGTGCCGAACTCGCCGTTGAACTGATGCCAGACCGCGAGCACGACTCCGAATGCTGGCGGCAGGAACGACGCGACGATGCCGGGCTGGCCGGTCAGCACTGCGACGGAGGCCATCGCGGCGATCACGACGGCCACGTATGCCCCGGCCCGGCTCAGCACGATCGCCCCGGCCAGCCGCCTGGACCGGACCCGGAAAAGCTGCCGCTCGGCCCCTCGGATCTCAACTGACTCCCCGGAGCGGCCGGCCATGCCGGGAAGCGTGCCCTGCCCGCCCGGAAGCGTGCCCTGCCCGCCCGGAAGCGCCACCTGCCCGCCCGGAAGCGCCACCTGCCCGCCCGGAAGCGCCACCTGCCCGCCCGCCGCCGCCGTCCCGGGTGCCCGGGTCATGGACAGCAGCCGTTCCCGAAGCTGCTCGGCGTCGGCGAGCCGCAGGCAAGCCAGGCGGCCTCCGGAGGAGTCGGCGCCTGCCATCCGCAACCGGATCTCAGCCAGCCCGAGCACTCGGGCCAGCCCGGTCTGGACCACATCGATTGCCTGAACCTGCGACAGCGGGAAGCGCAGCAACTGGCGCCGGATCAGGCCGGTGTCGATGCGCAGCACACCGTCAGCGACCTGCCAGCGGGTGACGAGCCAGCTGACCACGCCCGCGGCCAGCACTATTGCGATGACGACGAGGTTGATGACGAGGTCGCCGCCCGCCTGACTGCGGTTGGCGAAGATGACGCCGACCAGCAAGATGCCGATCGTCACTACATGACGACCGGTCCGGATGAGAGGCGACAGCGGGTGCAGCCGATGCCAGCCGGCCATGTCGGCCGTCGCTAACGGCGAGCCCGGCGGGCCGCTGGGCAGCCGGTTCGTCACAGCCCGGCCGCCAGCGACTCGCCAAGCTCGGCTAGCTGGTCGCGCAGCTTCGCTGCCTCCGCCCGGTCCAGGCCGGGGATGCGCGCGTCGCTGGCCGCGGCCGCGGTGTGCATCCGCACCGTGGCGAGTCCCAGGCTGCGCTCCACCGGGCCAGCGGTGACGTCGATGAACTGCATCCGGCCGTAAGGGATGACCGACAGGCGGCGAACCAGCACCCCGCGGCGAACCATCAGATCCTGATGTCGCTCGGCGTAGCCCCACGCGGCAACCCGGCGAGCCAGGAATCGCTCCCACAGCAGTCCGGCGATCACAAGCCCCAGTCCTAGACCGAGGCCGAGAGCGGCCGATGCCGTGCTCCCGGCCAGGCCGCCGATGAGCGCGGCCGGTATGGTCACCAGCCCGACCTGAATGCGCCTGGCACGCAGCAGGCGGGGCGATGGGTGCTGCCAGCGGATGCCGTCGTCACCGACTTCAGCCGGTGGACCCGGCTCGGCTACCGGCATTCGCCCGCTCCGGTCCTAGCGTCGCCAGCGCACACGGCGCGGGTCACGGGTAGCCCCCTTTGCTCCGGGATAGGACCTACTCGTCCTGCGATGACAGGCTACCGCCGGGAAAGACCTCCATTCCCCTGACTCCGGAGGCTGAGAGATGAGTCCGGACTGCTAGGAGATTGGCGGCAGGATCTGGTCGCTGGCCAGCACGGTGCGGAACACGTCACCGCGCTCGGCGACGCGGGGCAAGATGTTCCGGATCGTGAAGGCATCGGGTCGCAGCGAGGGATCGTCCAGCTCGTCCCATTCGATCGGAGCAGATACCGGAGCGCCCGCAGCGGCACGAGGACTATAGGGCGCGACGAGGGTTTTGTTATGCACGTTCTGGGTGTAATCGAGCCTGGCCAGGCCGGCTCGCTCGCGGACATCCCACTTCCAGCTGACCAGGTCAGGAACCACCGCGCCGATGGCACGGGAGAGCTGCTCTGCCCAGGCCCGAGTTTCGTCAAAGCCGGGCCCTGGCGCGATCGGCACCCAGATCTGGATGCCGCGCCGGCCGGTGACCTTGGGCTGTGCGCGCACCCGCAGGTGTTCCAGAGCGGTGCGGTGCAGCCGGGCCAGCAGCAGCACGTCCTCCCACGAGGTCGCTGAGCCTGGATCGATGTCGATCAGGGCGTAGCTGGGAAGGCGCTGGCTTTCGGTGCGCGCGGTCCACGCGTGCCATTCCAGGGCGCCGAAGTTGGCCGCCCA
>Ga0116216_10002780_pt1 | contig 11540 bp, 5 predicted proteins | sample Sb_taG_11_FD_89696 | JGI IMG/M metagenome (GOLD analysis project Ga0116216, IMG submission 89696) | Peat soil microbial communities from Weissenstadt, Germany - Sb_50d_3_AS metaG | ecosystem: Environmental > Terrestrial > Soil > Wetlands > Peat | place: Germany: Weissenstadt | collected 2010-09-21
CATCTGGCGCTGCACCCGGGCCAGCTTGTTGATCACCTCGACCATGTGCACCGGGATGCGGATGGTGCGGGCCTGGTCGGCCATGGCGCGGGTGATCGCCTGCCGGATCCACCAGGTGGCGTACGTGGAGAACTTGTAGCCCTTGGTGTAGTCGAACTTCTCCACCGCGCGGATCAGGCCCAGGTTGCCCTCCTGGATGAGGTCCAGGAACAGCATGCCGCGGCCGGTGTAGCGCTTGGCCAGCGACACCACCAGGCGGAGGTTGGCCTCGAGCAGGTGGTTCTTGGCCCGGGTGCCGTCCTCGGCGATCCACTCCAGGTCGATCCGCTGGTCGGTGGTCAGGCTCCGGCCGCCCTCGGCGAGCTTCTCCTCGGCGAACAGCCCGGCCTCGATCCGCTTGGCCAGCTCGACCTCTTGCTCGGCGTTGAGCAGCGGCACCTTGCCGATCTGCTTCAGGTAGTCCTTGACCGGGTCGGCGGTCGCGCCCGCCACGGCCACCTGAGCGGCCGGCAGGTCATCGTCGTCGTCGCCGAAGACCAGGATCTCCTCGTCCTCGCCGCCGGCGTCCGGGGTGATCTTGACCACGCGCGCGCCGGGCTCTCCGGGGCCTTCGGCCTCGGCGTCCGCCTCCGCGGCGGCCTCCGGCTCCACCCCTTCGAGCACGTCCACGCTGTCCGCGTCGGCGCCCTCCAGGTCGTCACCGGTCAGGTCATCGGCGGCCGACGCCACGTCGGCCAGATCGGGCTCGTCCAGGTCACCTTCGGCGAGCGCGGCCTGGATGTCAGCGTCGTCCGCGTCGAGGTCGGCGAATTCGACCTCGTCGTCGTCGAGATCCGCAGGTTCTAGATCTGCGGTGTCCAGATCGGCCGCGCCGTCCTTATCGAGATCCACCGCGGCCACGCTGGCGTCCGCGTCGGCGCGCACCTCGGAACCAGGCTCAGGCCCACCGGTGTTCCGGGGTCCAGGACCGGCCGGCCCACCCGGCACCGCCGCCTCATCCTCGACGGCCATGGGCTGCTGGCCCGACGTCCTGGGGCGCTTCCGCGCTGCGGAGTTAGCAGCGCTCACGACCACGGTCACCCCTTCCTTGGCTGGCTAGCTGCCGTTCGGACTGGTTCAACCCGCGTCTCTCCCACATCATCACCATAGGCGGCGGCCGGGAGTGACTTGTACGCCTCCGCCCGGGGAAGGGGGCAGGAAATTCGCGGGGGTCACGGCGGCCCTGCCGCAGGCCGGTGCATGACCAGCACGGTTACGTCATCGTCCTGCTCATGGCCGGCGAGCATCCGGTCGACGAGGTAGCGGAGCAGCCGCTCCGGGTGGGCGAGCAGTTCCTCATCGGCGCGTGCGGCCACCGCGGCCAGTTCTTCCAGACCGGCGTCCAGGCCGCGGTTCCTGTTCTCGACCAGGCCGTCGGAATAGAAGACCGCCGTGCTGCCGGGCCGCATGCTGAACGCGTGCTGCCGGCGCGGGCTGGCCCAGCCGAGCGGGGTGCCCGCCTCTACCTGGTCGAAGCGCGGCGGGCTGCCGCCCCCCAGCACCAGGGCGGGCAGGTGACCCGCGTTGCCGAGCAAGCCCTCGCCGGTCACCGGGTCGATGACCAGGTAGGCCACGGTGGTGACCTGCTCCTCCTCCTCGGTGGCGCTGAACAGCCGGTCGAGCCCGCCGAGGACGGCGGCTGGGCGTCCGTCGGTCAGCGCCAGCGCGCGCAGCGCGTTGCGCACCCGGCCCATCCCGGCCGCGGCGGTGAGCCCCTTGCCCATGACGTCGCCGACCGCCACCGCCAGCCGCTGGTCGGCGAGCCGGAAGGCGTCGTACCAGTCACCGCCGATCTCCATGTTCCGCGTGACGGGCAGGTACTTGGCCGTCAGGACCAGGCCCGGGACGCTCGGCAGCCGGTCGGGGAGCAGGCTGCGCTGCAGCGTCTCGGCCGTGGTGTGCTCGCGCTCGTACAGCCCGGCCCGCTCGACCGCCAGCTGGCACTGGCCGGCCAGCGCCTCCAGGAAGACCCGTTCCTCCTCGATGATCTTCCGCGGCCGGGAGAACGAGAACCGCAGCGCGCCCAGCGGCGCGCCCGCCGCCAGCAGCGGCAGGCCGACCCAGGAACGCTCGTCGGAGGTCGCCACGACGGTCGCGGGGTCGATCGCCAGCTCGCCCTCGAACTGCCTGCGCAGGTCCTCCGGGTCCTCGACCAGCACCGGCCGCCTCGTCGCGATCGCCCGGGTCATCACGCTCGGGGACTGCAGCGTCAGCGGGCCGCCGGCCGAGTCTGGCGCGCTGGCCAGCCCGTCCTGGTTGACCACCCGCAGCCGCGCGCCGTCGGGCTCCAGCAGCGCGACGGCCGAGCGCAGCGCGCCGATCGCGGTCCGGCCCACCTCGGTGATGACATCTACCACCTGCTCGACGGTGAGCGCCTCGGCCAGCATCGAGGTGGCCTGCTGCAGCCGCGCGGTGCGCAGCGCCGCGGCGGACAGCTGCTCGGTCAGCCGCCCGCGCATCTCCTCGGCCTCTCGCTGGCTGGTGACGTCGGTGCTGGCGCCGACCCACTCGACGATCCGGCCGTCCCGCTCGATCGGCACCGCCCGCACGTCGTAATGCCGGTACGAGCCCGACCTGGTGCGGATCCGGTAGCGGTCGTCGAACACCTTCCCGGTCCGGACGCACTGGCGCCAGTCGCGCTCGACCCGTTCCCGGTCCTCGGGGTGGATCGAGTCCAGCCAGCCGTGGCCGATGTAGTCCTCGGCCGACTGCCCGGTGATCCACCGCCATTCGGGTGAGTCTTCCGTCATCGCGCCGTCGGGGCCGGCCACCCAGACCACCTGGGCACCGGCCTGGACCAGCGAGCGGTAGCGCTCCTCGCTGCGCCGGATCTCCTCCTCGGCCGCGGCCCCGGCGCCGGAAGACAGCACCAGCCCCACGCCGACAATCTCCCCGTCCGGGTCGTGCACGGGGAACCAGGTCGCGGTCAAGGGGGGTCCGGGGGGATGGGTCCCCCCGGGCGCGGGGGGTTTCGGGGGGTCGTCCCCCCGAATCACAGAGTGCTCGGTGACCGGGAGGCCGTCGGCCAGCACCTTGCGCGCCGCGGCTTCGGCCCGGGCCGCCAGATCCTCCGGCCAGACCTCCGACGGGAGCTTGCCGGCGTGGTCTGCCTCGGGCTTCCCGACGATCTGGCCCAGCGCAGCGTTCACCCGGCGGAAGCGCAGGTCAGGCCCGAGAAACGCCAGGCCGACGGGCGCCTGGTGGATCAGGCTCTCCACTAGGTCGGCGTCAGACATATCTCGTTGCCTCGGGAGGGAAGTCTCTGTGCTCACACTGAACACCTGCGTACCGCGCCGGGGGCTGCCATGGGCGGCTCCTTCCCCGGGATCATCGTTCAAGCTGCCTATCAATTAAGCGTGCCACAGACCGGCAATTGGTGCGGCCTGGAAAGCGGATTCGCCGACAGCGAACGCCGTCTACCATGCACCTCAAGCGTATCCGCGTGTCGCGTGCCGTTTATGAGGCGAAATTACAGCGGGCATGACACCGTAGCATAGCGTCCGCATGTCCAGATCTGAGAGGCTATCAGGGTGAGCCCCCAGCGCCGCAGCAGCCAGACCCCGGGCGGCCCAGACCCCGGCAGGTCAGGCGACGGGCCGGGAGGCGGCCCGCGGGGCACGGACGTCCCGCCGCCCAACGCCCTGTTCGCCGAGATGCTGCGGGCGGCCCGCGAGCTGCTGGCCGTGCGCAGCCCGCTCGACGCGGAGCTCATGGTCAGCGAGCTGCTCGGGACGTGGTGGGGGCAGCGATCCTCCCGGACGGGAGGCCGGCGCGCCGCCACGGTCGAGCAGCTGGTCGGCGAGGGGCTGGTGGACTACGCGGCCGGCCAGCGCAGCCCGGCCGCGCTGGCCCTGCTGTCCGGCATCGCCTGCCTCGGCACCCCGCGGCAGGCGGCCAAGGCCGAACGCGCCGCCCTCGGCCTGATCGAGAGCGGCGTGCCGTGCCCCGGCTGGGCGGAGCACGTGGGCGCGGTGACCTGGGCCGAGTGCTATATCAACCCCGACCTCCTCGGCGACCAGGACGAGGTCATCTGCGTGTTCAGCTACGCCGGGGAAGAGCCGCACGCGCTGGTCACCGTCGTGAACTACAACGTCGACGGGATGATCCGGGACGGCTGGGTGACCTCGCGGGTGGACAAGCTGCTCGACCACTGCCGCGAGATGAGCGCCCAGCGCCGGGTTTCCAAGGGAGCCGAGGGCAGGCACGCGTTCCGGCAGGTCGACGCGGGACACGCGCGGCACCTGCTGGAGACCGCGCTGGCCGTGACCGACGGGGCCACGGATCCGCCGGTCAGCGACTCCTTCCCTTCCTACCACGCGTTCATCCGGGCGCGGATCAGGGCCCTGCCGCCCCAGCGCGGCCGCGGCATCTCCGGCGCGACCGGGCCGCGGCGGCAGACGTGGAGCCGGGACCGCCGGGCCATGCTCGCCGCCGAGTTCCTGGCCTCCGACGAGGCCGAGGACCTGTCCGACCGGGGTGCGGCCTCGCACTGCGCGGACCGGATCATCGACTACGGCTGCGACCGGGACTTCGGGCGCCCGCTGCGGATGAGCCCGGTCAAGGTGGAGACGTTCCTGCTCAACTGGCTGCCGCGCAAGGTCATGCTGTCCTTCGCCGAGCAGGACGCGATGCCGCACGTGCTCGCGGCCTGGGTGCGCTGGGCCGGCCGGCGGCGCGGGCTGGACGAGGCGGTGGTGAACGAGACCCTGGAGGCCGTGTTCAACTCGATGGGCATGTTCGCCGAGGCGTACCGTGATCCGGCGGAGTTCGGCCTGGATTACGTGCTGGTCCGGCGGCTGCTGCCGGACGGCGACCTGGAGGCCCTGCCACGGCGCGCGTTCGCCTTCCCGGTGCTGGAGGGCTGGCATTCCGGCACCGACCTGAGCAGCCTGGACCCCGCCGATCCGCGGGACCGGCGTGCCCTGCTGGCCGCCGACCACGCCACGCCGGCGCCCGGCGGGGTCGGCCGGCACATCGAGCGGCACCTGGTGCTGGCCGACCGGCTCTGGCGCGGCGACCCGCCCGAGCTGTGGGAGGCGGCCCAGCGGCTGCTCGACGCCGGCCAGGACCGGCACCTGGTCCTGCACGCGCTGATGGCCGTGCTCGAACACGCCAGCGGGGACGAGGCCGCGCTGGTCGCGGTGCTGCGCGAACTCGACGCCGGCGAGGGCTAGATCCGGGGCCCCCGCGAGCCAAAGGGCGCGCCGCCGCCTGGACTGAGGAGCGACGAAGGAGCGACGAGGGAAGGCGGCGGGTCAAGAGCGCCCGGAGGCGAGCGGGAAAGCAGAGCACCACGCCCCGTTCGGTATCAAAATAATCCGTAACCGCCGCCGCCCGGGGTCTCGATGACGAAGACGTCGCCGGCGCGGACCTGGACCGAATCACAGCCGCGCAGCGAGGTGACCGTACCGTCCGGGTGCTCGATCCAGTGCCGGCCCAGGGCGCCGGGCTGACCGCCGGCCATGCCGAACGCGGGGACGCGGCGGTGGCCGGTCAGCGTGCTGACGGTCATCGGCTCGTTGAACCGGAGCCGGCGGACGCCGCCGTTCCCGCCGTGCCAGCGGCCCGCGCCGCCGCTGCCGGGCCGGATCCGGTAGGACTCGAGCAGGACCGGGTAGCGCCACTCGAGGACCTCGGGGTCGGTGAGGCGGGAGTTGGTCATCTTGGTCTGCACGACGTCGGTGCCGTCGAAGCCGTCGCCCGCGCCGGAGCCGCTGGCCACCGTCTCGTAGTACTGGTAGCGGTCGTTCCCGAACGTCACGTTGTTCATCGTCCCGGACCCCTCGGCCATCACCCCCAGCGCGGCGTACAGCGCGCCGGTGACGATCTGGGAGGTCTCCACGTTGCCCGCGGCCACGGCCGCCGGGTACCGCGGGGACAGCATGGTGTGCTCGGGGATGATCACGGTGAGCGGCTGCAGGCAGCCGGAGTTGAGCGGGATGTCGTCGTCGACCAGGGTGCGGAACACGTAGAGCACGGCCGCCATGGCCACGCTGGACGGGGCGTTGAAGTTGTCATCCAGCTGGCCGGACGTGCCGGTGAAGTCGATCTCGGCGGTGCGTTGCCCCGGGTCGACGCGGACCGCGACGCGGATCTTGGCGCCGTTGTCGAGCTCGTAGGTGTACTGGCCGTCGTGCAGGGCGGTGATGACGCGCCGGACCGACTCGGCGGCGTTCTCCTGGACGTGGGCCATGTAGGCCCGCACCACGTCCAGCCCGAAGTGCTCCACCATGGCGCGGAGCTCGGAGATGCCCTTCTCGTTCGCGGCGATCTGGGCGCGCAGGTCGGCCAGGTTCGTCGCCGGGTCGCGGGAGGGGTATTCGGCGGTTTCCAGGAGCTTGATGGTCTCCGCCTCGCGGAGCCTGGAGTCCTGGACGAGCAGCCAGTTGTCGATCAGCACCCCCTCCTCCTCGACCCGGGTGCTGGCGCTGGGCATGGACCCGGGCGAGATCCCCCCGATCTCGGCGTGATGCCCCCGCGAGGCCACGTAGAACCAGATCCCGTCCTGGTCCGGGGCGAAGACGGGAGTGACGACGGTGATGTCTGGGATGTGGGTGCCGCCGTGGTACGGGTCGTTGAGGACGTAGACGTCGCCGCGGCGGAGGTTTGGGTTGCGCTTGATCACCATCTTGATGGACTCGCCCATGGAGCCGAGGTGGACCGGCATGTGCGGGGCGTTGGCGATCAGGCCGCCCTCGGCGTCGAAGACCGCGCAGGAGAAGTCCAGCCGCTCCTTGATGTTGACCGACTGCGCGGTGGCCTGCAGGCGCACGCCCATCTGCTCGGCGACCGACATGAACAGGTTGTTGAAGATCTCCAGCAGCACCGGGTCCGCTCCGGTGGTGACCCCGGCCCGGTCCGGCCGGGCGGTGACGCGCTCCAGCAGCAGGTCGCCGCGGCCGGTCACCACGGCGCGCCAGCCGGGCTCGACCACCGTGGTGGCCAGGTCCTCGGCGATGATGGCCGGGCCGCCGACCTGGTGGCCGGGCTTCAGGGTGGCGCGCCGGAACAGGTCCACTTCGGCCCAGGCCCCGGCGGTGAACATGCGGACGCGCGCGGGCTGGGCGCCGTCTTCTGGGACCGAACGGGCCATCGTGTCAGCGGCTTGGTCTTCCTGCGCGCCGGTCACCTCGACGGACACGGCCTCGGCGATGATCGTCTTGCCGGGCATGAGGAAGGAGAACCGCCGGGCGTACTCGGCCTCGAACGCGGCCGTCATCTCGGCCAGCGAGCCGACCGGGACGATGACCGCGGTGTCGGTGCCCTCGTAGCGCAGGTGTGCGCGGTGCGCGGCACGGATCCGGGTTTCCGCTACTCCTTCGGCCCGCACCTCGGTGCGCGCGTCGTGCTCGAGCGGCCGGAGGGTCTGCGGCAGCGCGGCGATCAGGGCGGCGTCCAGCGGGGCCTCGACGGCCCGCTCGCGCATCGCGACGATGTCGGCGAGCCCGATCCCGTAGGCGGACAGCACCCCGGCCAGGGGATGGATCAGCACCTTGGACATGCCCAGCGCGTCGGCGACGGCGCAGGCGTGCTGGCCGCCCGCGCCGCCGAAGACGTTCAGGACGTACTCGGTGACGTCGTAGCCGCGCTGCACCGAGATCTTCTTGATCGCGTTGGCCATGTTGGCCACGGCGATCTCGGCGAAGCCGGCCGCGACCTGCTCGGGTCCGCGGCGGTCGCCGGTGGCCTCGGTGATCTGCCGGGCGAGCCCGGCGAACGCCGCGGTGGTGGTCCCGGCGTCGAGCGGCTGGTCGCCGGCCGGGCCGAAAACGTGCGGGAAGTAGGCGGGCTGGATCCGGCCGAGCAGGACGTTGGCGTCGGTCAGGGTGAGCGGGCCGCCGTTGCGGTAGCAGGCGGGCCCGGGATCGGCCCCCGCGGAGTCCGGCCCGACCCGGTACCGGCTGCCGTCGAAGTGCAGCACCGAGCCGCCGCCCGCGGCCACGGTGTGGATGGACAGCATCGGGGCCCGCATCCGGACCCCGGCGACCTGGGTCTCGTACTCGCGCTCGAAGCTCCCCGCGTAGTGCGACACGTCGGTCGACGTGCCGCCCATATCGAACCCGATGACCTTGGTGAAGCCGGCGTTGCGCGCGGTCCGGGCCATGCCCACGATGCCGCCGGCCGGGCCGGACAGGATGGAGTCCTTGCCGCGGAAGCCGGCCGCGTCGGTCAGGCCGCCGTTGGACTGCATGAACAGCAGCTTGACGTGCTCGAGCTCGCCTGCGACCTCGGTCACGTAGCGGCGCAAGATGGGTGACAGGTAGGCGTCCACCACCGTGGTGTCGCCCCGGGAGACCAGCTTCATCAGCGGGCTGGTCCGGTGCGACTCCGACACCTGGGTGAAGCCCGCCGCACGGGCCAGGGCGCCGATCGTTTCTTCATGGCCGGGGTAACGGTAGCCGTGCATGCAGACGACGGCCACCGACCGGAAGCCGTCGCCGTAGGCGGTCGCGAGGCCTTGCCGGATCGCGTCCTCGTCCAGCGGGGTGAGGACCTCGCCGTGGGCGGTTATCCGCTCGTCGGCTTCGATGACCCGGTCATAGAGGAGTTGAGGCAGTTCGATCCGGCGGTCGAAGATCCGCGGCCGGTTCTGGTAGGCGATGCGCAGGGCGTCGGCGAAACCCCGGGTGATGACCAGGACGGTGGGTTCGCCCTGGCGCTCGAGCAGCGCGTTGGTGGCCACCGTGGTGCCGAGCCTGACCTGCCTGATGCTGTCCGCGGGGATCGGCTGGCCGGGTTCCAGCTCGAGCAGTTGCCTGATGCCGGCCACCGCGGCGTCCCGGTAGGCGCGGGGATTATCGGAGAGCAGCTTGTGCGCGATCAGCCGCCCGTCGGGCCGCCGGGCGACGATGTCGGTGAACGTGCCGCCCCGGTCGATCCAGAATTCCCACCGTCCATCCACCCGACGAGCGTAGCTACCCCTGGTCAGGGACCGTGCCCAGGGGATCCAGTTCGCGGTAGGCGGTCTCCACGTCCGCGGCGGTCAGCGTGGTCAGGTCCGCGGAGGTGGCCTGCTCGCCCAGGCGTACCACCCGGACGTCCCGGCAGGCGCAGGCCCGTTCGAACAGGGACCGGGCGAACCGGCCGTTGCCGAGCTCGTCGATCCGGTCTGCCGCGCAGGCGGGCGCGAAGATCCTGGCCAGGACGTCGGTGGCTTGCGCCTCGAACGTGTCGCCCGCCTGCTCGGCCAGCAGGACCGCGATGCGGACCAGGTCGTCGGGCTGATAGCTGGGGAACGTGACCCGGGTGCTGAACCGCGAGGCCAGGCCGGGGTTGCTGCGCAGGAACCGGTCCATGTCGTCCGGGTAGCCGGCCAGCACGATGACCAGCCGGTCGCGGTCGTCCTCGGCCCGCTTGAGCAGGGTCTGGACCGCCTCGGCGCCGAACGCGTCCCCGCCGGTATACCCGTCGTTGTGCAGCGAGTACGCCTCGTCGATGAACAGCACGCCGCCCATGGCCGAGTCGACGAGCCGGTTGGTCTTGATCGCGGTCGAGCCGAGGTGCTCCCCCACCAGGTCGGCCCGGCGCGCCTCGACCACCTCGGGCCGCACCAGCAGCCCGTAGGCCGCGAAGATGCGGCTGAGAATGCGGGCCACCGTGGTCTTGCCCGTGCCGGGCGGCCCGGTGAACACGAAGTGCCTGACGGGCGGCTGGCTGATCAGCCCGCGGGCGTCCCGCAGCCTGGCCACGCGGAGCTGAGCCGCGATCGCGCGGACCTGCTGCTTGACCGGCTCCAGGCCGACCAGCTCGTTGAGCTCGGCGATGGCGCTTTCCACCGTGGGCGTTTCCTCATAGCCGCGCAGGCGTGAGGTCAGCTCGGAGTAGGCTTCCTCCAGGTCACCGCCCCGGATCGTCACCAGGTCTTCCGGTGCGGGCTCGCCGGTGTTCCGCATCACCCGCACGTCGCGGGCCTGGCCCGCCTTCTCCAGCAGGCTGCGGACGAACCGGCCGTTGCCCAGCTCGTCGGCGATCCGGCGGCGGGCCACCTCCTCGAACCTGCGGTACAGCACCGGCCGTGCGTCCGGGTCGAGCTTCTCGCCGTGCCGTTCCAGGGCGTACTCGGACAGCTTCAGCATTTCGCCCGGCGAGTAGCTCGGGAACTTCAGCCGGGTAGCGAACCGCGAGGCCAGGCCCGGGTTGGAGGCCAGGAACGTCTCCATCTGCTTCTCGTACCCGGCGAGGATGATGATCAGATGCTCCCGGTCGTCTTCGGCGCGCTTCAGCAGCGCCTGGACCGCCTCGGCGCCGAACCGGTCAGCCTGGCCGTCGCCCTCGTTGACCAGGCTGTACGCCTCGTCGATGAACAGCACCCCGCCGAATGCGGAATCGACCAGCTCGTTGGTCTTGATCGCGGTCGCGCCGAGGTACTCGCCGACCAGGTCGGCCCGGTGCGCCTCGATCACCTCGGGCCTGTCCAGCAGGCCGAAGGCGTAGAAGATCTTGGCCAGCACCCGGGCCACGGTGGTCTTGCCGGTGCCCGGCGGGCCGAGGAAGACGAAGTGCCGCATCGGCCGGTCGGTGGTGTAGCCGGCCAGCGCACGCCGGCGCGCCGCCTCGATCGAGTCGTGGATCGACCGGACCTGCTCCTTGACCTGCGTCAGCCCGATCATGGCGTCGAGCTCGGCCATGGCGTCCTCGACCGAGATATGCGGCTGAGGCCGCGGCGCGCCGGCCAGGTGGTCGCGGACGGCGTGTTCGGCGTAGGGCTGCGCGGCGGCCCGGGCCGGGACGCTGTAGGCCGGGGCACCGGAGTGGCCCGCGAAGCGCCCGCCGGGTACGCCGGAGCGGACGTGCCCGCGGGGACCGGCCGGCCGGGGTACCGGTCGCCGGAGGCGGTACCGGGCCTGCGGGCCTGGCTTCCCGGGGTTCTTGGGTCCACGCCGTCCGGGCCGTACATCCGCTCGTCCTGGACGACCTTGGCCAGCCGCCAGCCGAGGATGGCCAACGCGATGAGGATGGCCGCGACCACGCCGATGAGCGGCTGGTGCGGCCACAACCGCAGCAGGATGAAGCCGGCCGGGATCGACCAGAGCATGGCCCAGGCCGTGCTGCGGCACGGCACGTACACGCGGGCCAGCCTTTTCGTGCTGGCGAGCCAGGCCACCGCGAACGGGAGGATCAGCAGCGGGATCGACCAGGCCCGGTAGACGTGGGCGAAGATCGCGACCGGGAAGACCCAGGTGGCGGTGGCGTAAGCGGCCGCCCGGCTGGGCCGCTTCTGGGCCACGGCCACGGCGGAGCTCAGCAGGGCAAACGGCAGCAGGAACGGCCACAAGACGAGGGCGGCGGCGACCAGGATGACCTTGATGACCAGGGGCGCCTTGCCCACCCAGCGCATCATCCGGGTAGGCCAGCTTGGCTTGTCTTGCGCGGCGGGCTGGGCCCGGTCGTGTGGCAGCATCTCGCTTCTTCGTCCCTAAATCCCTGCCTCGCGCACTCTTTCCGGCGGCGCCCGCACCCGGTTGCCGGACAGTCGTATGTCCTTGTATAGCGCATCACCC
>Ga0116216_10002787_pt1 | contig 11524 bp, 5 predicted proteins | sample Sb_taG_11_FD_89696 | JGI IMG/M metagenome (GOLD analysis project Ga0116216, IMG submission 89696) | Peat soil microbial communities from Weissenstadt, Germany - Sb_50d_3_AS metaG | ecosystem: Environmental > Terrestrial > Soil > Wetlands > Peat | place: Germany: Weissenstadt | collected 2010-09-21
GTGTACGTCACGGATGAAGTCAACCATCGGGTTGTCGAGCTGAACTCCTCCGGCGCTTTCGTGGAGGCGATCGGATGGGGCGTAACCAACGGTAAAAACGAATTTGAGATCTGCAAAAAGGGGAGCTTCACGTGTCAGGCCGGGATTGCCGGGGCGGGTGCAGGTCAGTTCAACGGGCCGAAGGGAATAACCGTGGACTCCAGCGGCAACCTGTGGGTCGCAGACGCCGGCAACAGCCGGATTCAAGAGTACAACTCCGGAGGCGAATATCTGCAAGAGTTTGGGAGCGAAGGCTCGGGGCAATTGCAGTTCAAGACCCCGCTCGGCATTGTGTTCGACAGCGGCAATCTGTACGTCGCCGAACGTGACAACAACAGAGTGCAGGAGATCTCGACCGCGGGCAAATACCTCTCTCAGTTCGGCAAAGAAGGCACCGGCAACGGCGAATTCAAATCACCGCGAGGGATCGCTGCCGATCCAATGACGGGGAATCTGTACGTGGCGGACAGCGGCAATAATCGCGTGCAGGAGTTGAACACATCTGGGAAAATGATCGCAAAGTTCGGCTCGGCCGGCTCGGGGGCCGGTCAGTTCTCTGAATCGAGGGGTGTCGCGGTTAGCGGCTCCGGCGGAATATACGTCACCGATGGCAGCAATAGCCGGGTTGAGGAGTGGACGCGCCCGGCGTGGCTGCCGACGCTGAGTGAAGGCTCGCTCAAAAATATCACCTCGGCCTATGCCTACAAGGCGGTCGAAGAGGAAGGCAGCACGGTGGTTGAGCCTACCGAGGAGCTCGCTCCGGCGCCGTCCGGCGTGACCTGCGTCGGAAAAGAAGCCGAAGTCGAACCCAAGTATCTGACCAAGGGGTGCCGCGGGCTCACGTTCGAATATCCCGAAAAAACTACCGCCACCGGCGAAAAAGAAACCCAGTGGGGCAACTACGCCGGCCACCTGGCGAAGGTGTACTTCCACGCGTGGGATCCGTCGAAAGGGGCGATGGGCGAACCCGTCGTGGCGCAGTACGCCTACGACGCGAAAGGACGCCTGCGGGCAGAGTGGGACCCGCGCATCGAAACCAGCACCGCTTGCGGCAAAACCTGCTCCGCGCTGAAGAGCGCCTACGGATACGACACCGAAGGGCATGTAACCGCGATCACTCCGCCCGGCCAGCAGCCGTGGGCGATGACGTACGGGACGCTCGCGGGAGACGCCAACGCGGGGCGGTTGCTGAAGGTGACGCAGGCTCACCCCAAAGCAAGCGAATCGGAAGCTGAAGTCAAGGCCAAGCTCAAAGAACAGAAGGAACAAACGACAGACTCCGTGGCTCCGAAACTGTCGGGTACCGCGGTCGCCGGGGTCACGATGGGCGTTACCAGCGGGACGTGGAGTAACAGCCCGGTGGTGTATGACTACCAGTGGGAGGACTGCACGGCTAAAGAATGCACGCCGATCTTGGGAGCGACGAATCCCAACTACAAGGTCGCCGAAAGCGACGTCGGTCACACCCTGATAGCTAAGGTCACCGCGACGAACAGCGCCGGGTCGGTCCTCGCCGAAACGTTGCCCAGCAGTGTCGTGGCGAGCTCCGGCACGAAAACGGAAGGCACTCACTACAATCCCGAACCGGGCTCGACGATTGAGTACCGCGTGCCGGTCTCGGGCAGTGGCGCTCCCTACCAGCTGAGCTCCACGGAAACCGCGAAATGGGCGCAGAAAGACAACCCCACGGAAGCCGTGGCCATCTTCCCCCCAGACGAACCGCAGGGGTGGCCGGCGACCAAATATACGCGCGCGACGATCGACTACATGGACGAACAGGGGCGGACGGTCAACACCGCCTCGCCGACCGGTGGGATCTCCACGGCGGAATACAACGAAGTGAACGAGGTGACGCGCACGCTCAGCGCGGACGACCGCGCTCAGGCGTTGAAAGAAAGCAAACCGGCCGAAGTCGCGGAAAAGCTCGATACCAAAACCGAATACAGCCCGGAAGGCAATCAGGTTGTCAAAGTCCTCGGCCCCGAACACAAGGTCAAATTGGCGAGCGGCGCGGAAGCGCAGGCGCGTGCCGTGACGCACGACTACTACAACGAAGGCGCCAAAGAAGCCGAAGAAAAGAACAAAGAAACGTATAACCTCGTAACCAAGGCGACCGAAGGCGCGCTGCTCTCCAGCGGCAAAGAAGAAGACAAGCGGGAAACGGTCGACTCGTACAGCGGTCAGGCGGACCTCGGCTGGACGCTGCGCAAGCCGACCTCGGTGACGAGGGAACCGAGCGGGTTGGATCTGACGACCACGACGGTGTATGAGGAACAGGAAAACGCCAAAAAAGAAAAGGAAAGCAACGGCAGCGTTGTGGAAACGATCTCGCCGATGGGCAACGCGGCCAACCCGCCGCCATCTTATGAATACGCGTTCGGCAAGCTAGGCATCGGCAAAGAAGAATTCGAGCATCCAGACGGCAATGCCGTGGACTCGAGCGGGAACATATGGGTTGCCGACTCGTATGAGCACTTCGTCGAGAAGTACTCAAGCGCGGGCAAATGGCTGGCCGCATACGGACAAGTCGGCGAAGAAGTGCAGTTCTCCTCAGCCGTTGGAATCGCGATAAACCAGAGCACGGGGAACGTATACGTTGCCGACAAGGGGAACAACCGCGTGGAGGAGATGACGTCCGCCGGCAAACTGGTGCACACGCTGGGCACCGGCACGGCCGGCTCCGCCGCCGGCCAGCTTGACGAACCGTGGGGAGTCGGTCTGGACGCCAAAGGCAACGCGTGGGTTGCCGATCGCGCCAACCACCGCATCGACGAGTTCAACGAAGAAGGCAAATTCGTCGAGGCCATCGGCTGGGGCGTCAGCAGCGGGGAAGGCAAACTCCAGATATGCACGACAACCTGCAAAGCCGGGGTCAGCGGATCGGGCGAAGGCGAGCTCGCCGCGCCGGCTTATGTGGCCGTGTCGAAAGACAACATCTTCGTCAGCGACAAGACGAACGGTCACATCGTTGAGCTCAATGAAAAACTCGAATTCGTTCGGAACATTGGCAGTTCCGGCAGCAATCCCGGACAGCTGAGCGAACCCGGCGGGATCTCGTTCGACTCGACGGGCGATGTCTACGTGGCCGACAGCGGCAACAATCGCGTCGACGAGTTCTCCTCTGCGGGTACCCCGATCAGGTCGTTCGGGACGTCGGGCTCGGGCGCCGGGCAGTTCTCCGAACCGGAAGGCATCACAGTCACGGCCACAGGCGAGATCTACGTCACCGATACGAAGAACGATCGCGTCGAGGCGTGGAACCTCAGCAGCGCGGCAGCGCATACCGCTCGGACGATCTACTACTCCTCAGAAGCCAACGGAAAACACGAAAACTGCGGTAAACACCCGGAATGGGCGAACCTCGTGTGCCAGACCGAACCGGTCTCACAGCCCGCGGACCTGCCCACCTTGCCGGTCAGCACCGTCACCTACAACGTGTGGGACGAGGTGGAAAAGACCGAAGAAAAGTTCAAACGACTGAACGGGGAAGGCAAAGAAGAAACGGTCACGCGCACCAAGAAGCAGGCCTACGACCCGGCTGGGCGCGCGGAAACCAGTGAAGAGACGGTGTCGCCCGTGACCGACACCGCGCTACCGAAGGTGACGAACGAATACAACACGGAAACGGGTACGGTTGACAAGCAGAGCGCGACGATCTCGGGGAAAGCCAAGACGGTCACGAGAAAGGACAACACGCTCGGGCAACAGGTCGAATACACCGACGCCGAAGGCAACGTCGCGAAGTATGTCTACGAAGAAGGCGGCGACGGCCGCTTGGAGGAAATCAGCGAAGGCAAGGGCGAAGAAGCGAAGAGCAGCCAGGCCTTCTCCTACAACGCGACGACCGGCTTCATGGAAAAGCTCGCGAACGCGCAGGGGACGAATCTGCTGACGTTCACGGCGTCCTACGACGTCGAAGGCAAGATGACGGGCGAGGTCTATCCGAACGGGATGTGCGCTAACACCGCGTACAGCTCTGTGGGGGCCGTGACGAGCATCGAATACCTCAAGCCGAAAACGTGCACAGAAAACAAGACGGTGTGGTTCAGTGACAGCATCGTGCCGTCGATCCACGGCGAAACACTGCAGCAGACGAGCACACTGGCAAAAGAGAATTATGCCTACGACAACGCCACGCGCCTGCTCGAAGTCCAGGAAACACCCGCGGGCAAAGGCTGCAAAACACGCCTGTACTCCTACGACGAAGAATCCAACCGGACGCTCGAGGTACAGAGGGAATCGAGCACCGAAACGTGCGCGAGCGAAGGCGGAACCACTCAGTATCACGCCTACGACACCGCCAACCGGTTGACAGACAGCGGCCTGGAATACGAAGTGTTCGGCAACACGACCAAGCTGCCGACAGCCGACGCCGAACATGAAATCCTCAGCACGTACTACGTGGACAACCAAGTCGCCAGCCAGGAACAGAACGAACAGCTGCTCAAATACACCTACGACCCGTCAGGCCGCACAATGGAAACGGTCACCGAAAACAAAAAAGCCAAAACGAAAACAACGACGATCACCCACTATGCGGGTCCGGGCAACGCGCTCACATGGACGAGCGAAGGCAGTGAAAAATGGACACGCAACATCCCCGGCATCGACGGCGCGCTCGACGCGATCCAGGAAGCCGGCAAAACACCGGTCCTGCAGCTGCACGACCTGCAGGGCAACATCGTGGGAACGGTCGGGGACAGCGAAAGCGAAACAAAACTGCTGAGTACGTACAACTCGACCGAATTCGGCGTGCCCCAGCCGGGGACCACACCACCGAAGTATTCGTGGCTTGGGGCCATAGGGCTATCGAGCGAACCCTCGCAGGGAGCCGGATCGGCGGCCCAGAGCGGGGCCGCATATGTGCCTCAGGGCGCACGCAGCCTGCAGACGGCGGCGGTCGTGCCGCCCGGTGCGTTCCCCGACGGGAAGGGCACAGGCTCGCAGTACGACTCCGAAATCCCTGGGTGGTACATCAATCTATCGAGCGAGGAGTCGGCTAACACGGTTGCCGAATATGCGGCAAAACAGAAGGCGCAGGAAGAAGAAGCGGCACGAGATGCCGCCAACCAAAGAGAACTGGAAGAACAGGAGCTACAGGCGGCATTTGCGGCGTGTAAAGCAAACTCCGTATTCTGCGGAATAGTTTACATGGTGACCGGGAAAAGTAACCTCGAAGGCGGTGGCGCATCGGAGCCGCTTGGTGGCTCCGGCAGTTTCGTATGCGAAGATGCAGCTGAAACTGGGCAGGAAGTCGAGGGGTGCGGTGGGGGAGGCGGAGGGTCGGCGCCTGGCGGTGGCGACGGGGCTCGATACATCATCTGTCATTATCACGAATTGAACAGCGACCCAAGTCAGGGCTGCTGCAAGAAAGGCAAACAAGTTGCTTCAAACACACCAGGAAGCGAAGTATGCGACTTGCCTATTGGAGGTCCTCATCCACCAGGCGTGGGGCCTGCATATCCCCCAAAGAGGTATCCCGCACCGTTTTGCCCTCCGGGTACAGAACCAAATGTCACTTATTTCACCGGTAAAATAGGTTGCATCCCTGAAGGTAGCGCCCCGTAGCCAGATGTATGAGTCGCTGGCCGCGGACACGGTGGCACGAGTCGCCGTTCGTCGGGGCCAATGTGTACGGTGACCGATTCGACCGACCATCGCTCAAGAGTGTTCAGTGAAAATACGAATACATGACACCCACGATTTGGGGGACAGGCTGATGAAGGCAGCGTCTCGTGTGATGGTCGTCAGTGTGATGTTGGCAGGTGTCTTGGCGGCCATCCTCGCGTCGTCAGCAAGCGCGAACTGGACAAGAATCTCTCGCACGCCCTCCACGACCGAGCCCTACTACGTCTGTCCGCCCAGGGCTCACCAGCACCAGTGTCAGTTGATCGAAGGCCCGTTCGGGGCTCACACGAACAAGAAGGCCGCGACCGCACGCCAGCACCACGTCGGGGTCTAACGGCCTCGAGACGCAGATCGATGGCCACTGGACCGCGATCCGGCTGTGGGACAATGCGCACAGTGTCGATGAGCACAACACCACAGCCCCAGCCGATTGGCCCCGCGGCGCGGAAGGTCCTCGCGAGCATCGACGACCCCGAGCTCGACGCTCGCTACCCCAACCGCACGCACTTCATCGACGCGCAGAACCCCGACCGTGTGGGTGGCGGCGCGCTCGTTCAACTCCCCCCACGCACACAGGTCGAAGTCCGGGACGCCTCCGGACTGCCCCTCGCCGCTTAGCTGCCGCAGCGGGCGAGTCGCCGCTTGGGTTCCACCGAGGGGTGGATTCCGTCGCCTCGGCGTCGTCCGCCTGACTATGAGTCGAGCTTCAGCCGGCCGCCGGTGTCCCGTTCAGGCGCGATCGTCGGTATAAGAAGCAGAGGCCCGGATCGCGCACGACCAGGAGGGCAGCAAAAGATGAGCGAGCACCAGCACCGAGCTTTGGCCAGCGGCAAGACGATCGCCGTCGTAGCCATCACTGCTGTGCTCGCGGTCCTCGCGATGCCAACCCGTGCTCACGCCGGGACATATGTGATCAACGACTGTCCGGCCGCCGAGGCGGGCGACTACAACGTCGGCCCATGGGCCCAGTTCGGCACCCTGACAGCGCCGGGCAGCTTCAAGCAGACCTGCGTAACGGCAAGTGACTGGTTTGGGATCGCATCGAACGGGATCCCCAGCAATGCGACAGCCGGCGAGACACTACAGTCCCCACCATCGATCACCATGCAGCACATCAAGCTGTGGTGGGAAGCCCCGGCGCCCGCTCCGGGCGGAGGCTGGTCCTACGCTCTCGTAGATGTCTACAGCCCCGGATGGAGCCGGGTCTTTCAATCGACGACGCCGATGAGTGCCGACGGTGCCGGCAAGACCGCACCCAGCGAACTGGCGCTTCCCACGAACACCACACAGGTGAACGTCGAGATCTACTGCACCAACTCCGAGAACTGCACCTACAACGAAAACCCATTGCAGATCTCCGGGTCTCAGATAACGCTTGCTGATAGCGGTATGCCAAAAGGCTCTGTAACCGGCGGTGGTCTAGCTGGCACGGGTCCGGTATCCGGCACTCAGTCGCTGGCCTATGGCGCCGAAGATTCTGGATCTGGCGTTCGGTTAGTGGAATTGCTCGTGGATGGTCAGTCGGTCGCTAAGAATGACTATCTCGCCGAATGCCCATACGAGAATTTTGCTGCCTGCCCGACGAGCGTGTCGAGTCTGATCAGTTGGAATACAGCTGATGTGAGCGAAGGGTCCCATGAAGTTGGGCTGCGAATTGTCAACGCGGGCGGAAACGCGGTCGTGGTCGACGATCACACGATCACTATCGACAACGCAGGCGCAGCGGGTCCGCTCCCATCCATCGGCCCGGGCAGCCCTGCCGCCGAGCGCGGCCCGGCGAACGGCACGAACGCATCCGACCAGGCGGCGCTCAGCGCCCACTGGACGCGGACGCGAAAGGCCACATTCACGAGCCGCTACGGGGGGCGCGATCAGATCACCGGGCGGTTGACGAGCGCCTCCGGACAGCCGATCTCGGGCGCGGTGCTGGACGTGTTCCAGACGCCCGCCTCTCAAGGCGCGAAGGCCGTACAGCTCGCCGGGATGCGCACGGGATCCACCGGTGAATGGAGCGTGAGCCTACCCCGGGGGATCTCGTCGAGCATGTTGCGCTTCTCCTACCGCAGTCATGTGGACGACACGATGCCCGTCGCCACGGCGACGTTGACGTTGCGGGTGTACGCGGGAGTCGCGCTGCGGATCGCGCCGCGTGTGGCGAGCGTCGGGCGGAGCATCTACTTCAGCGGCGTGCTGCACGGTGCGCCGATCCCCGAAGGGGGCAAGCAACTGGTGCTGGAGGCGAGCTCGGGCGGGGAATGGATCCAGTTCGACACGGTGAGCACCAATGCGAAGGGCCGCTATCGCGCGACATACCGCTTCAAGTTCCCCGGCCCGGTGACGTATCGCTTCCGCGTGATCTCGCGCTACGAAGCCGACTTCCCGTTCCTGAACGGCGCGTCGAACACCGTCGACGTGTATGAGCATTGACGGTAACCCCAGATCCCTGACGGTTTTTGTGCGACTCGCCAAGGCCGGTCTTGCGGTACTTGACGTGGCTGCCACGCTGGGAGACGAACTCGAAGATAGGCTTAGAGTTCTACTGTGGACATGAACTTTCCAGGCAGGCCTCGAACTTTTTGGGCATGGGAGTACAGGCACTGGCGTGTCATGGTCCCGGTGCGCGTTGTTAGCGGGATCTGGTTAGTGGCCCTTACCACGATCATGTACGGCTACGGCGTTGGAGGCTGGTGGGGACTGCTGCTCCTCCCAGCGGCGGCAGCGCATTTCTACGTCGCCTACCGCACCCTGGGGCACCGCGTCGAGAGTTAGCGCTGCCCGCGGTCGGCTCTGGGACTGGCTTCAGCCCCGGAGATCGTCACCGGTGTCCCTGGGCCGATGCGGGAGGCCAGCCAGTCGATGCTCGCGGTGGCCAGGCGGATGCAGCCATGCGATTCTGCGGCGCCCAGCGTTCCACCCAGATTGTCTCTTCCGTGGATCGCGATCTGGCCCGGACCTCCTTCGAATTCCTGTAAAGCGTTGGAGCGGGCGCTGAGCGCCAGCGCGAACGGGCCCCCGGCCTCGCCGGAGGACATCTGCAGGATCTCCTCGACGAAGAACTGGCCGGTGGGGGTCGAGGTCGAGGGCTTGCCCACCACCGCTTGAAAGCTTCTAAGGAGGTGGCCGTTGCTGTAGGCGCTCACCCGGCGCGCAGCGAGGTTCACCACGATGTGCCAGCCGGTCATGAGCTTGCGGGTGCCTTGCTGGGCGATCCAGCCGGTCGATGAGTTGGGTCGACCGGGCAGCATCACCTGCAGCCACCGTACCCCGTCGGCACCGGTCAGGCTCCCGGTCACGGGCAGCGTGGTTCGCTCGCCGGTGATCGGCCTGCGGGAGGGCACGACCCCGGTCTGCGGGGATCCGGCTTCGGGCTCCTGGTGTGCACCGTGGGTCGTGAGCAGGACGGCAAGCTGCTGAGTCGCCTGCACGCGAGGCGGGGTGCCGGCGCCGAACGCTGGGCCTGCCGTGACGCCGAGCAGGCACACCGCCAGCCCGACACTCAGCCTGTGAATGAGGCCCTCCGGTGCGGGAGCGCGGGCTTCGCGGGCGAGCGTGGTTTGGACGCCTTGTGGCGGCGATGGCGTTTGTGGTGCTTGGCGATGGTTTTCGACCCGATCGGCGGAAGCGGGGTGGTCGTCGGACCGGGGGTCACACCCGAGCCGACGGCTTCCGCAAGCTTGGTCGCTTCCGCGAGCTTGGCCGTTTCCGCGGGCGTGGTCGTTTCTGTGCCACCACCGCTACCGCTTGCGCTGGAGGCGCAGTTGGACGTGGTGATCGTGTTGGTGTCCAGGGTCACCGCGGCTGTCCGCGCGAGCAACCTGCCATGGATCGTGGCGGCCGTGTTCGCGGTGATCGATGCCGAGGCCATGATCGTGCCGACGAAGCGCGTACCCGTCCCCAGCGTCGCCGAGGAGCCGACCTGCCAGAAGACATTGCACGCCTGTGCGCCGTTGACGAGTGAGACAGTCGTGTTCGAGCCGGTGATCAACGTGGAGCCGATCTGGAAGATGAACACCGCGTTCGGATCACCCTGGGCGTCGAGCGTGACGCTCCCCGACGACAGCAGCAACGAGCTCGAGGCAGTGCGAACACCCGGCGAGAAGGTCTGACCGGCGAGGTCGGTCCCGGCCGAGCCGTTGCTTGGGCGGGAGGCGGCATCGTTGTAGGCGGTCGTCAGGGCGTTCTTGGCGCCGATCGCCACCGCGTCGTCGACGTGCGTCTGCCCGAGTACGTGGGGGGCGCCGGTCACCGAAGAGCCGGGGCTGAGGCCCAGGTCCCCGAACATCGTCGTGGGACCAGTGTTGGTCACCGTCGAGCCACCCAGCACTGAGAAACTGGCTGCCGTGCCCAAGCCCACGGTCGCGGGGGCGCCCAGTGCGCTGCTCGCGAACAGGAGGGTGGCGAGCAACCCCCCGACCATGAGAAGTCCTGCTCGAAACGTGTTTCCGCCGACCCGCATCAGGAGACTTACTGCGAGGGAGTCGCTCGCAAGCGACTCGTACGTCTTTGGGACGCCTCTTTTCATGGGCGTCTCCTCACTGCGGCGTCAGATCACCGCGATAGAAGGGGAATGGCTCCCCAGGTCTGTCCGACCTGTTATGTAATCCGACAGTTCGTCTCTTCAGTATTAGCCGAGTCTTGACAACTCAACGTATGTTGCGCGCCATGTCCGCCACCGAGGTGTCTACTGCGAAAGATTCGACTTTATGGGACGGACGTTTCCCGTCGATGCGTGTACATAGATGACCGTTGAACGCTCGAGCTTGGCAGGGCAGGAGATGCCCCTTCCGATACTGTCGGCCGTCCTGATGGAGGAGCCTTCGGAGGAGCTTCGTTGTCTCGGCGAGGAGTTGAAAGCGCGAGGAGAGGATGTGCTCGACTGGACGGTCGCGCGAACCAAAGAATCGGACGAGGTGCTCGACCCCCTGGTCAGGGACAGCTTCGAGCGAATCTGCACGGTCTCCACGTCCGCGATGGCCATGTGGATGGCGGGGGAGGGTCCCGAGGCGGCGTTGGCGGCCGGCAAGGAGGGCTGGCACATCTTCGGCCAGCTGGCGGCTACGCGTGCGGCGCCGCTGAATGAGGTGTCCAAGCGCTGTGTGCACTGGCGCGACGCGGTGGCTGAGGTGCTGCGTGAGAGCTCCATGGCACTGGATGTTTCGCCACAGACGCTCTCCCGGGCGCTGGCGATGTTGCAGCTCAGCTTCGACCTCACGATCGTTCAGATGTGCAAGCGCTTTGAGATCGAGCGTGAGCGAACCGATGAGGAGCTCGCTCGTCGTCAGGAGGAGCTTGCGTTCTTGGCGACGCACGATGCGCTGACAGGGCTTCCGAACCGAACTTTGATCCTGGACCGCGTCGAGCAGATGCTCGTGCGCTCGCGCCGCCGCCAGGCCCCGGTCGCGGCGCTGTTCGTCAATCTGGACAACTTCAAGACCGTCAATGACACGTTCGGTCACGGCACCGGCGATGAGCTCTTGCAAGCGGTCGCCTCAAGGCTCGACGGCGTCGTACGCGATGTCGATGCGCTGGGGCGCCTCGGCGGGGACGAGTTCGTGATAGTTACCGAGGAGCTTTCGCTGATGGCGGGCCCCGAGCTGATTGCCGAGCGTCTGCTGCAAGCGCTCGAGGAGCCGTTCAAGCTCTCGGGCGCGGAGACTCACCTGACCGTAAACGCGAGCATCGGGATCGCGATCGGCGATCGGGCCTCGGCCGAGGAGCTGTTGCGCGACGCGGACATCGCGATGTACCGGGCCAAGTGGGACGGTAAGAACCGCTACATAGTGTTCGAGTCTGAGATGCAGGACGTCATCCAGAGCCGGATGGAGCTCGAGATGGACTTGCGCGACGCGATCGAGAA
>Ga0116216_10002790_pt1 | contig 11519 bp, 11 predicted proteins | sample Sb_taG_11_FD_89696 | JGI IMG/M metagenome (GOLD analysis project Ga0116216, IMG submission 89696) | Peat soil microbial communities from Weissenstadt, Germany - Sb_50d_3_AS metaG | ecosystem: Environmental > Terrestrial > Soil > Wetlands > Peat | place: Germany: Weissenstadt | collected 2010-09-21
CGGCGGGGGAGTCAGATCGCTATAGAGCCAGGCCTCGGTTCAACCCTCGACCCTACGCGAGCCGTCACCCGCGCGGGGCACCAAAGATTCAACACCGGGATCGCTCTGCTCGCCTGGGACGCTGGAGGCCGGTTTGCGCTTTGCCACGGGAGCGGTCACGGCACGCCCGGTGGGCCGTGGGTACATTTGTCCTGAGAGCAGCAGCGTCGCGGTCGGCGCGCGGGGGATGCGGGACTGCTCGTGCTTCGGGTCAACAGTCTTGCAGGACGTCCATCGACCCTGAGAGGCTCTCCGCGTCCTCAAGAGATCAACCGCATGGGGGTGTGGCGAAGTGGGCTTCTACGACAGCTTCATGGCCTGGACAGGCGACGCCGATGACTCCGTCGAGTCCTCCGCGTTTTGGGCGCTCCGCTCGGAATGGCGGGCTCCGGACGAACCACGATCCGACGGGCCAACACCGTTCGACGCGCTCACCGCGGAATTCATCGCGGATCCAGACGGCGCAGATAAAGCGTTTCAACGCGTAGACGACGTTGCCGATCAAGACCCGTATCTCGCGTTAGCCCAGGCGACGACCCTCACGGCAATAATCAACAACGCGGCCACAACGACCGGCCGGCTCACCAAGCGGCTAAGCGACTACATCAAGAAGCTGAAAGGCACGCTCGACAAGATCAAGCGTGCGGTCAGCGCAGCGTCCTACACGATAACTGTCGGGTTCCCCATCAGCGTTTCGATCGGCGTGACGTTCCAATAGAGCAAGGATCGCACTCGGAGTCCGAAGCCGGAAGCTCCCGCGATCAGGCGTCGCGTCGCGTGCGCGAGTGGAAGCGCTCAAGGGAGGCGGAGGCCGTAGTACCCGATGCTGCGCGACTTGCCGCCCGTCGGTGTGTAGGTGACCCACAGGCGCAGGGTTACGCGGTAGCGGTGGTGGTTGGCCAACCGCCTTCCCTTCCCGTTCGGGTGCACGACGACCTTAAGGGTCTTCGCCGTGCTGGCGGTGGCGTGCGCGCAGGCGAACACGAACCGGCCTGGCGCGGGCTGGAGCAGCCCAGTGACGCGAGCGACGTTGTTGTTCCAGGCGGTCACGAGGATGTCGACACGCCCCGGGCCGGGCACCTTCACGGTGACGATGAATGTGCCGTCGGAGTGGGGTTTGAGCCGCGGCCGAGCGACCAGGCGATTGCTTGGCAGCGTGACGCGGTAGCTGATGGTGCTGCTGGTGGATTGGCCATCCTGACTGGTGGCGCTGACCCTGTAGGTGAACGTCCCGAGTCTTGACGTATCAAGGACACCCGATGGGGCCTGGGCACCGCTCGCGTCGGTGCACGCCGATAGTCCCGGACCGTCGGTCCCCTCAGCGCACGAGAAGTTCGTGACGACGCGCTGGCCAAGCGCGAACGTCTGCCCATTCGCCGGCGAGCTGATCCGCGCCGAAGGCGGTTTCACCACTGTGAACGACTGCTGCTGCTGGACGGCTGGGTCGTAGTCGCCGTTGCCGGCCTGGTTTGCGTCAATTATGCAGGTGCCCGCGCCGATGAACGACACCGTTCCTGCCGCAGTCGAGCACACCCCAGCGCCGCTCGAGGGATCAATTGAAAACACGACTGGATTCCCCGACCCACCGCCGGTGGCCGCCGGCGTGTAGCTCCCGCCGAACCTTTGCCACGAACAGGATCGCCAGCTTGCTCGCGTCCCCCACCGACTCCCTCCGCGGACAGCTGAGTACACGAGGCCTGCTCTTTGGCGAGTTGCGGGCCCTCGTGTCGGAGCCGATAGTCGGCCCTGCCTTCGTGTTGGCGCGGGTATGGCGGAGCGGCATGATCGCGTTGTTCGTGTAGCCCCGTGACTGCAGACGCCGATTGGTTTCGCGACGGCTATCTGAGCGTGGCCGGTAGGTTACGACCGTGGCGACTGAGCGAGGCGCCGGAGCCCGGACAGGGCCGAGTCGTAAGCAGCAGGTTGTGAGCGCGAGCGTGCTCGGCGCGGTGGCGGGGGCGGCGCTGACGGGGCACCGCGGAGCGCGCACCGCGGTGCGCGGCGCGGCAGCCGGGGCGGCTTTCCTGGGCGTCGCGGAAGCCGTGTCGCGGGCGCGGCAGCGGCCGGGCGAGATTCCTGAGCTGTGGTCGCGGATCCTCGCCAGCGGCGCGCTGGCCGCCTCAGTGGGCTGGGTCGGGGGATGGCTGAGCGGGGCCGGACCGTTGACGGTGGGCACCGTGAGCGGCGGGGTGGCCGGGGGGCTCGGCCTGCGGCCGCAGAAGGTGGCGCTCGGTCCGGCGGTCGGGGCCGCGGTGGGCGGCGCGTTCGCGCTGCGCGACCGGGCCGCGGAACCGGCCGTGGTGGCGGCGATGAGCGTCGTGGCCTTCCGGGTGCTGTCCGCGTTGCTGTTCCGCGACCCGCAGGTCAGCATGCTGGCGGAACGGGTGCAAGCCGAGGACCTGCCGTTCGTTGTGCCGTTGGAGTCACGCAGTCGGTACGTCCGCACGGGCTACGTTAGACAGCTCGCTGATGTGCTCGGCGGCACCTACACCCCGGACGCGGCCGATGTCGGGATCGTCGCCTCGCTGGACGCGCTGGCCGGCCCGGAGCTCGATCCCGCGCACGTGGATCCGCTGGTACGCGAGTTCTACGAGCACACGACCCGGTTCACGCTCGACATCGTGCCCGAATGGCGACTGTGGGTACGTCCCGGCTACCTGCTGTACCGCACCCTGCTCGCAAGGCCGCTGGGCCAGGCGAGCGTGCCGATGAACCAGCGCGAGACCCAGCGCGGCATCCGCAGCCGGATCGACACGATCACCGCTCCCGGCGAGGACGTGGTGGCGGTGCGTGGGTGGATCCGGTCGTTCACCGACAATGACGAACCCATCTATATCGGTATCTACACGACATATCGGGATGAGGAGCGCGGCTACGTCAGCGTCGGCTTCCCGCTCCCCCAGGCCAGTTTCACCGCGACGCTCGCACCGAGGGCACGGCCGGGAGGCGGTCTGATCCTGACCAGCCGCAGCGAGCTGAAACACCCCGGCCATTACCTCACGTACATCGACGCTGAGACGCGGGAGCTGACGACGGCCGCTGTGGAGGGCTTCGCCGAGCAACTCGACGTGTACTTGGAGGACGGCGAACTGCGCGCGGAGCACGCGTTCTGGGTCTTCGGCTTTCCGTTCATGGTGTTGCGCTACCGGATGCACCGCAAGAGCTGAACCCCTCGGCGTAGCCTCACGCCCATCCCGTGAACACTGTTTGCATCGCGTCGCTCGAGCCAGCTGGCTCGCGCCGGGATACCGAGGATGGCCCAGACGAGACAGGCTGCGACCGCGTGTCGTGACCTCGTCAGCCACCGCGGCCGCCCGCACAGCATCGATCGGTCCCATGGGCACCAGCGGACGAGCGCGTTGAGCACCAGGCTCGTCCGAGGCCGCACTACCGAAATGCCACGCAGGCAATCGTCAGTCGGTCACACGGCGGAGGATCCCCCGGCGATACCGGCCGCGGCCGCGCAAGGCCTGGCGAGGAGCGTCGTCGGCGCAACGGGGCTTCCGGGTTCTCGGACGCGAACAGGAGCCTGGCCACCGTCGCCGAGACGCTTGGCACCGTCCGTTCCGGAAGCGCGGCACGCTCAGGTTGGTCGAACGGCTAGGGGTCGGGCAGTCTGCGCTCGTTGCCCCAATTAGCCCGACGCAGCAGTCTTCGGGCAGCCTCGAGGCTGGGCTATCGGTGGCAATCCCGATTGACGCCGCGGTGCACATGGCGACGTCCCACGGACGCCGGCCAGCGCGACCCTGTCTCGGACGTGGCGAGGCCGGAGATCCCGTCTCGTCCCCCACGCTGCTCTCCTGCGGGAGCAATCACACAGAGATAAACGACCAGCTACTCGGCCGGTACAACTTGACCGGAGCGATTTTGCGGCTCGGCTTGCTGGTTCGCTTTAGTGGCTGCATTGTTCGCTTCGACGGCACCTGGCCGGTCAGGGGTAATCACCGGCGCACGCAAGCCTGGAGGGTCCCGCTCTGCGCGCGAGTCGGATCGAGGGCGAGGCCGGCTGACCACGATCTGGATCGTCGCGATCAGCAGAACGATCACGGTAAGGATGCGCTCGCTCCTTGGGACCTCGTGGAAGAACGCATAGCTCTGGAGCGATATCGCTAGCACCTGGGCCGCGAGCGCCAGGGCGATCGCCCGCCACCCTGTCACCTCCCGCCGCTCAAGTCGACCCGGGTACGGTTGCCATGCCGAGTAGGCGACGAGAACCGCGGCGCCCGCCCATGCCGCGTCGTAGATACCCCGGTCATGAGTGTGCTCCAGAGCTTGAACCGAAGAGATCGCATCGGCGACCCCAATCGCCATCAGCCCGACCCCGAGCGCCAGCCACATCCGACCCGGGCGCCAGTCCATCAGGACAAACAGCCCGAGGACAGCCCCGACGAGCACGGCGTCTCCCAGCGGATAGGCAAAATTGAGCACAATGGCCAGCCCAGATGCGCTCGAGTGCTCCGCGACAGGCTGCAGGAATAGAGCCACCCAGGGCGTCGCGACGAGCAGCATCACCGCGACGCCGTCAATCCATCGATCAAGCTCGAAGCCTGGAATCCGGTCTCTAATCAGGAGGGCGAGCGCCGCGACGATCAGCGGGTACCAGGCCAACCAGAACACATCTGAGATGCTCGTCTGGGGTGGCGCAGCGGCGCCGCCGAACCGAATGCTCCAGATCGTGCTGCCGACAGCCCAGCTCGCCAGCGCGATGGCAATCAGCAGCCACGGCGCGCGGCTCCGACTTGCGCGCAAAGCTCCTCCCACGCATGCGACCGCGGCACACCACAGAAGCCCGTCGTTGATCCAGTGATCAAAGAGATCGTCGGCGCCCCGACCACCAAACCGAAGACCCTGGTGCGCGGCGTAAAGCGCCACCACCACGGCCATCATCGGCCAGATTACCCAGATAGGCAGAAGACGCATAAGCGCGCCCCGCCACCGGGCGGCTTGGATCTCCATAGGCAGAGAGTAGCCGGATGTACTCTCGTGGACAGGGCGCGGTGCTGGATCGATCGAAAAGGGGCTGGACCGCGACCCAGCGCGTGGCGGCCGTGCGACCCTTTTCGATGTGAGCGACGAGGAGCTGACGGATCTTTGGGAGCGTGGTGAGACCTTCGGCGCGGGTATCAGCCATCAGCAACACCTTCGGATCGCGTGGGTGCTCCACCGTCGTCATGGCGCGACCGAGGCCAGAGAGCATTTGCTGAATGGGACAAGATCGGCGTGTGACCGATATGGGTGCCCCCGAAAAGTTCGACGCGACCATGACCGAGCGGTGGTCGGACGCCGTTGCGGACGCAATCGCGGCCGCGGGTCCGAGCGAGTCTGCAGCCGCGTTTCTGCGGACCCACCTGCGTCTTTTGCGAGGCGATTTGTTTGGGCGGCCACGCTGACCGCGGTGTCGCTGCCCCTTTGATCGAGTTCCGACAGGGCTGCTCGTAGCCCGATCCAGCAGTCTCAATCGATGGTGCGGGACTGGTCGACGCTGCCGGTGCTTTCGTGGATGGGGAAGTGATGGCGGGCTTGTCCGGCCAGTCGGTCGCGCGTCGTGCGATTGGGGATGATCGGGGAGCGCGTCGGTCCAGCAGCAGGGCTCTGCATTCGTGGTGGCGCGGGTCGGTGGTGAGGATGTGCGTTTAGCGCGGGCGACTGCGAAAAATGTGCGACCACCCCTGTGTCCGACGCGGGCCGGCGGGTTGGCTGGTGATCGGGCTAGGGCCGCCTTCGGGCATCACGTCCGGTGGTGGTTGGGCGTCTGCGATGGATACATCAAGGACCAGCGCCTAGGGTGAGCCTGCCGGCTGCTGGTTCTCGTCTGACCCTGGTCCGGCGATAGGTTGTCGGTTGCCGGGTTCCCGCAGTGATCAAGCATGGACCCCGGGGGTTCGAGGACCATCGCACCGCGAGTAGGATGGACGTGCGAGTGGGCATGACCGAGAAACACGTCGGGGTCCGGGGCACGGTTGCCGTGCGCCGTTCCGGTGCGCGGGGGGCGCCAAACGGTCGGCATCACCTCTCGCCGGCCGAACGAGCAGCCGTTGGGAAGCGCGCTCGCAAGGAGGTTCCCCGCTCGTCACACGGGACCTGGGAGCCGTTCGCCGGCAGGACCGACCCCGTCGAACTGGTTGAGCGGCAAGGGAGGACCCGTGTTGCGGAGCTCATCCCGATCCGGCATGGGCGAATGCTGGTCTCGCCTTTTTCGTACTTTCGAGGCGCTGCGCTCCCGATGGCGGCTGACCTCGCCACGACGCCGCTCTCGGGGCTGGAGGTCCAACTCTGCGGTGACGCCCACCTATCTAACTTCGGCATCTTCGGCTCGCCAGAGCGCCGTCTCGTCTTCGACATCAACGATTTCGACGAGACCACCCGCGGTCCTTGGGAGTGGGACGTGAAGCGACTCGCCGCGAGTCTGGAGGTGGCCGGTCGTGAGCGGGAGTTCGGGGAGACGGAGCGGTCCCGCATCGTCCGCGGCGCGATTCGCTCATACCGCGAGTCCATGCGCCAGCTGTCGCGAATGTCAATGCTCGAAGTCTGGTACCAGCACCTTGACGTCGACGAGATGTTGCCTCGCTTTCGGTCGCTCCTTGACCGCAAGACGACGCCGAGCGTTTGGCGTGCGATCGTGAAGGCTCGCGCACACGACAGCCTTCAAGCCTTTGACAAGCTCGCGTGCATCGTCGACGGACAGTGCAGGATCGTCAGCGATCCCCCGCTGATCGTGCCTGTCGAGGAGCTCGTGGCCGGCATGGATGCAGGCGTCGCATCTGAGTCATTGGAGACGATCATTGGGTCCTATCGACGTACGCTGCTGCCGAATCAGCAGCACCTGCTCGAGCAGTACCGGCTTGTCCATCTGGCCCGCAAGGTGGTGGGTGTCGGCAGCGTCGGAACGGAGGCCTGGATCTTGCTGCTGCTCGATGGTCGTGGCTCGCCGCTCTTCTTGCAGGTCAAGGAGGCCCAGGCGTCGGTGCTCGAGGATTTCGTGTCCAGGAGCGACTTCTCGCACCACGGCGAGAGGGTCGTGGCCGGCCAGCGGTTGATTCAGGAAACGAGCGACATCTTCCTTGGCTGGGAGCGCCTCGCGTGGCGAGGCCGCGAGCTTGATTTCTACATCAGGCAGCTCAAGGACTGGAAAGGGTCCGCGGATATCGCTGGGATGACCCCCGCGGGCATGGCGCTGTGGGCGCAGATGTGCGGCTGGACCCTTGGCCGCGCTCACGCACGGACGGGTGATCGCATCGCTATCGCGGCCTACCTTGGGAGTTCGGACACCTTCGACCGTGCCGTCGCCCGTTTCGCCGTTACTTACGCTGACCAGAACGAGCGCGACTACCGGGCGCTCAAGGATGCTGCGGCGAGCGGGAGGCTGCCCGTCGAGGCCGGACTGTGAGCGCGGAGCCCGGGCGCGCACGAGAGTCCCGCAGCGTACGTCGCTCCTAGCGGCCCAGACACGCGTGATACCAGCGGATAGAAGGAACCACGCTGGGTTCACTTACTCAGTTCCGCTTCGTCGCCGATCCGGCAGCAAGCCGCAGACTGCCGGTTCGATCGACCGCCAGCAGCGCCGGCCGCGTCGGGATTCAAGCCGGTCGACGGGCGACGAAACCCTCGCCAGTGGATTTGATCTCAGCGAAGCCGAGCGTCGTCAGCGCCTCTTGAATTGCACCGGTCGGCTCCGTTCCGAACACCTCAATGGTGCTCAAGAGCGGTGCGTGGCTGTACTCGCCATGATGGAGATCGACCGCATCCAGAACGGAGAACAGGCTGTTCTCGGGACCCGAGTCAGCGTTGAACAGCGTCAATCCGGCCTCGAGCGGACTGGCCTTGCTCGGTTCAGAATTGCGCCAGACCTGCTCCGCGACATCCTCTGGCTCCGGTGCTCGAACCGCCCACACATGGCGCTCCCGTACCAGGTCGGGAATCGATGAGGCGAGCGCAGGGTCAACTAGCACCGCGACTAGATGCTCCGATCTCAGGTCGGCGATGGTGCGCCGACACGAATCGCAGACTGCCCCTTTGATCGAGCCGCGGAAGGCGTCCAGACCTCGGCCGAAATGATGCATCGGTTGGCGGGCTAAGCGTCCAGGTCTGTTGGGTGCGGTTAGGGCGTGGGGGTTGATGGGTCGAGCATGATCGAGATGCCTACTCATCGTGATCATCCGTGGCTGAGAGATGAGAACATCGTCCGGTATCGCTCTGATCCCGACGATCCGGAAGCCGCGGCGAAGCTGCACGTCGCCAAGCAGCTGAAGGTGATCGACGAGGCGAGGAAGGCCACGTCCGTCCCGCCGTCGCCGGGACTGCTTCCGTCGTCGAAGTAACCGCCGGCGCTCAACGGTGAGGGATCTGGTCGTCTCACCGGAGCGGGAAAGGGAGAGGCTCGGTGGGCGCGTCGCATGGTGCGGCGCCAAGGACCAGGAGGTCTTTATGTCTGTCGAGTTGCTCGACGCCGCTGGACGCCGGCGCTCGCTGGCGACCGTGCTCGGCTACCGACGCGGGTGCCCACCCCGGAACAAGGACCGGCGTTATCCGGCTGATCCACCCAGGGTCGGGAAGATCATTGCGGGTCATGCGCGCAGCCGGCACGGGCGTGCACGGCGCTCGCATCCGTGCCCTGATTGTGATCCTGTGGCGAGCCGGTCTACGTATCCAGGAGGCGCTTGCGCTGGCCGAGACGGACCTTGAGCCGCGCCGCGGGTCAATCCTCGTGCGCCACGGATTATGCCGAATTCGGCATAAGCCGCGGGTCGAGCCGTGGCGCCAGCTCCGCGCGTAACTGCCGGTCGGACCGTTGCCGTGCGTAATCCACGGCCCGACCCGTGAACGCGCCTGGTCACAGACCGGGGCCCGCGCTGAGCTGCGACGACTCGCGGCGATCGCGGGGGTGCGCCGCCGCTTCGCTCCGCATCAGCTCCGCCACGCCCACGCTGTCGAGATGGCCCGCGAAGGAGTGCCGCTACCGGTCATCCAACGTCAGCTCGGTCATTATGCGGGTGATCCTGTCAAGCGTTGCGAACGCCGATGCGTTCGCGACGGGAGATTTTCAGGCGGCGAGGCGTAGACCGCCGGGTGTTCTGAGTCGGCCGGTGTGGATGAACGCGGCGTGGACGAGGCTGGCGTTTAGAAGGATGCGCGAGTGGCTGTCGAGGTCGATGATCGCGGCGGCGGCGAGCAGCGAGTCGAGGCGTTTGGTATCGCGCAGGTTGATGATCGTGCGGGCGAGCCGGGCTCGTTCGGCGGGCGTGTCGAGCTGGTCGAGGATCCTGGGGATCACTTCGTCGCCAGCGTCGGGGTCGTCGGACTTGACGGCGTCGAACAGGTGCTGGAGGTCGGGGGTGAGCAGTTGCGGCAGGGTGATGGTGAGCGCTAGGTCGAGCTCTGGGAGCTCGAATAGGTCGTTGAACAGCTCGCGCAGCTCGTCGTCGTCGAGGTGTTGCAGCCGGCGGGCGGCGTCACGGGCTTGGTGGGCGAGGTAGCCGCGCGCGAGATCGTCCTCGCTGGGCCCGCGGTGTTCGCCGCAGCAGCGTTTGACCTTGCGGCCTGAGCCGCATGGGCAGGGATCGTTTCGTCCTGGTCCGGCCATTCGCGCCTCCTCTCGTGCGGGTGCGCGGTGAGCGTTGCAGGCGGACCGGTCAGAACGAGGCGTGGGGCGATCGGCTCGTCCTGGTTCTGTGTCAGGTAGCGCTCGCGGGTGTCGATCAGGATCGTGAGTTCGGCGAGCCCGGCGGCCAGGCGGCGGGGGACACGGATCCCGGGCCGGGCTTGGCGGGTGGTGCGCGGTGTCTGCCAGAAGATCCCTTCGCGGCCGCCCTGGATGCGGGTGAACACGAGCTGGGAGCGGTTCTCCCGCGGGCGGTCGAGCACGAGATCGATCGCGACACCGCGGCGCTGGCAGGAGCGGATCGGGACCTGTTCGACGATCTCGGGGTCTCGGGGCCACTGCTCGCCGCGGTGGCAGTAGACCTTCGCGGTCCGCGGCCAGCTGCCGCGGGCCTTGAGGACGAGCTCGCCGGTCGGGAGCGGTAGCCGGATCAGGAATGGGAGCGTCGAGTCGGGGTCGGGGTTGGCAGCGACCTCGAACAGGGGCACGCGAGCTGATGTTGTCATGAGGCTTTGGCTTGGACGTCGAGCCGCTCGAGCAGCCCGTCGAAGATCTTCAGCCGCCCGACTTGCCCCTTGTTGGCGGCGTCGTCGCGCTGACGCTCGAGCGTCGGGCGAAACTCGAGCGTGGTCTGAAAGTAGGTGCACGATTCGCAGATCGACTCGAAGTGGCAGTCCAGCCCAACGGGGCGGGCGCAGTACCCATTGCCGAGCATCCGCCGGTGCATCTCTGAGCGGAGCTTGCGCATCTCCGTCCCCTCCACGTCCGGCGGGAGCTGCTTCGGTGCGTCGTAGAGCGCCTCGACCTGCTCTGAGACCCTGAAGTACTCATCGGCGACGGTGCGGTTGGAGATCTTGGCCTAGACCATCGTCATCCGCATCGACTTGTGCCCCAGCAGCGCGGCGATTGCCTCCAATGACATGCCGCGGTTGATCGCCTGCGTGGCCAGTGTGTGGCGCAGCTGGTGCGGGGTTACTTTCTCCAGGCCAGCCTCGTCCGCGACCTTGAGGATCGTCTTGCGGACGCTCTCGGGGCCGAGCCGGCGGCCGTGGTCCATGAACAGCCACGGCTCACGGAGATTCGCCGGACGGTGAGCGACCCACGCGTCCAGCAGCTCCTTCAGCTGCGGATGCAGCGGGATGTAGCGGTCGGTGCGAAGCCTCCCGAGCGGCACGTGCAGCCAGTACGCGGCGCCGATCTGCACCACCGAGTCGATCTTCAAGTCCAGGAACTCGCCGCGCCGAAGACCGGTGCGAGCGAGGAACTCGACCGCCAGTCGCGCGAATGGATCGTTTGTCGCCCGGGCGGCCTGGATCAGCTTCTTCGCGGCGCCGTCATCGATGAACCTGGGCAGCGGGTCATCGAGCTTGGGCACATCACCGGGAAACATCAACGTGCACGCCGCTGCGTCCTCGCCGTCCCACTCGGCCAGCCGCTCAAGACAAATCCGCAGCGTCGAAAGCTCGCCCGCGATCGTGCGCTTGGACAGCCGCCCACCGCGCAGATTCAGGCTCCTGCGCGACGTGCCGCTTGCAGCGCTCGACGTGCACACGGCGGAGGTCACGCACCGCGGTGACCTCGGGCGCGTGGTCCCGCAGCCAGAGCGCAAACTCGCGCAGAACGCGCCCGATGTGCGGCATCGAGTTCGGACGCAGCGTGACGCGCATCTGCTCCACGTAGCCCTGCAGGGTCTCCGCCAGTCTGGCGGAACGCTCGCCCACTCCCGCTGGCGCAAAGCGGCCTGGTTCGGCACGCGCTTGCGCGGCGCCCCATCGATCACGCCGACGTGATAGAGCGTCGCCTCCGCCCCGTAGAGCCTCGTGCTCAACGTGACCCGACCCGAACGCGCGCCGCACCTCTGGACCGCATCAATCAGCTCCCG
>Ga0116216_10002794_pt1 | contig 11512 bp, 10 predicted proteins | sample Sb_taG_11_FD_89696 | JGI IMG/M metagenome (GOLD analysis project Ga0116216, IMG submission 89696) | Peat soil microbial communities from Weissenstadt, Germany - Sb_50d_3_AS metaG | ecosystem: Environmental > Terrestrial > Soil > Wetlands > Peat | place: Germany: Weissenstadt | collected 2010-09-21
ATCCAAGCCTTTGTCGCGGAACAGGAAAACGAAGACCCCCAGCTCGCCCTGGGCGCCGCGCTCGTCAAGGACGCCTCCGGCCCCAATGTCCTCCAGAAGCTCTTCCGCCGCAACCAGGCCGCGAATCGCGATTGGATCCGCGCCGAAAGCGATCTCCGCAAGTGCCAGGCCGAGCGCCTCTCACGCCCCGCGGATCCCGATCCGCCCGCCGAATCCGCTCCCGAGCCCCAGCCCGACCCCGCTCCGGCCCCCTAGCGGAACGAACCCAATCCGCTCCCCACCGAGCCGTTCGCCGCGTCCCCCGAGCCCACCCCGGCCCCGGTCTCCGACCCATCCCCGGTACAGCCACGGAACGAACCCAATCCGGCCGCCGAGCCGACGGCCGCCCCGGCCACCGAGCCCACCATTCCGCCCCCAACCCCCGGTCCTAAGCCTCTCCCCAAGGGCTTCAACCCCCGCAATCCGCACCATCCGCCCATCGAACTCTGCCGATGGTGTTCCTCCAAAGGCAAGATCCAGGACAATTGCCATTGGCGCCCAAGGGAGCCGCGCAAATGACTCGGCCACTTAGCTACTTCGCCCGAATCGCCACCCAGGCGTTGTGGTTCTCGTTTCCAAAAACCGGAACTAAGTTCCGATCGGTCAACGGGGAATCAACCGCTTACGGACGAGAACCGGAACCGACTCCCGGTTTCGGGACGAAGCCAACATCGATGCCGCCGGTCCCTCGCCACCCGCTGCGGCGCCCATCGATCCCCCCAAACAGGGGGGTGACGCAAATTGTAAAAATGACCCTCAATTTGCGCCTCCCAAACTCGACGCCTCTTCGCAACTCACAGAAACAGAGGAGGTTAAAGCACCGTGAAAAATGAACTGACACACTCGAAGAATTTGCGCCTCCCGGCTGCCTCATGGCCCTAGGAATCGCCCCATTAACATTATTAATACCTAGAGCCACTTGCATTTGGAAAATTTGTAAGATAAACTCGTAGTTTAGTTCCACGATGTCCCCTAGTCTCACAGGCCGGCGCTTCCTCCTCTCCAGCACCATCGCTATTCCTGTAGGCATTATTATTCTCCTGGTCATCGTAGCCGGCCCCGCTTAGGCCAGCAGGAACTGGGTTCCCAAGGCCATCGGCGGGGTAAACAGACCCAGCCGATGGCCTTTTTTGTTATACGACTGATTTGAGGCAAACATTATGTCGACTTTGATGAGCGGCGCAAAAATGCTGTTGGAATGCCTGGTTCGCGAAGGCGTGGACTGCATCTTCGGCTACCCGGGCGGCGTCACCCTGCCCTTCTACGATGTCCTCTACGACCACCACGTGCGCCACGTGCTGGTCCGCCACGAGGAAAATGCCGCGTTCGCCGCCGAAGGGTACGCGCGCGCCACCGGTAAGGTCGGGGTCTGTTGCGCCACCTCCGGACCCGGAGCCACCAACCTCACCACCGGCCTGGTGGACGCCATGATGGATTCCATCCCCATCGTCGCCATCACCGGCCAGGTCACGTCCAAGCTCATCGGCAGCGACGCGTTTCAAGAGGCCGACACCTTCGGCATCACGCGCCCCTGCACCAAGCACAACTTCCTGGTGAAGCGGATCGACGACCTGGCGCAGGCCGTCCACGAGGCCTTCTACATCGCGGCCAGCGGGCGGCCGGGACCGGTCCTGGTGGATGTCACCAAGGATGCGCTCCAGGCCCAGGGCCACTACCAGCCGGTCACTTCGATTCACCTGCCGGGGTACAAGGTCTTCACCGAGGGCCACACCGGCCAGATCCGCCGCGCCGTGCAGATGATTCAGGAATCCGAGCGTCCCCTGGTGTATGCGGGCGGCGGCATCATCGCGGCGGGGGCGGCAGCCGACCTGCGCGAATTCGTCGAGCTCACCGATTCGCCCGCGGTCAACACCCTGATGGGCCTCGGCGGGCTGCCCTCCGAACACCCCAACTTCATCAGCATGCCGGGCATGCACGGCAGCTACGCGGCCAACATGGCGATGACCAACGCCGACCTCCTGATCGCCCTGGGCGTGCGCTTCGACGATCGCGTGACCGGGCGCCTCGCGGCCTTCGCGCCCCACGCCAAGGTGATCCACGTGGATATCGACCCCGCCGAGATCGGCAAGAATCGCGCGCCCGATGTGCCCATCGTGGGCGACGTCAAGCGCGTGCTCGCCAAGATCAACAAGCTGCTGGCGGAGGACAAGACCGCCGTGCCCGCGGCCGCGCGCCGCGCCTGGTGGCGCCAGATCCGCGAGTGGAAGGCCGAGCATCCGCTGCAGGTCGTGACCTCGGATACCGAGATCAAGCCGCAGCACCTGATGGCCGAAATCGACCGCCTCTCCAACGGCCAGGCGATCGTCACTTCCGACGTGGGGCAGCACCAGATGTGGGCCGCCCAGCTCATCCGCTTCGCCGAGCCGCGGCTCTGGCTCAACTCCGGCGGCCTCGGCTCCATGGGCTTCGGGCTCCCCGCGGCCATCGGCGCGCAGTTTGCCCGCCCCGACAAGCTGGTCTTCTCGCTGGTGGGCGATGGCGGCTTCCAGATGTCCATCCCCGAGCTGGCTACGGTAGCAAGTTATGGGTTGCCCATCAAGATCGTTTGCATGAACAACGGCTACCTGGGAATGGTGCGGCAGTGGCAGACGCTGTTCTACAACGACCGGCTGAGTGCGGTGGAGCTGGATTGCTTCCCCGATGCCGAAAAACTCGCCGCGGCATACGGCTTCAAGGGCAAGACCATCGACAAGCCCTGGGAGCTGGCGCCCGCCCTCGAAGAGGCGGTGAAGGCGCCCGGGCCGTATCTGCTCAACGTGAAGGTGTCGCCCTTCGAGTGCGTATATCCGATGGTGCCGGCCGGCGGCGCCATCCATGAGATGGTGCTGGGACCGCCGCAACCTGTGGCCGTCCCGTAGCACAGGCATTCCTGCCTGTGTTCTTTTCTATATAGGAATTTATAACAATGATGCAAGTAATTTCCTTACTCTTGGAAAACAAGCCCGGCGCCCTGATGCGGGTCACCGGCCTGCTCAGCCAGCGCGGTTACAACATCGAGAGCCTCACGGTCGCGCGCACTCTCGATCCGGAGGTTTCCCGGATGACCATCGCGGTCGAGGTGGAGACCGCTCAGCGTCAGCAGGTCATCAAGCAGATGAACAAGCTGATCAACGTGCTGCAGGCCACCGACCTCACCGAACTGCCGTCGGTGATGCGCGAACTGGTGCTGGTGCGCATTCGCATGCCGCAGGAGACGCGGCAGGCCGTGTTGAAGGAGGCCGAGATCTTCGGCGGGCGGGTCGTGGATTCCTCCACCGAAGGATTCGTGATCGAGGTGACGGCCGATCCCGAGAAGCTGGGCGAGTTCATCGACGTGATGGGAAGCTATGGCGAAATCGAAGTGGCGCGCTCGGGAGCGCTGGTCATCGCGCTCGACCCCAAGAAGCTGAAGCTGCAGCCGCCCGTGCTGACAAAGAAACTGGAAGAGGTCTACTGACAATGCCAAGACGCTTTTACGAAAAAGACGGGAACCTGGAACACTTGAGCGGCCGCACCGTGGCCATCGTCGGATACGGAAGCCAGGGCCACGCCCATGCGCTGAACCTGCGCGACTCCGGCGTGGACGTGGTGGTCGGGCTGTACGCCGGCAGCAAGTCGTGGGCCAAGGCCGAGGCCGCGGGACTCAAGGTGCTCACCGCCAGCGAGGCCGCCAAGGCCGCCGATGTCGTCATGATCCTGGTGGCCGATCACATTCAGGCCGACCTGTACAACCAGGAGATCGCGCCCCACATGACGGCGGGCAAGACGCTGATGTTTGCGCACGGATTCAATATCCACTTTCAGCAGATCGCGCCCCCCAAGGACGTGGACGTGTCGATGGTGGCGCCCAAGGCGCCCGGCCACCGCGTGCGCGAGCTGTACACGGAAGGCGTGGGAGTGCCGGCGCTGGTGGCGATCCATCAGGACGCTTCGGGGCACGCGCTCGAGCGCGCCCTGGCGTATGCTCTGGCGCTGGGCTGCCTGAAGGCCGGGGTGATCGAGACCAACTTCCGCGAGGAAACCGAGAGCGACCTCTTCGGAGAGCAGTCGGTCCTGTGCGGAGGCGCGAGCGAGTTGGTCCGCGCGGGATTTGAAACGCTCGTCGAGGCGGGCTACGCCCCGGAGATCGCGTACTTCGAGTGCCTGCACGAGCTGAAGCTGATCGTCGACCTGATCCAGGAAGGTGGCTTGGGCTACATGCGCTACTCCGTCTCGGACACCGCGGAGTACGGCGACTACACGCGCGGCCCGCGCATCGTCAACCAGCAGACCCGCGCCGAGATGAAGAAGATCCTGGCCGAGATCCAGTCGGGTGAGTTCGCCCGCCAGTGGATCGAGGAAAACAAGACCGGCCGCAAGAATTTCCTCGCCATGCGCGAGGCCGCGCAAAATCAGCCCATCGAAAAGGTCGGCAAGGAACTGCGCGAAATGATGACGTTCCTGAAAAAGAAAAAAGAAGTAGGAGTACCGGTGGCGTAAACGTGGCACAGGCATTCCTGCCTGTGTTCTTGGTGTTTTATGAAAATCTTTACCTTCGATACGACCCTTCGCGATGGAACGCAGGGCGAATCCATCTCGTTCTCCGTGGATGACAAGCTCGTCATTGCGCAAAAGCTGGACGAGCTGGGCATCGACTACGTCGAGGGCGGCTGGCCCGGGTCCAACCCCAAGGACAAGGAGTTCTTCGCGCGCGCCGCGGAGCTGAATCTGCGTCATGCCAGGCTCACCGCCTTCGGGTCCACGCGCTTTGCGAAGAACCCCGTCGAAGAGGACCGCAACGTGCGCGCCCTCGTGGAGGCGGGCACTCCCGTGGTGTCGATTTTCGGCAAGACCTGGGATTTGCACGTACGGCGCGCGCTGGGCATCACCGAAGAGGAAAACCTGCAGCTCATCTCCGAGACCGTGAAATACCTGAAGGACCACGGCAAGGAAGTGGTCTACGATGCCGAGCATTTCTTCGACGGATACCTCGCCAATCCGGATTACGCCATGCAGACACTCGATGCCGCGCACCGCGCCGGCGCCGATGTGCTGGTGCTCTGCGACACCAACGGAGGCACGGTCACTGGCCGCCTGGTCGAGATCGTGGGCGAGGTGCGGCGGCGGTTCGACGGCGTCATCGGCATCCACACGCACAACGATTCGGACGTCGCCGTGGCCAACACGGTGGCGGCCGTGGAGGCTGGAGCAACCCACGTGCAGGGGTGCATGAACGGGTATGGGGAGCGCTGCGGCAATGCCAACCTGGCCTCCGTGATCGCCAACCTGGAATTGAAGCTGGGACACACCGCCATCGGCGCGGAGAACCTCGCGAACCTCACCGCGGTGTGCCGGTTCATCGCCGAGCTGGCCAACCTGCCCCTGCGCAACGATCAACCCTTCGTCGGCAAGAGCGCCTTTGCGCACAAGGGCGGCGTGCACGTGAGCGCGGTGCTGAAAGAGGCCGCCACCTACGAGCACGTTCCACCGGAAAAAGTGGGCAACCGGCAGCGCGTGCTGGTGAGCGACCTCTCGGGCCGCGGCAACATTATGTATAAGCTGAAGCAGCACGGCTTGGCCGGACGTCTGGACGAAGACGCGCGCCGCGAGCTGCTGGAGCGCATCAAGCAGATGGAGTACGAGGGCTACGAACTGGAGGCGGCGGAGGGCACTTTCGAGCTGCTGGTGCGCGAGGCGCTGCATCCTGGGCTGCAATTCTTCGACGTGGACAGCTACGAGGTCGCCACGCGGGCCGGCGGCACGGCCCCTTCGCACACCACTGCCACCGTGACCCTGCGCGCCCAGGACGGCGTGCATTCGGCCACGGCAACCGGCCACGGGCCGTTCCATGCCCTGCACCAGTGCCTGCGCAAGTGCCTGTCCAAGCTGTATCCGCAAATCAGCGACGTACGTTTGACGGACTACAAAGTCCGCGTGCTCGATTCGCATCAGGGCACGGCGGCCAAGGTCCGGGTGCTCATCGAGTGGAGCGACCACCGCCGGAGCTGGTCGACGGTCGGTGTCTCCGACAACGTGATCGAAGCGAGCTGGAAAGCGCTGGTCGACGCCATTCGCCTGGAACTGATGCGCCTCACGGAAAGCGACGGCTCGGTGGAGCGGGCCGTCGAAGACTACTGCTGGGGAGTGTAGCCGCCCAACGTTCCCCGACCCCCGGCTCCGAGCCGCACCCGATTCCGAGCCGCGACCGTGAGAAAGATCCTTCAGGGGAAGAGCCCGGAGAATCCCGGCAGTGAGGTCTTGATCGGCGGCAGAACCGGAAGCGATCGGGTCTTCAGCGTTCCGGATTTAGTGGCGTCCGGCTTTGAGGCTACGAGTACGGAGCCAACCGAATAGGGCAGGCCCCTACACCTTTTCCGGCACCACAAACGGCTTGCGATACACTCGCCGGAACATCCGGTTGGCCTCCGCATCGCCCGTCACGCTGTAGCTCGCCGCGTCGAAGTGCAGCGTCCGGCCGAGCCGGTACGATATATTCGCCAGGTGCACCAGGGTGGTCGAGATCGCGCCTTCCTCGATGGGCGCATTCAGATCCTCGTGCTTGCGGGTGCGCACCGCCGCGATGAAGTTGGCCCAGTTGTTGCCGATGTCCTGACCCGAAGGACCGGGCGCCTGCTCGCGGCCCAGGTAGGTCTGATAGCGGCCGTGGTCCTCGTCCCACACCGCCAGGTTCCCCTTGGACCCATAAAAGACCGCACCTACCGTGTTCGGCGCGCGGCCGTTGTCGCCGATGCCCGACTCGTGATTGGTGATCCAGTGCCGCACTTCGAACACCATCATCTTCTTCTTCCCGTGGTCGTCGAATTCGTAAGTGGCGGTCAAGGTGTTGGGAGTTTCCTGGTCGTCATCGAACATGAAGTGGCCGCCGATGGCGCTGACCTTGGTGGGATATTTCACCCCCAGGCCCCAGCGCGAGAGATCCACCTGGTGGATGCCCTGGTTGCCCAGGTCGCCGTTGCCGTAGTCCCAGAACCAGTGCCAGTTGTAGTGGAAACGATTCTGCGTGAAGGCGTGCTCGGGCGCCGGGCCGAGCCACAAGTCGTAGTGCACGCCCGCGGGAACCGCTTCCTCCGGCTTGCGGCCGATGGTGTCGCGCCACTTGAAGCATAGGCCGCGCGCCATGTAGACCTCGCCGATCAGTCCGTCGCGCAGGTGCTGGATGGCTTCGCGGGCGATGCTCGAGCGGCTGTTGGTGCCGTGCTGCACCAGGCGGTTGTACTTCTGCGCCGCCGCCACAATCTGTTTCGCCTCGAACATGTCGTGCGAACAGGGCTTCTCCACGTAAACGTCCTTGCCCGCCTGGCAGGCCCACACCGTCTGCATGGTGTGGTTGTGGTTGGGAGTGGCGATGGAGATGGCATCGATGGTTTTGTCCTCGAGCAGCTTGCGCACATCGGTGTAGGCCGCGGGACGCTTCTTCCCGGCCTTCTCCACTTCGTCGAGGCGCGCCTTCAGCACCGATTCATCCACGTCGCAAATGGCGGCGATCTCCACGTTGGCCATCGCCAGGTATTTGCGGACATGCGTGGCGCCCTGCGAGCGCACGCCCACGCAAGCCACCCGCACGGTGTCATTGGGACTGGCCTGGGCGCTCGAACGCATTGCCGCGCCGGCGGACGCCAGCGAACCCATCAGAAAGTATCTTCGATCCATGGCATCGCTCCTTGGGGCCTACGCTATCACATCGCGCGCGCGGTTCCAAAGGCGGCAATCCGCGCGACAGGCGAGATTTCTCAGCGTCCTCCGCCACCTCTGCGCTCTCACAAGATTTTGTTTTCTCAGCGTCTTCCTCCGCGTGCTCCGCGCCTCCGCGTCAAGTACGCAGTCTGCCAGTGGACAAACCAGCAGCCATCTGATAACACAGATGCATGCCGATTTCAGGACTTTCGTCGCTCTTAGTCGTGTGCAGCCTGATGGCGCCGGCGATCGCGGCCGCCCAGGAGGCCCGGCTCCGCGTGATCGCGATCGGCGCGCACCCCGACGATTGCGACATCAAGTTCTCGGGCACGGCCACCAAGCTGGCCAAAGCGGGGCACGCGGTGAAATTCCTCTCCGTGACTAATGGCGATGCCGGGCACCAGACGGAAGGCGGCGGCGCGCTGGCCAAGCGGCGCCATGCGGAGACGCAGGAGTCGGCCCGGCGCATCGGCATCGCCGAATACGAAGTGCTCGACAATCACGATGGCGAGCTGACCCCCACCGTGGACGTGCGCCGGCAGATCATCCGCGCCATCCGCCAGTGGAATGCCGATATCGTGGTGGCGCCGCGGCCCAACGACTATCACCCCGACCATCGCTACACCGGCGTGCTGGTGCAGGACGCGGCGTACATGGTAGTCGTGCCCAACATCGTTTCCGACGTGCCGCCGCTGCGCCGGAATCCCATCTTCCTTTATTACGAGGACGGGTTCCAGAAGCCCGCGCCTTTCCGTCCCGACGTGGTGGTCGCGATCGACGACGTGTGGGATACCAAGATCGACGCGCTGGATGCGCATGTCTCGCAGGTTTACGAGTGGCTGCCGTGGGTGGCGGGCACGCTCCCGCAGGTGCCCAAGGATCCGGCCGCGCGCAAGAAATGGCTGGCGGCCACGCGCTCCGACAGGATCGCGCCGGCGGTGCGGGCCGCGCTCGAAAAGCGTTACGGCGCCGTGCAGGCGCAACAGATCCACCACGTCGAATCATTTGAGTTGTGCGAGTACGGCCGCCGACCGAATCTCGAGGAACTGCAAGCCATGTTTCCGAAGTGAGGAACCGGTGCTGCTCGATAGGATTTGCGTTTCCACCTGGAGCTTTCACACGCTCTTCGAACAGCCGGGCGTCATCGACGCGCTCGATTTTCCGGAGATGGTCGCGGACCGCTACGGTGTCCACAACGTCGAAATCGTGTATCCGCATTTCGCCTCGACGGAGCCATCGTACGTGGGCGAGTTCAAGAACCGGCTCGAGCGGGCTCACTCCCGCGTGGTGAACATTCCTGTCGACTATGCCGAACTCTGGGAGAAGGCGGCCCTCTCGTCGGCCGACCCCGAGGAGCGGCAGCACGCGATTTCGCTCTACCGGAAAGGCATCGATCTCGCGTCGGCAGTGGGCTCTCCCGCGGCCCGCTGCGATCCCGGCAGGGTCAACCTCGACGATCCGTCGCTCACCATCGATTCCTACCAGACGCTGGTGGCGTACGGCCAATCGAAGGGCGTGGGGATCGTCCTCGTGGAGAACCACGGCAGCATCTCGCGGCATCCCGAGGTGCTCGCGAAGATCCTCGACGCCTCGGGCGCCGGAGCGTTGCCGGACATCGGAAACTTTCCCGACGACCAGACGCGCGAGCGCGGCTTGCGCCTGCTCTATCCGCTCGCCAAAGGCATCAGCCACGCCAAGCTGGCTCCGGACTTCGACCTGGCGAAGTACGTGCGCATCGCGCAGGACGCAGGGTTCAAGGGCGTCTTTTCGATTGAAGCCGGCGGCAGCGGCGATCCCTACGAAGCGGTGCAGGAAATCCTGGATGCGCTCAGCGCGCTGTGACGCAAACGTTTTCTCCGCGCTCTCAGCCACCTCAGCGCTCTCCGATTTTGCGGGCTGGTGGGGCGGGCGCAGGGGCAGCCCATGCCGCCGAATCCTCCGTTGTTTCAGGGTTTGACGCTCTCTTGTCTTCTCCGCGCTTTCCTCAGCGGCTCGGCGTCTCCGCGTCAAGACCACAATTTCTGCCGCGCGTACTCGATCGACTTTCTCACATTCTCGTCTTCGAGCTGCATCTGCGCTTCAGGGCTCATGCCGGTCGTGCGCGGCAGCGGCGTCTTCGGCCGGTTCTTGTGCACGATCTCCAGCACGCGCGCCAGGTCGCGCCCCGGCAGCGGGCTGTACTGGTCGTCGAACGTCACCCAGTACTTGTCCGTGAACACCGGAATCTTGAGCGGATCGCGCGTGATCATCTCCAGGTCGAACGGCATGTTCGCGTCCTTCTTCTGCAACGCCGCGACCATCCCCTTCAGATCCAGGAAGCCTTCGCCCAGCGGCACCTCCGAGAGAAGGAAGCCATCCTCGTACGGCTCCACTGCCATGTCTTTGATGTGGCTCGCCACCACGTAGGGCAGCAGGTTCCGCAGCGTCTCCGCCGGATCTTCGCACAGCGACACGTTGTTGCCGAAATCGAGATGCACCCCCACCCACTCGCTCGACACGCGCTTCAGCCAGGCCGCCTGTTCGGCCGACCGCCAGCCCTTGTGGTTCTCCATTCCCAGCCGTATGCGGTACTTGCGCAGCACCGGCTCGGAGAGCGCGATGGTTTTCTGGCAGCGCTCGAAATCTTTCTTGAACGCGTCGAGGGTGTCGAACTGCTCGTAACGCCGCTGCGTCATGGCGGTGTGGAGTGAGATCGCGCCGCTCTCCTTGGCTGCCTTCACCGCGGCGTCAAAAGCCGGCACGTCGCTCTCCGCGCGCGGCAGAGGCAGGTCCATGATGACCCGCATGTGGAACGTTTCGATTCTATCCCGGAACTTCTTGACCTCCTCCGGGGCGCTCGACGCAAGGCGCGTCTCCACTACGCCAAAGCCGAGCCGGTGGCAGTAGTCCACGAAATCGAATGGTGGGCCGCCTCCGCGGGCGGCTCGCGAATGCATGGGGAATCCCGCCGGGGCCCCACCCATATTCGGCATCGGACGGACTCCCGTTTGGGCAGTCGCGGTGTCGAGTGCCAACCACGCGGACGCCGAACCGGCCGCGGCAAGTATCTCTCTTCTGGTCATCGAGTATTCCTCCCGGACCCTCCTACGATAACTCGCTTGCGGCCCGATTGGGCGTGCGGTCCGGCCTACATCCGCCAGCGGCTGGCGTTTGGCAGATCGGCCAGATTGAAGGCGGGCTTCGCGGGCCTGCGCGCGGCTTTACGTGCCTTCCGCAGGCGCTCCCACGTTTCGAGCGTCTTGTAGTACGAACGCTGAGCCATGTCCATGCGCCGCTGGATCCGCATGAAGTCGTCCGACCGTTTGCACCACGCTTCCCCCAGCGGGTATGGCGAGCCTTCCGCTTTCTCGATCTCCTCGGTCCAGATCCGGGCTTCGACTCGGTCCAGACACCGCTGCTGCCAGTCCCAACTGGCGAGGAGATCGAGCACAACGCGCTCCATGTCGGTGGCGGGAGCGTAGTCGGCGACGTACGCGGCACGCATGGCTTCCAGTTCGCCGGCGTATTCTTCACGAATCGCCCGCAGGATTTCGTCGATTGCGGCTTCGGCAATTTTAGAACGGCTGGGCTTGTTTCCCATATGGAGTATTCTCCCTCTCAATTCAACACCTACCATGCAGACAGGCGGCGGCATGTTTTACGGATACCCAAAGTACTTTAGAATCAATGCAAAAGAAAAGTTTGAACTTCGGAACTGGTTAACCGGCCAAAGTACGGCTTTTGGGCGGGGCGGTGTAAGCAGTTGAGGGGCAATAAAGCCGAGGTTCACCCAATTGGCATGCGTGGTGGTGAAGACGAA
>Ga0116216_10002797_pt1 | contig 11507 bp, 11 predicted proteins | sample Sb_taG_11_FD_89696 | JGI IMG/M metagenome (GOLD analysis project Ga0116216, IMG submission 89696) | Peat soil microbial communities from Weissenstadt, Germany - Sb_50d_3_AS metaG | ecosystem: Environmental > Terrestrial > Soil > Wetlands > Peat | place: Germany: Weissenstadt | collected 2010-09-21
CGACGAACAGCTGAGGCGCCTGCTCGACGTGCGGAGGACCCTGGCGTCCGAATCGGATTATGAGCGTCTGCTCGAGCGTGTGCTCGAGGAGGGGCGCGCGATCACCGGTGCGCGGTACGCGGCGCTTGGTGTGATCGATGAGGAGGGGGTCGGGTTGGAGCGCTTTCTTACGTCCGGCGTCGATGCGGCCACGCGTGGCGCGATTGGCGAGCCGCCGCGCGGTCGCGGTGTGCTGGGGGTGCTGGTCTTGGATCCTCGGCCGCTGCGGCTGGCTGACGTCGCGGGGCATCCTGATAGCTACGGGTTCCCGGCAGGCCACCCGCCGATGCGGAGCTTTCTCGGCGTGCCGATCACGATCGGGGGCGAGGTGTGGGGAAATCTGTACTTCGCTGAGAAGGAGGATGCCCGTGAGTTCAGCGAAGCTGACGAACAGGCGGCGGTGGTTCTGGCCGAGTGGGCGGCGAAGGCGATCGCGAGTGTAACCGAGTGAGCGCCGATCGGACTCCGGATCACCGAGCTCGTCCGCTGGGAGGCTGATCGGCTCGGCCGAGCGTGGAGGGACGCTCGCTGCGGGCTAACGGCTCGTGGAGCCGCGAGCGGCGTCCGGCGGATCGCCGACCAGGTGGCGTGAGAGGGCGTAGCGGACGAGCTCTGAGCGCTTGCCGAGTCCGAGCTTGCGATGGATCCGCCGGCGATGCGACTCGACCGTTCGCCGTGAGAGATGAAGCCGCCCGGAGATCTCAGCACTGGTGAGACCCAACGCGATCAATCGGAGGACGTCGGTCTCGCGCGGGCTCAGACCGTCGTCCTTGGCCGCGCGCTGCAGCCCCTCAAGGCGCGCCGCAACACACGGCGACACGTACTCCTCGCCGCGCGCGGCGCAACGAACCGCCGCCTGCAGCTCCCTGTCGGCGTTGTCCTTCAGGACGTATCCGACCGCGCCGGCATCGAGCGCTTGCCGCGCGAAGAGCGGGCTCTCCTCCATCGTCGCCACCACAATCTGGGTTTCTGGCACCTCCTGCCGCAAACGTCGAATTGCCTCGATACTCGATCCATTGGGCATCCGCAGATCGAGCAGCAGCACATGCGGCAGATGGCGCTTGACGTGACGGATCGCAGTCGGCACATCCCCTGCCTCAGCGATCACCTCGACGTTCTTCTCGCTCTCCAACCAGAGCCGCAGAGCTCGACGCACCACGTGGTGGTCATCCGCGAGCACGAGCTTGATCGGCGCGCCGGCTGGATCCGTTCGGGCGGGACTTGTGGGGAGCTGCGCCAGTTGGAGGGATGCCGTCATGACTGCAACCTAGCCGCCCGCGTCCGCACCAACCTCCCGGGGAGCACGACGATCGACGCGGGGATTGCGCCGATCTTGTGCGGAAAACTACGTAGCCCTCCCCCGCTCCGGCGCGGGAACTCGGCGAGAGCTAACCGCGCCCAATATCGGCTGTCGCCGCTACGCGTCCGGTGAGTACGGCTCGGAGGTCGCTGACATGCCGCCCTCCAGGCCTGAAATTCCCAGCTCGAGCCCGCAGGCCTGATGCACGATCACATCCTCGCCCGAACCCAGCATAGGCTCCCGTGTGAGCGAACTCCGCCGCGCGAAACCCCCGCCGACGACGAGCAAAGGCTCGTACGCCCCGATCACGTCACCACAAAGCGGACAAAACACCCGACCCGTCATCCATACGGATTATCGGCATTACAGGCGAAGATGTCATCAGTACTCGGCCCACGCCGCCGCGCACTCTCCCCGCAAACGGAGCCCGCTTCCTGAGTACATGACATGACCTCCTCGGCGGCGGCCCTCGATCGGCTCGGTCACGTGAACGTCCCCGCGGATCGCCGTCCGTCCTCGCTTTCCGAGCGCTCAGCGACGGATCACCGCGATGAGCCCGCCCGGCAGGGGCGCCGAGCTCCTGACCGCTCAATCCCCCCTACCCGAGTCATGCTACCCGCGGAAAGCGCTCCATGACCTGGCCCCTGGCAGTGCGCTTCTTCCGGTGTGACCGCAGCGTCGGAAGGGGATTGAGAGGCGCATCCGTCAGCGGCCCGCGACCGAGACACCGATGCCGCGAACCGTTTCGCCCGACGGGCCGTACCGGCATAAAAACACATCGATGGCCGCACCCTGACGGGGGGCGAGATAGGAGAGTTGAGATGAAACGGATTGCGAGCAAAGGGATTGCCCTGACGGTGCTGGCGATTCTTGCGATGAGCGGGCAGGCGGCAGCCTTCACCCCTGTGCCTATCCCGACGCCGCGCACCGGCAGTGCCGCCGCGGCGCAGGTCGCGCACGAGCAAGCTCGCGTGATCACCCGGCTCGAAGAGTGACCGGAGGCAGCCGATCCTGATCGAGCACGCAGCGTCGATCGCGGGGGTGGGGACCGGCGCTGTCGCCCGGCCGGGAGTGATTCGGAGTTCCTGCTGAAGGGTGGTCCGTGCGCGGTCGTAGATCCGCATCGCCGCGGTGATGTTGCGTTGGGCGGCGAGGGCGTCCGTTAGGAGGAGGTAACTGCCGGTTGTGCTTGGGCGGCCCGTGAGGATCTCGGCGCCGGTACCGCCCCGGGCGCGGGGCCCTCCGTCAATGCCACCTCGAGCGACTTCGCCGCATGGTGGGCGTCCTGCTCCCGTGGCGGAAAACCTGCCCGCGACCGGCTATGGATGCGCCTTCCGGCGCGTGCGTTGCCGGTCGCGGTGTTCGAGCGCGGCGGTGCTGAGGATGCTCAGTTCGTACAGGGCGAGCATGGGGATCAACTCGAGGAGAGTGGTGACGGGGTCGCTGCCGGGGAGCAGGAGCGCGAGCGCGGCGATCGCCACGATCGCATAGCGGCGGTGCTTGCGGAGTTGGCGCGTGCTGAGGATCCCGGCTCGATTGAGCCCGAGCACGGCAATCGGGATCTCGAAGAACAGGCCGGTGGCGAGCATCGTGAAGAGGATGAACTGGTAGTAGCTGCGCGCCTGTACGAGGGTGTCGAACGAGCTCGCGTTGAAGTGCAGCAGGAAGCTGACGGCTCCGGGTAGCACGACGAAGTATCCGAACGCGATCCCGAGGGCGAACAGAAGCGGCGCCAGCGTGAGCAGCGGCGTCGCCACCCGCCGTTCGCGAGGCGTGAACGCAGGGGTGATGAACGCATACAGCTGCCACAGGATCACCGGAAGGGCCAACAGCAGCGCAAAGTACGCCGATACGATCACGGTCTGTGAGAACGGCTCGCCGATTCCGAGGGTGACCGGACGGAGCCCCGACGGTGGGGCCGGGCCGGCGGCGAGATAGTCGGCATCGGCGTGGGCGGCGGACGCGAGCGCCTGGCGCTGTGTCACGGTGAGCGGACCGGCAGACGCGGCGAGGAGCCCAAACGCGACCCGCTGACTGTCGAGCGCGGCGCGCAGCTTCTGCTGGGTACCGGTGGTCTCAGACAGCGGGGCGCTTGAGTCCGTGAGCGACGGGGAGCCGACGTCGGCCAGCGGGCGGTTGAGCACCTGAAGGACGGCATGGTTTTGCCAGAACGCGAACGCGAACGCGAACGCGAGCACGGCCACGCTGACGATCAGTCGCACCCGTAGTTCGCCGAGGTGGGCGAAGACGGAGACCTCGTCGTGGTGGCTGATGGGTCTGACGGAGATCGCCATGGTGAGGCAACCGCGGATATCTTCGGTCAGCCGACCGGAGGTGTCTCGTTGTCGGTGGTGGCCGGGGGCAGGGGGGACTGGTCCGGGGATTCGCCGCCAATCGAGGCCTTGAACTCCCTCAGGCCCTGTCCGAGGGCGCGGCCGGCGTCGGGGAGGCGCTTAGGTCCCAGGACGATCAGCGCGATCGCCAGCAGGATGATGAGATGAGTCGGCTGCAGCATTCCGGTGAGCATCGGTGGTGGTGTCCTTTGATGGTTGGGGTGAGCGGAGCGGCCGCAACCCGGTGACGGGTTGCGGCCGGCAGTGAGGTACTCGTGGGCTAGGCGACGTGGCGTTGCGCGGCGTCCGCCGCGGTGGCCAGCCCCCTGAGCGTGACTTGTGCGGCGTTCGGGGGGCCGCTGGTGATGTCGTTTAGATGCCGCGCACCGCCGCGTCAGCCGCCTTAGCGAGCGCTGTCGCGGCAGCGAAGAACGCGCTCGACTGGCCCTCGAACAGCCCGGTTGATGTGAGGAACTTGACCGCTGCCATCGCGCCCCCGTTCTTTGACAGTGTCGGGCGGATGATCGAGCAGTCGGGCAGGCTCGGGTCGATGAACTCGCACGGCTTCGGGAAGATGTTGTTCGCCCGAGTGGCATCACGGCCGCTCGCGTCGAGATCGGGGAAGAATGTTCCCGTCTCGGGGTCCTTGACCCCCGCCAGCGGCGGCTCGACTACATTGGCGGCGACGTCCTGCCAAACGCCGAAGTGATCGACCTCGGTTCCGCCGATACTGACCACGATCCGCAGCACCTCGAGGCTGGTCACCTGTAGTGACAGCGTTGTGTACAGGCTTGAGCCGCCCTGCTCAATCATCGCGAAGTGAAACGCCGCGCTGTTCGCGATCGCCTGCATCCGTGACTGCTGCGCGGTGATCGGAGGTACCGGGGCCGCCATGTTCGGCGGCGTGTCGGTGTCGTTCAACGGGATCACCGGCTGGTTGTTGATCGTCACCGCCTGCCCGAACGTAGCCCCGAAGTCAGGGTTCGCCATCGACCGGTAACGCAGATACCAGCTTGTGTCGACGTTTGTTCCCTTGAGGAGGTTCGTGAGCCGCCGCCGCGATCGGTCAGCCCCCGTCGCCTGGCTTCCCTTGAGAGTACGGAACCGCTCCAGGCTCACCGGCTGTGCACCCTTAGAGACCAGGTAGGCATTGATGAAGTCCGCGTGGCTGCGCTCGTCCCGCGTATTGCCGGAGATGTAGGCCGGCGCGTCGGAATCGATATTCGCTAGCGCCGCCACGTATGCCGGGTTGCCGCCCTGGAGCCCCCCCAGCTCGTTGTACTGCTCCCACAGGTCCGTCTCCAGAATCTCAGCCGCCGCGAGGAACCTCAGGATGGCAATATCACCATCGGTCGGCCCTGCTGATTTCGCACTGGCGGACGAAGCCATGAGCGCCGAAAACGGCACAGCCGCAGCGCCAACGATGCCCGCCTGCTTTAAGAACGAGCGACGACCGACCACTCGCTGCCACAGCGCCTCCAGCTCTTGTTCCTGCGCAGGGACCTCCGATGACGCGCCAGGGCGCAAGTCATGCACTGTCATGTGTTTCCTTCCTTGTGAAAGAGCGGTTATTGGCAGGCTAGTAACGGTGCCCACGTGAGTGTCACCCGCGACCGCGCGCCAACGCACCGGACCTCGGGTGAATGCATAGATGGATTAGACCCGAGAAGGTCCGGCTGATGAGGGTCGTTGCCGGATGCTCCGACCGTTACATGCCCAAGACTCCTCTATCTGCGCATTTCTTCCCCAAGGTGTTTCGACAATGCCACCGGCACCATCGACTCACGTGCCAAGTGCCCTTTCCGGCCGCCGCGCGCGGGCCCCCGCTCAGCGTCTACACCCTCAGGTTCTCCTCCTCCCCGGGATCGACCCTCTCCGGTCGGTGCTACCCCAGCCGGCTCTGCGTAGCCAGCAGGCGATCCCGCACTCTGGGCACCCGGGCCTCATTGCGACGAGATTTGCGCCCACAGCCTCGGCAAAGCTCTGTGGTCGCAATCGAGAGCGCGCACCTTCTGGGAGACGTGGGCGAAGCTCTTTCCGCGGATCTATCCTGCCGCACCGCGCCACCGGGGCGCCTTGACTTGTGAGGACATCACGACGACGGCGGTCGCTGGCTGCGCGCGCTCGGGCGTCGCTCGGTCGGGGATCGCGGAAGCCGGGGGCGATCCAGAGCTCGCTGCCGGAGCGGACGACCACCAGCAGCCAGCCGCGGACGACGGCGCGCTCGTGCTCGGACAGCGGAAGCAGGGGCGAGCGTGCCGAGGAGTGGACGACTCTTCCCGCGCAGCTCCCAGCGGTCTGCTGCCCAGAGCCAGCGCGGCTGCTTATGTTCTCGCGCCAGCGCGGCCCGGACGATCCCAATGGCGACCGAGGGCAAGTTCGCCTCCCGGCGGTGTTGGCCGCGGACCCGCACGGCCACCAAGCGGCCCGCAGGCGAAGAAGCAGAGGTGGACCGATCGACCCGGCCGCTGATGCTCCGAAAGAAAGCTCGGGGCATCGACGGCGAGGCTCGGGGATACAGATCGGGATCACGGCATGCCCCACGTAGGGCCAGCCGCGGCGCGGTCCTGGCGCTGCGAGGGAGGTGGATGCTCGGCGCTAGGCGGGTCCGCCGGTGAGTGCGAGGCCGCGGCGTGTCAGGACGTCTCTGAGGAGGCGAAGGCGATCGGTCATGATGCCGTCGACCTCGAGATCGAGGAGTTGGTTGATCACCGTCTCCTCGTTGATCGTCCATACGTGCACCGGTAGGCCCGCTCGGTGCGCGGCCGCGATGAACCGTGCGGTCACGATTGGAATCGGCCCTCGACTGATCGGTACCTGGATGCAGTCGGCGCCAAGCCGACGCATGACGCCGCTCGCCGTGGTCAGGCGGGCCAATGCAACCGCTTGAGGCCCCATCGAGGTGCACGCCCGCCGGCGGCCGAGTGCCCGAATCCGACGGAGGCGGCGGTCAGAGAAGGATCCAATGCACACGCGCTCCCAGGCGCCGACTCGGTCTAGGAGCGCGGCGAGGGGCCCCACGCTTGCATCCGACTTGGGGTCGACGTTGACCCGGGCGTCGGGCCAGCGCGCCAGGATCGCTTCGAGCCGAGGAACGCGAATCCCGCAGCCGCGGAACGGGAACGTCCGCCCACCATCGGGGGAGAACGTGTGACCGGCGTCGGCGGCTTCCACGTCGGCGATACCGAGTTCGGCGATCGCACCGGTGCGATCTGTGACCCTGTCGAGGCGCTCGTCATGAAAGGCGACCAGGACGCCGTCGCGCGTGAGATGGACATCGGTCTCGAGGTGCCTGTATCCAAGACCGACTGCGATCTCGAATGCCGCGAGCGTGTTCTCGGGCGCCTCGCCGGCACCACCTCGGTGGGCGAACGCGATCGGTCCTGGCTCTACAAGGAACGGGTGCACGTCTCCGCGCAAGGATCCCAGCTTCGCTCACGAGAAGTGCGCCGCCCCAGACCATCCGGCGAGTAAACGTACCGTCGCACAAACCGTGCCTCCGCGCACTGCCCCCGCCGATGCTCGGCCTGAGCCCCTCTCGGCAACTGGGGCCGAGTGTTGCGGGTCTTTGGGGGACGTTGGCGACCGGACGCCCGCACCGCAGGGTCGGGTGGCTATCACGAGCGCGCGGGCTATCGTCACCGGTCGGCAGCCTGCAAGTCGCGCGACAGGTCGCTCACGACGATCAACTGAACGTCGCTCTCCAACCTCCCGGATTGCCCCTGCCAACGAGGTCTGACACGATCCTGCCCCGGCGCCTTCTCGGCGACAGCCAACCCCAAACCAGGAGCGACACTGTTGATCGATCGCATTCGTCACGACATCCAGCAACGACTCGAGCAGTTGCTCGCCGAGGCCGACAAGCTACGTCACGCGCTCGCCGCGCTCGACCCCCGCGCGCCCTCAACCCGCAAAGTGAAAACGACGAAATCGCAGCTGCCCGCGAAGCGGGCTGCGAAGACGCCGGACGCTGCGAAACAGACCCCGGCGCGGACCCGAACCCCCACCGCCGGTGCGGAGAACGGCGCAAGCGCGTCGACCCGAACGCCACCAGGGCAGACCAAGACGAGGGTGCTCGCTGCGCTCTCCAGCGATCAGGCGTTGACCGCCGGCGAGGTCGCGACGGCCACCGGGCTCGCACGACCGACGGTCAGTACGACGCTGTCAAAGCTGTCGAAGACTGGCGAGGTCGTCAAGGCCGAACGCGGCTACCGCCTACCCAGCGCCGACGGCGGGACCGCAAGCGCTTCCGAACCCGCGGCCACGCGAACGACCGCCGACGCGTAGAACAATCTCACAGCGCCGACAGCCCATACGGCAGATACCCGGCGTAACGCTGGACTCCCCCCAGGCGGGAGTCTCGGCGCGGACACGCAGCCGCGGAGTGTGACGAGCCGGCCCGCCGCGCGTACGGTGTTCCGGATGCGCCTCAGACCCTCACCCGCACGTACGCTCACGCTGACAGTCGCGACCGCGACACTGCTCCTGTTGTCAGCGCTCTTGGCGGCTTCGCGCTTACGCGGCAGGGCACCTACCAGCGCTGCAAACGGGAGCACCTGAGCGTCCGCGGCACCGCGGGAGGTTCGCTGGCCGTGACAGGCCTTCGCGTGATCAGGCTGTCGTGTTTACGAGCTGCTGGCGCGGTGCGCGCCAGCACCTACGAGGCCACCCCGGGTGGCCCGCGGTTCACACCACCAAGGTTTAGCTGTAGTGGCCCGGTGGGTCCACCGCCGCCGGGGGCAAAGCCACGGTACTACCGCTGCGACGAACGGTGCCACAGGTTCGAGTTCCTCGTGCCTGGCTTCTCCTGACAGCGATCCCATTTCCGCAGCTGGATCCGGCGGCCGTACCGATCGACCCCGGAGAGCCTCAGCCCTGCGCCGTTGGCGGGATGCCTTCCGAAAGCTCACCCCGCCACCAAGACCTTGCGCTTGGTCGCGGTCCGCGATTATCGAGCGTTGAGATCACGGCGGACCGTGTCGCGGTCGAAGCCTGCGGCCTCGAGCTGACGCACGATCATGCCGATGTGCTTCTGGCTGAGGTTCTGTCTCCCGTGACCAGGAACCGTGATTACGACGCCGGATTCGTGGCGGAAGCGTCGATGGCTCGTAGCCTTGCCGCCGAGTTCGGTAAACCCGTGATCGAGTAGCCAGGCTGTGAGCGCTCTGCGGGTGACGGTACTCATGGGCGCATTCTCGGACCTGGCCGGGTCACGACGCACCGCTCCGTTCGTTCCGCTGGAGAAGCGCCTCCGGACCAGGCTTGCGCGTCCCCGGGAGAGATCGGCAGTCGTGGCGTCCGCGACGAGACGCCCGGCTCTCGTCCGCAGCAGGAGCTGCCGTCACGGTCATCGGCGGTGATGCTCCCCGATTGGGGATGCGGAAGCGCCGTCGTCGGTGCGTACGGTGACGGCGAGTGCTGCGGCATTTTGACGGACCGGCAGTCTGGCCAGGATGCGACGTACTGACTGTTGAGCCTCCTCAGGACCGGCAGCCCTGCAGGGTTGGTTGTGCCACGCGTGAAGCCTGCGTGAGTAGCAGTGGGGGCGCGGCTCAGGAGCGTGATCGCCTGCCGTCGTCGGGATCGCACCGGATACCCGGTTCGGTTCGTGACGTGGCAGGATTGGCGAGGTGCCGGACCCGTTTGCCGAGCGTGACCAGCTCGATCCCACACTGGAGTTTGCGGCAGGCGTCGCGCGCCGCTACCTGGAGCGCATCGGCGACGAGCTCGTGCTGGACCCGGATGCGGAGGCTGCGATCGGGCGATGGGGTGATCCGATGCCTGAGGAGGGAGTCGGATCGCTGGACGCGCTGAGGGAGCTTGCCGATCGTGCGCGCGAGGCGGCGACACGCTCGAGCGGGCCGCGGTTCTTTCATTTCGTGATGGGTGGCGGCACGCCCGCGGCGCTGGGCGCGGACTGGCTGACGTCGGCCTATGACCAGCCCGCGTATGCGTGGGCTTCTTCTCCGTTCGCGGCTCGTTTGGAGCAGGTGGCAATCGATTGGTTGCGCCAGCTGTTCGAGCTTCCGTCCGAGTTTGGCGGAGTGCTGACGACGGGAGCGACGATGGCGAACTTCGTCGCGCTGGCGGCGGCTCGGAACTGGTGGGGTGAGCAGCACGGCGTTGATGTCGAGGCCGATGGCGTCGGGAAGCTGCCCTCGCCGGTGATCCTCTCGAGCGGATATCTGCACCCCAGCGCCGTGCAGGCGATCGGGATGCTCGGCCTCGGCAGGGCGAACATCCGGCAGCTGGCCATCGACGACATCGGCCGGCTCGACCTGGTGGCGCTCGACCGCGAGCTGGCTGAGGCCAGGGCGCCGGCGATCGTGATCGCCAATGCGGGCGAGGTGAACGCGGGTGACTTCGACCCGATCGCCGACATTACCGAGCTGTGCGGGCGTCACACGGTCTGGCTTCATGTCGACGGCGCGTTTGGTCTGTTCGCACGGCTGGCGCCGGGCACACGGGGGCTGACCGACGGGGTGGAGCGGGCTGACTCGGTTATCTCGGACGGCCACAAGTGGCTGAACGTTCCCTACGACTGCGGCTTCGCGTTCGTGCGGGAGATGGAGCGGCTTCCGCGTGCGCTGAATGTCGCAGCGCCGTATCTGCCCTCGCCCCATGACCCGCACCCGAATTTTGGCTTCCTGGCACCGGAGAACTCGCGTCGCGCCCGGTCGCTTGCGGTGTGGGCGACGCTGCGCGCGTACGGGCGTGCCGGCTACCAGGAGATGGTCGAGCGGCACCTGGCGCTCGCGCGGCACCTGGCCGATCGCGTGGACAGCGCTCCGGAGCTCGAGCGCCTGGCAGATGTGAGGCTGAACATCGTGTGCTTTCGTGCGCGCGCCGCGGGGCTTCGCGAGCAGGAGCTCAACTCGTTCAATGAGCGGCTCGGTGCCGCGCTGCGGGCCGACGGACGCGTGTTCGTGGGTACGACCACGTACGCTGGGAAAGTCGCGCTGCGGCCGGCGATCGTCAACTGGCTGACCCAAACTGAGGACGTCGATCTATTGGTCGATGTCACCCGCGAGCTCGCAGCCGAACTCGCCGCAGTTGCGCAGCCGCGGCGGTCTACGAGCTGACGGCGTACAGCTGCAGTCGTCCGGGGCGCCTTGAGGGTGGGGCTGCCGCGGTCCTCGATTTGGAGGCCTGAGGCGGCGAGGTTGCGGATCGGCGGCCACTCCGCCGGCATGCGCTTTGGCGACTACCGTGCGGCTCGGCTGAGCGCAACCCTCAACCGTCAACCGACGGTGCTCTCCACCACCTAGCTCAGAGGTCCGGGGTCGCTGCGACACCCGTGACGAGTGGTCGCACTACCTGCCAGCGAGCGAGGCTCGGCCGATCCGAGCGCACATGTTCCATGAACAGCAGCCGCCCTCCAGGTTTCAGGACACGAGCGATCTCGTCAAGCTCGGGTGTAACGTCCTGTGGTAGGCACAGGGAGAGCGTCGCGACTGCCGTTTCGAAGCGATCATGCTCGAACGGGAGCCGACCTTGGGGAAACTCGATGATCTTCGCGTGGCATCCGCTGGCTACTAGCTCGCGGCGCAAGCGGCTTGCCATGTGGGGGTGGGGCAGAAGCAACACCAGCTCGTCGAGATCGGGCGGATACGCGTGGAGATTGATACCGATGAAGGCGCCGACCAGCTCCACGGTCGAGCCTCGGGCTTGATCGAGTAGCCGCTCGCGTTGCGTGCCGAGCGCGGCACGCTCGCTCCTCGGGTACTCGCGAGTCGAGACGGCTGCGCGCAGCCGAGCATAGATGTTGAAGTAGACGTGTCCCGGCACCGTGCAGTCCTTCGCCTATCGCGCTGGGCGTCGGCGACCACGGCTGA
>Ga0116216_10002802_pt1 | contig 11490 bp, 5 predicted proteins | sample Sb_taG_11_FD_89696 | JGI IMG/M metagenome (GOLD analysis project Ga0116216, IMG submission 89696) | Peat soil microbial communities from Weissenstadt, Germany - Sb_50d_3_AS metaG | ecosystem: Environmental > Terrestrial > Soil > Wetlands > Peat | place: Germany: Weissenstadt | collected 2010-09-21
CAGGGTCGCTGACCTGGCCGGCGCGCAGGGCGTGGCGAACGTCCGCTGCGACCACACCTCGGTGCTGCGCTGGCTCGCCGGGGAACCGCGAATCTTCCGCCTGCCGCCGTGCCGCCTCCGCCGGGCGTAACCCCGCCCCTCGCAACTCGCACGCCAGTCACGCTGCCTGCAGGAAATCCTGGACCGCTGCCGTCGAATGCACCTACACCACCAGCCGCCACGCCGATACGTATGGGTCTGGGCGGACGCAATCTGGCCGAACCTAGTCCGCCCGGAGTTGGCGCTACCGGCGTGCCATACGTCCCCCCATCCTATACGCCTCCGATGTCGCAAGCACAACCGCCATCCTCATCGGATGATCCCGCGATCAGCCCGGAGATGCGCAAGGCGATGCAGTCCACGCAAAGCGCACAAGCTGCCCTCGATGCCGAAGGACAGAAGTATCAGGACCTCAGCAGTAAAGCGGCTGCGCTGAAACCACCGGACTACGAGAATTACAAACCGCCGCTCTGGAAAAAGATTGCCGCGCCGTTTGTGGGAGCCTTAGCAGGACGCAACGCCGGACCTGCCGTGGAGAGCATGCTTTACAGCCCGTACAACCGGGCCGTGCAAGGCTATGAACAACAGAAGTCGGCACTGCAGCAGCAACTCGAAGCGGAACGAGGAATTGGAATTCCACTAGCTGAGAGCCGCGCAAGGGTCGCGCAAGAGGGATACACGAACACACTGAATGCACGCAAGGAAGCGGAAACCGAAAAGCGCGATACCGCGACCGAGCAGTACAAGAGCGACCTGAATGAAATCCGCTCCAACATCGCGAGCGACAAACTGGACGAAGCTCAAAAGAAACTGGACGAGACCGCCGAGAAGAACAAAAACAACTTCCAGATGCAGAACGAGCTACTGAAGGTGCGTCAGGAGTTGGCCGACGCCGCGAAGGAACGCGCGGACAAAGCCGCCGCCAACGGTGCGGGCGCGAATGGCATGACCGCCAGCGAGCAACGGGACTTCAACGCGAAGACACGACGCTACCAAGCAGAGATCGACTCCCTGAACCGCGAACGGGCGCAGATGGTGGGCATCCCCGGAGACTTCGCCACGAAGCGCACAGCCGCGATCGACAAACGATTAGACGAACTCCACGGCAACATCGACAAAGCAGAACAGGACATTCTCGATCGACGGCCGCAGAAAGGCGGCGCGGAAGCAACAAGCGGATCTGGCGCAAAAGGATTTCAGGTTCCCAAAGGCGCACCCAATCCCACGAAGCCCGGCCAAGATTTGAAAATGAACAACAAGATCGTCGCGCACTCAGCCGATGGTAAGAGTTGGGGACCGCCGCAGTAGCTAGGGATTACTGGCGAAGAACCCGACGACCATCGCACACAGGAAGATGAAGAGCAGCACCGGCATTTTCGTTAGTCCCCGTGGTGGGCGCGCCAGAGTTCGGCCAGAAAGAAGCGCAAGGCCTTCCCCGCGAAGAAGCCGAGGATGCCCGCCGCGCAGCGCGCCAGAAACGTCAACTCCGTCATAACGCCAAAATCGTACTACAAACTGGAGGATTAAGCACATGGACGCACCCAAGCACGTCATTCTGTTCAGCTACGACGCCGCAACCAAGCAGCATGAACGCTACGATGCCCTGGTCATTGGCTCACGAGAGTTCGAGGATCACGACGAACCGATCCTGAATCTCGTCTACTTCCGCCACAACGATACGGCCAGCCATCATGCCTTAAACGGCGTCGATTGGGCGGACACGCTTGAAAGAATGCTGGATGTTCCGCACAAGTACGATTTACAGCAGCAGAGTTTTTACTACCTGAACGAGGGTGAGGAGAATCCGGTACCGGCGCAACCCGCAGACGAGGAAGTCGTGACCCTTCGCGAGCAGCTTAAGGATGCGCGTGAAGTGCTGGAGGAATACGACAAAGTTGTGAGCAAACTGCGGGCGGAACTCGCAGACACAACCGAAGGAAGAGACAAAGCACTGCAGGCCATCGCAGACGCCGGAAACAAATTACCGTCTGGGCCTTCTCTCGTGACGACCGAAACCAGGCAGTACAGCGACGGATCGAGCGCCACCGGGCCAGCGCCTTTGCCGGAGCAATCGCCCGCGCAACAGGACGCAGCCGACGCAGCCAAGTCCGCCAGCGATTAATTCATGGCCGATCCCTCCAGTCCGCAGTTCGAGGTGGTGGATCCACAATTTGAAGTTGTGGACCCGCCGCCTCTGACGATGAACCAGAGACGAGGAAGCTACTCGGGGGCTCCAATTCCGCCTCGACCCACACTTCCTCCCTACGATTGGCAACGCGCGATCGTGGGCGGATTGACCGATATCGTCACGGGTGGGGGAATGCCATCGAATGAAAGCGCGCCGCCACTGGGCGAACCGATGGCACAGGGCGTGCGCGAACTGGAGACGCCGGGAAAGCGGGGCACAGGAGCCTTGCGAGTCGCGGCAACTGGCACCGAAGCCTTAACACCGCTGATGGGACCGGCGGCACTGGAAAACCCTCTCTCGATCGCCCGTGGGTTGGCCGAAGGAACGGCAGCAAGCAAAGGCGTTGAGTACGGCGCAAAGAAGTTAGGCGCAACCAAAGAACAGCAGGATCTTGCCGGAAGTCTGGCATTCTGGGCGCCTGGTGTAGCACGCTCTGTCATCGATCCGCGCGTTGCCGTGGAATCGGCACCAGAAGGCACACGAGTGGGAGCTACCGTCGCCGGCGGTCGGGCCGGCGCTGGGGTACAGGTTACCCCGGAGAATATCACCGTAGCCGGGAAAGTTGGCCCGTTCTCCGGCAGCAAGACATTTACTCGCGGAGCACAACCGGCAGGACCAGGAATTGAAGCTCCGACGATTGAAGGGCAGCCGCTAACCCCAGCACCGCCGACCGATCCCGCCGCTACCGCGATCGCAGAGTATGACACCGTGATGCAGAGAGCAGGCCAAGTCGTTCGCGGGGAGCCGATTGCACCGCCGCCGCCAGCCCCGCCGCCGATTTCTGCCAGCCCCAACGCTCCGCCATCAGTAAAAGCCGGAAGCATCTCGCCCGAAGATGTCGCCCAGGTTGCGCAGACCATTGCCAAGTTGCCTCCAGAGATTCGCCCGCAAGCCATGCAGGAAGTCCATCAGACGCTGACGAAAGTTCTGATGGAGCAAGCCGCGAGCGGAAAGCCGGTCGTACTCCCGAATGGCCAGATGGCGATCATCAAAGACCCGGCCTCCGCCGAAAAAGTAGCGCTGCAGTTGATGAATGATGCGGTCAAAGATCACGACAAAGCACAGGAAGTAGCAGCCAAGGAAGCGGAGAAAGCGGCGAAAGAGGAAGCGAAGCCGACACCAGCCGCGACGACGGGAGTACGGGCCAACAGTAGGCAGAAAGCCGCAGAACTGGCACAGCCTAAGTTTGAAGTTTCGGAAGCGCCCGCACCGAAGTTTGAAGTCGTAGAACCGGAACAGAAGGTAGAATCAGGAAATGGACGACGCGAATCCCAAGGTGCATTATCTGAGAGCCGAGCTCTACCCGTGGAGCGGCCCGGACGTGAAGAAGTTAGTGGAGAACCTCAACGAAGTCCTGAGCCGAGTGTCGCGGGAGGAATTGCGGTTGCGTCTGGCGAAGCACATGGGAACGCCGGAGAGCCACCTGTTCGTGTCGGATCGGGAACTGGTGCACCAAGTGCAGGAGAATCCTCAAATATTCTTCCCGGAAATAAATCTGCCGCAGTAGCCGAACAGCAGCCCTTTACCAAAGGCGATCCGGTAACTTTCTCCCGCAACCTGCAAGTTCGGAAAGGGGAAGGCAAATCGGAGATCATCCCGGTCGGCACCAAAGCCTTTATCGAACACGCCAATCCGGGGATGAACTTCGCAAGAGTGCGGTTGACCGATGGACGAGTACAATCGGTGCCGCTGAGGAATCTGGAGAAACATGAGGAAGCCCAAGGAGCGGGTGACCGCAGCAGAGCCGCCGAAATATCTGCTCAACGAGCAGGGGGAAATGGTGGGAGTGCAGCAGGAATTGGAAATGTCGCGAGCCGACCTGCAGAAGCTGTATCCGAACGTAATCCTGCCGCCGCCGCGCAAGAAGGGGCGAGGATTACCAGCGTTGCTAAAGAGACCGCGCCCGCAGTAACTCCCGCCAAGTCCGAGTGGCAAACCCTCTTCGAGAAAGCCTCTTCCCTCCAACCCGACAAAGTAGAGTCTCTGCGCAAGATGAGTGGAGAACAGTTGCAAAGTGTCATTCAAGGACATTCCGAGACATCCAAGAAGCCCGTCACGCCACAGGTGGAACCGTCTTACTCCTATGGTTTGCCGTCCTTTGTGGGTGCAGGGCACACCGCGAAAGCCGAGCCGGTCGCGATTCCCAAAGGCCACTGGATGAATCGCATGGATGTGGACGAAGTTGCCAATCGGTATGGGAGTCATCCGGTTCACCCGATTCTCGGCAAGGCCACGAAGTTCCTGCAACAGTTCGTCGAGGAAGTGGACAGCCACAGCGACGGCTGGCCTTACTGGCAGGCACCCGCGCACGCCGCACAGCAACTCATGGACCTAATCCAGAGTCCGAAGCTGGCGACCGAAGAGGCTCTCGCGAAGGCGATGTCCCCGATTAAATCCTTTATGACCAAGCGCGGCACTGCGGCGGGAATGAAGATGCCGGAGATCGCGCTGCAGGCGAAAGAAAAAGCTGCGAAAGCCCCTGAAACCGGGAGTACAATAGATTCCGAGAAACCGCATGAGCCGCTCGCAAACCAGACCGCGGGAACCGCTCGAAACCCTGAAAACTTACCCAGCGTTTCAAGCGCTGCGCGCGAAAGCGGAACAGCACCAACTTCACTTTCGACCGAAGGAAAGCGAGCGGATGAAGAAGAACGGCTCGCTGGACGACATCCTGGACAGCCGGGCGGAGAGCGCCTGGAACAGCCTGCAGGACAACCTGGCCAACGGCTCGAACCAGAAGGAAGCCGAGGAAGTGGCGCTGCCGAACATCCTGGTACGAAGCGAACAGGAGGACGAGCAGGATCGCCTCGATCAGGAGGAGCAGGAGCAGACGGCCAGCCAGTAGAATCTCCTACCCCGCAAGAGCCAGAGGAAGCCCGCACTACCACCGCCGAACTGCGCAACCAGCGCAACTTCCGTATCTCGGACGAAGAAGCCGCGAAGATCGGCACCGGCGGCGAAATCTCCAAAATCAAAGGCAACCTCGATGCGCTCGAAACTCTGAAGACGATTCAGAAAGAAGGGCGCGAGATCGCGACGCCGGAAGAACAGGCCACGCTTGCGAAGTACGTTGACTTCGGCGGCCTCGTCGGAATGCTGCAGAATCACTGGAAGCCTGAGTACACCAAGCACTACGAGCGCTTCACCAGCCTACTCACTCCTGCCGAGATTCAGGAAATCCGCGAAACCCTGCCGAACACCCACTACACCAGCATGCAGATGGTCGACTGGATGTGGAAGGCGATGCAGCGCATGGGATTCCGTGGCGGGCGAATTATCGAGCCGGGTATGGGCATCGGCAACTTCATGGGGCGGATCCCGGAGAAAATTGCCAACCGCTCCGAACTCTACGGCGTAGAGCGCAACCCGCTCACCGGCAGCATGGCGAAGCTGCTTTATCCGGACGCAAACATTCAGGTCAAGCCATTTCAGCACTTCCTTGTCCCGAACAACTCACTCGACGCCGCGATCGGCAACGTTCCCTTTCAGGACGTGAACATCACTGACGATCCGGTTTACAAAGACCTCAAACTGAATCTGCATAACTACTTCATCGTGAAGACGCTCGACAAGCTGAAGCCGGGCGGGATCGCCGCGCTGATCACCTCGCGCTACACCATGGACTCCGCAAAAGGCACGGGCGTTCGGGCGCGCGAGGAGATGGCAAAGCGTGCGGACCTGGTCGGTGCAATCCGCTTGCCGGATGCGGCGTTCAAGCGCACTGCTGGCACTGAAGTCGTTGCTGATCTGCTGATCTTCCAGAAACGCGATCCGAAGGTCGAACTGGAAAAGATGCCGGAATGGGTTAAGTCCGTTCCCACGAAAGTGGGCAGCGCGGAATTCCCCATCAATCAATACTTCCTCGACAATCCGAGCCACGTCTTAGGCGAGCACTCCGATCAGGGACAGATGTACCGGGCTGGCAGCTACACCGTGAAAGCGCCGAAAGATTTCGACGCAGCCCTCGCCGGCGCCGCCGATCTGGTTCCGCGCAGCATCTTCGGAAAGGTGAAAACGAACCAGCCGAGCCAGGCACCGCCGGCAACGCTCGATCCGGGCGAGATGCAATTCGCGCCGGAAGACGTGAAGCCGGGCGCATTCTTCCGAGATGCGAAAGGCGCGATCAAGATCAAGCAGGCCGGCGTCGCCGCGGACCTCCCTGAAAACCTGCGCAACGCGGCCAGTAAGGAACAGATCGGTCACGCGATCGATCTCCGCGACCAACTCAATCGCGCCATCGAAACCCAGTTGCAGACCTCCGACGATGACTCGCTGAAGGAAGAGCAAAAGAAACTGGTCGACCTCTACAACAAGTACCACAAGAAATATGGCCCGCTGCATGGGCCGAAGCTCGCGAAGCTCTTCGGCGATGATCCGGAGTATCCGAAACTGCTAGCGCTAGAGAACGTCGATCCGGAGACCAAGGAGATTACGCGGGCCGCGATCTTCACCAAGCGCGTACTTGCGCCCTATGAGCCTTTGCGCGATCTGCCGGATGATCCGAAATCAGCCATGCTGAAAGTGATGGCGGAGCGCGGCTACCTCGACACCGGGCTCATGGCCGGGCTTCTCAAGAAACCCGAAGCCGATGTCATCGCGAATCTGGAAAAGCAGGACCTGATCTTCCAGGATCCGCAGTCCGGCATCTACCACACTGCCGACGATTATCTTTCCGGCAACGTGCGCGAGAAGTTGAAGCTGGCCGAGCACGCGCTCGAAAGCGATGCGAAGTACGCGCGCAACGTCGAAGCGCTGAAGAAATCTCAACCGAAGCCTCTCACCATCCACGACATCCAGCCGAATCTGGGCCAGACCTGGATTCCGATGAACGTTTACAAGGGCTTTATCGCGCACCTGGCGAAGACCGGAAACATCGACGTGGAGATCAACCGCGATGCCACGGGAAAGTGGCTGGTACGGGCCGAAGGCAACAAGTTTGCTCTGCAACACGAATGGGCGGGCGGCGACATTCCCGGACACAAGCTGGTGCAGTACGCCATGAACCAGCAGCAGCCGACCGTCTACCAGAAGGACGACAAAGGTTCCGTCTCGATCGATCAGCAGGCGACAACGGCCGCGCGGGAAAAGCTGGCTGCGATCAAGGAAGAATTCCGCACCGTCCTGCGACGTGCCAACCAATCGACCGTCGACAAGCTCGAACAGATTTATAACGACACCTTTAACGCCTACAAATTGCGGGAGTTCTCCGGAGAGCATCTTGACTTCCCCGGCATGAGCGAAGAATGGCGCGACAAGATTCGCGGCTACCAGAAAGCGGCCGTGTGGCGCATTCTGCAGGAGGGGCGCGGCGGCATCTTCCACGCGCCAGGTCTCGGCAAGACCCTGACCATGGCCGCCTCCGGCATGGAAGCGCGCCGGCTGAAGCTCTCGCGCAAGAATATGTATGCGGTGCCGAATCACATGGTTCCGCAGTGGCGCGAAGATTTCAAACGCTTTTACCCGAATGCAAACGTGCTCGCTGTCACCGACGATGATTTCACCGCCACGAACCGCGCGAAGCTGATGAGCCGTATCGCAACCGGCGACTGGGACGCTGTGATTGTGCCGCACTCCCAGTTTGATCTTTTGCCGATGTCGCCGGAGTGGGAAAAGCAGACCATCGACAAACGCCTTGCCGACTACCGTCAGGTCCTCGAAGAGTTAGACGAGGATAACGACAAGCGCACCATCAAGCAGATCGAGAAGGCCGTCGACAAGCTGGAAGCCCGCCTCAATGAGTTGAACGCAAAGAAGAAAGACGAAGCGATCCCGTTTGACCAACTCGGCGTCGACATGCTCTTCGTCGACGAAGCCCACGCCTACAAAGCGATGGCCGTACCGAGCAAGATGGGCAATGTGGGCGGACTCTCGAATCGCGCCAGCCAGCGGGCTTTCGCGTTGGAGATGAAAGCAGACTATCTCCGCAACACCCACAAGGGCCGCGGCCTGGTCTTTGGCACCGGCACCCCGATCACGAACACCGTGGGCGAACTTTATGTGATGACGAAGTATCTGGCGCCGGAGATGCTCGAAGCCGCCGGTATTCGCAGCTTCGACGACTGGGCGGCCAACTTCGCGACGACAGTGACGCAATGGGAGTATTCCCCGGATGGTGTAACCTTCAAGCCGAAGACCACGCTCTCAGAATTCGTGAACGTCCCGGAACTCTCGACCATGTTCCGCCGCTACGCGGAGTATCTCTCGAAGGAAGCAGCCAAGCAACTCTCGAACCTGAAAGAGCCCAAGGCCAACCGCAAAGACCACATGGTCACAGTGACGCCGACGCAAGAGCCGTTGCTCGAAATGATCGCCGATCGCGGAGACCACCTCACGAAACACCCGCCGCGCACCAAGGAAGAGCGCCAAGCGGACAACTGGCTGAAGCTATCGAGCGATGCCCGCAAAATCTCGCTCGATCCGCGCCTCTACAATCCGGAACTCCATGACGACGCGGGATCGAAGGCGAATGAAGCCGTGCAGGTGATTAAGGACACCCTCGACAAAAGTAAAGAACAACGCGGGACCGTCGTCGTGTTCTCCGACTTCTTTCAGCACATGGGAAAGGACGGCAAGCCCGATTTCAATCTCTTTGAGGACATGAAGAAAAAGCTGGTGAAGCAGGGAGTTCCCGCCGGCGAGATCGCCATCATCCACGAAGCGGCAGATAAGGAAGAAAAAGAGGCGCTATTTGCGCGCGTGCGCAGCGGGAAAGTGCGTGTACTGTTTGGTTCGACCGACAAGATGGGCATCGGCACCAACGTGCAGGACCGGCTGAAAGCGGAATTGCACCTCGATCAACCCTGGCGCCCGGACCAGGTGGAACAGCGCGAAGGCCGCATCATCCGCTCCGGCAATATGTGGGACGATGTCGACATTCACCGATTCATCGCCGAACCGGAAGAGGGAATGATCAAGCGCTGGGATCCGCAGCAGCAGAAGGAAGTGGAGAAGCCCCGCCCGCGCGCCTATGATCTGCAGATGTATCAGCAACTTTCGCGCAAAGCGAACTTTCAGGAGCAATTCCTCACCGGCAACTACACCGGGCGAAGCATGGAGGACGTGGGCGGCGATGTAAAACTGAATTCGCAAATGTTCGAGTTGGCGAAGGCGATGGCGACCGGCAACCCCGATGCCCTGCGCAAGATCAAGGTGGAACACGATCTGCGCACCTATTCGATGCTGGAGCGCAACTTCCAGGTCGAGCGCTCGAAGAACACCCGCACCCAGCAGAACCTGGAATACCGCATCCCTGTCATCGAACAGAAAATCAAACTGCTCGATCGCGATATCGCACTGTGGAAGAAAGCGGAAGAGAACGAAGAAAAAGGAATCTCGCTGCAGGTTGGCGACAAGACGCGCCAGGGCGACGAACTGAAGACCTGGGTGGACTCCGAGCCGAACATCGCCGACCTGGTGGGCAAGCCTTTGAAGATCGGCGGCATCGCGACGGAGTTAGACGCCTCGCTCGGCCGCGAACTCAACAAAAAAACTGGCGACTGGTTTGAGACGGTACGCTATCGTTATCGGCTCGCTGGCGAGGAGCACGAAGTTCCGTTCAACTTCGAGAAGGGCGTCCACCAGGTCCGGGCGCTGCTGAATTCCTTCGCGCAACGGGCGCGCCATCTCGAAGCGATGCGGACGACGGCGGGATACGACCTGGAGCGATCCAAAGAGGACCTCACCAATATCAAGAAAGAATTGGAGCGCACTTCTCCCTACCTCGCGAAAGTGGAGGGGATGGAGAAGGAAATCGCGGAGATCAACAAGCGCCTGGGCATGACAGGCCCGGCAGAAGTGGATGAGGGCGCCGCGCCGAGCGAAGACGAATCGGAAAAGCCGACTACGACAGGCAAAGAGAAGAAAGAAGGCATCCTCACCGGCGAATCCGGCTCCCTTGAACCTGCGAAAGCTGCCCAAGTCGTTGCCAATGGTGCTGGCCGTGTCGGAGATTTCCTCCGCCAGGAAGTCGAAGACAACCGCCGCGCCCACGAACTGCAGTGGGATCTGTACGACCTCGACAAACGCCATGAAGGGCGTGTCCTACGCGCAAAGCAACTTCTTGAAGGTCTGCAAGCCGATGGAGTGACGCAGGAAGACCGGCGCGCGATCGATGATCACCTCGACGCGCTGCAAGCCGACTCCGATTCTGTTCCCGTGCCGCCGCTCACTGAGAAGCAGGACCGAATCCTGGATGACGTACTCATGCCCATGAAGGCCGAAGCAGAGGAAGCCTTCAAGAAAGTCACCGGCGCCGGCATGACCATTCCGAACTACAACCCGCGGCAGACCAAAGGCCGCGGGGGAATGCTCGACCGATTCCTCACTCCAGAAGGGGAGAAGCGCACCGGGCGCGGCAACACCCTCTCCACCGCGAATCCAGCGAGCAAACATCGGGTGATGATGGCGCTCGAAAACCAAGGCAAGCGCATCGTGGTCTCGCTGAAGGGCGGCCAGGTCACCGCCTGGGACCATGGCACCCCAGAAAACCTAGGGCCAATCCTGCACACCGACGAAGGCCGGGAATTCCTCGACAAGGATGACAACATCTGGACGCTGAAGCAGGCGACCAAAGACGAAATCGAAGAACACACGGGAGTCGAGTATTATCACGACGCGGCCGCTTCCACGATCGTGAACTGGCTGCAGGCGAAGAAAGCCGAAGCCGCGCACGATTTCCTGGAGAAGTTCAAAGGCGATCCCGAATTCAAGCAGATCGCAGTCCCAACCGACGCCGGCAATCCTCCAAAGGGCTGGCGAACCACCAACCTGCCGCAGATGAAAGGCTACTACTTCGAGCCGCACACGGCAGAAGTGCTCGACTGGTTCAACGACCGGCTGAAATCCGGGAACCCCAACGCCTTCGATTCGATCAACTCCTACATGCGCATGAAGATCCTGCTGAACCCGATCAAGCACCCACTGAACGTGGGAGCGCAGTGGGCGGTGCAGAAGGGGGTCACCGGATTCCTGCCGAACCGCTGGATGAAGATCGGGCGTACCGGAGCGAGAGCCATCAACGCGATCGTGAATCAGAATCACGACATGCGCGAAGCCTTGGATGCAGGAGGAGCGCTGCAGTCTGCGCACGGCGTCACGCGCGACCTAGTGAAACTGTTCTACGACCAGATGGCCGATGGCGCGGAAAAAGGCGAACCGTGGGCAACGAAACTAGCAAAGGCTGTGGGACTCGCGCCGGTGGAGTTGGTCAAGGTGCTGCACAATTTCTCGTCCAAGATTGCATGGCCAGTCTCGGACATGATGTA
>Ga0116216_10002804_pt1 | contig 11488 bp, 25 predicted proteins | sample Sb_taG_11_FD_89696 | JGI IMG/M metagenome (GOLD analysis project Ga0116216, IMG submission 89696) | Peat soil microbial communities from Weissenstadt, Germany - Sb_50d_3_AS metaG | ecosystem: Environmental > Terrestrial > Soil > Wetlands > Peat | place: Germany: Weissenstadt | collected 2010-09-21
AGGAGGCCAGGTGGTGGACCGCAGACGAGCGGACATGTGGGATCAGGTCGAGCAGTGTCGGCAGTCCCTCAATCTCCTGACGAATGACCCCGAAGTGATCGCCCTCGTGCTCCGCACGGCCCAGCACTCAGCGGACCGCGACGGGTTCACGTCCGGCACCTTCAGGACGGCCAGGGAGGGCGAGGACCTGTGGGTGGCCCAGGAGTGGGAGGACGAGGTGCTGTCGTTCTTCGCCGAGTGGACCCCCGAGGAGGTGTAGCGGTGGGTGGTGAGCCGTGATCCCGGGCTCCCTCACCGAGTGCCGGGGGAAGAACTGCCGGCGCCTGGTCGTCGTCGGTGACGCCCGCGACCCGCGACGGGCTGAGGCGGTGCTCGGTCAGAAGGGCGCCCGGGGGTGGTTCTGCTTGGAGTGCGCTAGTTGGTGGGCTCGTCGGCGGCGGGGGCAGGCGGGGGCGGCGGGTTGACCGCGTTGTCCAGCTGGGTGGTCACCGCATTTACCGAAGTGGTTGCCGCCTCGATGGCCGCCGACTGATCGGCCGAGGCGAGCGCCGCCACGATGGCGTTGGCCGCCGCCTCCAGGTTGGTCACTGCACTGTTCAGGTCGTCGATGGCTGCCATTACGGTCTCCTTGATCTCATCCCAAAGGCTCATGGTACCGCGGTCGCCACCCAGGAACCCCCTTGCGCCTGGGTGACCGCCCATACCCGCCCGGTGGTGTCCTCCACCGTGCCCAGGAGCCCGGGAGGGTCGGGGCTGAGCTGGGGGCTCCCCGTGGGGATGGCCGGGAGCGGAATGGCCTCGTTGTGCCACTCGTGGTCGTGCCACTTGTGCCAGAGGACCGACGAGGACACCTGGAGCAGGTGGAGCTGCCCGAAGGCGAAGACGGTCGGGCTCAGCATGGGGACCTCCTCAGGGGTCGGGCCGGGAGGACCGGTGCCGGGTACCTCCCGGCCCAGGTACCCCTGTGGGTCCCCGCCCCGGATCTCGTTGACGAAGGCGACACAGTTACCGGTCCCCCAGGTGTCGAGTTCGGGGGAGGCGGCGTAGGTGAGGGCCGACACTGAACCTGTGGCTTCGAGGAAGCTCAGCAGTGTCGGGTAGTCCCCGTTGCGGAACGTGGCCAAGGTCGCCCCCCAGCCCGAGGCAGCCCCGAGGGTGTAGTTCTTGACCCCGGCTGAGTTGTACTCGGTGGCCCCGGGTGAGGGCTCGGTGGTGGCCAGGGGATTGCAGAGCGCCCCGGTGTCCTCCTTGGAGGCCTGGGCCACGAGAGCGGTGACCTTCTCGGCCTGTAGGGGGAACCCGGCATAGCCGAGGAACCCGATGGCCCACTCTCGGCGGTTCATCGGGGGTAGGCATGGGTGTGCTTGTGCGAGGCCTTCGACATGAGGATGAGTGCGCGGTTCTCCACCCGGAGGCGGGGGTGGGCCTCCCGCCAGGCCATGATCTCGGCGCACCACCAGCACGAGCGCACCGGACGGACGAAGGTCTGCTTGTTCATGGCTGGTCCGAGCCCACGAGGACGTGGCCCTTCCCGGCGAAGGTAGAGACCCGGGTGTTGTCGGCCTGCCAAATGACGATGCGGTCCCCGCAGACCTCGCACGTGTTCACGTTCTGCTGGGCTTTGAGGTAGGCGAGGATCTTCTCCCCCTCGGCCTGGTCCACCCGGTGCCCGGTCTTGACGACTGCGGTCTGCTCGTGCGGACCCTTGGTGCCGTGGGGTTGGCGGCAGATACCGGTCAGGAAGATAGCAAAAGGGTCACCGGGGATGGGCGTGGCGGCTGAGGGCACCCCCCCGGCGATGGCCTCGGACACCTCGGTCCACAGGCGGAGGAGCTGCTCGGGACGCATCCGCCGGGTGACCTCGCCCCAGGCCCAGGTCATATCGGTAGCGCCTTGCCGGTCGATCTTGGCCAGGGGGACACCGCCCACCATCTGCGCGTACTTCTTCAGGTCGAGCTGGCAGGCCTGGGCCATGCGGGCCATGGCGGTGCGCTTCTTCTTGTCGAAGTGGGCGACGACCTCGGGGCCGCCCATGAAGTCGCTCACGCCTCACGCTCCTCGCGCAGTTGTTCCACCGAGGCCCGGGAGATGAGGCGCCCGAGAGGGGACCGCTCGGCCACCAGCTTGCCGGCGTCGGCCAGTTGACGCACACGGTTGGATGAGATGCCGAGCAGGTTGGCCGCCTCGGTGGGGGACAGCCACTCAGGGGCCTCAGTCGTCACGGCTGTCGATCTCTGACTGGACGATCACCACCAGCGCCTCCAGCGCCTCGGTGGGCAGGCCCTGGATCATCGTGTAGAACATCTGCGCTTCGGGGGGTAGCGCCGATACGTCGACCATGGGAGAGGAGCCTACAGCCTCTAGGACCGGTCACCGGGGAAGCCCTCAGCAGCCCAGGACGCCCGCTGGGAAGCGGTGGGACGGCGGCCGTGGGTGGGGCTTATGTCGAGGGAGCGGGTGGCCCGGCGACCGGCCCGCTGTGCCCGGTTGGCCTCGGACTGGCTGTGACGCTCCTCGCTGTGGCGCAGCGTCTGGCTTCGGCGCTCCGCCGTGTAGCTCCGGGTAGCTGACTTCGTGCGGGCTGAGGACGCCGCCCCGGTGGCCGCTCCTGCCAGGCGGCCGACCGGGGTGCGCCCTGCCACCACCCCGGCAATGGGGCCTGCGGCCGGGGAGGCGAAGAGGACGACGAGCATGGCCAAGCCCAGGAGCAAGAGGACCGAGCCGAAGAGGAAGACGAGGACGATGAAGATGGCCCACCCGCTGAAGGCCACCCCCCACTGGATGACCGAGCCCAGGTCACTGATCGGGTTCAGCCCGAGCGGATTGAGGGAGGGGGCCGAGGCTGGCACGCCGGGGACCACCGAGGGGGTGTAGGTGATGGCGCCAGTGTTCACGTTCTGGCTGACGGGGGCGGCAGCGGTGGTCGAAGATGAGGGCACTCCCGCCCCTCCGGTTAGCCCAGCATTGGCGTCAGAGGTGGAGAACCCTCCACCCTGAATGGTCTTCTCCACCTGGGCCAGGGAGAGAGGCCCTCTGATGTTCACCGCCTGCTGGCCCACGGCGTCCCCGGCCCAGGCCCCGATATTCTTGCCCCCGCCGAGCTTCACCACAGCCTGCTGGGCGTTCACGTTCGGGTCGTTCATGTTCGGCACCGGCATGTTGTGAGTGCCGTCGCTGATCTGCCATAGGCCCCATGAGGTCTGCGTACCGTGGTTGTCGGTGTAGTTGTTCGACGCCGGGTTACCGCCCGACTCGAACAGGGCGATACCGGCCATGGTCGGCGCCCAAGCCGGGTCACCGCCGTTGGCGATCCAGAGCTGTTCGAGTTGCCCGAACGTGAGCGTGGCCACGCTTCGCCTTACTGCGGGCTCGGATCAACGTACTGGCCAGCCGAGGTCGCCGGATGAGGAACCATGCCGTTGCTCTCCGGTACACCCAACGGCTCCCGGCGGGCGAAGTCCTCGAAGATCGAGCGGTCCGGGTGCTTGACGTACCAGAGGACGACGAGGGCGACGACGCCCACGCAGAGCCCTGCACCCACCCACCAGAACCAGGAGGGGATGAACTCGGAAACGTCTTCATGCTCGGCCATTCTCTACCAGTCTTCGGTCGGGGGCTCGCAACTGGCGAGCCCGGCTCGCTTGGCATGCCAATAGGACCAGTACATGATCCCGCCGGCCATGAGCCCACCGCTCACGATGGGGACGGCGTGCTTGCGGTCAACGCTAGCCGCGATGATGATGAAGAGTGCAGACTCCACCAGCCCGATGTGAACCCACTTCATGAGGGTGGCCGCCCGCTTCTCGGCGTTCAGCTCGGCCGTCTGAGGCGACGAGCAGGCCGCGGCGATGATCTCGTAGACGATGCCCGCAGCCACCAGGAACGGGACGCCGCTCGACCGCTCGGAGAGCGGGGCGACGGGCACTACGCCTTACCCCGGCGACTCCCCACCCAGCCCACCGACCCGGGCCTGTGCACCTGGGAGGGAGGCACCACGTAGCCGTTGGCCAGCCAGGCCGTCTGCACCTCGGTGGTCATGCCCCACGTCACCCCGCCCCCGGGCACATCGGCTACCACGCCCGGGGCGGTGCCGATGAGCGGCCCCGAGGTCGCCGGGTAGGCCATGGGCTGGGGCTGGAACTGCTGGACGCTGACGTAGCCCTGGGACGAGGGGAGCTGCGGGTTCGGGGCAGCCAGGCGGGAGATGGGGATCGGGCCGTTAGCCCCGCCAGGGAGATAGTGGCCCATCTAGGCGACCTTCTTCGTGAACGGCAGGAGACCCCCGCCCCCGCTCGATTGGGCACCCTCGTAGCCGGTGAACTGGGTCGGGATGTAGACCCCGGTGCCGCTGGGCAGCTGGGACGGGTTGAAGCCCTGGTAGAGACCGCCGTACTGCGGGTTGGCGGCGTAGACCGGGACGCCGCCGGTCACGTTGGTCCCCACGTACTGACCGTTGATGTACTGACCGATCTCGGTGTAAGCGCCAGGGTTCTGCTCTAGTTGGGTGAGGGTCACCGTCGAGGGGTACTGGCTGGCGTTGACCGGAGGCAGGGAGTTGCCGGGGGAGGGGCCGCCCTGCCCCGGGGTGGGGCCAGCGCCAGCGGGGGCCGGCGCCGGCTGGTTGGGTCCGGGTTGAACCCCGGTGATCCCCCCCGGCGCCCCACCGAAAGGCCCGGTGTAAGAGCCCCCCGGCCCGCTGAGCGTCTCGGTGGGCACCCCCGAAGTCGACGTGGTGACCGGCGTGCCGGCCGCTGAGGCCGCAGACCCCGCTGTGTAACGCCGCCACAGGATGAACCCGACGACGGCCACGGCGATCCAGCCCCACAGGGGTAGCGGCCCGTACTTGCGCTGGAGGTCGAAGCCCCCGCCCCCGCCCTTGGGGGGTGGCTGCTTAGTAGGAGCCATAGGGGTTCGCACCTCCTCCCGGGGTGTTCGTGGGCGCCGTGTCCAGGCTCGTCGTCGTCTGGCCGTAGGACCCGGCCATGGCGTACTTGGCCAGGTTCACGAGTGTCGGCTGGTGCGTCTTGGCCTGGGCGATCCAGCGGCGTCCCTGGACGAAGCCCGACTGGGATCGTAGCTTGTTCACCCAGCCGGTGAGGGGCTGGCCCTTGTTCCAGGCCTCGGTGAAGAGCATCCCCGACGACGTGTTGCCGTAGGGGGGGCGGACCATGAAGTTGCCGATTTTCTTCTTGGTGAAGGGGATCGGGACGGTGGGTGCCAGGGGAGGCACCACGTCGGAGTTGGACGACCATGATGGCTGTTGGGTCGGCGGGGCGTAGTTCAGCTGCCCCTGCACGTTGGCGTAGTACGGCCGGGACCAGGGCAGGTGGTTGTGGTACAGCTCGTTGTCGTAGTAGAGCCGGGGGGCCCCGGCGTCTTCCACCATGATGCCCCGGTGGTAGGAGATGATCCCCTGCTCACCGGTGGAGTCGGACAGGCGCCCGCCCTGTGAGACCTGGGCGAAGCCCCCGATGCGGGTATCCCGGGGCGCCGGGCGGTCCCCGGCCCCCCCGAAGGCTGCGGTACGTGACGGTAGGGCCGCCGGTCCCCGGGCGCCGCCCACCCAGTCGTCGGGCATGTCTCTGAAGGTGGACGACCCGTGCTCGGGATAGCCCCGGCCAGGGTAGACGTTCGGCAGCCCCCCCTGCCCGTAGCCTGACGGACCGTTGCCCATGTCTAAGCGTACGGGATCGAGCCGGTGACCCCGCCCGTGGCCACGCCGAGGGCGTTGCCGAAGCCGGCGGTCAGGTTCTGGACGAGGCCCGGCCCCTGGGAGCCGGGGCGGGTCAGGACGAGGATGCCGCCCACGATGACGATGGCGGTCAGGACGTCGACGATGTCGTTCATGGCTGGCTCTCCTATGCCGGTCGAGGAGCGTTGTAGGCGGGCGGTGACTCGATGTACTGGTTACCGCCTGGAGCGACCCGGTAGCCGGGATTCGACGGGTTGGTCAGGCCCGGCGTCTTGCTCTTCGGGTTGATGATGTCGCCCGGCACGACATTCCCCTGACTGTCGAGGTTGGTCGGCGGGTTCACCATGAGCCCGGTCACGTAGTCGAGGAAGCTCATGATCACCGGCTTACCCCCAGCCTTGGAGGGGGCCAGGAGCATGCCGAGCGCCGCCAGCCCCCCGAAGGCTGCGGCGAACTTGGCCGGCTTCTCCCCGAACATGGCCACCGCAGCGAGCGAGAAATAGACGATCATGGCGGCGAAGTACCGCGACGGGTTGGGCAGACTGAAGCCGGACTGTGAGCCCGCGAGCGCATCGCCGGTCTGGACGACCATGACCGACAGCCATTCGGCACCGAGCACCTTCTCCCAGGAAGAGGCCATCGTTCACGCCGCGGGCTGTGTCCTCGGGAACCAGTACTTCCAGAACTGCCAGTTTCCATGGAGGGCTGCGTAGACCATCGAGTAGCCGATGGTCAACAGCGCCATGGAGACGAACAGCACGGCGGTTCAGGCCTTGCCGACCAGTCCCATGACCTTGGAAAGGCCGAAGAAGGACCCAACGACCCAGCCGATGAGGAACCACATCCAGTGCGACACGTTCACCTCCTCCTCAGCCGCCGTGGTACTTCTTGAAGACCACGGCTCGTAGGGCGACCAAGATGCCGATCTCGATGGCGATCAGCACCCACAGGTAGTGATGCACCGAAAGGTTCGACATGCCGTTTCTGACCCGGGGGCCGTAGAGCTGCCCCGGGGCGGCGGAGCGGGTCGACCCCGAGCGTGACCCGCCGACGCCACCCACCCCGAGGCCGCCGCCGAAGCCGAGCCCGATGCCGCTGCCGCGACCGGCCATCTAGCTCAGAGCCCCTGGAGGTAAGCCGGCACCGGCCCCGCCGGGGCCAGGTCCTCGGTGATCGACTCCAGCGTGCCTGAGGCTGCCCCGCCGTTCAGCTCGAACTGGAGGTAGGAGGCCTCGGTGGTTGGCAGCCAGTACTGCCCGTCCATCTGCCCCGGGTTGTGGTACCGGAAGTACACGTAGACGCCCACCGGCCGGAGGTAGGCCGTGGCCGCCAGTTGCATGGCGGACTGCTGGCGCCCGTAGCGGTTGACCTCGTAGTCCCGGCGGTCCCGGTACTCGCTGAGCAACTGGGTGTTGTCCAGCCGCCAGCGGATCGGGTCCGTCGTGAGGTCGGTGCGCACCGATGCCGAGGTCCGGTTGACGAGGATGAGTGAGCGGATCAGGTTGCCGACCCGGTTCTCCTTGATCGTGAACGTGCCCGTGTTCGTGGCGTCGCCGGCCTGGTGGGACAAGAACCGCTGGAGGCTGAGCCCATCGGGGATCTGGACGATCGGGTTCCCGGCGTAGTCCACCTGCGGTGGCTGGGCGTAGGTCTCAAGGTAGAGGTTGATGTTGACCACCGGGGCGGTCACCCAGGTTGACAGCGTGATGAGCCCGTAAGCCGTGTTCACCGACTGGAAGAACGGAGACATCGTGTAGCGCAGGCGGTACTGCGCCCGGGCGTCGGTGTTGGGCAGGACGCCGATGGTGATCCGGCCCTCGACGAAGAAGCGCAGCCGGAACATCGGGTTCACCGTGTTCTGGTAGCCGCCGGCCCCGCCCGCCGCCCCGTTGTAGTTCAGGTTCGGCGGGTTGGTCTGACCGTCAGCGGCGGGGTCCCCGTCCCAGGGCCGGCAGAACCGCGAGACCAGGTAGTAGGAGTACCCGAGCATCGGGTAGAGGATCGGCGTACCGTCGATGGACTCCAAGGTCATCGACTGGAGGATTGACCACGGCGACTCGTTGGCCAGCGTGCCTACCACGAGCGATCCCGCCTGGGAGGTCACCGAGAAGGTGATGCCCCGGAGGAACCCGCCCGGCGTGATGCTGTGGACGAACTCCTGGGACCCAGCCAACGTCAGGTTGTCAGAGGCCATCCACTCCGAGTACTCCCAGGAGCCGGCGAGGAAGGGCACGGCCTGCGCCTGCTGGCCCTGGGCCGGTGCTCCTTGCGCGGCGACTGGTGGCATCGGGTTCTCCTCAGTACTGGAAGAGCATCGCCTTGCCCAGCTTGGACGTGGTCGGTCCGCTGGAAGCGACGAGGTGGACGGCGATCAGGCGCCAGAACGTCCCGAGCAACGCGATGTAGATCATCGTGGTGACCGCAGCGATGGCGCCGATGTGCGTATGCACTGCGCCGGAGGGTACCACCGCTCTGGCCTAAATGTCACCTAACCTATAGGGTATATGAGGTTAGGTGTTATAGGCTAGATCAGTGACCCTCACCCTGGGCGGCTCGTGCAGTCGTTCGTGAGCCTGGTAGGGGTGGTGGTGGAAGGCCTTGCCCGGATGGCGGTGGGCCACGTAGCCGATGGCGTGGAGGGCGCCCGAGATGAAGGTGTCCCGGGCCGCCCAGGTAAGCGAGAAGAACGGAGCGTCGAGCAGCTCTCGGATCTCCTCACCGAGGCCCGCCCGAAACCGCGTGTGACCGAGGGCGCTGAAGTCGACACCGAGCGGGGCTGAGACGTCGGTGGGCTGATTGACGACCTCCTCGAACGGGCGATAGAGGTCGTAGGCGAAGAAGCACCACGGCTCAGGGCAGTCGCGCAAGTCGTCGAGGAACCCGGCCCGGCTCTCGTTGTCGTGCTCGATGACACAGAAGTCGGTGCCCGAGTAGAACCACTCGCGCAGAAGGGCCGGATAGGACCGCGGGTCACCGACAGCGTTGACACATTCGTACATCTCAGGGTCATAGCCTTGCATGACGATGGCCGGCACGACCCGGGGGTGGAGGAGCCCCCGGGCGTAGGGGACAACGACTCTCATCTGTTGTGGGCGGAGTAGTGGTGCACCGGCATGCCGTCGTGCAGATGGGCGCAGAGCCCCAACTCAGGGGCCTCCTTGACTAGGTCGTTCAGGTAGCTGTCAACCCAGGGCCACGGGGCGTTGCGCAGGAGGTCCGGGCCGAAGCGGTCGTAGAGCTTGGCTCCCACCCCTCCTCGGAACCGGGTGTGACCGAAACCCGGGGCATTGAGCTTGTTCTCCTCGAAGAGGTAGTTGTGCCAGCACCACGGCTCACCGCAGTCACGAAAGCTGTCGATGAACCCGGGTGGCGATTCGACGTCGTGCTCGATGATGCACACGTCATCGTTGTACCGCAACAGCCCACGGATGACCTCGGAGTAGTGCTGCGGGTTCTGCTCGGGCGGGTCGTTGCGCACCTCGATCAGCTCGGGGGTGTAGCCCTGGTCGCAGATGGCCGGCACCACCGAGGGGTGCAGGAACCCGCGGACGTAGGGGACGACCACCCTCACGGCTCGATGTAAACCTCTCCGATCTCGTCGTGCAGGCGCTTGGCCACGACCTCGGAGAGCAGCCGGATGCAGTCGCCCAGCACCGGGAGGGGCGCCTCCGCCGCTGTGTCGAGGAGCACCCGGAACAGTTCCTCCTGGGCGTTCGTGCTCATCATCTGCTGCAATGGCTCGTCGCTCATGGCTCCCTCCAGTAGTCACCGAGGCGCAAGGGCACCCCGTACTCGATGCTCTTCCTACCGGTGTCGACGTAGTCCTCCCGACGAACCAGGCGAAAGTCGAAGCTGTAGCGGGTGGTGTTGGTCCGGTTCGGCCGGTTGCCGTGGCGCAGGCGGGCGCCGGGGAAGACGAGGGCCTGGCCCAACTGGACCGGGGGTGCCATGCGGGACCAGTGCAACGCCTCGTCGTCCTCCTCCTCCACCCACAAGCGCTGGCTGTCGGACTTCAGCCAGACGAGGGGGACCCACACGTTGACCTCGCCGGGCAGGTGGCCGAGCTCGGCATCGGTGTGCCAGGGCACGATGATCTCGCCGGGCTTCTGGATGCGTAGGTTCGGCTCGGCCTGGTAGTAGTAGGGCACCTCGCCCAGGACCCGGAGCGCCATCTCTGCCACGAAGCCGGGCCAGAAGGTCTCCCACTTCCAGCTCGTGTGCCACTCCTCGGGCGTCCAGTCCCCGGGTAGCCAGAGCCAGTGGCCCCGGGCGGTGGCCGGGGTGTAACGGGCCGGCAGGGAGAGGATCTCCCACTGCCTCATCGGAGCGCCGTCGCCTTGGCTACGAGGTCGTCCATGATCGTGCAGATCTCCTCGATCTCGGCTTTCCGGCTGTAGGTCCGCTGGAACCATTGCGAGGCCTCCTCACAGGAGCGGGCGTAGAGGCCCGGGGCCTTCTCGATGCCCCAGGCGTTGTCCACGATGGCCCGGCGCAGGTTGTCCACGTCGTCCTGCTTGGCCACCGCGGCCCGGCCCGGGAGGTACTCCTCGGTCCCCCCGCCAGTCCAGGCGCAGATGAAACACCCCGAGATCATGGCCTCCGACGTCGGGGCGCACATCCCCTCTTCCTGGTTCGGGGCGCAGAACATGGCCCCGGTGCGCATGGCGGCGGCGATGCCCTCGTCCGTCCGCCCCGAGAGGTTCACCACCTTCCACCCCGGCGGCAGGTCGAGGCCCGGGTAGACCAGCCCGTTCAGGTGCCCGACCTTGTAGGAGAAGTGCATCACCCACCGCTGACGGGGCCAGGGGCCGAAGGAGAACGGGCCGGTTGCCCCGAGGCGCCCGTTGCCCGAGGAGTGTGTACGGATCACCGGGACCGGGGGGGTGTACTCGCGGAGGATCTTGTCGGTGGAGTGCGCCGACTCGGTGAGGATGGCGATCAGGTGCTCGCAGAAATCGAAGGGGTGATAGGCCGGGTCGTCGATGCCCCACCGGGAGACGAGGTAGGCGTTCTGCACGAAGCAGACCCGGGGCGTCGCCCCGAAGACCGGGTTATCCATGGCCCAGCCGTAGACCTCGGGGATGACCACGAGGGAAGCATCGGCTAGCACGCCGTTGTTCACGTCGATGTTCTGGATCACCCGGGCCGGGCGACCGTGGGCGTTCAGGATGGCCACGTGGTCCCAGAGCTTACGGGTCCCGCCCGAGAGGTTCCTGGTCAGGTCGACCGGGGTGGGGGAGAGGTAGTAGATCACCAGCCGTTCAACCTCGCCGCCAGCTTCATCGAGGCGTGGACGCACTGGTCGGCGTTCCAGTACTCGTGCTCGGCGAAGCGACCGTGCAACACGATGCCATCGGCGGCCGCCCGGGCCTTGGTCCGGTCCCGCTTCTCCCGCCACCCCCGCACCGGCACCGGGTAGGCCGGGAAGGTGGCCACGTGACGCCACAGGCCCTCTTGGTCGGGCAGCGGCGGGGGGTGCGGCTCACGGTGGGTGATCTCACCCTGGACGAGATGGATGCCTGACGGGCAGTTGGCTGCGGCGAATGCATGGGGGTAGCTGAGCCGGTTGTAGAGGTATTCAGCCTCGGGCAGATAGACCGCGGTCAGGTCAGGGCCGGGAGCGTCGACCGCCTCGGTCACCACGGTCACGTAGTTCACCGGGAGGTGGGGCTCCCCGTAGAAGTCGGCCACCGTGTTGTAGGGGCCGGTCCACACAAGGGTGCCGTCGCGCTTGTCCCAGGCGTGAAACTCGATCGGGTGGCTGAGGGCCAGCTTGACGCCGAGCGACAGCACCTC
>Ga0116216_10002805_pt1 | contig 11487 bp, 9 predicted proteins | sample Sb_taG_11_FD_89696 | JGI IMG/M metagenome (GOLD analysis project Ga0116216, IMG submission 89696) | Peat soil microbial communities from Weissenstadt, Germany - Sb_50d_3_AS metaG | ecosystem: Environmental > Terrestrial > Soil > Wetlands > Peat | place: Germany: Weissenstadt | collected 2010-09-21
GCGCTCGGCCAGGTCCGTGCCGGTGAACGCGTCAGGCAGCAGCGCGCCGAGCTTGCGCGGCCCGGCGTCGGAATCGAGCAGCAAGCCGGTGCCGCCCGCCTCGAGCAGCAATTGCCTGCAGCGGCCGCACGACACCAGCGGCTTGCCGTCGGCGGCGACCACGCTGACCGCGACCAGCCGCCCGGCCCCGGCCGCGTGCAGCGCGGACACCAGTCCGCACTCGGCGCACAGGGTCAGCCCGAATGAGGCGTTCTCCACGTTGCAGCCGGTCACCACGGCGCCGTTGGCCGCCTGCCCGGCGGCGCCGACCCGAAGCCGCGAGTAGGGCGCGTACGCGTTGCCTGCGGCAGCGACGGCCGCCGCCCGCAGCGCGGGCCAGTCGATGGACATCGGGCGGCTCCGGTGGATGGGGACTGTCGGTCAGGTGATTGTAAGGGTCTCGATTTCACAACAGCACCGACCTGCAGTCACTACCCGCTTCCGCAACAGACCCGGCAGTAATAGATTCCTCACCATCCCGGGGGGACTCCGGGGGTTCTCCATGCCTTGACCGGCCGGGCCGGGTTTCAGGCCGGTGACGTTCGGCGGCACCACGCCGCCCTAGAGGAGGTATCCGTGAGAGGGACAGCCAAGACTGTCGCTGCTCTGAGTGTTCTGGCGATGATTACCGCCGCATGCAGCAGTAGCAGTAGCTCAACTACTCCGACCGGCGGCTCGTCAAGCAGCACCACCGCCGCCAGTTTCAAGGCGTGCATGGTCACCGACACCGGCGGCATCGACGACAAGTCGTTCAACCAGTCGTCCTGGCAGGGCATGCAGGCGGCTAAAGCGGCTCAGCCCAACATCCAGATCACCTATCTGCCCTCGACCACCACGGCCGACTACGCCTCGAACATCAGCACGTTCATCGCGCAGAAGTGCGGGATCATCGTGACGGTCGGCTTCCTGATGGCCGGCGCGACCGAGACGGCCGCCAAGTCCAACCCGACCCAGAAGTTCGCGATCGTGGACTGCTCCTATGCCTCCTTCTGCCTCAGCGGCGCGAAGGAGACCAACATCGACCAGCTCGTGTTCAACACGGTGCAGGACAGCTTCCTCGGCGGCTACCTGGCGGCCGCCACGAGCAAGACCAAGGTGGTGGCGACCTACGGCGGCCAGAACTTCGGCACCGTCACCATCTACATGGACGGTTTCTACGACGGCGTCCAGTACTACAACGCCCAGCACCACGCCAACGTCAAGGTGCTCGGCTGGAACGAGAAGACCCAGAAGGGCAACTTCATCGGCAACTTCACCGACCTCGGCGCCGGCCAGGCCCTCACCAATACCTTCATCGGCGACCAAGCTGACGTCATCTTCCCGGTCGCCGGCGGAGTCGGCCTCGGCACCGCGAAGGCCGTCCAGACCGCTGACAACGGCGGCAAGAACGTCAGCGTCGAGTGGGTGGACACCGACGGCTGCATCAGTGCCGCGCAGTACTGCAAGTACTTCCTCACCTCGGTGACGAAGGGCATCACCGAGGCGGTCAAGACCGCGGTGCTCGCAGCGGCCAACGGCACCTTCGCCGGCGGTACCTACGTCGGCACGCTGGCCAACGGCGGCGCGGCCCTCTCGCCGTTCCACCCGCCGTGGACCACCAAGGTTCCGGCCGCGCTGCAAGCCGAGCTCAACACGCTCAAGTCGGAGATCGAGAGCGGCAAGATCGTGCCGGCCACCAAGGCTCCGGTGTAAACCAGTCCTTCCACTAGAAGTAGTGTCTAACCGGTCAGCTGCCCCGGACCCAGTCCGGGGCAGCTGACCGGAGCCAGTGGGAGGAGCCCGCCAGTGAAGCTTGAGCTACGCGGCATCACCAAGCGCTTCGGCGGACTCGTAGCGAACGACCAGATCGACCTTGTGGTCCAGCCCGGCGAGATCAGGGCACTGCTCGGCGAGAATGGCGCTGGCAAGACCACCCTGATGAACGTGCTCTACGGCCTGATGCAGCCGGATCAGGGCGAGATCCTGCTCGATGACAAGCCGGTACATATCCGGTCCCCGAAGGATGCGATCAGCGCCGGGATCGGCATGGTGCACCAGCACTTCATGCTGGTCCCGGTGTTCACGGTCGCCGAGAACGTCACGCTCGGGGTGGAGCGCGTCCGCGGCCTCGGATTGCTCGACCGACGGCGAACCCGCCGCGACGTGCATGAGCTGTCCGAGCGGTTCGGACTCCAGGTAGATCCTGACGCCTACATCGAGGACCTGCCGGTCGGCGTGCAGCAGCGGGTGGAGATCATCAAGGCGCTGCTCCGCGACGCCAGCGTCCTGGTGCTCGACGAGCCGACCGCGGTGCTCACCCCGAATGAGACGCTGGACCTGTTCCGGATCATGCGGGAGCTTCGGGATGGCGGCCGGTCCATCATCTTCATCTCGCACAAGCTCAAAGAGGTCCAGACGATCGCCGACAACATCACGATCATCCGGCGCGGCAAGGTGGTCGGCGAGCGCCCTCCCAGCACTACAGGCTCCGAGCTAGCCGCGCTGATGGTCGGCCGGTCCGTACAGCTGCGGGTCAGCAAGGACGAAGCCAGGCCGGCCCAGGTCCGGCTGGAGGTCCGCGATCTCACCGTCCACGACGACCGCGGCGGGATGGCCGTTTCCGGGGTGTCTTTCCAGGTCCGCGGCGGCGAGATCCTCGGCATCGCCGGCGTCCAGGGCAACGGGCAGACCGAACTGTGCGAAGCGCTGATGGGCCTGCGGCCCTCGACCGGGTCGGTGCTGCTCGAAGGTCACGACATCGGTGACGCAAGCACTCGCGACCGGCTGCGGGCCGGCATCGGGTACATCCCCGAGGACCGGCAGGAAGACGGCCTGGTCGGCGCCTTCTCGGTCGCCGACAACCTGGTGCTCGACGTGTATGACCGGCCTCCGTACGCCTCCGGCATCGCGCTCAACCTCGGCGCGATCAGAGCCGCAGCGGACCGCCTGGTGTCCGACTACGACGTGCGGACCACATCGGTGCTCACCACGGTGGGAACTCTGTCGGGCGGAAACCAGCAGAAGGTCATCGTCGCCCGTGAGCTCAGCCGCGACAACAAGCTGCTGCTCGCCAGCCAGCCCACCCGCGGCCTGGACGTCGGCTCGATCGAGTTCGTGCACAAGCAGATCGTGGCGCAACGTGACCGCGGCTTGGCGGTCGTGATCGTCTCATCCGAACTTGACGAGATCTACGCGCTGTCGGACCGGATCGCCGTGATGTACGAGGGCAGGATCGTCGGGTACTGCCAGCCCGACATTCCCGAAGCGGAACTCGGCCTGATGATGGCCGGCGCGACTGCTGGCGAGGCCGCGCACGCCGCCGGGCAGACCGACGGTAGCCAGGCGACGCACGATCCGGACCTGGATGAGGCGCTTGAGCTGCCCGGTGCACTGGACACCAAACCCCCGGCCGCCGAGCCGCAAGCGCAGGAGCCTGAGCCATGAGTGACCCGCCGACCGCAGCCGAACCCGAGCCGGCCCAGGCCGCGATCGCCGTCGGCCCCGACCAGCCGGAGCAGGACGGCCAGGCCGGCCCTGGCAGGTCGCGGCTCAGGCTGACCGCGAACGTCATCATCCAGGCGATCACGCAGGGCAGCTCGACTGTTATCACCATCCTCGCGATCTTTCTCGCGCTCGTCGTCGGCGGCGTCCTGATCGTCTTCAGCGATCCCGTGGTGACGCATGCCTGGAGCCAGTTCTTCAGCGCACCGGGATATGCGCTGGCGCAGACCTGGGACTCGGTGTCCTTTGCCTACTCCCAGATGTTCGAGGGCGCGATCCTCAATCCGTCGACCGTCAGCGCCGCGTTCCACGGCGGATCGATCGCTGCGATCTTCTATCCGCTGTCGTCGACCGCCGCCCAGGCGACGCCGCTGATCCTCACCGGCTTGTCGGTGGCGATCGCGTTCCGGGCCGGCCTGTTCAACATCGGCGCCTCCGGCCAGTGGGTGGGCGGTGCGATCGTGGCGACCTGGCTGGGCTTCGGGGTCAGCCTGCCGCCCTTCATCCACGTCGTGGTCTGCCTGATCGGCGCGTTCGTCGGTGGCGCCGTCCTCGGCTGGTTCGTCGGCGTGCTCAAGGCCCGTACCGGCGCGCACGAGGTCATCGTCACGATCATGCTCAACTACGTAATGTACGACCTGCTCTCGTATCTGCTGTCCCATCCGGCCATGCTCCAGCAGCCAAAGCAGACCAACCAGATCGCGCCCTTCATCGCCAACGACGCGAACCTGGCGCACGTCGGCGGGCCACCACCGCAGGTCGGGATCGGCTTCCTGATCGCGGTCGCGGCTGCCTTCGCATGTGCCTGGCTGCTGTCCCGCAGCACCACCGGATTCCAGTTCCGCACCGTCGGCGCCAGCCCGAGCGCGGCCCGCAGCTCCGGCATCAACGTCGAGCGGTCCTGGGTCCTGGTGATGCTGCTGGCGGGCGGCCTGGCTGGCCTGTCGGCGGCTACGGTCATCCAGGGGACGAACACCCAGCTGACCTTCAATAGCTACGGCACGTACGGATTCGATGGCATTACCGTGGCGCTGCTCGGCCGGGCCAAGCCGCTAGGAGCGGTGCTCGCCGGGCTGCTGTTCGGCGCTCTGCATGTGGGCGGCACGTACGCGGAGGGAGCCACCCTCGGCCAGGTTCCGGCCAACATCGTCCAGGTGCTCGAAGGGCTGATCGTGCTATTCGTCGCCGCGCCGGCGCTGATCCGTGCGGTATTCAGGCTGCGCGCCACCAGCGGCACCGGAATGGAAGCGGTTGCGAAGGGGTGGAACGGGTGACGGCCATCGCCACGGCAGTACGCGCGCCGCTCACAGCCAACCGCAGGTATCTCGCCACGGTCACGTTCAGCGCTCTCGGACTGCTCGACATCTTGGTGTTCGGGCTGTTCGCGCATGCCGGCGATGCCGGATTCAACCTGTCACAGTCCGGTTCCGGCATCCAGATCCCGGCGATCCGGGTGCCCGCCGCGCCCGTTTGCTACGCGCTCGGCGCTGTCTCGATCGGGCTCGGTGCGCTGCGCGCGACGGTTGACCTGAATCGCCGGGGCAAGCGGGTCAGCATCGCCGTGGTTCTGCTGTGCTTCCTGGTATCCCTGCTCTGCTGGGCCGACGCCGGCGCGATCCCGCTGAACATCATCAACTTGATGCAGGGCACCCTGATCTCGTCGATTCCGCTGGTGCTCGGCGCGCTCGCAGGCTGCCTGTGCGAGCGCTCCGGCGTGATCAATATCGCCATCGAGGGGCAGCTGCTGTTTGGCGCGTTCACGGCCGCGATCGTGGCCAGCGCATTCGGCGGCCTGTGGGTCGGGCTGATCGCCGGATCGCTAGCCGGCGGGCTGGTCGGCCTCGCGCTCGCGGTTTTCGCGATCACGTTCCTGATGGACCAGATCATCCTCGGCGTGGTGCTCAATGTGCTGGCGCTCGGACTGACCGACTACCTGTATGACCGGCTGATGGCGCAGAATCCCAACTACAACACGGGAATCACCTTCAACTCGATCAAGATCCCTGGACTTGGCGATATTCCGGTCATCGGCCCGATCTTGTTCGATTCGAACGTCTTCCTGTACATCACCTACTTCATGATCATCGCCGTCCAGATCGGTCTGTTCTATACCCGGTGGGGACTGCGGGTCAGGGCGGTCGGCGAGCATCCGACCGCCGCCGACACGGTTGGCATCAGGGTGCTGTGGACCCGATATCGCAACGTGACCATGGGTGGCCTGATCGCCGGCATCGGCGGGGCCTTCCTGACCATCGGGTCGGTCGGCAGCTTCAACCCGGATATCAGCTCCGGCTTCGGCTTCATCGCCCTCGCGGCGTTGATCTTCGGTCGCTGGACCCCGCTCGGCTCGCTCGCCGCCGCGCTGCTCTTCGGCTTCTGCCTGGAACTAGCGCTCGTCCTGCCCACGGTCAACCCGTTGCTGCCGCCGCCCATCATGAACACGGCGCCCTATGTCGCCACGATCATCGCCGTGGCCGGCCTAGTCGGCAAGGTCCGAGCACCGGCCGCCGACGGTCAGCCCTATATCAAGTCATGAGCGTCGGCAGTGCCCGTTAGGCTGCTGCGGTGATCACACAATGACCTCGGACGCTTACTCAGCCGCACAGGCCAGCGCGGCGAACCTGGCTCTGCTGTCCGGCCAGACCGCGCACGACGCGGCCGTGGTACTCGGCTCCGGCTGGGCAGCCGCGGCTGACGCCCTGGGCACGCCGACGGCCGAGTTCTCGCTGCTCGAACTCGGCGGCTTCGCGCAGCCGACCGTGCCCGGCCACTCGGCCATGGCCAGATCGCTGCTGATCGGCCAGACCCGGGTACTGATCTTCCTCGGCCGGACGCACCTGTACGAGGGACACCCGGTCGACGCCGTGGTGCACGGGATGCGGACCGCGGTCGCGGCCGGCTGCCGGGTCATCGTGCTGACCAACGCTGCCGGTGGCATCAAGGCCGGTCTCTCGGTCGGTCAGCCCGTGCTGATCAGCGACCACCTGAACCTCACCGGCCGGTCCCCGCTGACCGGACCCGAGCCTCCGCCCGGCTACGGATCGCGGTTCACCGACCTTTCTGAGCTGTACTCGCCCCGGCTGCGCGCCCTGGCCAGGCAGGCCGATCCCAGCCTCGACGAGGGTGTCTACGCGGCACTGCCAGGCCCGCATTACGAGACGCCGGCCGAGATCCGGATGCTGCGCGCCGCCGGTGCCGACCTCGTCGGTATGTCCACCGCGCTCGAGGCGATCGCCGCGCGGCACCTCGGTGCGGAGGTACTGGCGATCTCGCTGGTCACGAATCTGGCCGCCGGGCTGGACCACACCGGGCTGAACCACGCCGAAGTGGTCGAAGCGGGGAGAAACGCCGCTGCCCGGCTTGGTGGCTTGCTCGGCCAGATCCTGCCGCGGGTGCTCCCGGCCAGCGAAGCGGCGGCCAGCGATCCGGCTCAGCCCGGCCACTCGCCGACCGGCCTGAGCGGCGCGGCCAGCGAAACGGCGTCCCGCGATCCGGCTCAGCCCGGCCACCCGCCGACCGGCCTGAGCGGCGCGGCCAGCGACGGCCACGAGTTGCGGGCTGGCTGACGTGATCGATGACGAACTCTACGCTCAGGTCACCGCCTGGATCGCCAACGATCCGGACGAGGCAGACCGGGCCGAGCTAGCTCAACTGCTGCTGGCCGCGTCCGAATCCGGTACCGGCGACCAGGCCGAGAAGGCAGCGGCTGAGCTAGCTGACCGGTTCGCTTCGCGGCTGGAGTTCGGCACCGCCGGCCTGCGCGGCGCCATCGGTGCCGGGCCGAACCGGATGAACCGGGCCGTGGTCCGCGGCACGACGGCCGCCCTGGCCCGCTGGCTGCTCTACATCGATCCCGCCGCCGCCCAAGCCGGGGTCGCGATCGGGTGCGACGCCAGGCACCGGTCCGATCAGTTCGCTCAGGAGGCGGCCCGCGTGCTGGCCGGTGCCGGCATCGTGGTACACCTGCTGCCACCGCAGGAGCCGACACCATTGCTTGCGTTCGCGGTCGGATACCTCCGTGCGGCCGCCGGAATCATGATCACGGCCAGCCACAATCCGCCGACCGACAACGGCTACAAGCTCTACCTCAGCGACGGCGCGCAGATCGTGCCGCCCGCTGACCTGGAGATCGAGGCGGCGATCAGGTCACTCGGCCCGCTGTCCCAGGTGCCAGTTGCAGCTGCGGACAGCCCGCTGATCATCCAGCACGGTGATCAGATCGCATCGGCTTACCTGGACGCGATCTGCGCGGTTTCCCCCGCTCCGAAGGGATCGGCCTGGCTGCGCTTCATCTACACGCCGTTGCACGGCGTCGCCGGTGACCTGGCCCTGCGGGCGTTTGAGCAGGCGGGATTCCCGCCACCTGACGTCGTCTAGGCGCAGGCCGAGCCCGACCCCGACTTCCGCACGGTGGCCTTCCCAAATCCAGAGGAGCCTGGCGCGCTCGACCTCGCGCTGGCAATGGCCCGCCGGTCCGGTGCCGATCTGGTGATCGCCAACGACCCGGACGGCGACCGGCTGGCCGTGGCAGTACCCGACGATGACGTGCCCGGCGGGTGGCGGACGCTCTCCGGCGACCAGGTCGGCACGCTGCTCGGCGCCTATCTGCTCGGGCAGTACGCCGGGTCCGGCGGAGCGCACGGGTCCGGCGGGAGGCACGAGTCCGGGAAGCACGAGTCCGGGAAGCACGAGTCCGGCGCGTTCGGCGGGCACGAGTCCGGCGCGTTCGGCGGGCACGAGTCCGGCGCGTTCGGCGGGCACGAGTCCGGCGCGTTCGGCGGGCACGATGGGCCAGCCGACTTGGTCAGCCAGCGGCCGCTGGTAGTCACCACGATCGTCTCAGCCACCATGCTCGCCAGCATCGCGGCCGCGGCCGGCGCCCAGTACGCGGAGACGCTGACCGGATTCAAGTGGATCGCCCGTGCCGGTGAGCTGCGCCCTGAGAGCCGGTTCATCTTCGGCTATGAGGAGGCGCTCGGCTACACGATCGGCCGCACGGTACGGGACAAGGACGGAATCGGGGCTGCGCTCGCCGTGCTCTGCCTGGCCGCGCGAACCCGATCGGGTGGTGAATCGCTGCTTGAGGCCTACGACGCGCTGGAAGTCGCGCACGGTGTGCACCTGACCGAGCAGCTGACCATTCCGACCACGGCACCGGTCCATGTGATGTCCAGGCTCCGGGCCGCGGCGCCGCAGGAATTGGCCGGGCAGCCGGTCATCAAGTCATCCGACCTGACCGGCGGAACCGCGGACCTGCCCTCGGCCGATGTGCTCAGATACTGGCTTCGCGGCGCTCGGGTGGTGATCAGGCCGAGCGGCACCGAGCCCAAGATCAAGGCGTATCTGGAGGTGGTGGAGCCGGTCAGCTACGGCAGGCTGGACGAGGCCAGGCGCGCGGCGGGCGCCAGGATGCAGCCGCTCCGCGAGGCGGTGCGCGAACTGCTGCTGGACAGCTGAGCAGAACCGGCCAGGCCCAGGAGGGCGGCGGCCGCGGCGGCGGACCGGCCTAGGAAGGCTGCCGCCCCGGCGGACCCTGCCCAGGAGGGCGGCGGTCGCGTCCGCGGGCCCTGCCCAGGAGGGCGGCGGTCGCGTCTGCGGGCGCGCCGTGGCAAGCTCGGTGTCATGAGTCATCCGCACGATCATTCGCATCAGCATTCTCACGACGGCGTGGCTTGTGACGTCGCGCACGGCACCGCTCCAGCTGCACAGGACCGGGTACTGGTTGCCGTCTTCGCCAATCCGGTCGCGCGATTCTTGCTCAGCTACGCCGCTGACGCCGGGTACCGCCCGGTGCTTGTTGAACCTGATCCGGATCTCGCCAGCGGCATCGGCGAGGCGGGCATCGAGGTGCGCGTGGCGATCGGGTCTTGCCCGGACGCCGGTACCGACGTGGTCGTCACCGACCATCACCGGGAAGAGCTTGGCGTGATGCTCCGCGATGCGCTGGCCACCCCCGCCCGCTGGGTCGGGATCATGGGCAGCCCGCGCCACGAGGCACCGCATCTGCAGGCGCTGGCGATGCTCGGCGTCGCGCCCGATGAGATCAGCCGGGTGCATCGGCCGATCGGCCTGAACATCGGCTCCAAGACGCCGCCTGAGATCGCCATCTCGACGCTGGCCGGGCTGATCGCCGACCGGAACGGCCGCCCAGGCGGATTCAGCTTCGACTAACGCGCCTGCTCGCACGGCCCAGCTTGATCACGCGGTTCTTTCGGTGCATGCGACTGAAAGAACCGCGTGATCAAGGAAAACACCACGAACGACACAGCATCTATAGGAGGTACGCGATGGCTAACTCGAGTCCGTGGCCGCTGATCCACGCCGAGCGCAAGGCACTGGCCGACGACCTGGCATCGCTCGATGACGCCGGTTGGGCAACTCAGTCATTGTGCAGCCAGTGGTCAGTGCTTGACGTTCTCGGCCACATGACAGCCGCCGCGAAGATGACGCCGCCCAAGTTCTTCGCGAAACTGGCCGCCTCAGGGTTCCGGTTCAATGCACTGACCGCCAAGGACATCGCCACGGAGACCGCCGGCGGGCCGGCCGCTTGCCTGGCCGAATTCCGCAGAATCACCCCCGCGACGACGCACCCGCCGGGCCCGGTCGAGGCGATGCTGGGCGAGGCCATCCTGCACAGCGAGGACATTCGCCGGCCGCTCGGCATCAAACGGGAGTACCCAGCTGAAGCCGTCATCCGGGTCGCTGACTTCTTCAAGGGCTCGAACCTGCTGATCGGCGCTAAGAACCGGATCGCCGGGCTGAGCCTCCGCGCCACCGACGCCACCTGGACCACCGGCACTGGCCCTGAGGTGACCGGACCCGTACTGTCACTCGCGCTCGCGATGACCGGCCGCGGTGTGGCGCTTGACGACCTTTCCGGCGACGGGCTCGAGACGTTCCGTTCCAGGTTCTGAGCCGATGACCGAGCAGGCTGGCTACTCCGGCACCCCGCTGCCGCGCAAGCTTGGCATCGGCGAGGACGACGAGGTGGCGGTGATCGGCGCGCCTAACGGGTTCGCCGACCGGCTGGCAGCGGAGCTGCTCGGCCAGGCCGTGATCCACACCGACCTGACGCAGGCTCCGCTGTTCGACGTCATCGTGGCCTTCATCACCTGGCAGGTCGACCTGGAGAGCAGCCTTGACCTGTTGCGCGCGCGGATGGCGCCGGCCTGCGGGCTGTGGATCGCGTGGCCGAAGCGGGCCGCCAAGGTACCTACCGACATGACCGAGAACGTGATCCGCGAGATCGCGCTGCCCACCGGTCTGGTCGATAACAAGGTCTGCGCCATCGACCAGACCTGGTCAGGGTTGCGCCTGGTGATCCGCCGCGAACTCAGGTAGGCACCGTTCGCGGACACCCAGCCAGGGCGTGGTGCCGGGCATTCCTCAGTCCCGGAAGCTTTGCCTACCACCTCGGCGTGATGTATGTCGGATCGACGTACCAGCCACCGTTGCTGACGACGTTGTACTGGTTGGCTTCATCGAGACCCGCAGCAGGAACGGCTCCGCCGCCGGTGGCCTGCAGGAACGTCTGCATGCTCGGCGGGGCTTGGGCAGACACGGCGACGCGGAGCGTGATCTGCGATTGGGCGCCAGCACCGAGTGTGACTCCGTGGCCAGTCGTGCAGGTGGCCGTCGTGACCCGACATGACCAGCCGGTGCCGGACATGGCCAGCGCGGTCAGGCCTGCGGGCAGGTCAGCGGTGAACGTGACGGTGCCGCTGGTGGCCGCGAAGCCGACGTTGGCGACCGTGATGTGGTAGGCGTCGCCTGCCACCAGGCCGTCGCCGGCGATGAACGGTGCGTAGGGCACGCCCGCCGCCGAGTCGAAGCTGGTGACGGCCAGCTCTGCCAGCTGTCTGACCGTGGTGGCGTCGGTCCCGGTGGCAACGCCGGCGTTGCCGCCTCCCGCCACCGACACGGCGTTACTGACCGACGGCAGGGCATCGTCCGCAGCCGCTACGGTCA
>Ga0116216_10002807_pt1 | contig 11487 bp, 8 predicted proteins | sample Sb_taG_11_FD_89696 | JGI IMG/M metagenome (GOLD analysis project Ga0116216, IMG submission 89696) | Peat soil microbial communities from Weissenstadt, Germany - Sb_50d_3_AS metaG | ecosystem: Environmental > Terrestrial > Soil > Wetlands > Peat | place: Germany: Weissenstadt | collected 2010-09-21
AGGTCCGCGATCGGGTTGGCCGTGTGCTTGGTGGTGTGCACCACGCTCGCGTTCTTGAGCGCGAAGACAATTACGAGCCCGACCGCGACGCTCATCGTCATCGCACCGAGGAAGAAGCCGAGCATCAGCCTGTCGGGGTGCGGCAGGAGCAGCATCACCGTAACGGCGGCGATCAGCGTCGGGTTCGCCGCCGAGGTCAGCGAGAAGACGAGAACCTGACCCATGTGCTCAGCGCCGCCGAGCCGGGGGGATGCTGCTCGCCTCGGCGGGGATCTTGTTGCCGAGCTGACGGTGGGGGTGTTGCTTTGTGCACACGGACTGGTCCTCGCTGGTCTCCTCGGAGCGCGATCTCCGCCCGGATCTCGCCCGTGCGATCATGCGCTTAGTCCAGCGCGCTCATGGCCGATTGGCATCAACCAGATCGGTGGAATCGGCTCCGTCTGCTCCTCTTTGCGGCTCGTGTTCTGACCTGGCCGACCTGCTGCGCCGGCTCGCTGTTAGTCGTCGGCGCGTAGAGGCGGAGCGACACGAACCGCTATCGCAACGTGTGAGGGTTGCCACGCAGGGTCAGCTGCACTTCGAGCTAGTGGCGTCCACGAAGCTCTTGACCGAGCTCACGACGCCGGCCGCGCTCGTCGCGACCGCAGCGATCTGTGTGGCCGAAGGACTCGACGGAAGCGCCTTCACGGCGCTCTCGAGCGTGTCGACCGATGACGTCACCGCACTGGTCTGGGTGGGGAAGTCGCTCTTGGCGTCGTTGACAGCCGTCGTCGCGTCGCTCTGGATCGTGGTGAGCTGCGACTTGAGAGCGCTGATACCGCTGCTGGAGACGGAGCTCGGCAGATTCTTGACCGAGTTCTCGAGATTGGTGCGGGCCGAGCAGTACGACGGCTTGCTACTACTGCCGCAACCGGCCAGCGTAATGAGCAAGAGGACGGCGACGATCACGGCTGCGACTGCCATCCCCGTCGATCCGCGACGGGCCTGTGCACCTGATCTGTTCCGGCTTGCGTTCATTGCCATCCGGGAGGTTATGGCAGCATCTCGAGCGCGGCATCGTCCAAAAGGGTTGATCTCGACGAGCCGGCCCGAGTCTCGACTCTGACTTGAGGGACTGAGCCTCACTCGACTCTACAGTCTCTACCTCAACTGAAGTCATGTTGTGCGCGCTCAATGCTCTGGCTCACCGCCAACCGCGCGAGACCTTCGGACTGGACGCTCGGGACGGTCAGAGTCCGCTCGGGTGCAGGACCATGTTGAACGTGGCCAAGTAACCGAGAGAGGGGTCTGTCATCCTTTGCACGCCTGGCCCGCCACCGTTCGCGTTCGACCCTCCGCTCTCCCACCATTGGCCGTCGAGGTCGATGATCACGTGGTCTTCGCTGGCTGTTGCGGCGTCGGTCCGGTCGAGGATCGTTACGTACTGTCCGGGGCCCGGGAGGATGCCGGGTTGGGAAGGAAGCGTTTGGGTCGTGGCGGGCTCCGTCAAATAGCCGCCGGCGTGCAGGACAGCGGACACGAACCCTGAGCAGTCATAGCCGGGGGCGATCTGCCAATCGCCGTGTCCGCCGCCCCAGACGTAGGGCTCGCCACTGAGCAGCCGGGCCACCGCGTGCATCGCGCCGAGCTTGATCCGGGCGCTGGAGTTGGGGCGTAGCCCCTGGCCCGTGATGCGCGCGGCCGTCCACAGCACCGCGTCTACGTACCAGGTGGCATGGTTGTAGGCGAAGATCGCGCGTCGCAGGTCCTGCGCGCCGCCGTTGTCGTGCAGCAGCCGCGCCGCGGCGAAGATCGCGTCACGAGGGTTGTAAGGATCCGGGGGGCCGATGCCGCTGGCGTCCACGGCGTACATCCGCCACGTAGCCGGCATGAACTGCATCCAGCCGACGGCGCCGGCCGAAGAGGTCGAAAGGTCGCGCCCGTAATCGGTCTCAATCGAGTTGATCGCGGCAAGCACCTGCCACGGAATGTGATACAGGCGGCCGGCCTCTTTGAAGATTGGGATCAGGAACGCAGGCGGGCCTGGCTGCGCCGTGTACAGGCGGTCGATCACAGCCAATAGCGCCATGTCGGCCGGGGTCGGGGCAAATGTTGGGCCGCCGACAGCGCCCGTGGGCGACGCACTGCTCGTGAGGGGTGCGGGCGTCGTGACGGCATGTCCGTGCTGCGCGCCGCCAAGGTTCGCTGAGACGGTGCGCCCATGATGACCCTGCGCAGACCGATGGCGGGAGTGAACCTTGGGGTGCCGACGCCCTGTCGAGGTGCACTGAAGATCGGCGTTGGGACCGGTCCGAGCCCGGTCTCCGGCCGTCGTCCGCCCATTCCCTGCGGGGGGAACCGCGCCGTGTCCTCCGGCCGACGGAGTGCAAGACACCGTGTGATGAGTGCCTTTCACCGGCGTCGGAGGAGTCGTCAGATTGGCGGACGCCGGCGGCTTGGTGCGCTTCTTGCGCTTCGTGCCCTTCGCGGGACTCGCCGGTGTCGTCGGTGTGGCGCTTGTCGTGGGCGTCCCGGGTGTGGTCGGAGTCGTGGTGGTCGTGGGCGTCGTTGGTGTGGTGGTTGTCGTCGGGGTCGTTGGTGCGGTGGTTGTCGTCGGGGTCGTTGGCGTGGTGGGCGTCGTAGGAGTCGTGGGCGTCGTAGTTGTCGTGGCCGCGGTCGCTGCCGGCTTGGTTTCGCTCCCCGGGACCTGCCCTGAACAGTGCGGTGCCACCGCAGAGCTGCAGCCAGTTGCGTTCGCGGCTGCCGGCAGGCACATCGCGGCCAGCCACGCCTGGCAACTGACCGCGAGTAGCGAGGTGATTCTTCCAATCCGGCGACGTCGGGGGCGGGAGCGAGAGCGAGCCTCCGCGAGAACGGGAGTCGGCAGCGACAGCGGCGGAAGGCCCTCGAGCAGCAGCTCGAAGCAGACATCGGGGCGGCGTACGTCCTCGAGCTCGACCTGGTGCCGGCAAGTGATGCGCTCAGCCGCCACGACCGACGGTATCGGCGGGCCCGTCATCTCTGCTTTTCGTGCCACTCGTGGTTGTTCTCCTCGAGCGCGGCGTCCGGTTCGTACCCGAGTGCGAGGGCGATCTTGGGCGCGCCTGAGCTTGCGCGCACGATGCCCACCGAGGGCAGCACGGCCAAGAGCGTGGCAACGATCTCAGCCGCTGATGCGCCGGCGGCCTGGGCGTCTTGAACGGTGGCGACGAACGATGAGGTGGATCCGTCAAGCCCGATTAGGGCAGCGAGCGCTGCCAGCGTGCGGGTCTTGGAATCGAGCGCGATGCCCTTGCCGCCGGAGCGAGGCAGTCCCGATATGAAGGCGTCGTCCCGGAGCGCGATCCTTGCAAGCGTTTCTTCCAATCTGACCACTGAGTTACTGCATCGCGAAAGCGGCCATCCCGCATCGACCAGATCGGTGGAAATGCAGCCGGAGATCCGGGCTCGGACGCGGTGTGCGCGCGATCAGCGATGAGGGCGCGCAGCCGCCGAGGCGCCCGCAGCGGACCGAAGCACCGCTGCCCGGGAGGCGTCCCACTAACGACACTCACGGCTGCCGGTGGTGAACCCTCACGCGGTCCGGACGCCGCCGTGGCAGTGTTTCCATTTGCGGCCACTACCGCACGTGCACGGCGCGTTGCGACCACGGCGGGCGTCTTCCGTGGCGTAGATCTCCACCAGTTCTGCAGGGGCGCGGCCGGCGGCGAGCAGGCCGGCCATTGTGCGCATTGGTCGATCAACGTGGTGGAAGAATCTCTTGTAGCCGGGGCACAGGTAATGCTGACCCGGTTCGCCGTAGGGTGAGGTCGCGAAGCGGTCCTTGGGACAGCCGCCGTTGCAGGCAAAGCGGACGCCACAATCCAGGCAGTATTGGGTGAGCGCGTCGCGCTTGTCCTGACCGAAGCGCTCCTGCTTGGAGGACGTGATGAGCCGCTGCATCGGGGTCTCGGCGATGTTGCCAAGCAGATAGTCGGGCTCGACGAAGTGATCACAGCAGTACAGATCGCCGTTGTGCTCGAGCGCGACCTGCAGACCGCAGGTCTCGGCGTGAACGCACATCCCGGGCTGCTCGCCCACCCAGTTCGCAAGCGTCGTGTCGAACATCTGCACGTATACCCGGCCGATGTCGCGCCGGACCCATTCCTCGAACACGTCGATCATGAAGGCGCCGTACTGCTCTGCGCCGATCGAGCGATGAGTCACGAGCTCGCCCGTCTGCGTGTACAGCGGTCGGCCCCTCACGTGCCCTCCCCAACCGGCGTCGGCGACCTCCAGGGTCTCCGGGGTGGCGCGCTCGATGATCGGGATGAACTGGACGAACCTCGCCTCCAGCTCGTCGCGCAGGAACCGGTATACCCGGCCACCGTGCTCGCCGTTGGCGTCATGCAGCGTAGTCAGGACATTCCAGTCCACGCCATGGGCCTTGAGCACATCCAGCCCCCGGACCACGCGATCGAACGTCGGCTTGCCGCCCTTGCTGACCCGGTAGGTGTCGTGAATCTCCCGCGGCCCGTCGATCGAGATCCCGACGAGAAACTCGTTCTCTTTCAGGAACGCGCCCCACTCATCGTTGAGCAGCGTCCCGTTCGTCTGCAGCGTATTGAGGATCCGCTGCCCCGCATTCGCGTACTTCTGCTGCAACTCGATCGAGCGGCGAAAGAACTCCAGGCCCATGATCGTCGGCTCACCGCCCTGCCAGGCAACCACCACTTCCGGCGCGCGCGCGTGCGCCTCGAGCAGCTGGCGAATGTAGGCCTCCTGCAGCTCCTCGGCCATCCGGAACCGGCTGCCCGGATACAGCATCTCCTTCGACAAAAAGAAGCAGTACTCGCAGTCGAGATTGCAGATCGCCCCCGTCGGCTTCGCCATCACGTGAAACGCGACCGGCGCGCCCGGCATCGTCAGAACCGGACCCGCTGCTTCGACGTCAGTGCTCATCGACATGTTGCGTACGCCAGTTCCGTTGTGAGAAGTCACTGTTCAAGATCAACCACGGGTACAGCCGGAGAGGCGGCCTTCGGCTCGACGTGCTCCAGTCGGTCCGGGCCTCCCATCCCTTGCCGGTCGGCGATGACGGCCCGGTCGAGGTCGATCGAACCGGAGTAGGCCGCGGCGACGGTCGCGTCGAGTCGGGCCAGTTCGGCGGTCACCGCGGCGCGATTCTCCGGGCGCACCTCTTCAGAGAGCTTCTCGAGAACGGCGCGCATCCGCCGCATCACGGCGATGCAGGTGCTGCCGAACTCGCGGATCTCGGTCATGCCCAGGGCGAGGAAGTCCTCCCAGCGGCGAGCCGGGGCGACGAGACCCCGCTTGGCCGTGCCGGGACGCCAGGAAGGCGCCGACAGGTCGGCCTGGCCGAGCACCCTCAGGCTGTCCCCGAGGTAATCGAGCACCTGGACCCCGGTGGTGGGGTCGTTGATGGCAGGTGAGAGCGCCTTGGCGGCGACGTCGACCATGACCCGGAGGGCAAAGGCGGGATCCTGCTGGATCGTCCGCTCGATGCCGAGCGCCACCAGTCCGCGTAGATCTTGCTCAGCGGAGTGGGCGTCTCCGGGGTTTCCGTACACGTCGAACAGTTCGTCGCCTTCCTCGATGAACTCGCCGATGGAATGTCGCATCACGACAAGGCACTCGTGCTCGCGGGCCCACGTCGCTATCCCCGGAATGTTGACCGCCTGGATCGCTCCGGGGCGAGGGCAGCGAATCGCCAGCGCCGGGGGCTCGTCCATGCCCTCGAGCGGCCCGACGAAGACATCCCTCACGTCTCGCATACCCGCGATGTCATCGTCCAAGCTCTGGCGGACCCCCTTGGCGACGAGCGCGGCGACGGCCACGGGCCGGAGGCGGTGCACGAATCGGTTGAGAAACAGCACGAACATCACCAGACCGACGACCAGCAGCACCTCAGCCACCGTGACGCCGATGTTCGGAACGAAGTTGGTCTCGATCCGACGCAACAGCGAGAACGCGAACGCCATCGTGCCGATCAGCAGAGCCAGCACACCCGTCAGCACGGGGTCGCGGTACCACAGCCGCATATACCGAGCCGAGAACGTGCCGGTGGCCATCTGGACGACGAGCACCGTGACGGTCACGACAAAGCCAGTCAGCGCGGCCACCGCGCCGGCGATCGCCGACAGCACCGTGCTTGCCGTCGACGGCGAGTACCGCCACGCGGCCGGGACCGTGACGTGCTTGTCGATCGCTACGACGCCCACGGCTGCGAGCAATCCGACGACCGCCCCCACAGCTGGCACGACCCACAGGCTCTCGCGGAGGTACTCACGGACGCGGAAGCGGGTCGCCCAGGTCATTCGCTCACCCGCCGCCGGTCGAAGCGGGCTCCTTGGTCACGGCGTCGACCGCGTCGCGGACCGTGTCGTAGATGTGATCCTCGCCGAGCTCACCGATCACACCGGCGTCCTTCAGGATCTCACGGGCATCGGAGTGAACGCGGGCCAAAGCCAGGTCCACCCCATAGCGTTGGGCGTAGTCGAGCAGGCTGGTCACGGCCGCCGCTCCGGTGGTGTCGACCTCGAACATCTCCTCGCAGTCGATCACCAGCGTCTTCGGCAGACCACCGTTGTTGGCGGCCTCGATCAGAATCTGCTCGCCTCCGTCCTTGAACGCCTCCGAGTTGGAGAACAGCAGCGGGGAGTTGAAGCGGTAGATGATCACGCCAGGCACCGGGCGCGCCTTCGGATTCCCGGGGCCCTCGCGGCGGCCCAATTTCCAGGTGATGGTCTCGAAATCACCCGTTGCCGGCATGCGTCCGAGCACGGCGCCACCCGGGAAGCTCGTCTTGTAGATCAGGTAGAGAACCGAGAGGGCGATTCCGGTGAGCATCGCCGGCAAGAGGTTCCACGCCAGCACGATGATCCCGGTGATCAGGCCGAGCGCGAAGTCGACGCGGTCGATGGGCCATATCCGCATGAGCTTGGCCGGGTTCGCGGACCCCGACATCGCGTTGATCACGACGGCAGCAAGAACGGTCTCCGGGAGCCACTGCAGAGCAGGAGCCAGCACGAGCAGCACCAGCAGCACGATCAGCGCCAGGAAGATGCTCGTCATCTGGGTCTTGGCTCCGGCGGAGATCGCCACCGACGATTTCGACAGGCTGCCTGTGCACACCATCCCGCCCAGCAGGCCGGCGCCGAGCTCGGCGACGCCGTAGGCGCGGAACTCCTGGTTTGCATTGAGGGGGTCGTGCGTCTTTTTCGAGACCGTCTGCCCCGCTCCCCAACCCTCAGAGAACCCGACGAGCGCGACGACCGCGCCGCCGACCAGCAGCGTCACCCAGTCGGAGCTCGATATCCCGCCGAGATGGACCAGGTGAGGCAGCCCGGTCGGGATCTTCGCGACGAGCTTGATGTTTGGGCTCCATATCGCGACGATCGCGGACGTGATCACCACCGCTGTCAGGGCGGCGGGTATCTTCGGCGCGTACCGTTGGATCGCGAAGATCAGCACGAGTGAGCCGACCCCCAGCGCCACGGCGGTCCAGTTCCAGCTCCCGATCTGGGAGAGCACGTGCCCCAGCTTCTTGAACGTGTCGCCAGTGCCGGCGTGAACGCCGGTCAGCTTGCCGAGCTGGCCGACGATGATCGAGATCGCCATGGCCGTGATGAACCCGGCCATCACGGCCTTAGACATGAAGTTCGAGATCCAGCCCATCCGGGCCAGACCGGCAACCAGGAACACGACCCCCGTCGTGAGCGCGAGCGCAGCCGTGAACTCGATCGCCTGACTGGTATTGGGGTGCGCCAACCCGCTCACGACACTCGCCGAGACCGCCGCCACCGATCCGGCCGCCCCGAACATCAGCAACCGAGACCCACCGAACAGGGCGTAGCCGATCAGCGCCAGCGGCGTGGCGTACAGGCCGATCTGGGCGGGCACGCCGGCCACCGTCGCGTACCCCATCGACTCTGGGATCAACAGCGCGGCGATGCTGACCGCCGCGATCAAATCAGGGGCCGTGAACTTCCCCCACTTGTACTCCCGCAGCCACACGCCGGCCGGGAACCACTGCTGCAACGTGCTGGGCGCCGTCGGCTTCGGACTCGAACCGCTCGAGTTGCGCCCACCCCGTGGTTGTGGCTTGGTCTCTGTGGTCATGCCCTGGATTCCACCGCGGCCGGGTCCGCCCGGCATCAACCAGATGGGTGGAAATTCACTTGGGTATTGCGCTCGGCGCCGCAGCGGTCGGCTGGTCGCTCGTGCTCGTCGAACCGTTGTGCCCGTGGTCGACGGTCAGCCCGAGGTCATGCATTTCGCGAACCGATTTGTCCTTGAGCTTACGGCCGAGCAACGGCCGGCCGTCGGTGTGGCGATACACACCGCTGGGCTCGCTCGCGAGCGGCTCCTCCCACCCCTCGTACAGGGCTGCCGTCCGGAACGCGTAACCGAACACAAGCGCGATCCCGGCACACACCCACGTCCCCAGGCCGATTGCATCGCAGACGAGCCAGACCGCGGCGGTCAGGAACGCCGTCGTCACGAACCACTCACCCTGGATGAACTGCTTTGGCGGGACACCGCAGCTGACGTCTACGTACCAGCGGCCGGCGGTCGAGCTGGCGACGGCCAGGGCGAGGACGCCGACGATCGGCAGCCCGGCCTTGACGCCCGCCTGCGCGGCGACGATCGCGTAGAACGGCAGCGAGAAGGAGGTCACCAACTGGAAGAGCCCCTCACGGAACAGCTCCCCGTCCTTGTAGGCCACAGCGTAGCCAAGGATCCCGAACGCTAGGCACAACACGATGAACGCCGGATTGGTCAGCGCCGTGGGCACCTTGTTGAGCAGAACGTCGCGAGTTACTCCGCCGCCCAATCCCATCAACAGCGCCATCAGAATGATTCCGACCCGCGTCCAGTTGCGATAGTGATCGGGCCGGCGAGCCAGCAGCGCCCCGTTGAGCGCATTGGTCGAGGCGGCAATCAGGCTGAGCGCAGTGAAATTGCCGGCGAGCTTGACGTGGCTGAACACGGGCTGGATCGCCACAGCCAGTGGGAGGTTGTAGAGGAAGTGATTCACGCTTTCCTTTGGTTCCCATCGGCGGTAGGCCAGCCGGGCCGAGCCGGCCAGACGCGGGAGACCATGTGAAAATGGGTGCTCTGCATGCTGGTACCGCGACGCCGCAATCGCATCGTCCAGTCTGGTTGAAACGCATCCGGGTCAGCTGGGGAACTCGACCACGTCCCTGTGATGAGCCAGCAGCAACCGTGACCGCCGCGACCTGCGTCGCCTTCGCCGCCGAGGTCAGTGAAGAACCGGCCGCTCGGACCGTCCTGGCAAACGGGTTCCGATCCTGGCTTGGTCTAGTCTCAGCCTCTAGTAGACCCTTCGGGTCGTAGATTCCGGTAGCACACGACCGGCCGTAAGTCGCTCACGGGGTGCTCCAAGAGGCCTACGGCGGACAGCCTCGTAGCGAGCGCTGGCCAGGCCCTTCACGCCCAGCGGCGTCACGCGCATTACGCAGCGAGCTCGGACAAGAAACGAAGACGCCTCGCGATATATGCTCGGCAGATCAGTGGCTGAAGATCCGCCTCACTCGACCCCGCCGAGCGCGTCAGGCGAACGGAAACTGACATGGATCCGTGAGTCAAAGTTCGGAGTCCCGCGTCCGCATGTCGGCGTCGTCGAGCGAGAACGTCTGCTGGCGGAGCTCGCCGCCGCAGCGGACTCACCCGTCGTCTTGATCTCTGCCTCGGCCGGCTACGGAAAGTCGATCCTGGCCGCGCAGTGGAGCGCCAGATGCCAGCGGCCGGTGGTGTGGATCAACGTCGACCGCGGCGACAACGACCCGGTTGTGTTCTTGAGCTACGTTGCGTACGCGCTCAATCGGCTCGCCCCGGTCGCCCAGGAGCTCCTTGACGAGCTGTCGGCCATCGCGCCACGGATCGATGAGTTCGTGCTTCCGGGCCTCGCGGTCGAGTTCTCGCGCTTGTCGCCTTTCGAGCTGGTCCTCGATGACCTCTACCTGCTGTCACACGCACGGAGCTTGGCCGGCCTCAGCTTTCTTCTGAAGGAAATCCCGCAAGGCTCGCAAGTCATGCTCGTGACACGGGCTGATCCCGAGCTGGCCCTGGCTCGCTACCGCGCATCGGGTGATCTGGTTGAAATCCGGGCAGGCAAGCTCGCGCTCGACGCCGAAGAGATACGAGCGCTCGTAACCCTCGACGGCGGACGCTTTTCGGAGCGGTCGCTCGAGCTACTCGGCAAGCGAACGGAAGGCTGGGCTGCGGGCATCGCGCTTGCCGTGCAGGCAGGGGACGACCAAACGGCTGGTGAGACCCTGGCAGAGGGAATCGTCGGACCGCACCGGCATATCGCCGACTATTGGTGGAGGTGGTCCTGGCCGGGGAGACGGAGGAGCTCCGGAAATTCCTGCTCGCGACGTCGGTCCTCAGCATGATGACCGCGTCGCTGTGCGACGCGGTCCTCGGGGTCCCGGGATCGGCCGACGTGCTCCGAGAGCTTGAGCGTTCGAATTCGTTCGTGATTGAGCTCGACCGCGACCGTGGCTGGTACCGCTACCACCACCTGTTCTGTGAGGTCCTCCGCTCGGAGCTCGACCGCCTAGATCCCGAATCGGCAGCCGTCTACCTAGCGCGCGCGGCCCAATGGTACGAGGAACAGGGTCACGACCCGGGAGAGGCGTTCCGCTATGCGCACGAATCCGGTGACCTAGAGCGAGCAGGAAGGATCGCCCTGGCATCCTGGGACGTGCTCGGAAGCCACGGACGGCTCGAGACGATTCACCTGTGGTTCCTCGACTGCACCGACGAGGAACTCGCGTCCGATCCTCAGCTCGCGTTGGCGGCGGCTTGGGTGTATGCGCTGCTGGGCGACCCGGATAAGGCCGAGCAGTTTGCGCTCGGCGCGGAGCAGGGAGACCTCGACGTCCCGTCAGCCGACGGTGCGACCTCGCTTCGATCCTCACTCGCGAACTTTCGTTCCGCGTTCGCCCCTCGTGGAATCCACCAGATGCTGGCCGACGCAGAGTTCGTTTACGCGGCCGAAAAAGCGTCAACCCACACCCGCTGGGTCATCGGCGCCTGTCGCGGGATTGGTATCGCGAACCTCCTTCTCGGCCGGCCTGACGAAACGACCACAGTGTTGCGAGAGGCGCTCATGCTCTCGAGGGGGCACCCAGAGCTCGCCCACTCCCGGATCCTCTGCCTCGGCTACGCCGCATTCGCAGCCGCGGACATGGGAAGATGGTCAGAAGCCCGCAAGTGGGCCCAAGAGGCGATGGCACTTGTCGTCGCACGCCACCTCGACGGTTTCGTGACGGCGGTCCCCGTGTTCACCGCCAAGGCAATGGTGCACGCCCACGACGGCGACTTCGACCAAGCCAAGCCGGCGCTCGCTGAGGCCACACGCCTCGCACATCTAGTTCTCGGCGCGCGATGGTCAATCGCCGACATGAACCTGCGCTGGGGGAACATCAGCGTCGACCTCGGTGATCGGACGGCGGCACGGGAGCACGCCGATGACGC
>Ga0116216_10002809_pt1 | contig 11486 bp, 9 predicted proteins | sample Sb_taG_11_FD_89696 | JGI IMG/M metagenome (GOLD analysis project Ga0116216, IMG submission 89696) | Peat soil microbial communities from Weissenstadt, Germany - Sb_50d_3_AS metaG | ecosystem: Environmental > Terrestrial > Soil > Wetlands > Peat | place: Germany: Weissenstadt | collected 2010-09-21
CAAGCCAGACAGGTGGACATCTTCAGTCGACTCGCGCCCCGAGGTCAAGATTCGGACCTGTGGATCTCACGTCGAACGGAAGGGGCGACGAATCGGGTAGCAAGGTTCGGCGGGTCTCCCACGAAGAGAGCCCCTGGCCGTCCCATCCAGCAGCGAACCTGCGGCGTAGTTCTTCGGATCCACGCTGGGAACACTTGGCTTAGAAGTTCAGCCGGAGTGCGATCCCTCGCCCACCCGGGAGGACGAGCCAATTCGTTCCGGATCCGCTCTGCGCCACAGCGCCGTCCCTAATGAAGTGCTGGTACTCTTCGAGGTCTTTCGGCGCCCGGGAGGGTTCGCTCCAGATATACACCTCTCCGACGGCGGTCCCGGAGAGTGTGGCGACCGCGGCGTAGTGGCTCTCGTGAAGGGCCAGAAGGATGCCTCCTCCCAGCAGGTTGAAGGCAAGATTGCCCAAGTGGTTTGTCCAGGAGCTCCGGTCGTCAGCGCGCTGCGCTCCGGCGACGAGCATCTGCTCGCCTTTGGCGAGTCTCGCAACTTTGTCTGCGTGAGAGGCATCCGCAGGCCCACGGATCGGGTCGGCGCCGTCTCGTCCGGGCATCGGCCGCAGCAAGACGATATCTCCCACACCGATCGCGGCCTGCGTCGCATTCACGATGTCGAAGGAGCGACTCCGGTCGGAGTCGACCGCTGCGCTCGTAGTCGTGTATGCAAAGCACGCAGTGTTGAAACCTAGCCAGCCGTAATACCAGATCTGGGCATGACGCCGGCCCGCGTCGAGCCTTTCTTCGAGAAAATGCAGCCGCGCGACGAGCTCCGCATCCGTTCGCGGAGCGGCGAAGGCGGGGGTCGGAGCTCGCGGCACAGCGAAGGGGACCGAGGCGCAGGCGAGCGGGCCAGCGAACAGAAGAAGAACGAGGCGTCTCTTCACACGATCCCCCGGCCAGGGGCGGAACCTCTCCACAGGGAGCGGCCCCCCCCGCGACATCATCCCATACACGGGTTGGCCGTGCATGGGTAATGGGCGACATTGAATTCCGCCCTGGCATCCTCCACCTTTCAGGAGGGAAGCGCGCCCGTACGCTCACCAACACCTTGTCTTGTAGAGCGAATCGATCTGGGGATACGGGCCCTTCCTGGAGGGGCGCGAAACTCTGTTACACAAAGCGTTCTCAGCCCAGCCCTCAACGCTCCGGTCTTGGACCAGGTCCGGCGGGAAGGACGCCCGCGCCAGCCACAGACGGCGCGAATGGATGGGAAGCGCAGAACACGCTTCTCGCACGGACCGCACCTTGACACTGGATGCGGCAAAGGGCATACAGACCGCTGAGGAGTACCGATGAAGAGTTTGCGCTGCGTCGCCTTCGTGACGGGGATCGCCCTCTCGCTGCTTTTCCTCGCAGACCGAGGATGGGCCGGCGGACACGGCGCTCAAATCAGCCTGGACCACAGCCACGTCCAACCCGCGCACCTTGAGATCAAGACCGGCGAATCCGTCACCTTCAAGAATGTCGTGGACATGCCCGGAGGGCACACCGTCGTAGCGGACGACGGTTCATTCGAGAGCCCGCCGCTGAACAAGGACGAGAGCTGGACACATCAGTTCGGAAAGCCGGGGAGCTACAAGTTTCATCTCAAGCAGCATCCCGACACAAAGGGTGAGATCGTCGTGCAATAGTGTGTGGGCGGATGGGGAGCGGCCTGCCGGCCGAGTCGCACGACACCCCGCATGAACTTCCTCGCTCGGCAGCGCTCTCCCTCTGTGGGATGATCGCGGACCCCACCGGGTCATCTCGTCCTTCCTCTTCGCCCGCTGGAGTGAAACGTCGAGACTAGAGAACGCCGGCGCCCCGCTCGCCGGTCCTGATCCGGATCGCGTCCTCCATCGCGAGGACCACAATCCGGTCCGCACCCTGACCCCGTCGGGTATCCGCCGCGCGGCAGATCGCTTGCACGACCGCCTCCGCCCACTCGGCGTCGACCGCGACTTCGATGCGAAGTCGCGGCGCGATCACGGGGATGGGAAACGGACTCTCCGCCTGATCGCCCGGGGTCAAGTCACGGATCTCTTCCACCGTCATTCCGTGAACCACGCCGGTGTCCAACACGGCCAGGCGGACCGAGTCGAGCTTGGCGGGCCCGACGATCACCTCGATCTTCCGCAGGCGACTGCCTTCCCGGACGGCCTCCATCGGACCTCGTCATTTCCCGCCGCAGCCGGCGGCTGGCGCCACCGGACATGCGAGCACAGGCCAACGTCGTGGTGACGAACTCAGCCACTCTGGTCCACACAAGCTCGTCACACAGCGAAAGCACCGTCGGTGTGCGTCTGCCGATCGCAAGATTGGTGCCAGATTTCGCGACCCGCTGCGCGTCGCGCGCCCATGCGTGCCGAGCGCGACGCACCTTCCCAGGATCCCTCCACGTGGGGCGCACCCTCGATTCCCTTGCGGAACCTGCACAGGGAAACATCATTCGATGCCATTTGAATGTGCAGCCCGAAGACTTGTGTCCGGGTAGGCTGGGAAGAAGGCCGCAGCGCTCTCTACGCGCGTGCTGCCGAGCGGCCAGCGCGTCGACCGAAGTATGTGCCGTCGCCGAGCGAGATCCCGCTCGAGTAGCCCCCCACGGAGAGACCCGACGCACACCGTCCGGCAGCGAAGAGCCCAGAGATGGGACGGCCTTCCGGATCAAGCACTCGCCCGTCAGGATCCGTGTGGAGGCCGCCGAGCGTGAATGCCGCGTAAAGAGATCCCTCGGTGGTGCAATCGAAGGCACCGAAAGGTGCGGTCACGAGCGCCACGACGTACTCCCGCGCCTTGCGGAACAAGGGATCTTCGCCGCGTGCCGCGTGGAGATTGTACAGGGCAAGTGTGCTCTCAAGGCTACCGGGCGGCAGACCCAGCTCGCGCGCAAGCTCCGCGGGAGACTCGCCCACCGCAGCGACGCTCCGTGGATACTCGGGCTGCTCGAAGATCGCGTTGTCCACCACGAGCCACGCACGCCCTCCATGGGAGAGCAGCGCGAGCTCACCGAGGCGCCCGTAGTAGGCATCCTCGTTTACGAAGCGCTGTCCCTGCGCGTCGACGAGGATTCCGCGCCGAAGGCCCCAGGGCTGCGTCACGGGAAGCGAGATCGACGCTGCGTTCATGCGAACAGTGGCGGCACCTGCGGCCATGCCCAGACGGATCCCGCTGCCGTCGTCACCCTCGGCGCCCACCCGGAATTCGCATCGCGTCAAGAGCGGCTGATAGGCCGCGAGCATCGCGTCGTTGTGGATGAAGCCGCCCGTCGTGAGGACGACGCCCCTGCGTGCGCGAATCGCGCGTTCGCACCCCCCCGCGCCAGCGATCACGCCAACGATGCCGCTCGCAGTGTCACGCACAAGCGCTGTGCAGCGTTGGCCGGCCGCTACGCGCGCTCTGCTCGCAGCGACGGCTGCGAGCAGAGCGCGCATCAGCATCGGGCCGGCCTGCTGCTCGAGCTGTGGCACGTGCCCGCGCGGCGCGGGATGCGCGATCTCGCAGAAGGGATGCGCGCGCTCAGAGCCCGACCAGACGAGGCCATCGTCGGTGGGCGGCTCGCCACTGCAACCGTCATAGAAGACGGGCTTGAAGGGAATCCCTTGAGCAACGAGCCAGTCGTAGTGCTCGGTACTGTCCTCGCAGTAGATGCGCACCTTCGCTTCATCTGGGGCATCACCGCACGAGGCCATGAGATAGGCGTACATCGCCTCGCACGAATCCTCGAAGCCGCAGGCCTTCTGGAGGGCTGTCCCTCCGCCGAGATAGAGCACCCCGCCGGACATGGCGGAGGTCCCGCCACCGGCGGCCGCACGTTCGAGCACGAGGGTCTCGGCGCCCGCGCGCGAAGCCTCAAGTGCCACGGCTGCACCTGCGGCGCCAAGGCCCACGACGACGACATCCGCCGAGTCATCCCAGGCGCGGATCTCTCGCAGGTCTCTCACCTCGGTCGACATCGCCTCTCCTTCGAGAGGTCGATTCTACGGGGCCGCGGGAAACGTGACGACGGGAATCAGGAGGCAGGAGGCAAGGCCGAGCACCACACATTGGTCTGCGGCCTCTCCAGCGCGGGACTGCGCTGCGCCTCGCCTAGCCGGGGGTCCGCGTGCGCCGAGGGGACCTGCGACGCCCGCTCTCCGTGGGCTCGCCGTGAGAGACTTCGGGCGCCTTTTCAGCGCTGCGCTTTAGCTCGGCAAACGCCTCCTCCACGGCGCCCACAAGGTCGTGCAAATCCGGCACGAGATCCCAGTCGGCGGTGAAACCCCAGGAAAGGGTCCGCAGATAGCTGAACAGAGCGATCCCCACCGAGAGGGAGCCGAAGAGCGGCACCCAGGGATGAGCTTCCAGCATCGGCGCACCCAGCAGGTAGAGGGGCCGACGCGGACCTGGGACATTGGTCACCACGAGGTTGAAGGGCGGCTGGCTCTGCTCGAAAAGGCGCGCACCGAGGGCGATCGGCGTCGAGCCGAGCCACTCGACCACCTGGCTGACGGAGTCCGCCCCGAGCGCCTCGTGGCTCCGCTTGAGCCGTTCGGTGGTTTTGCGCACCTCGGCAAAACGCTTGAGGGGATCGCGTTCCGCGATGGGAAGGGGGACCAACCAGGCGGTGACGCGATTGCCGAGCCGGCCGCGCTCACTCGAATCTCGCAGACTGACCGGGGCCATCACCTTGAAATCCAGGTTGTCCACGTTGGTCTGGCGCCCGTGCTTTAGAAATTTTCGCATCGCACCTGCGGTTGTGGCGAGGACGACGTCATTCAGCGTACCCCCGAGGCGCTCGCGTACCCGATCGATCTCGTCGAGGCTCATCGGCAGCCAATCGAACCTCCTGTGGGGACCGATCGGTTGGTTGATTGGCGTCGGCGTCGAACCCGCAAAGGTTGTGCTGACGAACCTCCCCGCGGCAAACAGGCGCTCACGCAGTTCGCTGCGCGCATTCTCTTCGTTGGCGATGAGCCGGCGCAGTACGCTCGCTGCGCGCAGCGGCGTCGCGAGTCGCCGCCCGGCCTCTGCCGTCAGGTACTCGAGTGTGGTCGGCGGACGGCGCGCGATCCAGACCGGAGGCGGGTCGATCTTCTCTGTCGGCTCCGCTGTCATCAGGACCGACAACAAATCGACGCCTGAGATGCCATCGATCATGCAGTGATGGGTCTTCGAGATGAGCGCGACGCGATTGGCCTCGAGGCCCTCCAGCACCCAAAGCTCCCAGAGCGGCTTGTGAAGGTCGAGCCGGAGCTCGAGAATGCGCGCGCACGTCCGCTTCAGGACCCGCTCGTTCGCGGGACGCGGGAGCCGGCTGTGACGGATGTGGTAGCGGACGTTGAAGCGCGCATCGTCCACCCAGATCGGGTGGCCGTCCACCGGCGCCGGCTCGACACGCTGGCGATAGCGCGGGATGTGATAGAGGCGTGAGGCGACGTATTCGATGATGCGTTCGAGATCGATGGCGCCGCCCTTGCCCCGCAACGGCGCCGCCTCAAGGATGGTCACCGCGGCCACGTGCATGGGCGAGTTCGGGCCTTCGTAGATCAGGAACGAGCCGTCGAGCTCGCTCAGGCGCTCGTAGGAGAAATCGCTCATTTCTCGCCCTCCTCTCGGAGCTTGCAAAGCGCCTCAAACTCCTGATGGACGAGGAGAACGAGATCGTGCAGATCCGGCACGGCGTCCCAGTCGGCATTGAAGCCCCAGAAGAGAGTGCCGTTGTAGCTGAAGAGGGCGATGCCGAGGGCTTGGTTCGAGAAGAGGGGGACGAGGGGATAGGTCTCGTCCATGCGCGCTCCGGCGAGATAGACGGGGAACTGGGGGCCGGGAACGTTTGTCACCACCATATTGTACGAGCGGGTGCGCGCTGTGAGCCGCGAGAACCCGGCAAAGAGCGCCCCGGTCGTCCAGTCGCTGATCTCCTCAATCAGCTCCCCGCCGGCCACCGTGCTTGAGGCCTTGAGCTCTTGGGTGGTCTCGATCACGCACCGCAGGCGGGACCGGGGATCCTTCTCCTGGAGAGGCAAGCGTGCCATCAAGAAGGCCACGCGATTGCCAAGCTTTCCGTGCTGGTCTTCGCCGCGGATGTTGACCGGCAGCATCGCGCGGAAGTCGATCCCCTCGACCGAGACGCTGCGCCGCCCAAGAAACTCGCGCATTGCCCCTGAGACGACGGCGAGAACGACGTCGTTCACGGTGCCGCCGAGGCGATCTTTCACCTGCTTTACTGCGGAGAGCTCCATGCGGGTCCAGTCAAAGCGCCGGTAGGGGCCGACTGCATCGTTGAGCGGCGTGGCGGAAGCGCTGCCGAGACCGTGGCTTAGCGCCGCCGCCATGGACTCGACGGCACGCCGGGCGCGATCCACCGCGTGAAGCGGCTCCCGCAGAGCAGAAAGGCCGGCGCCGATCACCTTCCCTGGTAGGGACGCGCGCCGCCGGAGCTCCCCTGTCAGGAGTTGCGCACCCGAAGGCGAGGGACGGGGCACCCAGCGCACCGAGGGGGTCGCGACCCGCTCTTCTGCCGAGCCCTGCATGAAGCCCGCCATGAGATCGGCGCCGGAGATGCCGTCGATCATGCAGTGATGAATCTTCGTGATGACGGCGAAGCGTCCGTCCTCGAGACCCTCGACGATCCACATCTCCCAGAGCGGGCGATGGGGGTCGAGCTTCTGCGAGAAGATCCTGCCCGCAAGACGCTTGAGCTGACGCGTGTCTCCCGGCTCGGGAAGGCTCGTATGGCGCAGGTGGTAGTCGAGGTTGAACCGCGCGTCGTCGACCCACACCGGGTGTCCAAATCCCGGGATGCGTTCGAGCCGCTGCCGGAAGCGTCCGCTTCGCCGGAGTGCGGGCTCCGAGAGCCCGCGAATGCGCTCGAAGTCGAGGCTGCCGTCGGCCGCCCGCAGCGGCTCACCCTGAAAAAGTTGGACCGAACCCACGTGCATGTGGACATTCGGGGTTTCGATGGCGAGGAAGGTGGCGTCAAGGGCGGAGAGGCGGTCGTAATGCACGTAGCTCATCGGTACCTCGGCACTGGGGTTCGGTTCCCGTCCTAGGTCCATGGCACAGGCGAGGGATACGGGTCTGTCGGATGGGCGACGCCGGGGGTACGGGACCGGTTCGTCACGTCGACCGCAGCCGGCTCGAGCGGGGCCAGGACCTCTGGGACGCGGCAACGGAAGGAGCGGGCCGCCTCTTCTTTGGGCAAACGCCTCCGGACCCGGAGCCTCGGACGAGATCCCGTCCAGCGCGCTTGCTCCCGGCTTCCCGCGTGTGCCCCGTCCCTCAGACGGACTCGGGGCTTCCTTCCCGAGCCCGCCGATCGGCTCGGCCGAAGTCCCCGAGGCCGGTCTCGCCCGCTCCGGGGCGAAGCACATCGATCGGGTCACGCAGATCATCGACGTAGCCGAGCGCGTAGGCACCGCGCGCGTACCCCATGAGCCTCAAGAGGGGCAGGGGCAACTCCTTGGCGATGGCCTGGGGTACCGCGAGATACTGATTCTCCTCCTGCCGCAACCACGCGCGTGTGTAGGTGATGTTGAGTCCGTAGCGCACCGCGCTCGAGCGGTTGGCGCCACCGCCGTGGTAGAGCGCACCGGTGTAGAAGAGCACCGAGCCGGCGCCCATCTCGGCGGGCTCGGTGTCGCTCTCCTTGAAGGAGAGCCGATCGTCGAAGCGGTGGCTTCCCGGGATGACCCGCGTCGCGCCGTTTTCGTCGGTAAAATCACTCATCGCCCAAAGCGTATTGCACTGGACTTCATAGCCCTTGGGAAACGGGAAGAGGTCGAAGGCCCACTGATCACGGTGGATCGGCTGGGCGGGTTCCTCAGGCCCAATCGCGATCACTTGAGTCAGGTGGAGCTGAAAGTTCGTGGCACCCTTGAGTGTCGCCTTCACCGTCTCGAGGACGAGGGGGTGCTGAACGAGCTCACGGGCTTTGGGCGAGCGTGCGATGAGACCGCCCGTGCGCCGGGTCCGTCGCCCGCTGAACAAGTCGGGCCCGAGAGGAGTCGTGGCAAGGTAGGGCTCGAGCTCGGCCCGTATTTCATCGAGGAGCGCGGCATCGACCACGCCGTCTACGACGCAGCAGCCGTCCCGCTCCAAGAGCTCGGCGACCCGTTCGCTTCCCGCACTGGCGGCGAGATGTCCAATCGGCACGCAGCACCTCCTCTCTCGACGAGAGCCTATGCGTATGCAGCACCGCAATCATGCGCAAAGCAAGCCAGCGCCGCCGCCTTCCAGGGGGGACCGCCGAGAGCTCAATGCCGCTGTTTTTCTGCTTGACTTCGAATGTATACGCTACGTATACAGACACTCATCGCAATGCAGGAGAGGAGGCGCTGGCTTGGCCTTGGCCCCCGACGACCGCAAGGAGCGCGTGATCACGGCGCGCGTGCCCGAGGCCCTGGATGACGCAATCCGCCGCCAGGCGACCTCGCTCGGTCTCTCGGTCTCGAATCTCGTTCGCAACGTGCTGCAGAACAGCCTCGGCCTCGTGGGAGAGATCGTCGCAGACAGCGCGGAGATCGCGCGTCTTGCGCGCGGCGGGCGGCAGCGCGCCGCAGCGCTTCTCGGCCCCGCGCCCTTGCAGAACCCCCGCGTGCTCGGTTGGCAGGAGGTTCGGCTCGCCGTAAATGCCGTGTGCGAGGTCTGCAACGCCGTGCTCCCCCGCGGTGGCCGGGCCACAGTCGGCGTTCTCGAAGGCGCGGGCGCCATCCGCTTGCGCTGCGAAAAATGCGTCGATGAAAATTCTCCGGAGGAGCGGGATGCGGGCTGACCCTCGCTCCTCGGGGCCGAAGAGATTCCCGCCCGAGCCGGCGGCGCGCTTTGCGGACGTGGTCGACGCCTCGATCATGCTCGTGCGCAACGCACGCGAGGGCGCGCAGCGCCTCGTCGAAGGGATCACCGATGACGCGAGAGATGTCGTGCGCGAGGCGCGTGCCCTGCGTCAAGTAGCGCGCGAGGAAGCCACGCGGATCCGTGCCGCCGGTCGCGCGATCCCCCGCAGCGCCCGGGTGGCGAGCGAGCTCCTGCGCCTTGCAGCGGTATACCGGCTCGATAGAGCCGTCCGGCCGGCACGCGACGTGTTCCGGGGAGTGCGCGCCGGGGAGCTCGCCCGGGAGCGCCTCCACCGCTTGAGTGCAGAACGCCTGCACGCGCTCTGCGTGGAGCTGCGGGGCGGCGTCCTCAAGGTCGGGCAGTTCGCCTCGACCCGCGTGGACCTCTTGCCCCCCGCGTACGCCAAGGCCTTGGCCCGGCTCCAAGACCAGGTGCCCCCGCTCCCCGTCGAGGCGATGCGCTCCCGCATCACAGACGAGCTCGGTCCGCGCGCGCAACTCCTCGAGGGGCTCGAGCAGGAGGCGCTCGCCGCCGCATCGCTCGCGCAGGTCCATGGCGCGCAGCTCGCTGACCGGTCACGCGTCGCGGTGAAAGTCCAGATCCCGGGTATCGAATCCGTGGTGGCGGCCGACCTCGCCGCCTTGCGCGTCGCTGCACCCGCCCTTTCGGACTTGGTCCCGGGGGTCGATCTCGCGACCTTCGTGCGGGAACTCTCGAGCGCGGTGTCGGCGGAGCTCGATTACACGAACGAAGCAGAGAGCGCGGCGGCCTTCGGTGCGGCGTTTGCCGGCGATCCGGAGGTGGTGGTGCCGCGCATCTACCCCGAGCTCTCGTCGAAGCGCGTGCTCGTGATGGAGCGGCTCGACGGCGAGCGTCTTCCGGACTGGCTCGAGGCGACGTGCGCCCGCGGCGAGGCGGGTGCGCGTGAGCGCGACCAGCTTCTCGGGATCTTGCTTCGCGTCTACTGCTCCCAGGTCCTCGAGCACGGCCTGCTGCAGGCCGACCCCCACCCCGGCAACTTTCTCGTGCTGCCGGGGCGCCAGGGACCGCGCCTTGGCCTGCTTGACTTTGGCTGCGTGCAAACCTACACACCGGAGCGACGTCGCACCTGGGCGCAGCTCGGGCTCGCCATCCTCGCGCGGGACGAAGCGCGCCTCGGGAGTCTGTTTGTCGAGGCAGGCTTTCGGAGCCGCGAGAACGATCTTGAGTCCCTGCGCGGGTTCGCCGAGCTCCTCTTGGAACGCTTCCGCGACGGAGTGCCCCTCGAGGGGGGCGAGGCGGCGCAGGCGCGCCTGCTCGAGGCCTTCGCGCTGCTGCGCGATCATCCCGTGGTCCGCGTGCCGGCGGACTTCGTGGCGCTCGGTCGGGTCTTTGCGGCGCTCGGAGGCCTCGTCCTGCGCTGGCGTCCGCGCGTGGATTTGTTCGCGACGCTAGCGCCCCGGCTTCTCAGCGCAGCCGCGCCACCGTCGTAACCCAAGGCACCCGACGTCGCGTCGGCGCCGACGCCGTGCGGCCGGTGGGGATCAAATAAAACCGCCGAACTGAGTCGGCTCTTCGACGAGACTCACGGCGGCGATGGGTGAGTCGTCCGCTTCGTGCGCGACCCGCAGGGTATCCGCGCCTTGGGCGCAGCTTTTACCAGGGATTCCCGCCTTTGCACCAAGGATTGGCCGGGACTCCTTCACACGGGTTCTCCATCGACGGCTCATGCGGAAGCGGAAGGAGCGTCACCTGGGTGGGCTGCGGATAGCCCGGGTTTCCCGGGAGTCCCGTACAAGGGCCAAACACCTGCGTTGCGCAGATGAGCTGCTGGGTGATCGGATCCAAGAGACCCGCCCCCTGGTTCGGTATGCCGCAGGTTCCGTTCGTCGTCTGGAGATCCGCCGGCGAGGTCGTCACGCCGTTCGGGTCCACGTTCCCGTGCCAGCAGTTTCCGGGGTCGTTGAGACCGCTGATTTCTCCGAGATCACCGTTCGACTCGTTGCCGAAGAAGCCGTTGTCCTTTAGGAAGTTGCTGTGTACCTCGTTGCCGAAGTCGTCGAAGTAGCAAGTGACGCCAAGGGAAGCGAGGAAACCCAAGGGGAACGGATCGCTCGGCTGCGGCACCACGCCCCCCGCGCAGTTGGCAACTGGCGGCGGCGGATTGCTGGAGTCCGGGAAAGGCGACAAAAGAAGACCCCACGAGCCGTTGTGCACCACACGGTTAAACGCCACGGTGTCAAATCGACCGCCCGACACGATTAAGCCTGTGCCGACCGGCCCGAGGGCAGCGCTGCCGACCTCGGGCACATTCGGATTGTTGTTGTCGTGGATGTAGTTGCCAATGAAATAGGTGCACAGGCCGTTGCCCGCGAGTCCCTTCTCCGCATCCGGACACTGGCCGCTCTGGGGCGAGGGAGCATCATCGTTGTTCTGGCTGTTGGTGGAGATCCCGGTTTTGTTTTGGTCCCATTCGGAATACGCAATCACAAGATGTCCGCCGGAGTTCGTGCCAGAATAGCCGAGGGCGGAGTTTTGCGCATGCGCATCGGTGAGGACGGCATTGCAGTCCGGACAGGCGCCAATGTAGTAGGAGGAATCGGCCATGTTGCTGGCGTAGGTATGGACGATGACCCCCGGTCCGCGGGAGTTGCTCACAAAGATCCC